>Ga0209794_1000130_pt1 | contig 182729 bp, 158 predicted proteins | sample EBPBio232013_DNA_FD_185869 | JGI IMG/M metagenome (GOLD analysis project Ga0209794, IMG submission 185869) | Wastewater treatment Type I Accumulibacter community from EBPR Bioreactor in Madison, WI, USA - Reactor 1_5/23/2013_ DNA (SPAdes)... | ecosystem: Engineered > Bioreactor > EBPR >...
GGCGTCAGAGAGGGGGACTTGTCCGCTGGCCACCTGGCTCGACAATACCTTCACTTTAGCTGTCGGCACGTTCACCTGCAAGTCGGCCACTTCTGCACTGCCTTCGCCGGGCTGGTGACTGAACGCATTGGGCGATACCGTAATAATTTTTTTTGCTGTTTCGATGTTGATATTGGCAAAGGCCTTGCCGCTGAACACTGCCTTCTTCACTACAAAACCCTGGCTGGTATCGGGCAGGCTGATGGCGCCAGTTACCAGTCCGGCATGCAGGCGGGCCGATAAGCGCGGGGCGATGGCTTTGCCATTTACATTTCCCGACAAAACAATGATATCCGCGCCAAGCGAATCAGCCGCGGCTGCTATCACTGTCGTGTATACTTGTGTATCTAATTGATTTAAAGCATCGTTACTTACTTTATATACTTTTTTTAAGCCGTATTTGCCAAGACTAGCTAAATCGTTATTGCTGCTGCCCAGCACCAAACCAACGGCTTCGGTGCCCAGTTTGGCGGCCAGTTGCGACCCGTAGTTGGCGGCTTCAAACGCCGTTTTCTTGATTTGCTGGTTGTATTGATCGATATAAACGAGTACCATTTTTTTCCGTTAAGTGGGTGATCAGATGAGTTTTGCTTCTTCGTGCAGGAGGCGTACCAATTCTTCTGGTTGATCGGCCGAAACCAGTTTGACCCCGGCCTTGGCGGGTGGCAGTTCAAAACTGACGATGCTGGTCAAGGCTGTTACCGAAACCGGCTCCACCACTTTCAGCGGTTTGGTGCGGGCACCCATAATACCTTTCATATTGGGGATCCGCTGCTCGGCAACGCCTTTTTGGCAACTCACCAGCAGCGGCAGGTTGACTTCATCGGTTTCTTCACCACCTTCAATTTCGCGCGTAACGGTGGCCGTGCTGCCATTGAGTTCAAACTTGGTGGCCAGGGAAATGAAGGGAATGTCGAGCAATTCTGCCAACATACCGCCCACCGTGGCACCATTGAAATCGATCGTTTCTTTGCCCGTAAAAATAAGGTCATATCCACCTTCTTTGGCAACTGCTGCCAGTTGGCTGGCAATCACGAAAGTATCGGTGCTGTCTATATTGATGCGGATGGCTTCGTCGCCACCCAGGGCCAATGCTTTGCGGATGATGGGTTCGGCATCGGCCAGGCCAACGGTAGCGAGGTGGATCACGGTGGCGGGATCTTTCTCCTTCAATTCAATGGCGCGCACCAGCGCATACCATTCGTCGTAGGGGTTCAATATCCATTGCACGCCATCGGCCGCAAATTTCCGGTTGTTATCGGTGAACGCTATTTTTGCCGTGGTATCGGGCGTTTTGCTTATACAAACGAGGATTTTCATACCGCAATCATTGAATAATTTTAAAGGTTGTTTATGCAACTATCCACCACAAAAATAAGTGCTGTTGGCACATTTTGAAAGGCCAACGATTAATTTTTTAAAAAATGACTGATCGTATAACAAAACTGCGGGGTTTTTTGGCAACGAACCCATCGGATGCTTTTCTGCAACACGCGCTGGCTTTAGAATGGATCAAAGCGGGTGATGAACCCCAAGCCCGCGCAGTATTTGAAAAACTATTGGGCGAAACACCGGGTTATGTGGGTAGCTATTATCACCTCGCCAAATTACTGGAACGCCAGGGTGAGACGGAGGGTGCCATCAATTGGTACCAGCAAGGGATGGAAGCCGCACAAAAGGCGGGCGACCAACATGCTTATAGTGAATTGCGATCGGCGCTGGAGGAGCTTCAATTTTAACCGCTGACCAATGGGCGTTAACCGGTGGCCAGTTGGCGCCGCGATTGTTCACGCGGTTTCGCCAACCAGATAGCAACGCCGGTCAGGGTCACCAACCTAAAGATCAGGTAGCTCCAGTAGTTGATATTCCAGGCATCATTGGTAATATTCGGGTCGTCTTTGAAATGCAGGTAGAACACCTCAATCACGGTATAAGAAAAGTTGTAAAACAGGAAACTGGTGATCAGCAGAAAGCGACTGGCATAGTGCTGCGTATGCTGAAAATTTCCTTTCTTATACAAGAGATAAAGCGCGAGATTGCTGGCCAGGATATACCAGATACTGGTGCTGATGAGGGTCCACGAATGCGTGGTAAAATCGCGGGTAATAAACATGGTGCTAATCCAAATCAGCAAAACCAAGGTGAGGGCGCGCTTCAGGAACTTGCGGTACCAACCCACGTTCCAAAGGGAATAAAAAAAGCCGAAGCCACTGAGGGTATCCACATGAATGGTCAGGTTGGAAATGACATCCGACTGGTAGGAGTTGACAGGAAAAATGTAGCTGAGCAGGGAGGTTGCAATGCCATAGCAAACATTGATCATGATAAAGAGCAATGGCTTTTGCGTCCAGGCTTTGCGCTGGATAAATAGGACCAGAACCACCACCTGCACCAGCATGGCCAGGTGGTCGAGGATTTCGGTTTGGGTATAGTTTTCGGGCATCGTCGGCCAGGTTAAGGATAAATTGGTTTGTTAGCAAGTACTAAAGTAATGGCTTGTCGGTAGAAGCAAAAAGTAAAACTACTTGGGTTTATACTCGATTTTTTATATATGAAAACACTGGAAAAGGCCTTTGCGGACTATATTTTGGCGGAAAAGCTGTTTACCAAGCAAGACCGGCTGCTGCTGGCGATCAGCGGTGGACTCGACTCCATCGTCTGCGCGGCCCTGCTTCGCGCCAACGGCTTTTCGGTGGAATGGGCCCATATGAATTTCCAACTGCGGGGCGAAGAAAGCGCGCGCGATGAAGATTTTGTCAGGCGGTTGTCCGCCGACTGGGACCTGCCCCTGCACATCGCGCATCGCAACACCGTCGCCCTGGCTGCTGAACGCAAATTATCCATCCAGGAAACAGCGCGCCAATTGCGATACGAATGGTTCGAAGAACTGCGCCAGCACCATTTTGACCGCATTGTTACGGCGCACCATGCCGACGATCATGCCGAGACCTTTTTGTTGCAATTGATGCGTGGCACCGGCATCAGCGGACTGGCGGGTATTCCCTTGAAGCGTGGGCCCATCGTTCGGCCGCTTCTGTTTGCCAGCCGGGCCGAACTGCAAGCCTATGCGACCGCAAAAGGACTCAGTTGGGTAGAAGATAGTTCCAATGAAAAAATCGATTATAGCCGCAATCGCTTGCGGCACCAGTTGTTGCCATTGATGGAAACAGCTTTTCCCGGTGTGGCCAAACAAGTTGCCGCCAGTGCTACGCATGTGCGCGAACAGCAGTTTTGGTACGAAGAAGCGATCCATCGCCAATTAAAAAAAATGCGGGTGGTAGAAAGCGAAAAAGAAAAGATGCCGGCCCTGTTGTTGGCCAAAACGCCGGGTGCCAAAACATTGTTTTTTGAATGGTTGTACCAGAAAGGATTTCAACCCGGTGAAATTGATACTGCCTGGAAACTGGTGAGCAGCCAAACCGGCGCCTATGTGGATGCCAATGGCTATCGACTGCTGCGCAACCGCAACTGGTTGGAATTGGAGCGGTTGTCCATGACCGTTGGTTCGATTGGTTTGATAGAAACCGGAACAGGATCCATTCAACACGATCAATACAAACTTAGCTGGCGATTGCAGGAGTATAAGGGCGAAGCGATACCGACAAGCCCAAATACAGCCTGGCTCGATAGCCGGCATATTGAATTTCCCATCCTCGTGCGGCGTTGGAAAACGGGCGACTATTTTTATCCATTGGGTATGCCGTCAAAGAAAAAAATCGCTCGCTTTATGACCGACCTGCGACTCAGCCGCACGGAAAAAGATCAAGCGTACGTGCTGGCGTCAGCCAAAAAAATTTTGTGGCTGGCTGGTCGGCGTATTGATCATCGATTTCGGGTAACCGCTTCTACCAAAGAAGTGCTGGTGCTGGAATGGATTAATACCGCGCACTAACCTGTCGCCAGAATTCGGGGAGGATATCGATATGCGCCAGCAGCTTGCAGGCGATAATGGTAAACAACACGCCAAAGATGGCGCCGCTGAAATGCGCACGGTGCCCAATATTATCGCCTCCGCGCCGGGAGAGGTAAACGGATATGCCAAGAAAAAGGGCACCGAAAATATAACCCGGAATGGGGATGCTAAAGAATAGTCGCAATTCCATGGTGGGGCGCAGCATAATAAACGAAAAGATAACTGCCGATACAGCACCCGAAGCACCGAGGGCGCGATATGCGTAATTGTCCTGGTAACTGATATAGTCTGGTATCACCGACACCACCAGGGCCAATATGTATAAAAGCAGGTACACCCATTTGCCGTTGGCGCCAAAATATTCGCTCGAAGAAAAAAGAAAACCACTTTCCAGAAATTCGCCAAACGACAAGAGGGATATCATATTGAAAGCCAGGTGCATGAGGTCACCATGAATGAGTCCGCCGGTCAGGAACCGATAATACTGTCGCCTGCTTTTGATCATGGCTGGCCAAAACAGTAAATCCTCTTTAATCTTTTCTTTGCTGAACCCAGCCAATGATACGGCGGTGGTGATAATGATGATCCACAACGTGACACTAATCATGATGGTATTTTTCGTTGCGCAAGATAGTGCAGGCCCGATATACCTGTTCGGCCAAAATTAACCGTACAAGTTGGTGCGGGAAAACCAATTTCGATAAACTCCAGCTAAAATTCGCTCGCTGTAATATACTGTGATCTACACCATAAGCGCCACCAATAAGGAAAACCATTTGTTTACGGCTTTCGTTGGCGCGTTGTTGGATCAAGGTCGCCAGTTCGGGGGAAGAAATATTCTTACCCCTTTCGTCCAGTACCACCAGGTAATCGTCTTTCTGCAAAAATGCCAATACCAAGGCCGCTTCGGCTTTCTTAATGGCTTCGGGATCAGTGTGCTTTGTCGGCGGAATCAATTTCCATTCTGCACTAAAATAATGGTTGATCCGGGTACTGAAATCCCCCAGTGCAGCCTTTGTATCTGCTGTTTGTTGTTTGCCGATGGATAGTAAAATAATTTTCAATAACCAGTCGCTTTTTCGCCTGTTAATGGCACTATACAAAAGAAAAAGCAGCATAATTGCTGCTTTAGTCTTGCTGGTGACTCCGTCAGGATTCAAACCTGAAACCTTCTGATCCGTAGTCAGATGCTCTATTCAGTTGAGCTACGGAGCCATCTCCCGCTAAGGGAGGGCAAAGATAGTAAAAACGGACTTTGCCCCAAAGAAATTCTCGAACTTTATTAATAATGCCAGCGCACAAATGCTTCCATAGCAGCATATTGTGTTAGACCAAGCTTTGAATACAGTTGCGCTGTATTCGCGTTTCGATCTTCTGCGCGCTGCCAGAATTCACGTGCATCGGTTCCCTGGAAAGGAACAGAGTCTTTCTGCGACTGGTGAATGAAAATACCAAAGCGCTTTTTCATCACCTGGTCAGGACTCATGGGAATGGCCATCTCAATCTCTTCGATATTCCATTCCTGCCAGGCGCCTTTGTACAACCACACCCAACAGTCTTTTACCCACTCATCACCAGCGGCCTTTAAGCGACGCATCGATTCGAAAATAATATCCAAACAAACTTTGTGCGTGCCATGCGGATCGGCCAGATCGCCCGCAGCAAAAATCTGGTGCGGTTTGATTTCACGCAACAATGCCATGGTTTGCACCACATCGGCTTCGCCCATGGGATTCTTTTTCACCGTGCCGGTTTCGTAGAAGGGCAGGTTCTGAAAATGAATGTTTTCATCTTTGATACCCACGTACCGACAAGTTGCTCTTGCTTCGCAACGGCGGATCAAACCTTTGATGGCGCGTATCTCGGCCGTATCACTGGCACCCGGTTTCTTGGTCTTTAAAAAAGCACGTGCATCGTCCTGGATCTGGCGACTCTTATTGGAATCGATGCCAGATATCTCTTCAAAGCCCACCGCAAAATCGAGGAAACGGGTTACAAATTCGTCGGTCACTGCAATATTGCCACTGGTCTGGTAAGCCACATGCACATCATGGCCCTGGTCGTGCAGGCGCATGAAAGTACCACCCATGCTAATGATATCGTCGTCGGGATGCGGACTAAAAATCACACTCCGTTTGGGATAGGGGATAGACCTTTCAGGGTGATTGGGAATCACCGCGTTTGGTTTTCCGCCCGGCCAGCCGGTGATGCTGTCGCGCAGCATATAATACACTTCCAGGTTCAATTCGTAGGCATCGCCTTTCTCTACCAACAGATCACCCAAACCATTGTCGTTGTAATCTTTGTTGGTGAGACCCAATACCGGTTTGCCCACTTTCAAGGCAGTATTTACCACCGCTTTTTTCACCATGGCCGGTGTCCATTTGATATCGCCGGTTAGCCAGGGACTCCTGTACCTGGTCAGTTCAGCGGCGGCAAATTCATCGAGCACAAACAAGGTATCGTTGTGCTGTTGCAGGATCGATGCCGGTATCTGTTCCGTTACATTTTCTTCTACCGCTTTTTGGATAACGGGTGCCTTTACCGGACCCCAGCCCATCAGGAAAATTTTGCGGGCATGCATAATGGTATCAATGCCCATGGTAACCGCCAGTCGCGGCACCTGGGTGATATTAGAAAACTCATACGCATTGGCCATCCGGGTAGAGTTTTCCAGGTTCACCAGGCGCGTTTGCGAGAAACGGCTGGAACCAGGTTCGTTGAACCCGATATGCCCGTTGGAACCAATTCCCAAAATTTGAATTTCAATACCGCCGAGGTCCCTGATTTTTTGGTCGTAGGCTTCGGTGTATTTTTTTATTTCATCCTTGGGCCATTCGCCACTGGGAATATGAATGTTTTCTGGCTTGATGTCTACATGATTGAACAATTGTTCTTTCATGTAGCGATTATAACTCTGCAAGGCATCTTTGTCGATCGGATAATACTCATCCAGGTTAAAGCTGATCACATTGCTAAAGCTTAAACCTTCTTCGCGGTGCAGGCGCACCAACTCTGCATATACGGCCTTGGGCGAAGAACCCGTGGCCAGTCCCAATACAGCGGGTTTGCCTTCTGCCTGCTTTTGCCGGATGGTTTTGGCAATTTCCTGGGCAATAAATACAGATCCTTCTTTGAGGTTGCTAAAAATTCGAACGGGAATTTTTTCAAATGAATCGACCATGCTCATATGGCTAATGGGGTTTTGGTAACGTGCGCAAATCTATTAAAACAAATGGGCTTTTGCCAATTGCAATCGATTGATTCAGTTTGATCTTTTTAATTTCTTCGTGAAACAAACACTGATGTCAGATGGCAGATAGGGCCCATACCGCGGAATTTCAATATAACCAGCTTTTTGGTATAGGGCGATGGCTTCCGGCTGGTTGCGGCCGGTTTCAAGCTGCACGGACTGATAACCCAGTTCCAAAGCCCAAATTTCCAGTTCGCTGAGTAAAAGGCGGGCGAACCCCTGCCGGCGACGGTCGGGGTTCACCCACATTCTTTTTATTTCCAATTGATTATCAAGTAACTGAAGGTCGGTGCAAGGGCGCAAGGCGCCACAGCCTACCGCCACTTCATTTTCGTACACCACAAGCACGTGCAGCAATGGGAGTCCGCCTTTGTTGATCTGGGCAAAAAACGCATGGTCCTTACCATCCCGCCGGGCCAGGTCCTGGTCCAGTAATTTCACCAGGGCCTGGAAATCGGGATCTGTCGAAACCGTCCGCTTTACCAAAATCCTGGCCGCTGACATCTTATCATTTTCTGCCATCACGGCTACTTATCGTGTTATCTCCGCTACTTGCCGCTGGATGTTGGGGCAGGGGCCGCTTCGCTTTTTTCTTCCAAAAAAGCCTTGCTATAATGGGCACCCCATTGGTGTAGCCTGTCAAAATATGCCGGTACTTTTTGCGAAAAATTATTCCAGTCGCGTTTCTTTTTGGGCGACCACAACACTTCGCTCAAAGCACCCACCCGCGGGAAAATCATATACTCCACCTTTTCGGGGTATTGAATGTATTCTGTCCACAGGTTTGCCTGCGCACCCAAAATATAACTCGCCTTGTCTTCGGGCAAGGCAGCAGGAATGGGTTCGTAACCATAGATTTTTTCCAACGGCGTATAACCGCCAATGGTCAACGAATCTTCTTTCTTACTTTGTTTGTGATCCAGGTACACATAACCACCGGGCGTCATGATGACCTGGTGATTTTGCTTGGCAGCTTCAATACCACCTTCTTCGCCGCGCCAACTCATCACGATGGCATTGGGCGCCAGTCCGCCTTCCAGGATCTCATCCCAACCTATTATAGATCGACCTTTTCCATTGATGTATTGCTCCATGCGCTGGATAAAATAACTCTGCAAACCATGCTCATCTTTCAGGCCTTTCTCTTTGATCAGGTTTTGACAGAAGGCCGATCTTTTCCAATTGCTTTTCGGGCATTCGTCGCCACCAATATGAATGTACTTCGATGGAAACAGCGGTAATATTTCATCAATCACATCTTCAAGGAATTTAAAAGTTCTGTCTGTTGGTGCAAACACATCGTCGTACACGGCCCAGCTTTGAATCACTTGCTTACCCGTACTGTCGCCATGCCAGGTGCTGCCCTTTGGATAATAACGAATGGTCGGTTCTTCGGGAAAGCAACTCAGTTCAGGATAAGCTGCAATTGCGGCAGATGCATGCCCGGGCATTTCAATTTCCGGAATTACGGTAATGAATCGATCGGCTGCATATTTAACCACTTCTTTTACTTGTTCCTGGGTATAGAAGCCACCCGTTCTGATACCGTCGTTCCCGGTGCCTGGATACGAACCGATGATGGTACCATTTCTATATCCACCAACGGAGGTCAGCCGAGGATATTTTTTGATTTCAATGCGCCAGCCCTGGTCGTCGGTTAAATGCCAATGAAAATAATTGAACTTGTGCAACGCAAGGTAGTCGATGTATTTCTTCACGAAATCAAGATCGAAGAAATGACGGGCCACATCGAGGTGCAACCCGCGATAACCAAAACGGGGATAGTCTTTAATATTGATATAGGGGATAGCAAGCTGCTTGTTTTCTGCTTTTGTCGGAAGCAATTGTATCAAGGTTTGGATACCGTAAAACAGGCCGGTATCGGCACCTTCTATTTGTATGCCTTTCGCATTCACTACCAGTTGATAATTACCTGCCGGGGCTTTGGCTTTGCCGTTTTTTTTCAATTGAATACCATTGCCCATTCCTTTTTGCACCGTACAACTGAAACCATATTGTTGCTTCAGGTATTTGTTCAGGTAGTTGACGGTTTTTGCGGTGGAATTGTCGGCCACAAATATTTTTGTAGACGGTTGAATGATATACTTGGCGGCAATGCGCGGCATAATCATCTCTGCAGGCTCGGGAATAATGGCGACCTGTTGTGCAGTAACAGCGCCTACCAAAAAACTGGTGCTAAGTAGAACAAAAAATTTCTTCATTGTCATTATTTATACATTTATTGAACAACCGGTAAATAAATTGCCGATGGATGATTGGCATCGTGTAAAATGCTAATCGTTGCTGTTTTGAAATCTGCATCAGTGGCTTTGTAAATATCCATAAACTGCTGCGGATTTCTGTCCATCAAAGGAAACCAACTGCTTTGTATCTGGATCACCAACCGATGTCCTTTTTGAAAACGATGGGCGATATCTGGCAGACTAAAAACAACTTCTTCTGCTTTGCCTGGTTTGAATGGCACCGGTGTTTCAAAACTCTTTCTGAATTTTCCCCGCATGATCTCCCCTCGCACCAGTAGTTGATAGCCGCCCATAGGGTATGTTCCGCCAACCCCTCTGTTCGGTTGCGCCTGGTAGTCGGCGTATTTGAAATCAGCTGGATACTCATCAATTAATTTCACCACAAAATCAGCATCGGTATTGCTGATGATTACCTGCAATGCCGCTTTCAATTCACCCGCCAGGTCCAGGTCTTCCAAAAGTTCTTCCGACTTGAATTCAATTACATCGGGGCGACGACTGGCAAAGCGTTGGTCATCGGTCATGTATTCGCGGGTACGTGAAAAATGCACTGACTCCGTATACGGAACCGGATGCGCGGGATCACTGGTATAAGTTGTGGCCGATTTTTTGGCGAGGGGCTTTGACCAACTTAATTTTTTATTGGCATGCAGGAAAATGGGTTTCATCACGGTGTTGGCTGGCGGCCAGCTTGCATATTGTTTCCATTCATTGGCGCCGGTTTGAAACACGGTGGCTTCAGCGATGGCAGTATCTGTTCCTTTATCGAGCAAGTATTTGTTGAAGAAGGGTAACTCAATATTGTTCTGGTACCATTCGGCCGTGCGACTACCAAAACGGGCGTTGCCCAAATAGCTGCCATCGGGTCGCGACCATTGTCCGTGGTACCAGGGCCCCATCACCAACCGGCTATTGGTGGAAGCACTCTGTTTTTGGATGGCTTTGTAGAGGTTCCAGGCGCCGAAACAATCTTCGGCGTCAAAGAGTCCGCCAACCACTAACATCGCCGGCTTTATATCATACATCGCTACCCTTGCATTGCGTGCCTGCCAAAAACTATCGTAGTTCGGGTGATTGTTCAACTGTGTCCAGAAGGCCAGGCTATCGCCGCTCAACTGCATGAAATTGGTTAGGGCGCCAATATCAAGAAAGGTTTTGTAGTTGTCGTTGCGCGGAAAAGTTTGTGCGTTCTTCGGTCCTTCTTTTGTCGGATAGGGGCGTGGGTAACCGAAACCACCGGCATAAAAACTAAAGCCATCCATGATACACAGTGCGCCGTTATGGTGAAAGTCATCGCCCATAAACCAATCGGTAACAGGTGCCTGCGGACTAACCGCCTTCAACGCCGGATGATTGCTGGCTGCTGCCATCGTTGCATAAAAGCCCGGATAAGAAATGCCCATAATGCCAACACGGCCATTGTTGTTGTCGAGGTTATTGACGAGCCAGTCGATCGCATCATAAGTATCGCTTGCTTCATCGATGGAAGTACCTGTTTTGTTTTTGTTGAAGGGACGCACATCCACAAATTCACCCTCACTGGCCCAGCGACCCCGCACATCTTGCGTCACCATTATATAACCGGCGCGCAGGTAATATTTGCGATAGCTTTCCCAAAAGGCGGTCCATTTGTCATTGCCATAGGGTGAGCAGGAATAGGGCGTTCGGGTCATCAGGATCGGGTGTTTTTCCGATTTGTCTTTGGGCGCGTAGATACTGGTAAAAAGCCTGACCCCATCGCGCATGGGGATCATCAGTTCGGTTTTTGTATAATTGTCTCTAATCCAGGCAGAATCAAGGGTTTGCGTAGTTTGAGCCCAGGAAAACAAAGTGGATAATAACGCAGCCAATAACAGGCTTGAACATTTTCTCATACGGCGAAATGGGGAGCATTTATGCGTGTTAAAAGTAGCAAATGCCGCACAATTTGCGGTAGATAGAATGCGCCTATTGCAATAGGCGGCTAAAATTCCTATTTTGATTAAATAGTGGTTAAATGAACGGGCAATATCCCCCTGTTTCCCAACGTTTTCAATCGACTATCGCCTTAACCGTATGATTAAATTTCCGAGTTCAGTTCAGCCGGGTGACCGCATGCGGGCTGAAGTTTGCCTGATTGGCGGCGGACCAGCGGCTATTTCAATTGCATTGCAGTTGCTTGGCTGTGGCAAGAAAGTAATCATACTGGCAGGTGGCAAATGGCGGGAAACCCTGGCAAACCGGGAATTGAACCGCGGGGTGGCTTCGCCCTTTGATTCGCACGAACCGCTCGAAGAGAATCGGCGGCGTCAGTTTGGCGGCGCATCCGCAGCCTGGGGTGGGCGTTGCATTCCCATGGATCCCATCGATTTTAAGAAACGTCCCTGGGTCGATGACAGTGAATGGCCCATCAGTTATGAAGATATTCTTCCCTACTACGAAAAAGCCAATGCACTTTGCGAGGCGGGGAAATTCAATTATCAACTCCATTTTGCGGGCGCTAAAAAAGAAATCATTGCAGGCATCGATGATGACTATATTGATTCGAGCCATTTGGAACGGTGGAGTCCGCCGATCAATTTCGCGCGCCACTATCGACAGCGATTGCAGGAAGCCGGTAATATCCAGGTTTTATTAGACACCCACTTGCTTCGTTTTAACTGCGAAACGTCGGCGCAACAAATCTCCTCGGTGACGGCGGTGTATAACAATACGCAGTTTGAGATTGTAGCGACGCAATACGTGCTGGCTGCAGGCGGCATCGACAACCCGCGACTACTGCTGGCATCCAAAAACAAGTTCCATCCGAACGGAATTGGGAACCAGCACGACCAGGTTGGTCGCTATTATATGGCGCATATCAACGGGGTGTTTGCACACCTCGCACCAAACGATCGTCGGTCGATTCCCTTTGAGTATGAAAAAGACAAAGAAGGGGTTTATTTCCGTCGGCGTTGGTGGATTACCGAGAAAGCCCAGCAGGAAAAAGGCCTGGGCAACCTGGTCATGTTTCTGAACGATACCCATGATATGGATGGGCACCGCGATGCCTTGTTTTCAATGATCTATATTGCCAAAACTTCGCTCACCATTCTCAAGAAAAAGAGTGTGGGCAAAATGATCAAGTCGTATAAAGAATTGAAGCCCGAAGTTCAGGACCACCTGAAAACAGCGGTATCAGAAGGGTTCAGCGTGATGCCGAGGATGATGAAAACCATGGTGCATCGTTTTCACAAAAGGCGACTGCCCACCATTTTGCCTTCGGTCGAAAACCAATACCTCGGTTTGTATTTCCAATCAGAACACCTGCCCAATTACAATAGCACGGTTAGTTTATCGGAAACAGAAAAAGATGCACTGGGCCTGCCTCTACCCATCGTGAAAGTTGCTTTTTGCGACGCCGACTACCGAACCATTCTGGAAGCCCACCGAATGTTTATGCAACGGTATCGGGATAGCCAGGCGGGTGGCATGTTGTATGATGAATCGGTATTGATGGACTATATCAAGAAACGAACCACGAAGTTCAATTCAGCCGCTCACCACCTGGGCACCACCCGCATGGCAACCAGTCCCGACAAAGGCGTGGTGGATGGAAATTGTAAAGTATTCGGCATGGATAATTTGTATGTAGCCGGCTCTTCGGTATTTACAACGGGCTCACATGTGAACCCCACGCTGACACTCGTGGCGCTCGCCATTCGACTCGGCGATCATCTATGCCAATTATAGGCATTATCTTCACTGCATGAGTGATGTATTACTTGAAATTATTGCTTTTGACATAGCCAGTTGCTCGCTTATTGGTGCGAATGGCGGTAACCGAATTGAACTCTGTGCCAATCCGCTGGAAGGCGGAACCACCGTGAGTTATGGCATGATGAAAGCAGCCCGTTCAGCCGCGTCTATTCCGATCTTTCCGATTATCCGCCCACGGGGTGGCGATTTTTTATATAATGCAGAAGAGTTTGAAGTGATGCGTAAAGACGTCATGCTGGCGCGCGATTGCGGCATGGATGGCGTGGTGCTGGGATTGCTCACCGCCAACCGTTCGGTCGACTATGATCGCACGGCGGCCCTGGTAGAACTGGCTTATCCGATGGAAGTAACTTTTCACCGCGCTTTTGATGAAATTGAAGATTACCTACCGGCATTAGAATTGGTTATAACGGCGGGGTGTAACCGAATATTGACATCGGGCGGAAAACCAACCGTGATGGAAGGTCTCGATCGACTCAAACACTGCGTTGAAGCGGCCAACGATCGCATCATTGTTTTACCTGGATCAGGTATTCGCGCATCGAACATACAATCGATTCGCGACACCCTGGGCTTGGCTGAATACCATAGCTCGGCCCGTTACCAGTCGGCCAATGGCACCAGTTCGCTCGATGTAAATGAATTAAAAGCCTTGCGCCAGGCCCTGTCTTAGTTTTTATTTAATCTTACTCACCTTCAATACGTTGGTGGGCAGGTGCTGGTTAACCGGCGTGCTACCGGTGGCCACTACCACATCGTCTGATTTAAGGAAGCCCCTTGATTTTAGGATCTCTACCTGGTCGGCCATGATATCGTCCAGGCTTTCTTCTTCTTCATAAAAGAAAGCGCGTACGCCCCAACTTAAACTCAATTGGTTTACCAGGCTTCTTTCTTTGGTGAAAACATACAGCGGCGATTTGGGTCGGTAAGAGCTCAGCATAAAACCGGTATAACCACTTTGCGTCATACCAATCAAGGCATCGGCATTGGTATCACGCGCCATTTTACAGGCATTGTAACAAATTGCGTCACTCAAGAAAGAAGGGGAGTGGGGTTGTGGTGTCAACTCGTCTTCGCGGTTATAATAGTAAGCCTTGGTTTCTATTTCGCGAATGATCTTACTCATGGTTTCGATAACGAGTACCGGGTATTGTCCGGTGGCCGTTTCGCCACTAAGCATTACGGCATCAGCCCCCTCCATTACCGCATTGGCCACATCAGTAACCTCACTGCGGTTCGGTTTCACCCGGTCGATCATGCTTTCCATCATCTGGGTAGCCACAATAACCGGCTTGGCGCGGTGCATACATTTGCGGATAATATCTTTTTGTACCAGCGGCACCTGCTCCATCGGAATTTCAATACCGAGGTCACCACGGGCAATCATCACGCCATCGCTTTCAACAATGATATCACGCAGGTTGGTAATGGCTTCAGGCATTTCTATTTTGGAAATAACCTTGCTCTTGCTGCCATGTTTAACCAGGATGGCGCGAAGGTCTTTCAGGTCATCCACGCGCTTTACAAAACTCAACGCTACCCATTCGAGTTTCTGTTCGATGATAAACTCCAGGTCGATCAGGTCTTTTTCTGTCAGCGCCGGTAATGATATTTTGGTATCTGGCAGGTTGATGCCCTTCTTAGAAGAGATATTGCCACCAACTGTCACTTTTACTTTTACATCGTTGTCGGCCGTGATCTCAGCTACTTCTACTTCAATTTTTCCATCGTCGATGAAAATCCGGTTACCAACAATTACGTCTGCGTGCAGGTTGGGATAACTTACATAGATCTTCTCCATCGTGCCAACACATTTCGTGTTGGTGAACGTGAGAATATCACCTTCTTTCACCGGCAGCAGGTTGTTAGCAATCTCACCAACACGCAATTTTGGGCCCTGTAAATCGCCCAGAATGGCTACATTATATGGTTCGGTCTTGTTGATATTCCGAACATGGTTGATGATCTTTTGTTTGTCTTCGTGCGAACCGTGCGAAAAATTCAGCCTGAATACATTCACCCCGGCTTTAACGAGGGCCAGCAGTTTATCGTACGTGTCAGACGACGGACCAACAGTGGCAACAATCTTTGTTTTTTTAAAAGCATGCTGGAGACCAGCTTCTTTATCCATTTGCTGGTACAGGTATTTCGAAGCGTGTTTTGACATAATCTGTTATTACTTTACCGGGTTAGTATCAGGAAGCGAGGATTTTAACAATACGCATCCATTCTTCGTTGATCTTCTGTTTGGCCTTGACAGCATACTCTAACTGTGTGTAGTGCATTTTATTGTTCTGGATGCCTACCATCACATTGTGCCGGTTTACCAACAGTGATTCAACGGCGTGGTAGCCCATGCGGCTGGCGATCAGTCGATCGAGACAAGTCGGCGAGCCGCCACGTTGTATATGACCCAAAATGCAGACCCTGGTGTCTACATTTGGCAACCTGCTTTTTACGTGCTTGGCAACTTCTTCGGCACCGCCAAATTCATCGCCCTCAGCTACAATGATCAGGTTAACCAGCTTGCGCCGTTTTTCTTTTTCGGCGAGGCTGTTTACGACCGATTCAATATCTGTTTTCTTTTCGGGAATCAGGATATGTTCGGCGCCGGTGGCAATGCCACTGTGTAAAGCAATATAACCGGCATCGCGGCCCATCACTTCAATGATAAAGAGTCGATCGTGCGCATCGGCAGTGTCCCTGATTTTATCAATGGCCTCCACTGCGGTATTGGCGGCGGTGTCAAATCCAATGGTAAAGTCGGTACCGGCAATGTCTTTGTCGATCGTGCCCGGTAAACCGATACAGGGGATGTCGAATTCCTGGCTGAACTTCAAAGCGCCGTTGAAACTGCCATCGCCTCCAATCACTACCAAGCCATTGATGCCGCGTTTTTTGAGGTTGTTATATGCCTTTTTTCTGCCTTCGTATTCAAAAAATTCTTTACACCGGGCTGTTTTGAGAATGGTGCCACCGCGTTGAATGATATTGGCTACCGACCGCGATTCCATTTGAAAAATATCATCTTCCACCATGCCACTGTAACCCCGCATCACGCCAAAAACCTCCAGTCCATGGTATAAGCCTGTACGAACCACCGCCCTGATGGCTGCATTCATTCCGGGAGAATCGCCGCCAGAGGTTAAAACCCCGATTTTCGTGACCTTTCTATCGCTCATTTAGAATTTAGTTAGTTGGTTTAACATAAACATTGTGGCGTAAGCTTCGTTTGGCCGGCCAAAAATAAGGAATTGGCCTGATTATCAGTGTCCAAACTCTTCACTTGATTTTCAGTATACTTGCGGACGATTCCACACTGGGAAAGCTTGGTTTCCTACATCCAATTACTTACAGTTGTTAGTTTGGTGAAAGCCGGCAAAAAAAGAAAAATGGAAAAGATACTGGTCACGGGCGCGAACGGTTTGGTGGGCCGTGCGTTGCTGCGCGTTCTGCTACAAAATGGGTACACCGTTGTTGCGGTAGGGCGGGGCCCCTCGCGATTGAAAATGGAAGACCCGTCGTTGATTTACTATGCGGCTGACATCACCCATCCGTTCGAGATGCAGTTGATTCTTGAAAAAGAACGGCCGGCCGTAGTGGTGCATGCTGCCGCTATGACGCAGGCGGACGATTGTGAACTGCGGCAAAATGAAGCGCATGTTTGCAACGTGGAAGCGACCGCAAGGCTCTTGTTGGATGCAGAAAGTTTTTCCAATTTCTTTCTTTTTTTATCGACCGATTTTGTCTTCGACGGAAAAAAAGGTATGTATACCGAAACCGATGCCGAAGCGCCAATCAGTTGGTATGGCTCCACCAAATTGCAGGCCGAAGCCATCATTCAAACAAGTGATATGCCTTGGGCCATCGCGCGAACCTGTTTGGTATATGGCCCGGCAACTGAACAAGGCCGTTCAAATATCTTCAGTTGGGTGCTAGATAGCTTGCAACAAAACAAGCCCATTAAAGTGGTCGATGACCAATGGCGCACACCTACTTGGGTCGACGACCTGGTAGCTGGATTGCTATTGATTATTCAACAACGTGCAACCGGTATCTGGCACCTGGCTGGCCCGGATCGTAGCACGCCCTACCAGATGGCGCTGGCTATCGCACAACAGTATGGGTTGGATGCCTCGCTGATTACGCGGGTTACCGCAGATACATTTACACAGCCGGCAAAACGGCCCCTGCTCACTGGCTTTGATATCAGCAAAGCGCAACAGGCACTGGGCTATCGCCCCGGCAGTATCAAAGAAAATCTTTCCAAGATGGCTGGTTAAACTTTTTCCGGCAAATAGATTTCGGCCATCATACAACGCGCACTGCCGCCACCATTTTTTTCAATGGTATCGAGGCTGGCCGACAAGATGGGGTTAAAGGCCGCCAGGGTTTTTACTTGATCGGTCGTCAGTGCGTCGTAAGCTTGTTGGCTCATAACCAGCACAGGATTGCCTTCGGCGTTTTTTACCTGCAGCATATTTCCCGCGAAGGCATTCATTTGTGCTAAGCTGATGGGAACAACCTGCTTACCAGTTCGCTGAATCGATTGCAACAGGTTTTCTTTTTCCTTGCTGTCGCGGATGGAATCAAGACAAATGACGACGTATTTGTCGGCCACACACATCATCACATTGGTATGATAAATCAATTGATCCTGTTGGTCACTTGCATGAAAAGCAACGGCGCTATAATTCATTTGCGCACAATAATCCTGTAGTACTTCCAGGTTGGTGCGCGGCGAAATGCAGGCATAGGCAATTTTATTTTCCCGATCCAGCACCATGCTGCCCGTGCCTTCCAGAAAAAGCCCCTTTTCTTCCCAACGACTCAGGTCCACCAATTTACTGTGTTCAAATTGGCTGAACAGCTTTTGCAGCACGGTCGGTTTTCGTTCAGCCCTTCGGTTAACCGCAAACATCGGATACAACACAACCGTACCATCGTCGTGAAAGCTGACCCAGTTATTGGGAAAGATGGAGTCAGGGGTATGGGGACTAGGCGTATCGTCGATCACCAGCACATCAATGCCATTGCTACGCAAGGTATGCACCATGTTGTTGAATTCTGCAGCAGCTTTTGTTTGTGTATCGGCTTGCGCATCGTTGACCTGAAACGCATTGTTCACCGCCGTCTCCGCATTAAAGCTGAAGTTGACGGGACGTATCATCAGTATTTTATTGGTTGGCATGGTTGATCAGATTTCCTCTCTATATAAAGGCATACTCATGCAATGAAAACCGCCCCGGGCGCGCGAAAGTTCGGCCGACGGCATCAGGATTAAGCAATTGCTGATTTCTTCGGTGGTCCTTCGGCCTGCTTCGAAATCTGCCAGCAGGTCCTTACAATGCAACACTTCAAAGCCTGCATTTTCAAAAGCACTGGCTGTTTTGTCGTTGCGGTCATAACCCAGTACGACGCCTTCTTTTAAGGCCAATACATTGCAGGAGTCGGTCCATTGTTCTCGCGCATCAAAAGGAAATTCATTGTTACCCGAATAGATGAACTTGATCTTTCCCTCACAGCCCAGATCGGTTCTACTGATATCTGTGAGCAGGTCTTCCAACGAATCAAAATATACCGGGTTTTCCAGGTCTTTTTTTCTGAATTGGGTAATCCGGATTTTATTGTCGTCTTTCTTTCCTTCCAATATCCTTTGTACCGGGTCGGCATCTTCTTTGCGCAACGCTTTTTTCGAAAAATTGCCCAACATCACCCATACATTTTTCTTTACCTGCGTGAACACGGTATCAATATGCATATAGTCGCGCTTTTTCGGAATCTTTACAACAGTTACTTTCTTGACCACATTGCGGGAGAACAATTCATGCACAGCCAGGTGCGCTGCTTCCAAGCTGGTGCGCTCGCTTACGCCAATCATTACATGGTCTTTGCTTACCACCATGATGTCTCCACCTTCCAAGGTCACTTTTCTTTCATCACCGTCTTTGGGTAAAAGAAAATGATAATTGGTGTCGGGCAGTTCGATGATATTTTTCGCGAGCTCCGCAAACAGGGGATGATAAAAAACGATGTATTTTACCAATAGCGCTTCACGCGTACGGGCTTTTTTCGCCGGTTTATTCAACAGCAGGTGTTGGTTGATGGTGATACCGATGTCTCTGGTGAAAATAAAATTGGGGATGGGGGCGAACAGCATCTCTTTTTCGTCGTTGGTGCCACTCACAAATGTGCGTGCCAGTTCGGCCGAAGGCCTTTGCATCAGGGTTTGCTGTACGTCAAATGAGCAATTTTCCACGGCGCAAACGGAGGCCACCAGTTTCATGCGAATCGATTCATCGTTCAGCACTTCTTCCAATAACCATTGTAGCTCAATAACATTTTCTGATTTAAAAAAGCTCGGCTTTCCCGGTTTATAAAAGTCGCGTTTATTGGTTGGGTCATCAATTTCCTGCATGCGACCCTTGATTTTTTCGGGGTCCAGAAACCACAATAATATCTTTGTGTAGTAATCGTATTCCTTGCGCCGAATGGTATCGAGGTGTACGATATCTTCAAATAGCCAGTCCTGCGCTTTGGAGGGAACAACCTTCCCCAAACCGCTGTCTGGACTGTGTACCAATAATCTTTTTAATGCGCCGATTTCATTAGAAACGGATGCAAACCGTGTGTCTTTTGACATAAGAAATGTTTAGATGGAAAAAGAAGTTGCCGCAGGCGTCAGTAGCAGGAGCTACGACATAGCAGTGTGTGCAAATATGGCGGCAGGCTGAAACATTACTTATGCGAATATACAAAATTGATCCTATTCGTGTACGGCTAAGATGGGTATATGGGTGTGATAAGCTAGTTTACGGGTGTGACTCGGTTGAAATACCGATTCTAAAAAACCATGCTGCCGCGGTACGGTAATAATGCAATCGATGTTTTCAGCCTGGGTAAAACTTTCGAGCCCGTCGAGAAAATTATCATTCCTGATTATATTCACCCGGCCATTAAAAGGTGCCAGCAATTCAGATAGCTGTTCTTTTTCTTCGCTGCTTACGGCAACGCCATCACTGCTAACATGCACTATCTGCAATTCGGGTTTGAACAGGCCAAGGAAGGAGCGGATTTGCCGCGACGGCGTACTGCTTTTAACATCTTTAAAGTCGGTGGCAAAAGCTACTTTTTTAATGCCTTTATAACTTGCCTGGGGCGGAATAATCAACACGGCACCTGCTGCTTGTTTCACCATTTTCAAGGCATTGCTACCCATCAGGATGGCATCCAATGCGCCCGAGCCGGTGATGCCCATAACTACCAGGTCACTGCCTTCCATGCGTACATATTCCACCATTTTGTCGACCAGTGAATTGCCTTCCACCACAACAGCCGAAAATTCAGTGGTATTGCCAATTTCGGCCGATACATTGTTGATGGCGAGCATTGCTATCTTTTTACGGTCTTCGACGCTGATATCCAGGGGCGTACCGTCACTGCCGGCGGCGATGGGATCAAATACATGGTAGAATACAAGGTGGGCATCTGCGATGGATTTTGCCATATCGCTGGCAAATCGGGCGGCATTTTTACTGGTTTCACTGAAATCAACCGGAACTAGAATAGTTGTCATGGGAAGTATTTTTTAATTTTGCGGCCGATGAAATATCATTCCGAAATCAAACGTCGTCGCAGTTTTGCGATCATATCTCACCCCGATGCTGGTAAAACAACGCTAACCGAGAAATTGTTGTTGTTTGGTGGCGCTATTCAAACAGCCGGCGCAGTAAAGAGCAATAAGATCAAAAAGCACGCTACGTCAGACTTTATGGAGATAGAAAGACAAAGAGGCATTTCTGTCGCCACCTCAGTAATGACCTTTGAATATAAGGGAATTTTAATTAACCTCCTCGATACCCCTGGCCACAAGGATTTTGCCGAAGACACGTATCGCACCCTCACCGCGGTGGATAGTGTTATCCTGGTGATTGATAGTGTGAACGGTGTTGAAGCGCAAACCCGGCGATTGATGGAAGTTTGCCGCATGCGCGATACACCTGTTATCGTGTTTATCAATAAGATGGATCGCGATGGCAAAGGACGTTTCGACCTGATTGAAGAAGTGGAACGCGAACTGTCCATTCATTTACACCCCATGACCTGGCCCATTAACAGCGGCAAAGACTTCAAGGGTGTGTACAACTTGCACGAGAAAAACATTCGCCTGTTTACGGCCAATACCCGGGCCGACGACGATGATGTATTGCAAATACAGGATTTGTCAGACGCGGTACTCGACCAAAAACTGGGCGAGCGTGATGCCGCCACCCTTCGCGAAGATGTGGAACTGGTAGATGGCGTGCACGGTGAACTCAATGTAGGCGATTACCTGGCAGGCAAAGTAGCGCCGGTATTTTTCGGCAGCGCTGTCAATAATTTCGGGGTGAAAGAAATGCTCGACACATTCATTCGAATAGCGCCCATGCCTCGCAGCCGGGAAACCAGCAAGCGATTGGTCGATGTGGAAGAAGATAAGTTCAGTGGATTCATTTTCAAGATCCATGCGAACCTAGATCCCAAACACCGCGACCGTATTGCGTTCTTGCGTGTGTGCTCAGGTCGCTTCGAGCGAAATAAATATTTCCGTCATGTTCGCCTCGACAAAGACGTTCGTTTCAGCAACCCGTATAGCTTCCTGGCGCGTAGTAAGGATGTGATTGAAGAAGCTTTTGCAGGCGATGTCGTCGGACTATTTGATACCGGTAACTTCAAAATCGGCGACACACTCACAGAAGGCGAATCGTTCTATTTCACAGGCATTCCTTCTTTTTCACCAGAGATATTTAAAGAGGTGGTGAACAAAGACCCGATGAAAACCAAGCAACTGGAAAAAGGCTTGTTGCAGTTGACCGACGAAGGCGTTGCGCAATTGTTTACGCAGTTTGGCGGCAACAAAAAAATCATTGGTTGTGTGGGTGAGCTGCAGTTTGAAGTAATTCAATACCGGCTGTTGCATGAATATGGTGCTTCGGTTGATTTCAAAGCGCAACCTTATTACAAGGCTTGTTGGATTACCAGTGAAGACCCGCAAAAATTGCAGGATTTCATTCGTTTTAAATCTGCTAATATCGCTGAGGACAAAGACGGTCACCTGGTGTACCTGGCCCAAAGTGAATGGTTCCTGAACACAGAACGAACCAATAACCCCAGTATCGAGTTTCATTTCACGTCTGAAATTCATAAAACAGTATGAGGCGATTCATTTTCTTGACCGTGAGCATGCTGTTTGCCATCGTTCTGCCGGCGCAGGATACCAGTCAGCAAGTGGTTGCTGGTCGCCTGAATGCAATCGCACAAAGATCGAAACCCTATGTGATCCTGATTTCGGCCGATGGCTTTCGCTATGATTTTGCTACAAAATACAATGCGGTGAACTTGCAGCGGCTGGCGAAACAAGGCGTACAGGCCGAATATATGCAGCCTTCTTTCCCTTCGCTCACCTTTCCCAACCACTACAGCATTGTAACGGGTTTGTATCCGGCACACCACGGTTTGGTCGACAATAGTTTTTACGATCGGCAGCGCCAAGTGCTTTATAGCATGAGCGATCGAAAGATGGTGCAGGATGCGTACTGGTATGGGGGCGAGCCTTTGTGGGTGTTGGCTGAAAAACAACAGCTATTGAGTGCAAGTTATTATTGGGTAGGTAGTGAAGCACGCGAAGAGGGTATAGCGCCAAGTTATTTTTATTATTACAGCGATAAAGTACTGATTGAACAGCGGCTGGCGGTGGTCAAACAATGGCTTCAATTGCCCGAAGAGAAAAGACCGCACCTGATCTGTTTTTATTTTCCGCAAGTAGACCATGCCGCGCACTTATTCGGACCAGAATCGCCCGAAACGGCGGAAGCTGTGCGATGGGTAGACGAAGCCGTTGGTAATATGACGCGTTTAACCGACAGCCTCGGGTTGCCGGTTAATTATGTTTTCGTTTCAGACCATGGTATGGTAAAAGTTAACAACGAAAAGGCGATGGGTTTGCCTGCAGCCCTGGATACCAATCGCTATATTGTTTCCCGGGGCGATGCCATTTTGCAACTATACGCCAAAGACGGGCATGGCATTCGTAAGCAATTTCGAAAGCTTCGCCGCACGCAGGATGGATACACTACTTACCTGAAAAAACAGTTGCCGGCGCATTGGCATTATGGGGTAAAAGACGATCGTTACCAGCGCATCGGTGATATTGTGCTTATTCCAACTTATCCAAAAATATTTGGCGCTTTTTCAAAAAAGATTACGCCGGGAAAACATGGGTATGATCCGTTGATGCCCGAAATGCGCGCCAGTTTTTTGGCCTGGGGACCAGGTGTTGCGAATGCTGGACTGGTGCCGGCTTTTGAGAATATTCATGTATATCCTTTTGTTGCGGGATTGCTTGGCCTTAGCTATGACCCGGCAACAATAGATGGAAAAGGGACCGTGCTGTCAAAATACCTACGACTTAATAGTCAGCCGTAATGCCCGTGTAATTATGCGGGGTGATCTGCTTTAATTCCTTTTTCAAAGCGGCGCTGATTTTTAATCCGCTGATAAAACTGTGTATCGCCTTTTTATCAATTGCTGATTTTCCGCGAGTCAGGTCTTTCAGTGCTTCGTAAGGCTTGGGGTAATTCTCCCGACGCAAAATAGTTTGAATCGCTTCCGCTACAACCGCCCAGTTGGCTTCCAGGTCGGCATCGATTTTGGCCTCATTCAATACCAATTTGGCGATGCCTTTTTCGATAGACCGAAATGCGAGTATGGTATGCGCAAACGGAATACCTATATTGCGTAGCACGGTAGAATCAGTGAGATCGCGTTGTAAACGACTGATCGGTAGTTTCGCCGATAAATGGGCCAACAAGGCATTGGCCAAACCAAGGTTGCCTTCAGCGTTTTCGAAATCGATGGGATTTACTTTATGGGGCATAGCAGAAGAACCGATCTCGCCTTTTTTGGTGCGCTGTTTAAAATAATCCATCGAAATATAGGTCCAGATATCGCGGCAGAAATCAATAAGGATATTGTTGATGCGTTGCATAGCATCGAAATGGGCGGCCAGGTTGTCGTAGTGCTCAATTTGCGTGGTGAATTGCTGGCGTTGCAATCCAATCGCTTCTACAAATTCATTGCCCAGTGCGACCCAGTTTTTTCGGGGAAAGGCAACATGGTGTGCATTGAAATTGCCGGTGGCGCCCCCAAATTTTGCGGTGAAAGGAATGCCGATAAATAATTCAACCTGGTTGCTGATACGTTCAACAAAAACCATTATTTCTTTTCCCAGTTTCGTCGGACTAGCCGGCTGTCCGTGGGTGCGGGCCAGCAATGGCACATTTCGCCACTCTTCCGCCAGCAGTTGAAATTGGTTGTTGAGGTTTAACAAGCCAGGCAGGTATTCGTATTCAACAGCATGCTTCCACGACAATGGCACGGAAGTATTGTTTACATCCTGCGAAGTGAGCCCAAAGTGAACCCATTCTGACAGGTTTTCAATGCCGGCTGCTTTCAGTTTTTCTTTGACAAAATATTCAACCGCTTTAACATCGTGGTTGGTGGTTTTCTCTGTTTGTTTAATCCAGGCTGCATCTTCGGGACTGAATGCGGCTGCTGTTTCTTGTAATATATCTCTTGCTTTGGCGGGCAGCTTAAAAAACTTCTTATCGGCCAGGAAAAGAAAATATTCTATTTCTATTGTTACACGGTATTTCATGAGGGCAAACTCAGAAAAGTAGTCGTCCAGGTGTTGCAATTGCTGGCGATAGCGGCCGTCAATCGGCGAAATGGCGGTAAGTGCTTGAAGTTCCATTGTTTGATGTGCTGTACATTTGCGAAATTAAAAGAAAGCGAGTGGACAGAAAAATCCGTGTTGGTGCCGTGAGTTACCTCAATACCAAGCCCTTGATCTACGGTATGGAGGAGGGAATGTTGAAAGAAGAAGTAGACTTGCTGTTGGATACGCCAGCCAATATTGCGGCGAGGCTGTTGCGAAATGAAATTGATTGTGGCCTGGTGCCGGTTGCAACGATAACAGCTATGGAAGAATACCATATCATTTCCGATTATGGAATTGCTGCGAAGGGCGAAGTAGCCTCTGTATGCATATTCAGTGAATGCAGGCTAGAAGAGGTAGAAGAGATCTTGTTGGATTACCAAAGTGCCACGTCTGTAAGGCTGGTAAAAATTTTGTTGAAAGAATATTGGAAGCTAACACCGCGCTTGGTCGACACGCGGCAGGAATTTGAGCATCTTATTAAAGGCAAAACCGCTGCTGTTTTAATTGGCGACCGGGCTTTGGCGCAAAGGTCGACATCCAACTATGTGTATGACCTGGCCGAAGCCTGGGTAAAACACACATCCTTGCCCTTTGTTTTTGCAGCCTGGATTAGCAATAAGGCATTGTCACCCGCATTTTGCAAAGCCTTTGATGCAGCCAATCGCTACGGCCTCGAACGGCTTGACCAGGTGATTGCGGCCCATCCATACCCCAGCTACGATTTGCATCACTATTATACGGAGAACATTCATTTTTACATCGGCGATGCCGAGAAAAAAGGGCTCGCCCTTTTTCTTGAAAAACTGAAGCAATACCAGATTAGTTTTTGAGTCGAAGGTATTTATCGGCGAGCTCGTTGGCTGCTTCAGAAATTTTCAGCCAGTAAACGGCGCCTGCAAAAAGCCCAATAAAAGCAATGGAGCGGATGGCAGCGTCAACGATAAAATTATTCATTACCGGAATAAATCGAACCAGCAATACCAGGGCAGCGGTGACGACCACGGCCAACAAATCTTTCCAGGTATAGGGTTGCATGCTAAATTTCTTCCACAAAAAGCCGAATCGCAATAAGTTGTAAAACGTCAACGATATCAGGTTAGAATAGGCAGCGCCCATCAGACCGAAATGGGAAATTAGGTAATAATTCAAAGGCAGTGCAACCAGGGTATAAATGACATTGGTGGTAAAGTCGACTTTCCAATAACTGGAAGTACCGATGATCTGGCTATTAGCGCCTGTGCCGAGGTCGATTAGTTTGCCGATACCCATGATGAAAATTACCTGACCAATACCAGTAAAGTCTTTCCCAAGCAACTTCGTTATATTATCGAGGTTCAGTAACATTAGCCCCAACATAACCAATCCAATTAACAGCAGGTTGGTAACACTTTTTTCGTAAATACTTTTGATCCGTTTCGTATTCTTGTCTTTCCATGATTCCGCCAATACCGGAATAGAAACCGAAGTCATACTTCGTTGAGGTACTTCCATTAGAGTTACAACATAGGTTGCAATGGTGAAAACAGCGGCGTCGGTTAGCCCTCTATCGCTTTTTGCCGACAAAATAAAAGTGTCGACAGTTCTTGAAAGTAGGTTTAGGAATTGAGAGGCAAATAGAAACAGCGCAAAATTTGTCATTTTGCCTTTTAATCGACGCGTAACTGAACTAATACTGGATACAAATTGAAAGTCGCCGGTGTTTCTCAGGGTGACAAATAAAATGAGTACCGGTAAAGAGAAGCTGAAGGCAAATAAAGTATAAAACCCTTTATCGCCAATTAGATGTGTTGCATATAGAATTAGAAAAACAGTAAATAGAATACGGGGAGCAAATTCCCGTAATGCGTTTGATAAATTGCTTTTCTTAAACGAAATCGAAAAGCTTTCCAGCCAGAGAAAAGACAACATGAAAAAGCAATAGGGATAAACGAGATAGCTATAATTGACAAATAATGGCGACTTTTCTGAGAATTTTCGCACAACAATGTCTTTTCCAAGCCAACCTAAAAAAAACATAGTTACCAATCCTACCAGGCAAATCATCCCGGTTAAAAAAGGTAAATCGTTTTTTTCGGGGGGTAGATAGTCTTTATAAAATGGAAAAAATTTGTAAACAATGGGTAGGCAACCTAATGTGCATAAAGTTGCCAGCGTTAAAGCGGCATCACTTATTACTCGTGTCAATCCAAACTGCTCGGTAGTAAGAATTCTGGGTTGAAGAATTAAAAGATTAAAAGCGCCTAGAGCAAAGCCAGCCAGGATGATGAGGGTGGACTCAATACTTTTTTTCTGGATGCTGGACATCTGGCGTTGATAAATTAAGCTTTTGGGAAAGCGTAAATCATGCCACTCCAACCATCGGGTTTGGGCAATGACAGGCATGAAAATTTATTTTTTTGCAGAACATCTAAAATGGCTGCTGGTCCTTTGATATGCCATTCTATGATAAAGCCGGCAATCTGTCGCAGGTGCTTGAAATGTGCAAGCTTTTCAAAAATGGGGTATTCTTCGCCTTCGCAGTCAACTTTGAGTAGCAATCGGCAATTATTTTCGATGGCAAGAATTCTTTCGATTTCTTCTTCGATGTCAATCACTTTTACAACAACAGTTGGCAGACTCTGAGTGCTGTTTACCTTAAGTACTTCTTCATTAATACTGGCGCCACCTTCACCACTTCCCATGGCAGGTACAACGAGTTCTGTGTTTTTTGTGCTGATGCCAACATTGACTGGTACTATTTTATCGGCTAAAATAGGATTCAGTTGAATATTGGACTTGCCTTCTTCATATGTAGACGCAAACGGTTCGTAGGAATATACTTTTTTTGTTTCTGGCAAGCTGGCAAACCATAACGCGGCGTAGCAAACATTCATACCAATATCCATCACCACCAGTTCTTCACCCAGGTCAATATCATAGATCGTTTCAATATACAATTCAAAAAGAGTAACGAGGTTGGAAATTGAGTTTACATGAAGCTTGATACCATGAACGGTAATATCAAAATGGTCATCGGTGCTTTCATATACTTTAATCCGTTTATCGCTAAGACACAATGCCAATTTATCCAACTCACCAGCATAAACAGCTACAGATTTCTTTTTTATTTGGTTACCGGTACTCGGAAAATAAAGGGAGTCGCCGGCTGATTTGAATAACCCAGCTAATTTTAGCGGCAATCGGTGATGCGCTAATATATAACCGACATTGACACTGCGTGTTTTCACCGTGTAGTAAAGAAAAAACACCAATTTGCTAATGATTCTGACTAATTTCATAGTTCAAGTTTACCCATTTTACCCTTCTTATAGTCTTTATATCCTTTTGCCATGTATTTCAACACTTGGCCGGTATTGTTGTATAAGAGATTGTTTTTAAGGAGTCCAAGACAATGATAAATTTCCTTTCGAATTTGTTTGTTAACATAGTTCTTGTCGAGCAGGTAGAAACTATTTCGAACCAGGTAATATATTCTTACGAAAGGATGTATTCTTCGCTTTGATTTTCGAAAGTTTTTCAATGACCGGCCAATTACAAACTGGCCAATGGTATGATTCAGGATGATGTCTGAAAAAAGAACGGTAGTAAAACCAGCCGCGTGAACACGGTAGCAGTAGTCGGCATCAACCAGGTCAAGGAAAAAGTTTTCGTCGAAACCACCAATCTTTTGAAATACCGTTAATGAAATTATACTGCCTGATGTGATTGTACTTAATACTAACTGCGGTTGCTCGACAGAAGGAACGAAGTCCGGCTGAAAGTTTACTGCAAATACGCCGGCATCATTGTTTTTTTCAAGCCATCTTTCCGTTTTTGCGAGATAATTTTCGAAAACGCCCGGATTGAAGCTTGAGTCTTGGTCCATCGTAAGCAAGAATGAATAGCCATCTTTAATGGCCAAATTTGCCGCTTCATTTAGTCGTTGGGCGGTACCCTGGTTTTCGTAATAGGCATGGTATACGACTTGGGGAAACAGGGAAAGCATTTCTTTAATTCCCGGTAATGGCTTTTCAGAATTGTCAATTACATACAGTTTGCTAACAAAGGCAACATAGCTGCCTATATTGTCAACAACCGTGCTGTCGGGGTTATAAAGTATAACTGCACCGGCTATATTCATAAGCGGCAAAAGTACGCACTTAAGCCCTTAATTTTACGCCATGCCCCTTATTTCCATCTGCATCCCGGCCTACCAGCGGGTGACTTACCTCCAGCGTTTGTTGGAAAGCATCCGCCAGCAGGACTATACCGACTTCGAGGTGTTGGTGAGCGACGACAGCCGGGATGATTCCGTCAAAGACCTGGTCGACCAGTTTGGCGCGACCTTGCCCATCCGATATGTAAAAAATGCGGCACCGCTGGGCACTCCGGCCAACTGGAATGCGGCCATCTCACAGGCGACAGGAGCGTGGATAAAGCTTATGCACGACGACGATTGGTTTTCCCGACCCAATGCCCTGTCAATTTTTGCAAAGGCTACCAGTGCCGGCAGAAAGTTCATCTTTTCCGACTACGACAATAAGTACGAAGAAAACGCTGATTTCGTCCAAAAAACCGACCTGTCTTCTGCCTGGAAAAAACGAATCATCGACGAGCCAATGGCGCTACTGGCTTATAATGTAATCGGTCCACCCAGTGTGACCCTATTCCATCGCAGCATCCATGAAACCTACGACGAGCGGTTGAAATGGCGTGTAGACATGGAATACTATGTACGTCTTTTACAACAGGAAAGAGGCTTTTTTTTCCTACCGGAAAAACTGGTAAATGTTGGCATCAGCCATTCCCAAGTCACCCAATCCTGCCTGTATAAACCCGCCATAGAATTGCCGGAGGGCCGGATCCTTTTGGAGAAACATGGTGTTGCCGTACTCCAAAATGCCTGGGTATACGATGCCTGGTGGCGGCTGCTTCGAAACATGAAAATACTTCAACCAGCCCAGTTGGCAACCTATGGTAACTGGCCCGACGCCATCTACGCGATGCAGCGCGACCTGCAGGCCGTTCCATTTAATCTCACGCGTTTTGGCCCGCTCAGTAAAGCATTCATGTATCTTTCCTATCTGAAAAACAAATCTCTCATTCGCAAATCAGCTGCTTGAGCCTCTCGATCATCATTGTCAACTACCGCGCCACCGACCTGATCCTCGATGCCCTTGGGTCATTTTTACCTTTTCAAGAAACTGAACAACCGGAAATCATTATTGCCGACAATGGAAACCCGTCGGCGGAAAAAGAGCGCCTCCAATCGGCTTTTCCCGCTGTGAAAATAATTAACCTCGGCTATAACGCTGGTTTCGCGCGAGCAAACAATGCCGGAATCAGGGCAGCAAGCGGTGATACAATTTTGCTTCTCAACCCTGACATTCTTGACCCACAGCACAGCATTGAATCCTGCTACCATCGCTTTCAACAAGATAGTTGCATTGCAGCGGCTGTGCAGCTATTGAACGAAGACGGAAGCCCGCAAATAACGGGGAACTATTTTGTTCGCGGCGGACTCAACCTGCTCTTACCCCTGCCGGTTATTGGTTTTCTGGTAAAAAGCTTGGGTCAACTGGTTGGCGCCAAAAAACCAAACCTGCCCAATAGCTCCACCACGGTAAAAGTAGACTGGATCAACGGGGCTTTCATGATGGTTAGAAAAGAGCTACTTGCCAATACCGGCTTGCTCGACGAAGAGTTTTTTTTATATGCCGAAGAAATTGAATGGTGTGCGCGTCTGAAAAAAGCAGGCGATATCCTGGTATATGGCGACCTTAACCTTATCCATTTACAAGGCGAATCGGCTAATAAAAGTTTTGGCTCGGCTGGAAAAGGATACTATAACCTGTACGATAAAAAAGGGCTACAACTGATGGTCTCCAATTTTCTTCGCATCCGAAAACAGTTCGGTGCCGGCTGGCTGCTCGTTCACCTTTTCTTCTACGGATTGGAAATACCACTATTACTGCTGCGCGTTTTTTTCGGCCTGCTACCCGGTATGAATGCTTTTCCCTTCCAGAAATGGATCGGCTATTGTAAAAATTATATCCAGCTATGGAAACAGATCCCCGCGATGCTTTTCCGCAAATCGCATTTTTATAAAATGCTTTAAGTGCTGGTATTAGCTATCAGCCCAGATTAAATCCAGTCAGTTTAACTTGATTCAGTCAACTTAACCTGTTGCAGAAAACCTATATTGTTTTACTTCGCTTCCGCCAGGCTTCAAATGCCGCACCTATCAACAACAAATAAACCAACACCGACGAAGCCATCGTTACCATACGGGCAGTTGACACCGATTTGGGTTCAAACTTAAAATCAATCACATGACTGCCCGCCGGCACCGGCATCCCACGCAATACATAGTTCACTCTGGTATACGGTGCAGGTTTTCCATCGATATAGGCATTCCAGCCTTTGTCATAATAGACTTCACTGAAAACAGCAAACTGCGGGGAAGCAGCATTTGTTTTATAACTAATGGCGTCATTGTCATAGTTGGTTACCAAAATGGTTGCCGTCGAATCGAACACGGGTGCTGCGCCCAATTGACCAGCGTGTTTCGCCTGCACTACCGCCGTAGTCTTCAAATCAGTGCTATCCAGGGCGGCCATCTCTGCATCTGCCGTCGGAACGGTTTTGATGGTCTGCACAAACCACGCCGGACCAAATGCTGTGGCACTTCGCTGCGCCGAAGCCTTTCCTGTTTGCGGATCCTGAAGAATAAAATATCGCGTATTCAGCATATTGAACACCTGCAAATTGCCCTTGGATAACTGTTGGCGGATGAGGTCGTCGTAGCTGCTGAGTTTTGCCGGACTATAACCGCCTACTGAATTATGAAAATAAGAAGCCCGCGATCCATTAAACGGTCCTTGCGGATCGGTCTGATCGAAAACCCGGAACGGTTTATTATTGTCCTTCAAAATTTCAACATCACCGGCATTCGGTACAAAAGCTGCATCAGCATTGTCTTTGTCCACATAATTATTGCTGTTCAGGTAGCGCGTAGCAATGCCTAGCAAATCAAAAGCAACCAATACAAACAAACCGCCGATTACTACCGTCTGCTGCAATTTGTTTTTCAGATAAGCCCACATCAATCCCGCTGCCAGGGCAATCAATACCAATGACCGAATAAAACCTCCCAGAAAGACCGATTTACGATCGTCGTGCAAAGCCGACAATACCGATTGCGCAAAACTGCTGGCTTGCTGCTGCATTTGTGGATTCGACTGCCCCTGGCCACCTTGCATCATCATGCCCATCAGTTGCTCTTTTAAAGCAGCATCATTCGGCCCGCTGAAATCAGCCATAAAATAAAAGCCAAGCAATAACAACAACACCGCACCAGTAATGATCAGACTGGTTTTAAATTCCTTCCATTTTTCCGCGCCCGATGCAGTACTGGTTATAAAATGCTGCAAGCCAAGCGCCGCCATCAGGGGGAAAATCAGCTCGGGTATTACGAGCGACATAGAAGGTGCCCGAAACTTATTGTACAAAGGAAGCACGTCAAAAATGAAATAATTAAAACTCGAAAAATTCTTGCCCCACGATAACATGAAAGCAATCACCACAGCAGCAAGCATCCACCAACGATGCCAGGTTTTCACCGTTACCATACCGTAGATAAATAGAAAACAAATGATCGCACCCAGGTACACCGGGCCCGCATGACCGGGTTGATTGCCCCAATAGGTATAACTATTGGCAATGGCCAAGGCATTTTCTTCCGGCATGCCAACGGCGGTCAATTTCGACGCAAATGCAGACTTGCCCTCTTTCAACAATTTCCCCATGCTGCCACCGCCATAAATGCCCGGTTGCAACACGCTGAAACTTTCAGCAATGCCATAACTACCATAAAAAAATGCATAGTCTTTGTCTAAGCCGCCTTTAGATTTATTCGTGCTATCAGCCTGCGTCAATTCAGACTTGCCGCCACGCATCGTGTCTTTCGAATATTCTTGTAACGGATACCAGGTAATCGCATACGTACCCAATCCAATCAAACCCGCCAGCAAAGCGGTACCAAATGCGGGCGCCAATTGTGCACCGCCTTTCTCGCGCAAGGAATGAATGATATACGCGATGCTCATCAACCCCATCGTAATGGCGGTATAATACACCACTTGTATATGCTGCGAACTCACTTGCAAGCCGAAGAACAATGCCAGCAAAGCACCGCCCAATAAATATTTTCGTTGAAACACCAGCATCAGTGAACCAATCACGGCAGGCGCGTATGCAATGGCCATCATTTGGGTATTGTGACCCACAGCAATAATGATGGGGTTAAATGTCGCATACGCATAAGCGATAGCCGCCATCGCCGCAATCCAGCTATTCACCCGGAAAACAAGGCAGAGAAAATAAAAACAAACGCAGGCCAGGAAAAAGAAACTGATGGGGGTGGGCAAACCAAGCGTGATAACTGATTGCAGGTAGATGGTTTGTACCGACGGACCGTCATACGCGATGGTATAAGCGGGCATACCGCTGAACATACTATTCGTCCACAAAGGGAAATGGCCGTGCTGCTCCCGGTACTCGATCGATTGTTGTGCCATGCCCTTCCAGCCAGTAATATCATGCTGGTCGAGGGTTTTTCCCTGCAGCACCGGCTGGCAATAAATCACCGCAATCAGCAAAAACAAACCAATCGCCAGTATATGTGGAAGCGCTGTCTTCAGCCAGGATTGTTTCATAGTCCCCAGTTTCTATTTGGGCGGCAAAATAACAATTCAAAACCATAAACGGGCTTTCACCTTCCTTAAATAAAGCAGGGTACTCGCATCCAGTCGCTGCTTTTTTACCCTGCGGGGGATGGCAAACACCTGCTTCCAACCTTGCCGCCATTCGGCAAAATGGCCGCCAGATCGTACCAACATTTGAAAGGACCAAAGCAATGCAGTGGTATAGAAATAGATACCGGGCAAGTATCGGTACGCCACCACCGATTTATTCACCCACATCATGCGCAATTGTGCCGCTCGCGGATGCCGCCCACCGGGCGATTCTTTGTGAAAGACTTCTACTGAAGCATCGTAAGCGATATAGTGGCCATCGGCCAATACCCGATAACTCTCATCGTATTCTTCCATCCCGTAAAAAAAATCTTCGGGATAGGGCCCCGCCTCCGTCCAACATGTCCGCGTAAAAGCATGCGCACAGCCTACATAGTAATAGGTCGGGAACCAATTACATTCTTTCAGGCGATCAAATTGCTTGTGGGGAAAGGCATTTACCTGCAGTTGCCGGTTACTGAAGTACCGAACCTTACAGGCTACCACGCCAAGCGATCGATCTTCATAGGGTTGTCGCCCAAAAGCCTTGTTCAGTTTTTCCAGCAGGTCGCGATCTTCAATGGCAATATCATCATCCAGGAAAAAAAGTATGTTTCCTTTCGCGAGGGTAGCGGCATAATTTCTTCCCCGCGATACACCGAGGTTTTCTGGCGCTGCTACAAAACGGCAGGGCCAATCCGGATGCATGCCTAAAAACTCAGTCACTTCATCATAACTGGTTGTAGATGCATTGTTGAGCACAATAACCTCTTCCAACAGGTCCTGGCGATGCATCCCATGCAGGTCTTTCAACAGCGCAATGGTATCGTCTGGCCGGTTATAGGTGATAATGATGATACTGATTCCTGGCATCAATTGGCAAAATAAACCCATTTTTACGGCCTTATGCAAGATTCAGTGCGGCGAAAAGCTGCTTTTTTCATGAACCTGGCTTTTCTAACGGCCATGCTAATGCGCTTTTATCCGGTTGGCCAGGGCACGGTTTGGGCCTCGATGATTATCAGTGCGGGTTTGGTTTTATCGCCCATATTGAACCTGCTTACTAGTTTGCGGGCGGGGTGGGTCATCTGGAAAAAAGGCTGGCCGGTCGACAAATGGGTGGTGATGGTCAATTTTTCGATGCTCCTGGTCCAAATCATTTTGCTTTCTTTTACCGGCTGGTTATCTTTAGGAAACGCCTATGATTCATAATATCATCCGGGACAAACCAACCCGGCTCTATATTTTTTTAGCTGGCTTTTTTATCACCAACGCCATACTGGCCGAAATCATCGGCGTAAAAATCTTTTCACTGGAAGCGACCCTGGGACTGCCAAAATTCAATTTCACCCTCTTGGGCGAATCGGGCTTGTCGTTCGACCTCACCGTGGGTATCTTACCCTGGCCGGTCGTCTTTATCATGACCGACACCATCAACGAATACTATGGGGTGAAAGGGGTGAGACTGTTGTCGGTGCTTACCGCCGGACTAATCGCTTTCGTTTTTGTTGTTTTCTACCTGGCTATCCACACGGTGCCGGCAGAATGGTGGCGAAGTTCGCAAACCGCCCACGGCGTGCCCGATATGCAGGCGGCTTTCGCCCAAATCGCCGGCCAGGGTATGAATATCATTTTTGCTTCCCTAACTGCTTTTCTGGTGGGGCAGCTTACCGATGCCGGTATCTTCCGGCAAATCAAAAAGATCACGGGCGAAAACAAGATCTGGATGCGCGCCACCATTTCCACACTATTTTCGCAACTAATTGATACTGTTGTCGTTTCCTATATTTACCTATATTTTTCTTTGGGATTTTCCTTCCCGCGGGTAACAGCCATCGCCCTGGTTGGGTACACCTACAAATTCGCTGTCGCTATTCTTTGTACCCCCCTGATTTACCTGATCCATGGCTGGATAGAAAGGTATTTGGGAAAGGACCAGGCCGCCAGCATGAAAGAAGCCGCCATGCATATGCAAATAAATCGTTAAAGCATTGATTGTCATTTAACTTATAGCCAACGCAAACGTCCAATTTCTAGACTTATATTCAACAAACAAACTATACAGCTATGTATGCTCGAATTATACAAACCTTCGTCCTGCTGGTAGTCGCTGTTTCAACTGGTTTCGCGCAGTCGTGGCCAGTGAAACTGTCGATGGACAATGGCGATCAACTCAAAATATACCAGCCCAATCCTGAACGCTTTGAAAATGGTCAACTCCAATTTCAAAGCGCTGTCGCTTTGCAACGCAAAGACAGCGATATGCCAGTTTTTGGCAACATGTGGGCAACCGCTAACACAGTTACCAGCGGCAGCAACCAATTGCTGCAGTCACTATCGGTAACGGGTATGCGCTTTCCTTCGGAAGTGAGTGAAGAAGATACCCGCCAGATTCAATCTTACCTTGAATCGGCTGTTCCGTCGGCACGCGTGGCGGTTAATACCGCTTCGATTCAAACTGCCATGGGACTGAATGAGCAGAAAAAACAACTCGACGCCGGTTTTGTCAATAAAGCGCCGAAAGTGTTTTACCGTAGTAATTCGTCGATGTTGGTAATGATTGATGGCGAACCGAAATACAAAAGAAATGATGACTGGGGTGTTGATGTTGTCGTCAATTCACCCAATACGATTGTTCGCTACAATAGTACGCAGTACTATCTCTATGGTGGTAAACGTTGGTATGTGGCCAATAATGTAGGCGGCCCTTATCGATACGAAGACAATCCGCCGGCTGCTCTTCACCCGATTGAAGAAAGTGTGGCGAAAAATGCTGACAAAAACCAGGAGGCTAAATCTGCTGATTACAACACTGGTTTCGATGACAACCAACCGGTATCGGAAGTGTTGGTCAGTTATGAGCCAGCCGAGTTGATTCAGTCAAACGGCGAAGCAAGTTTCAGCCCGATCGATAATACGAATCTGTTGTACGTAGAGAATTCGCCCAACGATATTTTTATGGACATCGCTTCCCAAAAATATTTTGTGCTGATTTCCGGCCGTTGGTATAGTGCTGCTTCGCTAAAGGGTAGCTGGACCTATATTGCCGCCGATAAATTACCGGTCGACTTCGCTAAAATTCCCGCAGGTTCTGCCAAAGACAATGTATTGGCCAGTGTGGCCGGCACACCGGCGGCTGAGAATGCAGTAATGGACGCACAGCTTCCGCAAACAGCACGTGTTGACAGAAACACCCAGCCAAATAAAGTTACCTACGATGGTACGCCGCAGTTCCAAAAAATTAGTGGCACGCGCATGTCATATGCGATCAACAGCTCATCGACTGTATTGAAATACCGGAATAATTTTTACCTGGTAGAAAACGGCGTTTGGTTCGAGTCGGGCAGCCCGGCTGGTCCCTGGGAAGTAAGTACCGTTCGACCTGATGAAGTAGACCTGATTCCACCCAGCTCACCGGTGTACAATACCAAATATGTGTACGTGTATGATTACACACCCGATTATGTATATATGGGTTACACACCTGGTTACCTGAACACCTATGTGTATGGACCTACGGTGGTATATGGCACCGGTTGGTATTACCAGCCATGGTGGGGAACGTATTATTTCCCGCGCCCTTATACCTGGGGTTTCAATATGCGCTACAATCCCTGGTGGGGATGGTCGTTTGGATTTAATTACAATGCCGGCTGGTTTAATTGGGGCTGGGGCTATAATTCCTGGGATTGGTGGTCAGGCGGATGGTGGGGCCCGTCGATGTATCGCCCCGGCTATTGTTGGCCTTCGTACGGAGGCTATGGCTACTACGGCTACCGTAACAATCATTTCTATGTAAACAATTATTACAACCGTGTCGGTGGACCACGTGACTTTGGTTACAGTCCCAATAATATCTATCGCTCTCGAAATAATATTTACAGCCGGGATGTGAACCGCTATTTACCCATAAGCCGCCCCAACCGTGTGGGTGGACAAGACTATGGCATGAATCGTCCGGGTAACAACCGCCCAGTCACTGATATCAATCGAAACAGTCGTCCTGCGACCGACCTAAACCGGAATAGCAATCCGGCCGTCAACAACCGGGGTGATTTGCGTCGCAATGCAGATCCCAGAATCACTGATACCCGTCCCATGGGCGATCGCGGAAACATCAGTAACCGCGCTACACCCAATCCTGGTTTTTCGGCAAGAGAAAATACACCACAACGGAATTATCAGCCCGCAGAGTCGTATGATATAGGACGGCAACAACAAATGGATCGTCAGCAGCAGTTGGATCGCCAATACCAATCGAACAGGCAATACCAGCCGCAGGCGCAACCACAAATGAATCGTCAGCAGCAGTTTGATCGGGGCGATATGCAAAGACAACAACCGCAGTACCAGCGGCAGCAACAACAACGACCGCAGTACCAGCAACAACCTTCGTTCGACCGTGGTAATATGCAGCAACAACGATCTTTCGATCGGAGTGATATGCAAAGACAACAACCACAATACCAGCAACAGCAGCGTTCTATGCCACAAATGGAGCAAAGATCAGCACCGCAAATGCAACAACGTTCGGCACCGCAGATGCAGCATTCAGCGCCTGCAGGCGGTGGTGGATTTGGCAACAGAGCTGGTGGTGGCGGTGGCGGGATGTCAAGACCCAGTCGTCACTAAACATCTTTGCCCATGACGTAGTCGTCCATCCGGTACCCTTGGCCAATGTCGATGATTTCTTCGCGCTCAATGCGAAACCCCATCGCTTCATAAAACCGGATTGCAGGATTATCTTTCTTCACATTTAATACCAGGTGCGCACCTTCATGGGTGCGCACTTCTTCTTCTACCATATCAAGCAGGGCGCGGCCTACTCCTTTCCCGTGCAAAGACGGAAGCACGTATAATTTATGCAGCTTCCAGGTGCCTTGTTGCAATTGGCCATACGACGCAAAACCAACTTCTTTCAAATTGATTTCGGCAATGATGAAGCGGTGATTCCATTCGCGGATTTGTTTTTCCATGGCCGCCGGACTATAAAACATATCCAGCATATAGTCCATCTGGGTCTGCGATAGTAAATGACCGTAAGCAGCGGGCCAAATTTGGTGCGCAAGCCAGCCAATGGTAGGGATGTCGTCCTGATCAGCACTCCTGATCACTAATGCTTCGTTCATGAATGAAAGTTGTTCTTCGATATTGCCTGGTGCAATTTAATGGCTTGCCACGAAAGCCGGATGGCCACGCCATAACTTAACAGGGCTGATCCGAATAAATAAGCCGCCGGAATATGACTCGTAATGCCACCGTCCTGCTGCACGAACAGGAACAAATCGTATACACCATGAAAAACGATCGATAGCACCAAACCGCGGGCCATGAGCCAGCCTGCCTTGCCTTTGCCACTGAATTTTGCCAGCCCAACGTAGTAGCCCATCAATACCCCAAAACAACCATGTGCCGGTACCGACAAAAACATACGTGAAAAAGCTGTTGTCAGGCCATATTCAGCTACATAGCCAATATTCTCAACGGTAGCAAACCCCATAGCCGCCATTACTCCGTAAATGATACCGTCGAAGGGTTCGTTGAAAAATGGACGGGGATAAGCATAATACCGCACCACCATAAATTTCGAGGCTTCCTCGCTCAAGGCAACCACGAAAAAGGAGATGCCGATATAGTATGACCAACCTTCCTGCGTGCTGTGCTGTTGAAGCCAGTTCAGCGCAAAATACTGGTACACCAGCGGCGGCAGGATGGCCAGCGCCCCCAGTAAAAATGTCTTAATCAATGCCCGCAGCGGTTCTTTGTCGTACTGGTCCATCCAATAAATAAACCAGACGATGGCGATAGCCGGTGCGAGCGACAAAGCCAGCAGTTTCATGTCGATTTTGTTGCGCTGAAATTAACGATTTAATATTGACAGATAAATGACTCCTTATGCGCAAGGCTGTTTTACTGGTTTTATTATCGCTGACAGTAGAAACGGCATGGGCGCAGGTGTTCAGTGGCAATAGCCCATCCATTCGCTGGCAATCGCTGAAACAGCAACGGTTCAGTGTTATTTTTCCGACCGACCAGGCTGCAGCAGCGCAACGCGTTGCAGCGATCATCCAACGCATCAACCAACAAAACGATAGCAGCATTGGTAGTAAAAGAAAAAAACTGCCCATTGTATTGCAGCCCGAAACAACGGTTTCGAATGGTTATGTAAGCCTGGCGCCATTTCGCGCGGAGTTTATGATGACTGCACCCGCTGATCCATTTGACCAGGGTAGCATTCCCTGGATAGATCAACTGGCCTTGCATGAATACCGGCATGCGGAGCAATACAGCAATTTCAACCGCGGACTCGCAAAAGCTTTTTACTTCCTGTTGGGTCAGCAGGGCCAGGCATTTTCCAATGCGCTCAGTGTTCCCGACTGGTTTTTTGAGGGCGATGCAGTGTACCAGGAAACCTTGCTCAGCAGCCAGGGACGCGGTCGACTGGCTGGCTTTTTCAATGGCTACAAATCCCTGTGGGAAGGCAATCGTTCCTATTCCTATGCCAAACTTCGCAACGGTTCTTTGAAAGACTATGTGCCCAATCATTACGACCTGGGTTATCAACTCGTCGCCTATGGCCACGAACAATATGGAACGGCCTTCTGGAAAAATGTCAGCAATGATGCCGCAGCGATGAAAGGCTTGTTTTATCCCTGGCAACGCGCTGTAAAAAAATACAGCGGCGAAAGCTATTCCAATTTTGTACAGCAGGCATTGGGTCACAATCGCCAGGTATTGGGCGTGCAGGCGCAAACAACCCCCCAAACAACTTATAAAGAAGAATTGAATCCGGTGTACACCGAGAACGGTCATCTATTGTTCAGCAGTGCAAGCTATTCGCAGATAGCGGCATTTTATGAGCAATCGGAAAAAGGATTGCGAAAGATCAGAACCCGTGATCGAACGATCGATAATTATTTTTCTTACGCAAACGGCCAGTTGCTGTATGCCTCATTTACACCATCGTTGCGCTGGGGCTGGAAAAATTACAGCGAGTTGCAACTGCTGGACATAACCACCGGCCGTCAAAAAACCATCACCCGAAAATCAAAATATTTCAGCGCGGCCTTGTCGCCCACCGGCGATAGCATCATCACCGTTTTTATTCAACCAGGTCAGCCACCTGCATTGCATTTGCTGAACAAACAAGGGCAATTGTTACGCGCCATGCCTGCAGCCGAACAGGAATTGTTTTATCACCCCGTATTCGCCGGCCAAAAAATCATGGTGGTAGTTCGAAATGGAAGGGGGGATATGTCGCTCGTAGCCATTGATCCTGCCACCGCCACTCGAACAACCATCATCGACTGGCAAAAGGGGGTGATTGGTTATCCCCGCTATGCAAATGCCCATATTTATTTTACGGCTTCTGACCAGGGCCGGGATCGGCTGTTTCGGGTGAGCATAGACGGTAGTGGCCTCGAATTGCTACCAGTGGGGAATTCGCAAACCGGTCAGTACCAGCCAGCAGTGTACGGGGATAAGCTAAGCTGGATGCAGTTTACAGCAGATGGGATGCGAATACAAACAACCGACTTACCTGCTATAAGCCGGTTAGCCGGCACCGGCATCAGCCTGGTTGATCCCTTACAACTAAATGCCTTATCAATTGATCAATCGATCCTGGCGCCAATGGTAAAAGCTGATAATTATTCTATCGGGAAATATCGGAAGTCGACCGCTTTACTGAACCTACATTCCTGGCTGCCCTGGTTTGACGGCGAGGAATTCAGCCTCGATTTTATTAGCCAGAATACGTTGAATACCCTGGAGTCTGATTTGTATTTCGGTTACAACAGAAACGAAGGCTATAAAAAAATTGGACTGAATGCCAGTTGGGGTGACTGGTTTCCCATCATCAATGCGGGCATTAATTATACCATCGATCGTCGTAGTTATGTGCAGGGCCGACCAGTTTATTGGAACGAAATAGAAGCACCCATCGGTGTTCAAATTCCGTTGAATTTCAGTAGAGGCAAATACCTCCGATACCTGACAGCTTATTCGAATATTGTGTTTAACAAAGCGCAGTTCAGAGACCGGGAAACCTACGGATCGCCTTCCTACCAATACCTCGATCACCAGCTTGTGTATAGCAACCAAACCCAACAAGCTGTACAGCAATTCAACCCGGCCTTTGCACAATCGATTCGCCTGCATTATCGCAACGCCATCAGCCTATTTTCGTCAAACCAACTACTGCTCGCCGGCAATTTTTATTTCCCCGGACTGGCGAAAAACCATAGCCTGGTTCTTTCTCTGGCTGCCCAGGGGCGCGATAGCAGCAATGGCATTCGGTTTTCCAATGAGATGGGTATTGCCCGTGGTTATTACGACGAAAACTTTTTTCGGGCTGGCAAGGCAGGCGTCAACTATGCATTCCCGTTATGTTATCCCGATGTAGGTGCCTTTCAAATGGTTTACCTGCTTCGGCTTCGAGCCAATCTATTTTATGACCACAGCATCGCGCGTGATCATTCAATGTTTGGTAACAATAACTGGCAGGTGTATCGCTCGGCAGGTGTAGAATTAATGGCAGATACCAAATGGTGGAACCAGTTGCCGCTAAGCTTCGGTATTCGCTATGCGCGCCTGCTTGATGCAGACCTACCAACCAGCAGTTACCTGGGCCGCAATCGGTTTGAATTGATCATTCCGGTTAATATTCTTCCCGGCAGCATCAATAAACAACCGGCCGTAATGCACTAATGTGCTGGCATTGCCGCCCATCAATGGTTGTACCAGCCAGCCAACCTATTGTACCCACCCTTCAGATCAGGCGCTCAAGGCCGACAGGCTTTCTTCAATCAGTTTGATTTTTGCCTGTGCGTCTTCCGCCTTTTTCTTTTCGGTTTCCACTACTTCCGGCTTCGCATTCTGCACAAAGCGTTCATTGTTGAGTTTCTTTTCCACACTTACCAGGAAACCTTTCAGGTATTCGAGTTCCTTCAGCAAATCCTCTTTCTGGTGCGCCGGCACCAGTTCTTTTTCCATCTGCAAATAGAATTGGTCTTTGCCAATCACCACGGTGATAGATTTGGTAATCGCCTCTTTGGTGAAGGATAGCGCCGATGCGTTGACTTGTTTTTGCAAGATGGGTGCAATGCTGTTGTAGGAGGCAGGGTTCGAGGGACAAACAAAAACGGCTACCTGTTCCTTTGGTTTTAGTTGTGCTTTGTTGCGTGCATCTCGCAAGCCGCTGATGGCTGATTTCAGCAATTGACCCTCTTCCAGTCTTAACTGGCAGGTTGCCATCTGCAAATTTTCCCGTTGTACATCAATTGCCGGAAACTGACGAGTACACAATACATCGTCGGTTTTGCGTTCACGCAGCAGGCTGTATATTTCTTCAGTAATAAATGGCATAAATGGATGCAACAATTGCAACAACTCTTCATAGAAACCAATGGCTTTTTGCAGTGAGTCGCTGGCGATGGCTTCTTGAAAGCCGGGTTTGATCCATTCCAAATACCAACTGCAGTAATCGTCCCAGATCAACGAATAAATTGTTTTCAGGGCTTCGCTCAGGCGGAATTGGGAGAGGAGTTGTTCCACTTCCAGTCGCGCCTGCAACAACCTGCTGGCAAACCATTCGTGGGCCCAGTTATCGGTCGATTTTTCTGCCGTTTGTTTTTCCTGCCACATGCCAATCAACTTCAGGGCATTCCACATTTTGTTGTTGAAGAAACGACCCTGCTCAAGCGATGCTTCATCAAACAACAAATCATTGCCTGCCGGTGACGAAATCATGATGCCAAAACGAACAGCATCAGCGCCATATTTGTCAATCAGTTCCAACAAATCGGGCGAGTTGCCGAGGCTCTTGCTCATTTTTCGGCCCTGCTTGTCGCGCACCATACCGGTGAAATACACATCACGGAAAGGAATTTCTTTCTTGTATTCCATACCGGCCATCACCATCCTGGCAACCCAAAAGAAAATGATATCCTGCCCGGTCACCAATACCGAACTGGGATAATAGTATTCGATTTCTTTGTTGCCTGGAGCTGTAATACCATTGAAAACTTCCATTGGCCAAAGCCAGGAAGAAAACCAGGTATCGAGTACATCCTCATCTTGTTTGATTTCCTCCGCCGTCACTTCAATGCCTTGCTCACGGAAACGTATAACCGCCGTTTCACGATCGCTTGCCACTATGCAAACCCCGTCTTTGTTGTACCAGGCCGGTATTTGTTGTCCCCACCACAACTGGCGACTGATACACCAATCTCGCACATTCTCCATCCAATACTTGTACGTAGCCAGGAACTTATCGCCGGGGTGAATGCTAATCTGACCAGATACCACGGCATCAAGCGCGGGACCGGCCAGGTCTTTCATTTTCAAAAACCACTGTGTCGATATTTTCGGTTCTACCACTACGCCGGTTCGCTGGCTATAACCCACCCTTGTTTGGTAGCTTTCTTCTTTCGCCAGCAAGCCCTTCGCTTCCAGTTCAGCTACAATCAATTTGCGGGCTTTGAATCGATCGGTACCAATATGAATGGTAGCGGCCACACTGAGGGTGCCATCGTCATTCAGGGTATCAATAATGTCTAAGTTGTGTTTCAAGCCCAGGTTATAGTCATTGATATCGTGCGCCGGGGTTACTTTCAACGCACCGGTACCAAAACTTGGATCAACATATTCATCAAAGATGATCGGAATTTTTCGGTCGATCAAGGGTACATAGGCATAGGAGCCGGCCAGTGAAGCATATCGTTCATCGTTGGGATTAACACAAATGGCTGTATCGCCCATGATGGTTTCAGGACGTTGAGTAGCAATAATGATATCGCCCGCTTTTTCCAGTTTGTACTTGATATAGTAGAGTTTGCCCTGTACTTCTTTGTATTCAACTTCTTCATCACTAAGCGCGGTTTTGGCCGCCGGATCCCAGTTGATCATGCGCGCTCCGCGATAAATCAGCCCCTTTTCGAACAGATCAATGAATACTTTGATAACGGCGCGGTAGTAATGGTCGTCCATCGTGAATGTCACCCGGTTCCAATCAACACTGCAACCCAATTTTTCAATCTGGCTATAGATAATGCCGCCATATTTTTCTTTCCATTCAAAGGCGTACCGTAAAAACTCCGGACGAGTAAGATCGGCCTTCTTAATGCCTTTTTCTTTTTCCAGCATCTGCACCACTTTGGCTTCGGTAGCAATAGAGGCATGGTCGCTACCGGGCACCCAGCAGGCGTTGAAACCACTCATCCGCGCTTTGCGCACCAGTATATCTTGTACGGTTTCGTTTAAGGTATGGCCCATGTGCAGTACACCCGTTACGTTGGGTGGTGGAATTACCACTGTGAAGGAAGGGCGCTGGTCGGGCTCGCTGTTGAAATATTTCCTGTCTTTCCAGATACTTGTCCACCGGCTTTCTGTTGCTGCCGGTTCAAAATTCTTGCTCAGTTCCATAAGGCAACAAAATTACTTAATTAATTACTAAATAATTTAGCTTTGCGTTGTGTTCGCGATAATTGATATAGAAACCACCGGCGGTTTTGCCAATGGCAATGGCATTACCGAAATCGCCATCGTGTTGCACGACGGGCAGCAGGTTGAGCGCGCGTATAGTTGGTTGGTGAATCCGGGCCAGGCCATCCCCCGGTATATCACGGCACTCACCGGTATTTCAGATGAGATGGTGGCCTCGGCGCCGCGTTTTGAAGCCATCGCCGCCGAGCTCTTTGAGTTATTGAAAGACCGGGTTTTTGTGGCGCATAATGTGAATTTTGATTATTCTTTTGTGCGGCAACAACTGCAGCAGGCTGGTTACGAACTACCGGCCAAAAAACTCTGTACGGTGCGGTTGGCGCGCAAGATCCTGCCGGGACACCAAAGTTATAGCCTGGGAAATTTGTGCCGGAGCCTGGGCATAAACATAGAAAACCGGCACCGGGCCCTGGGCGATGCCCAAGCCACGGCAACACTTTTCAGCCTATTGGTAAAGGCCGATACGGAAAAAGTATTGGCGAAGATGTTAAAGGGTAAAAATGCCGATCAGTTCCTGCCACCGCACCTGCCCGCCGAGTGTTTGTTGCAATTGCCCGATGCACCGGGGGTATATTATTTCGAGAACCAGAAAAAAGAAGTCATTTATGTAGGCAAGGCCATCAGCCTCAAGAAAAGGGTGCGAAGTCATTTCTCCAACAACGATGGCAGCCGGCGCAAACAGGAGCTTATGCGGCAGGTGTATAATATCCGCTTTACGCTTTGTTACAGTGAATTGATGTCGCTCATTTTGGAAAGCCATGAGATCAAGCGACTATGGCCCGTTTTTAATCGAAGCCAAAAACGGTTTCAGCACAAGTTTGGCTTGTACCGCTATGAAGACAACGGCGGCTTTACCCGATTGACCATTGAAAAACGGCGGAAATACCTGCCGGCCATTTATACGTTCGATTATATGCCGGAGGGTGTGAATTACTTGCGAAAACTGGTTCCTGAACAGCAGGACCTACAAGAACCAGTGGCTTTGTACAATGCGCGTATCGAAGAAGCGATCGAGCGCATTACACAAAGCCTGCCTAGTTTTGTTCTGTTAGAAAAAGATCCGTTGCAGCCGGTTCAATGGGCTGCCTATCTTTTAGAAAAAGGAAAATTTTGGGGAATGGGCTACGTCAGCAAATCAGTAGAGCTATCAACAAATATTGACTATTGGAAGCAAATACTGGAAGCATCACCCGATAATGATTATATCAGGGGCCTAGTATATCAATTTGCCACTAAAAAGTCCATTCTCCGGCTGGATCTGCATTCCTGATGCCATCCAGTTGTTCGTCCAGTCGTTATATGCTATTGCCAAACATACCAGGTAATGGCAGCGATAGTGCCATACAGGGCTACAACGATCAGCAACAATTTTGCGGTACTGGCTTGGGATAAATCAAATAAACGTCTCATAGTAAACCATTTTTACTTTGGAAAAAAAAGAAAGCACGGGACAATGGTTTCAAGGGATCGGTGGAGAGAGAACGATAAAAACTATCGAATAATATGCAATCTAGAAAATATTTTTTGAAATTGCAAATCCTGTATTTTGAGGCAAATAGATGTTATGGAAAGACAAATCAGCTCCTGGTTTAGTCCGGCGCTCCAAAAAGAAATGCCCATTGCCGTTTATGGACACTATGGCACGGCCCTGTTATTAATACCTACAGCAGCGGCCGATTTCCTTGAATATGAACGGTTTCAGCTCATAGAATCGATCCGCCCTTTTGTGGATTCAGGCAAATTCAAGGTCTTTTCGATCGACAGTATCAACAAAGAAAGCTGGATGAACAACGAGATGGATCCGCGGCACAAAGCCATCCGCCACCAGCAATGGAACGAATATGTATTTGCCGAAGTGATTCCTTTTGTCCGGCACCATACCAGCCAGGATACACAGATCATCACTGCCGGTGCTTCATTCGGGGCCCTGCATGCAGCCAACCTTTTCTTTAGAAGGCCCGACCTGATCAATGGCTGTATTTCCATGAGCGGGGTCTATGACCTGACCGAATACACCAAGGGGTATTTCGACGAAGACGTCTATTTCAACAGCCCCTGTCATTACCTGCCCAACCTGACCGACCACCATATTTTGGAACAGATACGGCGCTCGCACCATATTCACCTGCTCAGCGGCAGCGGTGCGTATGAAGACCCGGAAGGCGCGCGACGGCTGGCCGGCATTCTCTACAGCAAAAATATCTGGTATGAGCTGGATATCTGGGGAAGCGATATTACGCACGATTGGCCGACCTGGTGCAAGATGCTGCCCCATTACCTGGGCACCCGGTTCTAAATGTATTGGCGCAGGTAGCTGATGAATTCGGCGCGGGGTATCATTCTTGCGCCAAGGGAAGCCAGGTGCTCGGTGTAAACCTGGCAATCAATCAGCATGGTTTGCTCCTGGCGCAATAACTCGACCCATTTGATAAAAGCAAATTTGCTTGCGTTGGTCACTTTGGTAAACATGCTTTCGCCAAAAAAAAGCCGGCCCATGCGCAGACCATACAAACCACCCACCAGTTGATCGCTCTGCCAGGCTTCAGCACTCCAGGCAATGCCCAAACGATGCAGTTCGGTATAAGCCGCCAGTAAATCGCTGTTGATCCAGGTGCCGTTTTGCCCGGGGCGATGGATGTGTTGACAGTTCCTGATTACCCCACTGAAGTCTTGGTTGACGGTGAATTGAAATTTGCTGCCGTTGAGCAGCGATCGCATACTCTTTTGCACTTTTAGTTCGTCGGGGAATAACACAAAACGTGGATCGGGACTCCACCAGGCGATGGGTGGTTCATCGTACCAGGGAAAGATGCCTGCCCGATACGCATTCATCAAGCGCTCGGTGCTGAGATCGCCGCCAACAGCCAGCAGCCCATCGGGCTCAGCCAGCTCCACCGGCGGAAAGAGATTGGTTTCGTCGAGTAAGAATAAAGCCACTCAGGCAGTAATTTCAACGGTGGCGCCGATGCCCCGGTCGGTAATGGCGTCGCACATGGGTTTCAACTCCTCGTATTGTCCATTTTTGACGGCGTATTTTCCTTTGGTATGAATCAGCATGGCACATTGTTCAGCCTGTTCAGGCGAATGGCCGCAAACGGCAATCAGGGCTTCAATTACCCACTCGAAAGTATTCACCTCATCATTCCATACAATCAACTGATAGGGCGAAGCAACATCGGTTAAAACATCCACCTCTTCCTTTAGTTCGTGGGCCTGTTCATCTTTATAATTGCGCATCCGAGGAACTTTGGCCCTAAATTAGACAACAATTGTAATTTTAGGTAGGGATTGAGCGATTTAGTATCGGATATGGAACAAACTGAAACCACCACAAAAACAAATCCGGCGCAAGATGTTGGTAAAAAGGCGATTGTATTGCCTATTTACCTGAACGATCGTGGGTTGGATTACCTGGTCGACCTGGTTAAACAGATCCGGCCTTCGCGCCCCCATCGGGTGGCCGAAGCGGAGCAACGGTTTCGCGCCCTGCTCGATCGGTTACAACAAGACCCAGGGGCCATGATCTCCCTGCGTACGGCGCTTCGTTTGGTGTTCCATAAAACAGAGGTGTTGCCGGCCCTGGTGGAAAGTGGATTAATCAGCTCGAGGGGATTTGTGCAGGAACTAGGGGCGAAGCTCAAACACAAAGTCCTGCCTGAAATTCAGGAATCTTCCGATTTTCTGTACGTGATCAGCCACGTTTTTTATAAAAAAACCGATTACCAATGGATCAGTTCCATTGATCCGGAATTGTGGAAAAGGTTTTTCCGGCTGCTTCGTGTGTACATCAACATGAATGATGCCGCGTTGATTTCACAACTGCACCAGGCATTGCGCATTCTTAGTTTTCGGGTAACCACCCTGGGACTCGAAAAAGAAGTGGTGCAACGATTTGGTACCAACAAAGATGCGCTCGCGCCCTTTGTTGAACAAAACCGGTTGGTGAATTTGTATTTTGACAAGAATGCATTTGGTACGCCCGATGGACAACTCATCTTGTACAATGTGCAGGAACAATTGTATAACTGCCGCCAGAGTGTGATTTGGTTGCGCGACCAGAAATTATATCATGGCACCAGCCTGGCGCAAACATTTGTAACCACGCGCATGCTGCAAATGATCGAGCGCATGCTGTTGATTACCGATGTACTTGATCGCGATAATAAACTAGACGAAGACCGCTTTATCAGTTATTTTTTCACCGTTGTTACCAACGAGAACAAGCGGAACAGTGTGCGTGAGTTTATGTCAGACAATCTTGGCCTGCTTGCCTACCAGATTGCTGAACACAAGAGTAAGAAGGGCGAGAAATTTATCACCACCAACCGGGATGAATACAGGCAGATGTTTCGCAGTGCGGTGGGCGGCGGTGTGATCATCAGTGTGGTGGCCGTTATCAAAATATTATTGGGTAAACTACTGTTGCCACCATTCTGGCAGGGGATAGCTTACAGCGTCAATTACTCAGCAGGCTTTATTGCGATGGATCGCACCAATACCACCCTGGCCACCAAGCAACCTGCGTACACGGCATCGGCGGTGGCGCTTTCATTGGATAGTAAGAAAAATGCGGGCAAAACAGATCTCCGACAATTTTCCATTGCCATTGCAAATATTGTTCGAAGCCAAACAGCTTCTTTTGCCGGCAACTTGTTGGTGGTGTTTCCGTTGACATACGGAATAGTATGGTTGATGGATTACACCATGGGCTATCGCATTGTTGACCAGCAGCAGGCATTTAAATTATTGGAGAACCAGCATCCCTGGCATTCATTCGCATTGTTGTATGCCAGTTTTACCGGTGTGTTTCTTTTTTTAAGTGGCATCATTGCGGGTTATGTTGAAAACCACATTGTGTTTGGCCGATTGACCGACCGGCTGCGACAACATCCGGTATTAAGCCATAGTATGTCGCCCAAAAGGCTGAATGGTTTGGTTGATTTTGTAAACAGGTATGCGGCTGCTTTTACAGGAAGCCTGGCACTGGGTTTCTTTTTGGGTATGTCGGCGGTAGTCGGTAAAATATTTGGCATCCCATTCGATATACGGCATATCACCATTTCTGCGGGCAGCACGGCCATCGGCTTTTTTGGCATGGAAGGGCAGGTGGATTGGTTGTATATGCTGGTAGTGGTGTTGGGAGTGCTGGCCATTGGCTTCGTGAATTTCTTTGTGAGTTTTTCACTGGCTTTTTTTGTGGCAGTACGATCGAGAGGTATTCAACTCCACGAATACCCCGAACTCATTTCCCGGATCTGGCAATACATTCGAAAATACCCCATGGATCTGTTGTTTCCGCCCAAAAAACCGCGACGGGTAGAAGATATATAGTTCGTAATTAGAGAAAGATCGCTAAGTAATTAAGAAAGGCTCGGTACTGTCGGATGGGCAAAAAAAATCCGATACCGTAAAACGATATCGGAAAGAGGGTGGGAGCACACGGATTCGAACCGCGGACCCGCTGCTTGTAAGGCAGCTGCTCTGAACCAGCTGAGCTATGCTCCCAAATTCAATATGTCAAACAAGATGAAAGCTATTCTTTCATCGGTGGTGGGAGCACACGGATTCGAACCGCGGACCCGCTGCTTGTAAGGCAGCTGCTCTGAACCAGCTGAGCTATGCTCCCGAATCGTAGTAAGAACTTCCCCATGGCCCGGCCATTTGGGTTTGCAAAGATAAGGGCTCGTGCCTTATTTCAAAATATTTTTTACTAAAGTGGCCAGTCGATCAATTGGTTCACCCATTCGTCGCGATGCGGTGTGCTGACACGAATATAGTTATCGGTATAACCTTCCATCATACCGCTTTTTGCATGCCCTTCAAACAGCACTTTGCGGTGCTGCCCGCGATGTTGTTCCTGGAAATATTGCTGCTTCATATAACTCAGGTTGCGCAGGGTTCTATTTCGTTCGTGCCGAACAGCCATGGGTACAACGGGCTCGATATCGAGGGCAACCGTATTGGCTCGCTCCGAATAGGTAAACACATGCAGGTAGCTAACATCGAGGCTGTGCAGAAAATCAAAAGTTTCTTTGAAATGGGTGTCGGTTTCGCCCGGAAAACCAACAATCACATCAACGCCGATACCGGCATGGGGCATCAGGGTTTTGATCAGCTGCACCCGATCGGCATACAATTCTCTTTTATAACGGCGACGCATCAACGAAAGCACTTCGTTGCTGCCACTTTGCAGCGGCACATGGAAATGCGGCATGAAACGCCGGCTATTGGCCACAAAAGCAATGATATCGTTGGTAAGTAAGTTGGGCTCAATCGACGAGATGCGAAATCGTTCAATGCCCTCTACTTCGTCCAATGCCCGTACCAGTTCGTAGAAACTTTCGGCATGCCGTTTTTGTCCCTCGGGTCCCTTCCCAAAATCACCCAGGTTCACCCCCGTTAACACAATTTCCTTCACGCCACCTGCTGCCAGTTTTCGCGAATGCGCCAGCACATTTTCAATGCTATCGCTTCTGCTTTTACCGCGTGCCATGGGAATGGTGCAGAAAGAACAATTGTAATCGCAACCATCCTGCACTTTCAAAAAACTGCGGGTTCGGTCGTTCACCGACCAGGAGGCATTAAAGCCGCTGATCTCTTCAATATCGCAACTGCAAATGCGGGCGTTATCTCCCTTGGTGAGTTGTGATAGGTGTTCGGCAATATTGAATTTTTCAGCGGCACCCAGTACCAGGTCCACCCCTGGAATGGAGGCGATCTCGGTGGGTTTTAATTGGGCATAGCAGCCGGTAATCACGATCATGCTCTGCGGGCTTCGTCGCTGGATGCGGCGAACCAATTGCCTGCATTCTTTGTCGGCATTATCGGTTACCGAACAAGTATTGATTACATATACATCGGCCTGGTCGTCGAAGTCTTTCTTTTCAAATCCTTCGTTCTCCAATAAACGGCTGATCGCGGAGGTTTCCGAGAAGTTGAGCTTACAGCCCAGCGTATGGAATGCCACTGATCTTTTTTCAGCCATAGGGGCGCAAAGATACGTAGATTTGGCCATGCGCACGAACCCGCGCCAGCAATGGCCACTGAAGGGCTACAGGCTGGTTATCATTGTATTAGCCCTTATAGCCCTGTATTTTTACCAACAGCGAAAAAAGGGGTCCATTGGCGCGGACGATGGCAGCCTCAACCGGCATCCCACTGAACTTGTTTATACCAAACATGCTCGTTGCAGAATGGGTTGCCGCGAAGTGACGGAAGCAGAGGTAAAAGACATCCTGGAAAATGGACAGATCAACACGGCCAAATCAGATGCTGCCGGCCGGCCCTGTCCCAGTTATGCCCTGGAAGGTTATTCAAAAACCGATAACCAACACCTGCGAATTGTTTTCGGCCAATGTGGCGCCACCACCAAAGTGATCACCTGTATTGATCTCGACAAAGACTTCACCTGCAACTGCAACTAATGTTAAGAATCCTGTATAGCCTTTACTGCATGGTCCTTTTTTGTGTATTGTTATTGCTCCTGCTACCGGCATTCTTTTTTGCTTCGTTTTTCGGAAAAGTAAAAGGGGGGAATATGTTTTATGCGATTTGTTCCTTCTGGGCTGATTGCTGGTTATTCCTGATTGGCATTCGCGTGAAAATGTCGCACCTGGCCGGTGGGTCGGAGCAACGGCCCTGTATTTTCGTGGCCAACCATATTTCCTACATGGATATACCGATGATTGTAAAAGTAATTCGCGAACCCGTTCGGATACTCGGTAAGTATGAATTGTCTAAAGTGCCCATATTTGGTTTCGTATATAAAAACGCGGTGGTGATGGTGAACCGAAAAGACGCGGAGCAAAGAGCTAAGTCGGTTAAAACCCTGAAGGCCGTTTTGGCAAAAGGGATTTCGATTTTCATTTTCCCCGAAGGCACTTTCAATATTACTGACCAGCCACTCAAAGATTTTTACGACGGCGCCTTTCGCATTGCACTCGAAACAGAAACGCCCATCCAGCCCATTCTTTTTCTCGACACGGTGAAAAGAATGCATTATAAAACCGTGTTTTCACTGACGCCAGGGCCTAGCCGTGCTGTATATTTACCAATGGTGCCGGTAACTGGCTATACAGAAAATGATACAGCCCGGCTCAAGGCCGATGTACATGCATTGATGGAACAAAAACTGGTAGAATTGCAACATGGCTGATCCGGTATTATATGCTGACATACTGATTCCTTTGGCCCTGCCCCGGAATTTTACCTGGAAAGTGCCGCTGCATTTGCAATCGGCTGCACAGCCCGGCATAAGAGCAGAAGTGGTCTTTGGCCGCAACAAAAAATACGCGGGCATTATCAAAGCCCTGCACAGCAACAAGCCGGCTTTTGAACCGAAAGAAATTCTGAACCTGCTGGACGATGAGCCGATTGTGCATCTCACCCAACTCGCCTTTTGGGAATGGATGGCCCATTATTATTTATGCAGTGAAGGGGAAATTATGCAGGCCGCGCTGCCAACGCATTTTAAACTGAGCAGTGAAACTGTATTGTTATACAATGACGCGGCGGGTGATGATTTCAGTCAGCTCGACAACGAAGAGTTTTTGATCGCCGAAGCCTTGCTGATCAAAAAAGAACTGCGACTAACCGAGATCCAACAGATACTCGATGCTTCGCATGTGTACCCGGTCATCAAACGCCTGATTGAAAAAGGTGTTTGCCTGGTATGGGAAGAATTGCGACATACCTACAAGCAAAAGAAGGAGACATATATTCAATTGCATCCGCAATATGCGCAGGAAGAAGCGCTGGAAAAATTGTTGAATGAATGGGGCGACAAGAAAGCGCCTAAGCAAATGGAACTGCTGCTGGCTTTTCTGCACCTGATGAAGACCGAAGGCGAGGTCACCCAAAGCAAACTGTTGTCAAAATCAGGCGCCAGCAATGAGCAATTGAAAGCGCTTTTACAAAAAAACATTTTACTGGCCGAGAAAAGAACGGTCGATCGCTTGAAGGCCGGCAAAGGGCAAATTGATCTTCATTTCAGTTTGTCGCCCGCACAGGAAAAAGCATTGTCATCGCTGAAAGAACAATTGCAGACCAAGCCCGTTTGCTTGCTGCATGGCGTTACGTCGAGCGGCAAAACCCTGCTGTATATGCGCTTGATGGAAGAAGCGATTCGCGAAGGCAAGCAAGTATTGTATTTATTGCCGGAAATTGCACTTACGGCGCAGGTCATTCGCAGATTGCAGCTTTATTTCGGTGGCGCGATTGTTATCTACCATTCGAAATTCAATGCCAATGAGCGGGTTGAACTCTGGAACAAAGTCAAAACAGGCGAAGCGCGCATCGTTCTCGGTGCCCGTTCTTCGGTGTTCTTGCCGTTTAATAACCTCGGCCTGGTGATCTGTGACGAAGAGCACGATGCCTCGTTCAAACAACAGGAACCTGCCCCGCGTTACCATGGTCGCGACGCAGCCATCTACCTTGCCTCGTTGTTTAAGGCGAAAACCGTATTGGGTTCTGCCACCCCTTCGCTGGAATCTTACCACAACTACAAAACCGGTAAATATGGTTTTGTGCAATTGCTGGAAAGGTATAGCCAACTGGAATTGCCGGCGATTCAATTGGTTGATACCACCCATATGCGACAGGCCGATAAATCGAAGTTGATTTTATCGCCACCACTCATCGAAGCCATCACCCATACCATTGCCAACGATAAGCAGGTGATTCTTTTTCAGAACCGGCGCGGTTACTCACCTTACCAGGTATGCCAGAGCTGCGGCTGGATTCCGCATTGCAAACAATGTGATGTTTCGCTCACTTTCCACAAACTGCACAACAAGCTGGTTTGCCATTACTGCGGTACGGTGTATCCCCCGGTGGTTACCTGCGAGGCCTGCGGCAACCACGATTTTGTTCAACAAAATTTCGGCACCGAACGCATTGAAGAGTCGTTGGTTGAAGCCTTTCCGCAGGCGAAAGTGGCCCGCATGGATATCGACTCGGTAAAAGGCAAACATGCGCACGATGCCCTTATCCAATTGTTTGAGCAACGACGCATTGATATCTTAGTGGGTACCCAAATGGTGGTGAAAGGACTCGATTTTGACCATGTGGCCCTGGTAGGTGTTTTGGATGCCGATGCCATTTTGGGCTTCGCCGATTTCAGGGTAAACGAGCGGGCATTTCAACTAATGGAACAAGTGAGCGGTCGCGCAGGCAGAAAAGGTGCGCAGGGATTGGTTCTTATCCAAACCCGCAACCCTAAACACCCGGTATTGCAATGGGTCAGCGACCACAACTATACCGCCCTGGCCGAAGCAGAATTGATCAACCGGCAGCAATTCAGTTATCCGCCTTTCACCCGACTGATTCAGCTCCGCTTTAAACACAAACTACCTGATGTGGTGCAGGCCGCTGCGCGTCAATTTGCGGACTGGCTGAAGCCGGGTTTTGGGCCCTGGCTGGTAGGTCCCGCGGCGCCGGTGGTGAACCGGGTGCGCAATCAATACCTGATGGAATTGCTGATCAAACTGCCAAAAGAGGCGAATATGGTGCAAAAATGCAAGGAGCAAATACAATTGCTAACCGCGCATTTACACCAGCAACCGCCTTTTAAATCGGTGATCATTACGCCTGATATAGACCCGATGTAAGGGCCATTTTTTGGATATCATCGTACTCGTGGATAAAGATCCCCTTGCGTGGGTCTTTTGCACCGGTTAACATTGCCGCTGCCAGTTGTCGCGCTTTCACCGGCTTGTATTTACGCATGCTTCCAAATAGTAAAGGTGATGCGAGCGGCGCCAAAAAGCGGGCAGCCGATTCGCCCGTACGCTTTTCCTTTCGGTCGCCCAATAATAAGGATGGCCTGAAAATATGTACCTGCGGTATCTGCTCTTTGCAAACGGCTTCTTCTGTAACTCCTTTTAGTTTGAGATAAAAATTACTTAAACGGGCGGGATCGGCGCCTACCGACGATACTAACAGGAACCCATATACGCCGTTTGCGGCTGCCGCGCGTGCAGCAGACACAGGTATGTCGAAATCTATCTTTCGATAGGCTTCGTGGTCGCCATTCACTTTTTTCAGGGTGGTGCCCACGCAACAGAAAACAGTTTCCACACCGGTCGTCGCCAGGCGATAGTCCCGGGAGTCATTGAAGTTCATGATGGCTTGCTGTATTTTCGGGTGCCTTCGGTCCACATAGGATCTTACCCCCAGCTCAATCTGGTCATAATAATTGTCTTCAATTAAAATATCCTGCAGAGCGCTGCCGATCATGCCACTGGCACCCAAAATCAATGCTTTTCTCGCCATAACTTTGAATGTATGGAAATACTGGCAAACTACCCGTTGAAAAGGCTGAATAGTTTTGGCATGGCCATTACCACCCACCGCTTTGCGACCTTTTCGTCGGTGGATGAATTGTTGTTTTTGTTGCAGCAAAAAAAAGAAGAGGGCGACGCGGCCCTTCCATTGCTGATCTTGGGCGGCGGCAGCAATATGCTTTTCCGAACCAATTTTCCTGGTTGGGTATTGAAGAATGAAATAAAGGGCATTGAAGAATTGCACGAAGATGTTGACTATGTGTATGTGCGGGCAGGAGCGGGCGAGAACTGGCATTCGTTTGTGCAGTATTGCATAGACAGGGGCTGGGGCGGACTCGAAAATCTTTCCCTCATTCCCGGCAATGTGGGGGCTTCGCCGATGCAGAATATTGGGGCTTATGGCGTAGAGATCAAAGATGTTTTCTGGGACCTCCGGGCCCTGCACATCGAAACTGGCCGGGTGCAAACTTTCACCATTGGTGATTGCGATTTTGGGTATCGCGAAAGTGTATTCAAAACAAAATTTCGCAACCAGTATGTCATCCTCGACGTAACTTATTGCCTGCGCAAAAAGCCATTGCTGAATACTTCCTATGGTGCCATTCAGCAGGAATTGTCGGCCGCTGGCATACAGCAGCCTGCCATTCGCGATATTGCCAATGCCGTCATTCACATCCGACGTTCCAAATTGCCCGACCCTGCAGAGATTGGCAATGCCGGCAGCTTCTTTAAAAACCCAACTATTTCGGCCGAACATTTTACTCGCTTGCAACAAACCCATCCTGGCATAGTGGGCTATCCCGTGCCTGGGCAGCAAGTGAAGCTGGCGGCAGGCTGGTTGATTGAATCGGCCGGATGGAAGGGCTTTCGCGAAGGCGATGCCGGGGTGCATCCGAAACAGGCGCTGGTATTGGTAAACTATGGCAATGCCAGTGGGGCGGACATCTATGCCCTGAGCGAAAAAATCCTGCACGACATTGAAGCGAAATTCCAGGTGAAACTGGAACGCGAAGTGAATATTATTTAATGGACCTCTCGTATTCAATCAAGATCAAAATCATCTTCACTGCCAGCCAGGTTCACCATTGATCCCATGAGGTCTTTAAACTCAAGTCGATTATCAACTATTTTTTTACTGATCTGCGAATAAGCACTCAGGCCATGTAATACCAATTCCATCATCAGGCTGAGTTCGCGATTGGCCAGTTTGGGAAAGAATTTCTTCACCACTGCATGCAAGCCATCTACCTCATATAGCTTGATCTCTTTTTCTTTGTCGCTCGTGTTAAATGGCATTTCCAAATGGTTGCCGGCATCAAACCAACGAGTAATGGGTTTATACGGATTCTCTTCTTCACGCATGGATTCTTTTCCGGTATTCCTTCTTTTTTTCAGTGTTTCGGGATTGGGAAAATATTGAATAAACAAAGACCGCACTGCTTTATCGACCAGGTTCATCGCCACCTGGAAAGGACCTTCCTGCTCACCTTCATACACGAGTTCAATTTTGCCGGTCAGGCTCGGAATGATACCTGCCAGGTCACTCAACCAAACCTGCGTTTTGTCTTCGCGGTTAAGGATGGCACGCCGCTCGGCAGCGCTCACCGCATTCTCGAAGGCACTGATGGTTAGACGTGCAGAAACACCACTTTTCTTGTCGACATATTCATTGCTCCGGGCTTCAAACGCTACTTGCTCAATCAATCTTTTTACGAGGTCACTGATGTGTACGCGACTGGTTTGGACGGGCAATACCGCTGCTTCCTGCTCGGTGATGGCCAATGAATGTTCCAATTGCTTTGGATAATGCGTCAATATCTGGCTTTGTATCCGGTCTTTTAACGGCGTTACGATCGATCCGCGATTGGTATAATCTTCTGGGTTGGCAGTGAATACAAACAAGATATCGAGGGGCATACGCAGTTTGAAACCCCTGATCTGGATATCACCTTCTTCCAGAATATTAAACAACGAAACCTGAATGCGCGCTTGCAGATCGGGCAATTCATTGATCACAAAAATACCGCGGTTACTACGGGGGATGATACCAAAATGCAACACACCTTCATCTGCAAAACTGAGTTTAAGGTTGGCGGCTTTAATTGGATCGATATCTCCGATCAGGTCAGCCACACTTACATCGGGGGTGGCGAGTTTTTCACCGTAACGCTCACTGCGGTGCAACCAGTGTATCGGCGTCGCATTTCCTTTTTCGGCCACCAGTTCGCGTGCGTATTTGGAGATTGGTTGTAGCGGATCATCGTTGATTTCTGAACCCGCAACTATCGGAATATATTCGTCCAGTAAAGAAACCATTTGCCGGGCCATACGCGTTTTTGCTTGTCCGCGTAAACCCAAAAACAAAATATTATGCCTACTCAATAGTGCCCGTTCTGTATCTGGAATCACTGATTCTTCATAACCGATAATGCCTTCAAAACGCGGTGTACCTTTTTGCATGGAAGCAATGAGGTTATCGCGCACTTCTTCTTTTACCGATCTTGCTGTATAGCCGGCTTTCTTTAGTTCTCCGAGGGTTTTGATCTTAGTATGGTCCATGAAACTTTTTTGTGTAATCAATACATTGTTTTTCTCTTTCCACTTTCAAAGTCTTTGAAAAGGAATGCGCCCAGGTGATCGAGCGAAGCGAAATAGGCCTTGCCCTGGTTGGTCTCCGTAAACTCATTGACAAAACGCTGCAAGTAGGGATCAGATGCAATCATAAAGGTGGTGATGGGTATCTTCAATTTCTTACATTGCGCGGCGAGGTTGAGGCAGCGGCTGGTGATTTTCCGGTCGAGCCCAAAACTGTTTTTATAATAACGTTTACCCACTTTCAAACAGGTTGGCTTTCCATCGGTGATCATGAAAATCTGTTTATTCGGATTTCGTCGTCTACGCAGGATGTCCATCGCCAGTTCCAGCCCCGCAACAGTATTGGTATGATAGGGGCCCACCTGCAAATAGGGCAGGTCTTTGATCTCTACCGGCCAGGCATCATTGCCAAATACAACAATATCGAGCGTGTCTTTGGGGTAGCGAGTGGTGATGAGTTCGCTCAGTGCCATCGCTACTTTTTTGGCAGGTGTTATCCTGTCTTCGCCGTACAAGATCATCGAGTGCGAAATATCGATCATCAGTACGGTAGAAGTTTGCGCTTTGAAATCGGTTTCCCGTATTTGCAAATCATCTTCGCGCAAGTTGAAAGCATCCACACCATGATTGATTTGGGCATTGCGAATGCTCTCGGTGAAATCAATCTGTTCCAGCATATCACCAAAGCGGAAAGGGCGCGTTTCGGGATTGAGTTCATCGCCCTGGCCGGGCTTGAACGATTGGTGATTGCCCGCCCGCGATTTTTTCAGCTTGCCAAAGATTTCTTCCAGCGAACGCTTGCGAATGCCCTGTTCTGTTTTGGGCGTGATTTTGATACTGCCATTGCCGGGGTTGTCGTCGATATAACCCTTCTCTTTCAACTCTTCAATAAAATCGCCCATCCCATAATCGGGATTGGTCAATTCATATTGTTGGTCGAGTTGGTTCATCCACTGCAAAGCCTCGCCCACATCACCGCTGGTGTAGGTAAGCAATTGCATAAAGATGTCGAGCAGTTGCTCAAATTTGGATTTACCGTTTTCGTCGTTTCGAAAACCGGTAAACAGGTATCCCTTCATAAAAACGCCTCCTACACAATATAACAAAAAACCGGGCCGGGAGTTCGGCCTAGTTTTTTGCTGGCGTATCGGTGGCTGGCAGGGGCACAGGTGCTTCGATGGCTGGCTGTAAACTGCTGCCACCTGCCTTGTAGCTGGCGTCAAGTGAATTGAGCATCTGCAGGAGTTGCTGCGCACCCATCAGTTCCTGGCGCAGGCCATCTTGCTTGCTGTCAGACAATTGATTGATATAGGCAATTTGCTGCTCAAAGTCCTTGTGCAATTCGGCTGATACCCGCGCTGCGAGCGTCGTGTGGCCGGCTTTGTAAGCTGCTTCGAGGAATTTAAAGTTGAAATAATTGTGTTGGTTGTTTTTGCTCACCATCGCATAAGGCAGGTTGATGTTCAAAATGCCTTTGTCGGCTTTGTCGAGCAACTGCTTGGCTTCGTCTTTCCGGTTGAGGTCGGCGAGGCTGGCAGCGCCATCGGCAAAGGCCGCGCGTATACTGTTCAGGTGCAACCTGTTTTGTTCGTCAAAATACACACCTGGAATATTTGCACTTCCGAAACCGAATTTGTTATTCAGTTTGTCAACCATCCAATCGGTATTAAAACCGGTATTGTTTTTAATGGGCACCAGGCGATACGTGAGACCGTCTTTGCGCACATAGTTGCCAAAGCCCAGTTCACCCGCCGTGTAAGGCGCAGTGAAACATATCGGACGCTTCCATTTATTGGCAGCAATGATGGTCAGTATAGCGAGGTCATTCTTTAACAGCGTATTCCGGTTTTCAGGAATAATAACGGGTATCTGGCTGAGTACACTGTCGCCCGGATTCACCGTTTTATTGCTACGCACCAGGTTTTCATCTACCGGCAGAATGAATTTTTTGGCCGGCAGGTAGTTGATCATTTCACCACCCTGCAACTGCACTTTAAAAGCAGGGTCTTCACTGCCAACCACATTCTTTAAAACATCATAGAGATCGTAGAATTTATCTTGGTTCACATCGGGACGTGCCTGGTAAACCACATAATCGCGCGTGCGACCACGAATCTGTTCTTCAGACCAGATCACATCGATCGGCGCACTTTCATTCACCTTATACCGAAGCTGGTTGATATACCAGTCGATGCCCAACAGCGAGTTGTTGATAACACGTATATCGGGACGAATACCTTCTACTTCCTGGGCATACCAGAGCGGGTAAGTATCGTTGTCGCCATAGGTGAAAAGAATCGCGTTTGGCGGACAGCTTTCAAGGTAGTCTTTGGCCAGGTCGCGCGCCAACACTTTTTTACTACGATCGTGGTCATCCCATTCCTGGTTGGCCATGATCACGGGCACGGCCAGGAAACAAAGCGCCACGGCCGACCAATTGGCGGCTGGCTCCGAGGCTTTTTTGCGAATCCATTCTGCCACTTGCAAAACTCCAAGGCCAATCCAGATGGCGTATGCGTAAAATGAACCAACATAGGCATAGTCTCGTTCACGCGGCTGGTTGCCGGGCTGGTTCAGGTAGATAACAATGGCGAAACCGGTGAAGAAAAACAGCGAGGCGGTAACCAGGAAATCGTTTCGACGGGCAAAATACTGGTAGATCGCACCGAAGATACCGAGCAGGAAGGGGAGCGCAAATAAGGTATTGTGCGCCTTGTTGTGTTTGATGCTATCTGGCATTTTCGACTGATCGCCGAGACGGGCATTGTCGAATGGCGCGATGCCGGTGATCCAGTTGCCATCGCGTACATTGCCGAAGCCCTGGATATCGTTTTGTTTACCGGCAAAATTCCACATGAAATAACGCCAGTACATCCAGTTCAATTGATACGACACAAAGAAATTGATGTTATTGGCCATATTGGGTCTTTCGCCATCGGCCAGGCCAAGCCATTCTTTGTAGAAAGTAGCATGTTGCTGGTCGTTGCTGGCATCCCAAACCCGGGGGAATAACATTTTGTCTTCAGCCGCGTATTCGGGCTTCACATCGTTGCCCACTTCTTCGTAGCGGGTAGCGCCCTTGGAATATTTCATACCACCTTCGGCGTAATCAACCGGCGAAGCGGTGAAAACTTGTCCGTATAAAAGGGGAAAATCACCGTATTGATCACGACCCAGGTAACCAACCAGGGCATTCGGGTTGTCGACATTATACATATCTACGGCAGGATTCGCACTGGAGCGGATCATGGTGGTGATATAGCTGGAATAGCCAATCAGCATAAAGATGGCGCACCAAATACCGAGGCGTAGAAAGTTCAGGTGGTTTTTGGCTGCATACCGAAGACCCAACCAGAACAACACGGCCAATAATACAAAGAAGAAGATGAAGCCGCTGAAGAAAGGCATACCGAGGCCGTTTACAAAACGGATATCAAACCAACCCGCACCCTTAACCGTCCACTGAATCACGGCCACCTGCACAAAACCGGTAATCAAACAGCCGATCACAAAAGCCCAGAATGTACCTGCCACCGTGGGCTTGTATCTTTTGAAATAATAAACCAATACGATGGCGGGAATGGTCAGCAAGTTCAACAAGTGAACGCCGATCGACAGCCCCATCATAAAGAAGATGAATACAATCCATTTGTCTGCACCAGGTTCATCGGCATGGTGCTCCCATTTCAGGATGGCCCAGAATACGATGGCGGTGAAGAAAGAGGAGAGGGCATATACTTCGCCTTCTACGGCGCTGAACCAGAAAGAATCGGAGAAAGTATAAGCAAGGGCACCAACAACGCCGGCGCCAATGATGGCAATGGTATTTTGTTTGGTGGGTTCAACCTTATCGGCCACCAGCAGTTTTTTGGCAAAGTGGGTAATGGTCCAGAACAAGAAGAGGATGGTAAATCCGCTGGCCAGGGCACTCATGGTGTTGACGGCCACCGCGGGGTTTGATCCCCCGAAAATAGTAACGAAGAGGCGACCCAATAATACAAAGAGGGGGGCACCGGGCGGATGGGGTACCTGCAGTTTATACACGCTGGAAATAAACTCACCGCAGTCCCAGAGACTGGCGGTCGCTTCCATGGTGAGCAGGTAAACGGCACAGGCAATCGCACAAACGACCCAGCCCGCGATATTGTTAACTTGTTTAAAACGCATACTGCATTGATTTAGAAAAGCGGAGCAAATATAAGGTTAGCGACAAGGCTATCCGCGGCCTTATTGGAAAAAGATCTTTACGGTTTGGTAAAATAAGCGGTTTTGAATATACGCACTTTGCGACGGTTCGAGGTATCCCTGCAGGCCGAAGAGGCCGGCGGCATTGCCTTTGTTAATAGCGATCTCGAGGTAACCGGCTGAATTGAACAGCGCCAGTTTCTCGCCTTCGGGCACATCGGCATAGGTTTCGGCGATCCGGTCGATCACTTCATTGCGTTTGAAAACGATGCTAAAGGCGCGGCCGCGGCGGTGCTGCTCAAACTGGTCGCGGCTGATATTAACCACCACATTCTCGAAATTATCGATATATATTATTTGTCCCTCGATGTATTCATCCTTCACCAGAGGGCGGAAGGGGATTTTTTCAATAAAATCGGGATCGGGTCGACCGATCTGGGCCAGGGGCCGGCCGGCTTCCACGTCCTGGATGGCTTTGCTGAAAATGCCAACACATTGCAGGGTGGTGCGGGCATTGGCGGCGCTAACGGGCAGACCGATCAGCATTTCGGGTTTTTCTTCCAGGATCATGGTGAGCAACCCATTGTCGGCGCAGAGAATATATTGTTGCTGGTGGTAGGCCAGCAGCAATTGGTCGGGTTTTTTTTCAAAGAGATTCACCAAAACCAAGTGGTAGCTGCCGGCGGGAAAATGCTGGAACGCGTTGCGGCAGATATAGGCCGCCTGCGGATAGTTAAATGGATGAATATCGTGGGTGATATCGATGAGCTGGCATTGTGGGTCGTGTTGCAGCAACATACCCTTGATAGCTCCTGCGAGAAAGTCTTGTGTGCCAAAGTCGGATGTCAGCGTGATCAATGCCACTATTTGACCAGTTTACCGTCTTTGAAGAAAAAATTGCGGGTAAGCTTGTCGGCCCAGGCGGGAAAAAGTCGGGTAACCAGTACGGTTCGTTTATCGGTTACACTCAAAACGGCCGATCGTTTCTTTTTCTCGATGGCGCGCAGAATATGTTCGGCACATTCGGCGGCCGACATCATGGATTCTTCGTCCATGGTGCTGGCGCCCTGGCTTTGGGCATTGGCATTGAGGGCGGCAACGCGAATATTGCTGGCGGTGAAGCCGGGCGACACCCACATGACATGTACTTGTTTATCGAGCAATTCGGTGCGGATGGATTCGAGCCATCCCTGGAGGGCGAATTTGGAGGCAGAATAAGCGCTTCGACCCGGCAATCCGCGATAGCCGGCAATGGAAGAGATACCGACGATCACACCCTGTTGTTTGATCAGGGAGGGCAAGGCATATTTGGTGCAATAGACGCTGCCGAAAAAATTCACGTCCATCACTTTGCGGAATACTTCGGTGCTGGCATCTTCAAACAGGGCGCGCATGGAAATGCCGGCATTGTTGATGAGTACATCAATATGCCCAAACGTGTCAATGGTGCTTTCGATGAATTTGCGGCAGTCTTCCTCTTTGCTAACGTCGGTAACAACCGTATGCAGCATTACATTGGTGTACTGCATTTGCAGGTTGTAGAGTTTGTCGAAGTTCCTGCCGCAGGTGGCAATGCGGGCGCCGAGGGGAATAAGCGCATCGATGAGTGCTTTTCCAATCCCTTCGCTTCCGCCGGTGATGGCAACAACCTTATTGGTAAAAAACGACGACATGTGCGTGCTTATTAAGCTGCAAACCTAGCCAAAAAACACCTGTTCACAAAAGTGTAAGCGATTGGCAACTTGGCTGTTACAATGGCGGCTTCGCGTTATGTTGCTGAAAAAAGTCTAATAAAAATTTGGGTGGAAATGTTTTATGCCTATTTTTGCACTCCCAAAACGGGAATGATTCCGTAGCTCAGCTGGTAGAGCAATACACTTTTAATGTATGGGCCCTGGGTTCGAGTCCCAGCGGGATCACCTCATTTGCCTCGAAAAACACTGAAAGCCGCGCTGGTCGCGGCTTTTCTTATGTATAAAGGGTGTGAAATAGTGTGAAGTAGTGGCTAGGAAAGGGCTAAATTCGTCACCTATTTGTCACCCATGACTAAGGCAACAATATCGTTAGTTCTCAGGCTACAAAAAACAAACAAGAAAGCCAACACCCAATTTACATTCGTATTTACGTGAACGGAAAGAGAAGCCTCATCGCCACCAGCAAACACACCACCGAACGGTTTTGGGACGCAAAGAACGAATGTGTCCGGGATGCAGTCAAAGACGCGGCACTTATCAATGCTGATCTGCAGGCCAAAAAACCGAAGTCCTAAAAAAAATTCATGCTGATCAGATCGCCGGAAAGGCCATCACGTCCGGGTCGGTAAAAATATCCGTCGCGGCCTCGGCTGGCGGCAACGACTTCTTTGCCTTCGCTGAAAAGTTCACCAATCAAAGCAAGGCCAGGAAGAAAGAACGGACCATTGTCAATTACAACTCACACACCAAACACTTTCATGCGTTTACCCGGCATTCGATTTCGTTCGAAGAAATCACACCAAAACTACTCTTCAACTACGAAACACATTTGCGGGCGCTTGATCTTTCGCCCGGCTACACCCGGATTTTGCTTCGGCATATCAGAATTGTTATCAATGCCGCGCGTAAAGAAGGGCTGACAGATTACTATCCATTCACTGATTTTACCCTACCTGAAGAACAATCAAAACCAAAAGAATACCTATCGGTTGACGAGGTGTCCAAGTTGGAGAAGCTGGTACATAAGCTATCCGGCAAACCACAGGCGGCGGTGTTGTATTTTTTATTGGGTTGTTACGCCGGGCTCCGGGTATCGGATTGGCGAACATTCAATGCTAAGACTGCAGTCAAAGACGGATGGATCAGAACCGTGGCACATAAAAACAAAACATGAGTCTCGATGCCGGTACCGCCCGGCCCGGGCCGGCTGGTGCCGCTGTTCAATACGGTGGCGTGCATTGTACATAAGCAACAAATCAACGAAACCCTAGCCGGAGTGTTACCCAAAGTTGGCATCGAAAGACACATCACCACCCATTCTGCCCGAAAGACGTTTGCGATCACCATGTGTGCCGATCGCGGCATTAGTTGTGAAGTGGCCGCGGAGTTAATGGGCAACACCGTAGCGGTAATGCACCATTATAGCGTCACCAACTACAAGATCGAGCGAGAAGTTAAGAAGGCGTGGACGAGTTATAAGGCCTGAATACACTTAAACAACTTAACAAAGTCCGAGTATTGACCTTTTTGCAAAGTCCTTTCGTGCGTAAATAGTTTGAATTTTGTTATAGCATTGTTATTCAGTGTGGCTATCTTTTCTTCATCCAATAAAAAATAAGCAGAATAATAATTAAAGGAACTCCCATATCTGCATTTTATTTCCGTCTCATCCATGATCCACTTTTCGCCGTTGTCGAATAAAACATACAGTCCTTTTTTATATGGGTCATAAGCCCCAGCGACTAGCTGAAAGTGCAACAGGTATGCGGTATCTGTATCGGTTATAATTTTTGAAGCAGCGAGCGGGAGCGGGGCCGTTGATAGTATCCCCTTTATGTAAGGCGTCGAATAAGTTGTAATATTCTTAAACTCGTCCACGTCTTTAGTTATCCCCTTGCATTGCGCAACCAAAGCGCTTGGAATAAGCGTAAGCACTAGAATAAAAAATCTCATTCTCATACGGTTAAAAATCTTCCAACTTTTTTGTTAGCGCTAGTTTTAAATCAGCAATCATGCCTATCTGTTCTTCGTCAACTGCTGCTTTCCATTTCTTATATATGCACGTATCGGCACTCTTATCTGTGAAGTTTACTGTTCCCATGCTGTGCCGAAAAAAGGTGTCTTCAAAATCAATCTTCGCCTTACCATCCTTAACGCGAATAGTTACAGTTGTATAGGTCATACCAGCGACCGGCATCCCCAATGATTTAGGTTTACTGGCCAACCCTCCCTTAACTATTATTACGCCCGCTTCGGGGTCTTTTGATTGAACGACTTCGTTGGCCTTGCTCCAGGTTTTTGCCACCCATTCCATCGACTTGGAATAGAGGTCGGCTTTTGTTGCGGAATCGACGGCAATGACTTCAGACTTTTGCGCCGATGCAGTAAGGGAGATTGCAATCGTTAGTGCTGTAAAGAGTTTTTTCATTTCGATTTCGGTTTAAGATAATTATACGTGTTCTATTTACATTATAAATGTCAGTGGGTATTTTGGATAGTCCTTTGAAAAGAGCCGTCGGCAGGCAGCATACTAACCCAACCCTTATGTCTTATCTTTCGCACCCTTGCCAAACGTCTGCATACTGGCACAATTGCCCTATTCGCCACACCTCTAAGTTTTGTCCGGTTCTGGCCTTCGCTTCGCAGGCTTTTCTACTTCATTTTGATTCACAAATTTGTTCAATACCTCGACGGTTGTTTTTACTTCTTCAGGAATTAGAATGCTCGGACGACCCGGCAATTCTGAATTGATATTGGAATTTCCAAGCACTAACCATTCCTTGTATAGGCAAATTGAAGCATACAGCTTTTCGTTGCCAAGATCGGACACGGCTTGGTCTAAGCAAAATTCAGAATAGCCGAGTTTTTCCTTGATTTCCTAGCGGCTATGCCCCATTTTTAGTCTTGATGGAATTTCCGTTATTGGAAATTCTAATCCTTTTGCGCCTTTGTTAGATTTCATCTATTTGAATAGCCAATATTTTTAATTATACAAAAACCTTCGATTTTCCAATACAATTTTAATGGATATTGAAATATACAACATGCATTTGATTCATAAACATGCAAAATATATGCATCAAACAGAAACACTACCCACGGTGTACTATAATACGGTCAATGGTGTGCTAGCTGACGCTTTTAAGAAATCGGCTCTAACCCCTCAGCGCTAAGTAATTCACAAATATTTTGGTACCTACCGAAGTGTAGCTCACGAAATACTTATTTTGCACCTCTTTCCCATTTTACTGGGTGTTGGCTTTCTCCATCTCTTTGCGGATTTGTTTTATTATCTGTTGGTTTTTTTCGACCCTTTTTTCAAACATAATTTCCAACATAAATGCAACGATGGAAGCCCCCAGCATTTCCATGGCGATTGAAAATAGAACATTGGTGAAAATGTCATTCAGTATTTCAAACCCCGCTAATACATGGGTGTACTGGAAAAATTTAGCCAATGCCGACATCGTCAGGCTGATAAAAAATACGATGAAAATATATCGCTTCTTGATTAAGGAAGTATTTGAAAGTTCTTCCAGTAAGTGTGGGTTGTCTTTTAGATAGTCAATTTCTGCCTGGCTTAACCCAGATTCTTTAGATTTGAAAAAATCCTCCTCCGTAAGTTTGTCTAGTATTTGTTCAATTTTGTCTTTGTTCATATGGTGTAATGTATTTTTTACGGGAATTATTCCCAATGGGACGATCAACAGCTTGGGCAGTTACGCCATAAATGTAGGCTGTAATCGGTATTTATTTTTCATACAGGTGGTGGGTGGTTGCATAACCCAAAAGGTATTGGCCGAACAACTTTAGAAGTACAATTATTATGAGACATAATACAAAATATAGCCTACCAGCATTGCTGTCTATATTTCTCTTATGGGCAATGCCCTTGCTCAGCCAACAGCCGCAAGACACGCTGTTTTTCAAAGAGTGGTTACAACCGGTTTCGAAACACATGATTTTCCGAACGGAGGGCTATTACAACTGGTGTCCATCTATCATAAAAGGGAAAGACAATAAGTATCATTTGTTTTATTCACGCTGGAAAAAGGAATATGGCTTTGGGGGTTGGCTTACTTATTCGGAAGTGGCACAGGCCATTGCCGATAAACCCGAAGGCCCCTATACATTTGTTGGCGTCGCCCTAAAAGCAAAAGGCGGAACCGGTTGGAATGCATTGAATGTACACAACCCAAGGGTTCACTATTTTGATGGCAAATATTACCTGTATTATATATCCACACATCTTGACATCGACTACACGGAAAATGATATAAGGCAAAATGCAAAGCTGGGCGCCAAAAGTCCCCTCTGGATGCAAATTCGAAACAACCAACGAACAGGCGTTGCCGTTAGTAAGTCGTTGAATGGCCCCTGGAGACGGTTTGATAAACCCTTGATCGAACCATCCGGGCCCATTAAAGTGCTCACCGTTAATCCAACCATTTGCCAGGGGGCCGACAAACGGTATTACCTGATCGTGAAAGGCGATAGAGATAGGGCAGGTGGCGCAAGAAACCAAGCCCTGGCTATCGGAGATTCACCCGTTGGCCCTTTTGTGATGCAACCGAAGCCGGTTATAGATTATATGAATACGGAAGATATGGCCCTCTGGTATGATTCCAAACGGAATTTTTATTACGCAGTTTTTCACAACGACAATATAATCTATATGGTGAGCTCGGCGGATGGCATTAACTGGAATAAGGCTGCTGAGTTTGAAATTTTACGGCCTGATATTCCGATGTCAGACGGAAGCCGATTTACCCCCATGGAACTGCAACGGCCCTTTGTATATACTGAAAATGGCGAACCGCGGGTGCTTGCCGTGGCTTCCCGCGACCAAAACGATTCCTATCTGCTTTTTATTCCCATTAAGGGAAAAGAATAAGTTCAATAAGGCGACATTGGCAGATCAAAAACCAGGCGCATTTCACACAAAATAAGTATTGAAATTTCGTGTATGCGGGTGTTTTTGTTGAAAAACTATGACCGAACGCATAAGGAAAATGGAAAGCAACCCACCTAATCCAAAGCAGGAAATTAATCCGGAATTTTGACTATTTTACCCCGCGTGAATACATAGCGAATCGCTGTTGTTGCTCCTATAGTTGAAAGTGTATGCGTTTTAGAGTTATCGGTCTTCTTATCATATTGGCTGCTGTTGGTTGCATCGGTATCAATGCCTGTCAAAACAAGCAGAAACCGGAAAGCGTTGTAACCAGGAAGAAAGTGGCTGCCGACAATGGCAATATCAATGCGCTGCCGCTCGACTATTCATCACCGCCCGACAATCCGTCCAATAAGGAAAAAATCGAACTGGGGCGATTGCTTTTTTACGATCCGATTTTGTCCGGCGGCAAAGACGTGTCCTGTGCCACTTGTCACCACCCTGAATTTGGTTATGCAGAAAGCCTCGAACTGTCTATTGGTGTGAATGGAAAAGGTTTGGGTGAAAAAAGGGTCTTTAACCATGGCAACGATATTCCCTTCACCAAACGAAATGCACAGTCTTTACTGAATACAGCGTTTAACGGGATCGACAGAAACAGCACTTATTCGCCGGCGTTGGCACCGATGTTCTGGGACCTCCGGGCAAAAAGCCTCGAAGAACAGGCGATGTTGCCGGTGAAGACCCTCGAAGAAATGCGCGGGCATGGCTTTGAAGAACAAATTATCACCAAAGAAATTGTAGCCAGGATCCAACGCATTAAAGCATACCAAAAACTTTTTGACCAGGCCTTTGGTGAGTCGAATGCTGTTACAGAAAAAAACATCAGCCGAGCCCTGGCCGCTTTTCAACGTTCATTAATTGCCAATCAATCGCGGTTTGATAAATATATGCGTGGTGACAAATCGGCCATGTCGACCCGCGAAATCGAAGGCATGCAATTGTTTGTCAGCACCGGCTGCGCAAGCTGTCACAGTGGCCCCATGTTTTCTGATTTCAAAACACATGTGCTGGGCGTGGCCGACAACGATAAACTGGCCTTTGTCGATTCTGGTTTTCAGCAGAGCTTTGCCTTTCGCACGCCGTCGCTACGTAATCTTCGCTTTACCCGGCCCTATATGCACAATGGTAAGATTCCAACGCTTGAGTCTGTGCTGACCTTTTATGAAGACCTGCGTGGCAAAGACCTACCCAACAAACACATTCAACGATCACAGGTCGATACACTCGCTTTGCAATTAAAGCTGGAGTTTAAAAATATCAGTACGATCATCGAATTCCTCAATGCGCTGAACGACGACAAATACGACAAAACCATCCCGGCTTCTGTGCCAAGCGGTTTAACCGTTGGTGGAAAAATTCAGTAATTGTTTCCCACCCAAATTGGTTTTACATGTTTTATCAGTAACTTCTGAAAAAAACATGAAGCCCGAATTTCAGGATATACCACTGGTAAAAAATGAGGCTAAAAAAAGGTTTGAAATAGAAGTGAATGGACATTTTGCGTTCATCAACTATGGGGAGACCGGGCATCAAATAGCCCTGGTGCATACCGAAACCGATGCCGAACTGACCGGTACGGGTGCTGCCCAGGCCGTGGTTGAAAAAACCTTGCAATACATCGAAGACAACGACAAGAAACTCTTGCCTTTTTGTCCCTATGTATTTGCGTACATCAAGCGACACCCCGAATGGAAACGCGTGGTTGATTCCCGCTTTGCAGGATACGACAGCTTGTAGCAAAAACCAACTGAACAGGTATGATTACAACTTTTATCATCGTTGCGACCCTACTGTTGATCATCGTCGCCTTTGTTACGATCGACAACGATCTCCGCATCTTGAAGGAAAAAGACTACCATGGTGCCATACAGCACAGTGCATTCATGCGGTTGATGGACAAGATATTCAATGATTTTTTTGAGTGGAATCGTTGGAAAAAAATATTAGCTGTTTCGTTCATCGTGCTGGTAGCCCTGGTTTTGACCGGCTTGCTGGTAGTTCGGTTTGCGTTTCCGCGAGTGCCTGCGTTGCCCGCCATCAGTATCAATCACGGCGATTCAGCCTTGTTGAAACGAGGCGCATACCTGGTGGAAAGCGTGGCCATTTGTACCGATTGCCATAGTCCGCGGGATGTGAACGTTTTTTCCTGGCCGGTGATAGAAGAAAAGAAAGGGGCCGGGGCAGCGTTTCTATCGCGAAAAGCTGGGTTCCCCATTTTCCCGGGTGAAAGTTTTACGCCCAATATTACCCCCGCCCATCTCGGCAACTGGACCGATGCTGAGCTATATCGCCTGCTTACCACTGGCATTCGAAAAGATGGAACAACCGTGAATCATGCCATGCCCTTTGAAAGTTTTTCACAGGCTGACCCCGACGACCTGAAAGCCATTATTGCCTATATCCGAACCCTGCAGCCGGTGAATGCCGAGCCGGCCGGTACAACCGAAACCATGTTGCTGCATAGTTTGTACAATCGAATCATTTCGAGAAAGGTCAGGCCTGTTTACTTGCGCGATTTGAAAACAGCGGTCGACTCAGGTAGGTACCTGGTTAACCTGGCTTCCTGCAACGACTGCCATACGCCGAAGAAATGGATTGAAATCAACGATGAAAGCCGCAAGCTCAGTGGCGGTATCGAATTTCCCATGCCAACAGGTGGCTTTGTGCACTCGGCCAATCTCACACCCGATGAAAGTGGCCTGGGCAATTGGACGGCAGAGACTTTTGTCAATCGGTTTAAAAGTTATACCGACAGTGCGGCGCTGTTTACAGTGGAACCAGGAAAACTAAATTCACTAATGCCCTGGGGCGTGTATCGCCACATGACAGAACAAGACCTGCGCAATATATTCGCCTACCTTCAAACCCTAAAACCAGTGTACAACCCCGTTACCAAATTCACTGCTGAAAAGATTGAAAAAAAGAAAACAGAACAATAGAAGTAGATCATTTTCTATCACTACAATACAACCACCATGCGATATAAATTAGAAAAGCCCGTAATCGGCAGCATTGGCACCAAGAAATACCTTTGTCAATTTGAATGGCGCAACGGCCAGTTCCAGTCTGATGAGCCGGTAAACCTTGGTGGTGAAGACCAGGCACCTGATCCACACAGTTTGCTATTGGCCTCACTAGGTGCCTGCACCCTGGTGACCTTGCGTATGTATATTGATAGAAAGGGTTGGGCGGTAGAGCACATTGTGGTGAAGACAAATATGTTTCAAACCGCCACTGGCGAAACCATCAACTATGTTATCGACCGGGATATTTCTTTTCCCGGCGCCACACTCGATACCGAACAAAAAAACCGGCTGGCAGAAATTGCGGGTAATTGTCCCATTTCAAAAATACTGGCGGGCAATACCAGTGTGCGCACTTATGTGTTGCACGAAGAAGAGGCGGGTGCGCAGTTGAGTTATAAAAACGACGAGATCACCGTATTGTGGAAACCCGAACTCTGCAAACATTCGGGTCGTTGTGTAACACAATTGCCGCAGGTATTTGACATCAAGGCAAAACCCTGGATCAATGTGGCGGGTGCTGATGCAGAAACGATTCGCACGCAAGTGGCTAAATGTCCCACGGGCGCACTTTCAATCGGCAAATAATCGTTTAGGCCTGCCCGTTAGAGAAAACGATCGGCCGCTGCTTTGGCCACATCGCGGTACGATTTGGGTGCGTATCCGGTTGTTTCTTTGAATAGCTTGTTGAAATTGGAAATGGTTTTGTAGCCGCAATTGTAAGCGATTTCCGAAATCGTCCAGTCAGTGTCCAGTAACATCCGGCAAGCATTATTGATGCGCACCTGGTTCAGGTATTCGACAAAATGCAGGTTATTTCTTTTTTTGAACAGGCGACAAAAACTCTGGGGTGTCAGGTTGGTAAGTCGAGCTACATCTTTTAGTTGTATATCGCCCCGGAAGTTTTCATTGACGAATTTATAAACATCACACAAACGGTCTTTTTCCTGGCGACTCTCATGTTGCAGCAACTCATCGCTGTTGATAAATGCCAATTCCTCTTTCACCGCCATGCATTCCAGCATTTCCAATAACAACAATACGCGCTTGAAACCCTGTGCCAATAACAGTCGCTCCATATAACCGGCCACGGCTGCGCGGGTTTTGCCAGATAATACGATGCCCTTTTTAGCGCTTTTCAGCAAATCCCGAATAGGTGCTGCTTCTTCCAGGTCAAAGAAGCCATTTTCAAATAAACGCGGGTGAAAATAAATGATGATCGACCGGGCACGGTCTACTGCCTGTCCCTTTACATATTCATCGTCGTTGATCCAAATATGCGGCAGGTTGGGGCCCATCAACACCACATCGCCGGCTGAAAATTTTTCGATGCGATTGCCGACGATCCTTTTGCCAGCACTTTCTTTTATATATACCATTTCAAACTCCGGATGCACATGCAGCGGAGAGTTAAAAAACTGCTCATCTCTTTCCAATACGGTAAAGAGACTGTTGAGTTTCAGCGCAATTTCAGTTTGGAGGATTTTCATTTTTCTATATAGCCCTTAAATGTAGCAATTTTTTAACAGTAGGAAACTTTCCATTAAATTGGGCAGCTATAGCCATCAACAATGACTTCCGCCCAAGAACCGAAAGCGCTTCGGTTGTTGCCTAACCAAATCGCGGCTGCCGAGCATTTTTACGCCTGTTTTCAGGCTTCCCCCGCGTTTATAGCGACCGCCCCGGGTCGAATCAATTTCTTGGGCGAACATACGGATTATAACCAGGGATTTGTGCTACCCGCCGCCATCGATCGGACCCTTAGCCTGGCGATTGCCCCTCGGACCGATGACAGCATCCGCTATTTTTCGGCCGATTTTAACGAGCGTTGGACGGGAAGTATCGCGTCCATCCCACCAGCATTGCGACAATGGCCCGACTATATAAATGGGGTAGTGGCCAGTTTCCGAAACGCCGGGCTGCCGCTGGCTGGTTTCGACCTAGCCTTTGGCAGTGATCTGTCGATGGGGGCAGGCATGGCATCGTCGGCCGCCCTGGAAGTAGCCACCGCCCTGGCGTTGACGGCCGCTTTTGGCAAGCCGCTCGACAAGCTCGACCTGGTACGCTATGCGCAACTGGCTGAAAACAAATATTTAGGCGTGAAATCAGGCATAACGGATCCATTTGCCTGTATTTTCGGCAAAGCCGGAAATGCGGTATTCCTCGATTGCCGAAGCCTCAAATACGAATATTTGCCGGTCGACCTGACTGCTTTCGCCCTTTTGCTGATCGGCACAGGCTCCACACAAACCTTGACCGAAGAAGCATATAACCTTCGTCGCGAGCAATGTGAGGCAGGGGTGAAAGCGCTGCGGAAAGTGTACCCGCAGGTGAAGAGCCTGCGCGATGCCAACCGGGCCATGATCGAGTATTCACTGAAAGACCGGGTGCCCGATCTAATTTATCATCGCTGTAAATATGTGGTGGAAGAGAACCTACGGTTGCAGGTGAGTGCCGATGCCCTGCGCCGGCAAGATTTGGTGGGCTTTGGGAAGAAGATGTTTGCAACGCACGCCGGACTTTCCAAGTTATATGAAGTGAGTTGTCGCGAGTTGGATTTCCTGGTAGAATTGGCGCGCCATGAACACGCCATTGTCGGTGCGCGAATGATGGGTGGTGGATTTGGCGCCGCTACCATTAATATAGTGCGCAAAAACTTATTGTCAGACGTCATGAACCGGATAGGCGAATCCTATCGCCAGGAATTTGGCAGTTTGCCAAATTTTCAAACCTGTCAACTGGCAGATGGCGCCGACCTAAGCGCAGTTGACCAAACGAATCTGGGGGAAATGCGCTATTTTGGCAAGTTATAATGCTCTCGGCCAAAGCACAATATGCGATTCATGCATTGACATATCTGGGTGAACAATACCAGGCTGGTTATATCCCTATTAACCAGATTGCCGAGAAGCGAAAGATACCTGCCAAATTCCTCGAAGCCATTTTATTGGAGCTTCGCAAAGCCGGTATACTCGGTAGCAAGGCCGGTAAAAATGGTGGCTATTATTTGCTGCGGCATCCCCGCGAAATTGAAATGGTACAGGTGCTTCGGTTGATGGATGGCCCCATCGCGCTCTTGCCCTGTGTGTCTAAAAAATTCTACGAGCCCTGCCGGCTTTGTCCCTATCCGGAAAACGAATGCAATATTCGACGGATTTTCCTGGAAGTGCGGGATGCTACGCTACAAGTTATTGAAGGTAAATCCCTGCTCGACCTGATGCAGAAATATGCCGATATGGATGATTTTATGATCTGACAACCAGGGTATTAACCAGCAGAAAGGTAAAAATTCATCTCTAGCTCATATAACTCCTATATAATTACTAGGAGTTGAAAGATTTTCTGCTATATTTGCTCTTCATTTAAGTGTTCATGAGTTCATCAGCACCCATTCCCGCACAGCTCTTTACACCGGCCGAACAGGCCCAGGTGCAGGACTTGATCCGTCAATTCAACCCCAGCCAGCTGCAATGGTTGGCGGGTTACCTCACCGGTTTGCAACACAGCAACCAGCAATTGCTGAACCTGATCAACCGCATTCCGGTCACGCAAGAATCGGTAGTAGCCGAACCTGTTTTATCGCAAGATGCCATTACCGTATTATACGGTTCCAAAAGTGGCAACAGCAAGAAAGTAGCGAAGGGCCTGCACGACAAATTGATTGCGCGTGGGTACACGGCTACGTTGCACGACATGAACCAATACAATGGTGCTGCGCTCAAAGACGAAAAATGGTTGCTGCTGGTGGTGAGTACGCACGGTGAAGGCGATCCGCCACCGGCTGCCGAAGATTTGCATAGTTTCATTCACAACCGGAAAGCGCCCGTCATGCCGAATACCCGCTATGCTGTATTGGCGCTGGGCGATCGCTCGTATGCAAGCTTCTGCCAAACGGGAAAAGATTTTGATACGCGTTTCGCAGCCTTACAGGCCAACCGACTGTTGGATCGCGTGGAGGCCGATGTTGATTTTGAAGAAACAGCCGATTCCTGGACGGAAAAAATTCTTGCCAAACTGCAGGAGACCTATGGCAGCACTGGTGCCGTCGTTAAAACGGCTGCAAAACCTGTTGCCGTTGCAAAGCCAACGGTCACCTATAACCGAAAAAATCCATTTGCAGCCACGGTATTGGAAAAGATCCAGCTCAATGGTCGGGGATCAGCGAAACAAACCTATCATATTGAGTTGTCGCTCGAAGGCAGCGGACTAACCTACCAGCCCGGCGATACCCTGGGCCTTTGGGTGGAGAACGAAAATTGTCTCGTGGAATCGCTGGCGGCCTTTAAAAAATGGGACCTCGCGCATATTCTACTAATTGCTGATACCCCGTATACAGTAGCCGATTTCCTTAGCAAGAAAGCAGAACTGACAACGGTCAGCGGCAGCTTTCTGCAAGCCTACCTGCCATTCGTTTCCGACCCGGCCGATGCCCATGCACTAAAACAAATTCTCGACGATAAATCGGCCCTGGCTGGTTTTGTGTACGGAAAAGATATTTGGGATATCCTTCACCGTTACCCCGGCGAAATTAGTCCGGAGGCTTTTGCCGGCATTGTTTTGCCACTTCAACCCAGGCTCTATTCGATCGCCAGTTCTTTTGCCGCGCACCCCGACGAAGTGCATATCACCGTAGGTCGTGTAGAATATGAAGCCAATAGCCGCGTGCACAAAGGAGTATGCTCTAATTTTATTGCAGACCTATTGGAAACTGGCAGCACTGTGCCGGTGTTTATTGAAACCAATGAATCTTTCCGCCTGCCAGACGATAGCAGCAAACCCATCATCATGGTTGGCCCGGGTACGGGTATTGCACCGTTTCGCGCTTTTGTAGAAGAAAGAGCTGAACAAGCGGCTGCCGGGGAGAGTTGGTTATTTTTCGGCGACCAGCATTTTAGTTCTGATTTTCTATACCAAACAGAATGGCAGCGTTTCCTGAAACAACAGCAACTCACCCGCATGAACACCGCGTTTAGTCGCGATACTGCCAACAAACTCTATGTTCAGCATCGTTTGTTGCAAAACAGCCATGAAGTGTTCAACTGGTTGGAAAAAGGCGCGCATTTCTATGTGTGCGGTGATGCCAAACGAATGGCCAAAGATGTAAAGAAAACCCTGCAGCAGATCATCATCCGCGAAAGCGGAAAAACAGATGAAGATGCCGCAGCTTATATCAAACAGTTGGTGAAAAACGGCCGTTACCAGGAAGACACTTATTAATACTTGATCGCTTACAATTCACTACATGTCACTCAATCAGGATAAATCCAAGCTCAGCGAAGTTGAGCACATCAAAGAGAAAAGCAAATACCTGGAAGGTACCCTGCAGGACAGCTTGCGCGACGAGGTTACCGGTAACCTCTATGCGCAAGACCAGCAACTGATTAAGTTTCACGGCAGCTATGTGCAGTACGATCGCGAAGTGGAAAAAGAACGCAAGGCACAAAAACTGGAACCACTGTATTCATTCATGATTCGGGTTCGGGTGCCCGGTGGTATTGCAACGGCCGAACAATGGCAGGTAATCGACGACCTGGCCACCAAGTACGGCATGCCCACCCTGAAACTCACTACGCGCCAGGCTTTCGAACTTCATAATATTTTCAAGCACAACCTGCGGCAAACCATCAAGGAGATCAACGCGTCGGCTTTGAGTTCCATTGCTGCCTGTGGCGATGTGAACCGAAATGTGATGAATACGGTGAATCCTTATACCTCGGCGATTCACGACGATGTACAGGCGGTAGCCATGAAAGTAACAGAACACCTCACACCTCGCACCACGGCGTATTATAAAATATGGGTGAACGAAGAACAGGTGGTTGGCCCCCATGAAGAAGCACCGGTAGAAGAACCCATTTATGGCAAAACCTACCTGCCGCGAAAATTCAAAATTACTTTTGCGATTCCGCCGTATAACGACACCGATGTGTTTGCGCACGACCTGGGCCTGATTGCCATTGAAGAAAACAACACACTGGTTGGCTTCAACGTATCGGTGGGTGGTGGCATGGGTATGACATTTGGCGACGATACCACCTATCCGCGCCTCGGCACTGTTATTGGCTTTGCACCGGTGGATCAGATTACAGATGTATGCGAGCAGATCGTTACGGTGCAACGGGATTATGGTAACCGCGAAAGCCGCAAACATTCGCGGTTGAAATACACGATCGATCGACTCGGTTTGTCATTTTTTACAAATGAATTGGCGAAGCGCCTGGCGCAGCCCCTGCAAGCAGCCAAACCATTTCACTTTACGACCAATGGCGATTCGTATGGTTGGGTGAAAGCTGCCAATGGCAAATGGTTCAATACACTTTATATAGAAGGTGGCCGGGTGAAAGACAATGAGCAATGGCAATTGCGCAAAGGCCTGCGTGCCATCGCAGACATCCTTGATGGTGGCGACTTCCGGTTGACCGGTAACCAGAATGTAGTGATTGGGAACGTAACCGAAGCCCAAAAACCGCTGGTAGAAGAACTACTGGAGCAATATGGCATCAACAAACACCAACAGGTTTCAACCCTTCATCAGCATTCAATTGCCTGCGTGGCCTTGAATTTATGTCCGCTGGCCAACGCCGAAGCCGAACGTTATCTCCCCAGCCTGATTGATAAAATCCACCTGCTGCTCCATAACAATGGCATCGGCGAAGAACCAATTACCATTCGCATGACGGGTTGCCCCAATGGTTGCGGTCGCCCATACCTGGGTGAAATTGGTTTTGTAGGAAGAGCACCCGGCAAATACAACCTCTATCTCGGCGCTTCGTTTAATGGTGACCGTTTGAATGTGTTGTACAAAGAAGCACTCGATGAAAATGAAATCATCCAAACCCTGGATCCTTTGATAACGCGTTATGCGAAAGAAAAAAACCAGGCCGAACATTTTGGCGACTTTCTGGTTAGAAAACAAATCATTCAACATCCAGCCGCGACGTGAACATCGTAACAGCACATACAAAGGGTAAAGTATATATCACTGGTGCCGGTCCGGGGGATATCAACCTGCTGACCCTGCGCGCCAAAGCGGTGGTGGAATTGGCAGATGTGATCTTGTACGACAACCTCATCAACCCCGCTATTCTTGACTGGGCCAAACCCGGTGCTGAAAAAATATTCGTTGGCAAACTGCCTTACTGTTCGGTCATCACCCAGGAAACCATTCATCTCTGGCTGCTCGATCATGCCAGAACGGGTAAACAGGTGGTTCGTTTAAAAGGAGGCGACCCCTTGTTGTTTGGCCGGGGTGGGGAAGAAGCGGTATTTCTGCGCGAAAACCAGATCGATTTTGAAATCGTACCTGGGGTAACCAGCAGCCTGGCCGCCGGCTCGTACGCAGGTATTCCGCTTACGCATCGCGACGACGCACAGATGTTATTGTTTGTAACCGGACACACCAAGCGGAGCAATAAAACCGGGCTTGATTTCGATTGGCCCATGCTGGCGGCATTCAGCGGTACCATTGTGTTTTATATGGGCGTTCGCAACCTGGACCAAATTGCCGCCCGATTGATCGATGCCGGCCGAAGCGCTGACAGCCTGATTGCGGTGGTTGAAAATGCAAGCCTGCCGCAACAAAAAACGGTTACAGGTACTTTGCGCAACATTGCTGCCAAAGTGTTGGCCGAAGAAATTGGCACCCCGGCGCTCATCATCGTCGGCGAAGTAGTAAAATATCACCAACAGATAAATTGGTTCTCTGCCATTCAGGAACAGTTGAAACAACAAATTGCATGAAAAAAGAAAAAGACATATTGGTTAACGGCTATATTTTAAGTTCCTCTGTTCCCAAAAAACAGCAGGTGATTGCTTTCACGCAAGACTTGGTCGATTTTCTTTTTCCCATCGTTGAAAGTGAGGTCAATTACGAAGCCAAACATGCCCGTAAACTAAAGAGCCTCGAAAATCAGTTCAGTGAAATCATTTACGCTTTCAGTGAAAAATACAAACTCAACGAAGAGAAAATCGTTCAACAGTTTTTTAGCAAACTCGACGACGTTAAAAAGGCTTTGCTGGTCGATGCAAAAGCGCTGCTGGAATTTGATCCCGCCGCCAAATCGCTGGAAGAAGTGGTGCTTACCTATCCTGGCTTTCAAGCCACAGCGGTATACCGTATTGCGCATGTATTATACCACCTCAACCTGCCACTGGTACCGCGGGTGATGAGTGAATGGGCGCATTCTATTACCGGTATCGACATTCACCCGGGCGCTACCATTGGGATTCCATTTTTGATTGATCATGGAACTGGTATTGTGATTGGTGAAACAGCGGTTATCGGTGAAAGTGTGAAAGTCTACCAGGGCGTAACGCTCGGCGGACTCACCGTGCGAAAGGATGAAGCCGATACCAAACGCCATCCTACCATCGAAGACAATGTGATCATCTACGCCAACAGTACCATACTCGGGGGAAAAACGACCATCGGTGCTGACAGCATTATTGGGGGCAACTGTTTCATCGTTGAATCTGTTCCCGCCAACAGCATCGTATATCACCAACCCATCATCACGGTAAAGAATAAAAAAGATTTTACCGAGCCCTTAAACTGGATCATCTAAAAGAAGTAACGGGATTATATAAACGAACTAAATATGGTAGCTGCAAATATTCTTGAAACCATTGGCAACACGCCACATGTAAAAATAAATCGCCTTTTTGGTAACCAGCACGAAGTGTATGTGAAGTTGGAGCGCGCCAATCCCGGCGCCAGCATCAAAGATCGCATTGCCCTGGCTATGGTAGAAGATGCCGAGAAAAAAGGACTGCTTACAAAGAACAGTGTCATCATTGAACCCACTTCTGGTAATACGGGCATCGGACTGGCATTGGTGGCAGCGGTGAAAGGATACAAGATCATCTTGGTAATGCCGGAGAGTATGAGTATTGAACGTCGCCGGTTGATGAGTTTGTATGGCGCCAGTTTCGAACTTACGCCCCGCGAAAAAGGCATGAAAGGCGCGATTGAAAAGGCAAAAGAACTCGTGGCTGCCACGGCCAATGCATGGATGCCACAACAGTTCGACAATGCAGCGAATGTGGAAGTACACCAGCGTACAACGGCGCAGGAAATCATCAAGGATTTTCCAGGCGGACTCGATTATTTGATTACCGGCGTGGGTACCGGCGGACATATCACCGGCTGTGCCGAAATGTTGAAACAGCATTTTCCCCAACTCAAAGTATTTGCCGTTGAACCTGAGTTGTCGCCCGTTTTAAGTGGTGGCTCACCTGCTCCGCACCCCTTACAGGGCATTGGCGCTGGCTTTGTGCCATCGATCTACCATGCTGCAGTCATTGATGGGGTCATTAAAGTAGGCAAAGACGAATCCTTTCTTTTTACGCAGCGTGCTGCCAAAGAAGAAGGTATCTTTGGCGGCATTTCCAGCGGTGCATCTCTGGCAGCAGTGGCTAAAAAGTTACCGGAAATACCCAAGGGAAGCAAAGTGCTCACCTTCAATTACGATACCGGCGAAAGATATTTGAGCATCGACGGTTTGTATTAAGCAGCTTACAATGAACAACGTTACGGCATTCAATAGTGCACTTGCAGGTTTATCCGCCGCCGAGAGGTTGGCGCTGATCGCCACGCAATTTCGGGAAGGGGTGGTATTCTCTACCTCGCTTGGTCAGGAAGACCAGGTGATCACGCATATGATTGCCCGACAGCACTTGCCCATACAGATTTTCACGCTTGATACCGGTCGCCTTTTCCAGGAAACCTATGACCTGCTCGATCGTACCATCGCCCGGTACAAACTGCCCATCAAAGCTTATTTCCCCAATACAGCCCAGGTAGAAAAACTCTTGTTGGAAAAAGGGCCGAACAGTTTTTACGAGTCGGTCGAAAATAGAAAAGAGTGTTGCTTTATCCGAAAAGTGGAGCCCTTGAACCGGGCACTGAAAGAGGCCAGGGTTTGGATCACCGGCTTGCGCGCCGAACAAAGTGAAAACAGGCATGCCCTGCCCTTTGCAGAATGGGACGAAAGCCGGCAATTGGTGAAAGTGAATCCGTTGCTCGACTGGACCTACGAACAAATGATCAGCTATATCGACCAGGAAAACATACCCTATAACGCTTTACACAACAAAGGATTTCCCAGTATTGGTTGTGCGCCCTGTACCCGGGCCATTGAGCCGGGCGAAGACATCCGCGCCGGTAGGTGGTGGTGGGAGCAATCGAAAAAAGAATGCGGCCTTCACCAGGAAAAAGCACATTGAGAAAAACAGAAAACATGTCACAAGCAGCCTCCATACCAGCCTTTCCCCGAATGTTAGAAGACGAAAGCATTTATATCATGCGGGAAGTGGCGGCACAGTTTGAAAAACCAGCGCTTTTGTTTAGCGGTGGCAAAGATTCTATTACCCTGGTCAGACTGGCGCAGAAAGCATTCTGGCCGGGCAAAATTCCTTTTCCGCTGGTGCATGTTGATACCGGCCATAACTTTCCGGAAACCATTCGTTTTCGCGATCAACTCGTAAAAGAAACAGGTGCCGAATTGATTGTACGGTATGTGCAAGACAGCATCAACGCCGGCAAAGTGAAAGAAGAAACCGGCAAGTATGCGAGCCGCAACACGTTGCAAACGGTTACACTGCTCGATACGATTGAAGAATTCAAATTTGATGCCTGTATTGGTGGTGCGCGTCGCGACGAAGAAAAAGCCCGTGCCAAAGAACGCATCTTCTCGGTGCGCGATGATTTTGGCCAGTGGGACCCCAAAAAACAACGACCCGAATTATTTGATATGCTGAACGGCAAGATCAATATCGGTGAGAATGTACGGGTATTCCCCATCAGCAACTGGACCGAGCTTGATGTATGGACCTATATCAAAGAAGAGAAAATGAATATTCCCTCTATTTATTACACCCACCAGCGCCAGGTGATTGAACGCGATGGCATGATCTGGCCATTTAGTGATTTCCTCAACACAACCGATGATGAAGTGCCCTTTGAAGAAACGGTTCGCTTCAGAACGGTGGGCGATATGACCTGTACAGCGGCGGTAGCATCGACCGCCAATAATATCGATGATATCATTCGTGAAATTCTCTCTGCCAAAATTTCTGAAAGAGGCGCCCGCATGGATGATAAACGCAGCGAAGCTGCCATGGAACAACGTAAAAAAGAAGGGTATTTCTAAACAAGGATACCCTCCTTATATTTTTTTATATGGATAATCTACTCCACAACTAGACTACTAAATGAGCAAGCGATATATTTTCAGCAGCCTTTTCTTTTTACTTTTTGCTTTGCAAGCACAGGCGCAACTGAATGGTTCTTTTGTCATCTCCGGCAAAGTAACCGACGACCAGGGCCATCCGCTCGATGGCGTTTCCGTTCAAATTCTTGAAACCCAGTTTGGTGTTATTTCCGATAGTACCGGGGCCTTTAAACTGGTGGCTAACAAGGCATTTCCCTTTGTACTTCGTTTCAGCAATATTGGTTTTACCCCCAAAGACATCACGGTTCGCGCACTCAACGAAAAAATTTCGGTGCAGTTGTTCAGCCAGTCGATGATTGCCAACGAAGTAGTGGTAACAGCCAGCCGCGGCAGCGAAAAACTATTGCGTTCGCCAGTAACCATCGAGAAACTCGATATCCGCGCATTGAAAGAAAGTCCCGCGCCGTCCTTCTACGATGCATTGGGTAACCTGAAAGGCATCCAGTTAACAACTTCCTCTCTTACATTTAAGATTCCAAACGCACGCGGCTTTAATATTCCCAACAACTTCCGCTTTATGCAGATGGTGGATGGGGTAGACATGCAGGCCGCAACACTAGGTGTACCACTCGGTAACACGATCGGCCCAACTGAACTCGATATAGCCAGTGTGGAAGTGACGCCTGGTGCAGCCAGTGCGCTATATGGCATGAATGCCATCAATGGCATGGCCAACCTGATTACCAAAAGTCCTTTTAATTACCAGGGGCTCAGCTTGTACCAACGTACCGGTGTGAACCATGTAGATGGTATTGACCACAGTGCCTCCATACTAACGGAGACGGCTATTCGCTATGCAAAAGCCTTCAACAATAAGTTTGCTTTTAAGGTGAACTTCAGTTACCTGCGGGGAACCGACTGGCTTAGCAACAGTAAGAACGACCAAAATAGCAACGACAAGAATACTGCGAACCCATCGTTCACTGAATTGAATGGCGCCAACAACCCGGCCTATGATGGATGGAATAAGTATGGCGATGAAAATAACAATGCGGTAACGATTAGTGGGGTCAACTACCAGGGCGCCAATCGTAGTTTCCTGGTAAGGCGAACAGGCTATTGGGAAAAAGACCTCATCAACCCGAAGGTGGACAACCTCAAGGCAGATTTCGCCCTTCATTATCGGTTCAATCCGGCACTGGAACTGAGTTATGGTTACCGGATCGGCAAAATGGATGGCATTTTCCAACGGGGAAACAAAGTGCAACTGGACAATGTCATCGTACAGAATCATCACCTGGAATTGAAGGGTAAGAATTTCTCCGTGCGATCTTATGTTAGCCTGGAAAATACGGGTGATTCCTACAACCTAAAGCCTCTGGCCGATAACCTTGACCTAACTCATTTGAGTAATAATGCATGGCGGGATAAGTTTAAAACCAGTTTGCAATCTTCGCTCAACAATGGAACAGCACTAACCGATGCCATGAAATTGGCCAGGTCCGTCGCCGACGAAGGCAGGGTTGAGCCGGGAACAGCTGCATTTGATCAATTGAAAAATACCATTATCAAGATCAATAATTGGGACCATGCCAATGCGGGCATTGCTGGCGCACCCGCTACAGGCGGCGCCTGGTTAAAACAGAAAAGCAGGATGTTTCATACCGATGTACAATGGGACCTGAGCGACAAAATAAAATGGTTCAATCTCTTGGTGGGTGCTGATCTTCGCATTTATGAAGTGATCCCCGACGGAAATAATTTTGTTGATTTTAGTCGCCCGATTGCTGACAGAAACAAACCTGTAGAAGTAAACGGAAAAGTGCCCGACTCCAGCGATTTTGGTGCCAATATTTACTACAAGAAATATGGTTTTTTTGCACAAGCAACCAAAACCTTTTTCGACGAGAAACTCAAGTTATTTGCGTCTATCCGCTTTGACCATAACCTTGCATTCAAACCCAAATTCAATCCACGGGTAGCGGCGGTGTATAGTCCGTCGCAAAACCACCACTTCCGTTTTGCCGTTCAAAACGGCTTCCGCTTCCCGGCCTTATTTGAAGCGTTGTCGTTCGTCAACAATGGCAATGTGCGCAGGGTAGGTGGCTTGTCATACATCAACGAAGGCTTGGGTTACCTCGACAATTCATACACCCTCAGTTCGGTGAATAGTTTCAATGCCGCCGTCAACAAAGACATAACAGCCGGCATGAGTGCCAGTGATGCAGCACTGAAAAATCGCGATCTGCTCAGTGTTACCAATCTTGCATCTACCCAGCCGGAAAAAATTGTTTCGTTCGAAGCGGGTTACAAAGGCGTGTTTGTTGACAATACACTTTTTGTAGACCTCGACCTCTACCACAATACCTACACGGGTTTCCTGGGGCAGGTGGAAGTGGCCGTACCGGCAGATGGCAAAGTTGGATCGGACGAATCAGTCATTGATATGCTGGCAGCCAATCGATCCAAACAAACCCGCTACCGCGTATTCACCAATGCCAAAAACACTTATCGCAATTATGGTTCAGCGTTGGCGGTGACCTATCGCTTTTACAAAAAGTTTACGGTGTCGGGCAACCTGAGTTATAACAATATCAAGACGAATAGCAGTAGTGATATTTTTGTAACAGCATTTAATACGCCCAAATGGTCGGTGAATATTTCAACCGGTAATCGCGAAATTATTTCCAACCTGGGTTTCAATGTGGTTTGGAAATGGCAGAGCTCATTTTTGTGGGAGAGTCCGCTGGCCAATGGCACCGTGCCTGCATTCCAAACAGTCGATGCACAGGTCACCTGGCGGATACCGGCCTACAAAGCCAGCCTCAAATTTGGCGCGGCGAACCTATTCAACAAACGCTACATCCAATATGCCGCCGGGCCTACCATTGGCGGGTTGTATTATACCACACTCATTTTCGACGGACTCTTTAGTAAACCCTAGTTTTGTAAGATGTCATCCCGACCAACCAATAATTTATATCCCGTTTTTCTGCAACTAAAACACCTGCGGGTGTTGGTGGTGGGCGGTGGTCATGTAGGCGAGGAGAAGTTGAATTCCTTGCTTAAATCCTGTCCCGATGCGCAAGTGACATTAGTGGCATTGGAGATCAGTGATTCGATCAAAAAAATGGCTGCCGGTTTCGGCGGGCTCCGGTTACAGCAAAAGGCTTTTGAAACAGAAGACCTGATCGCCAAAGACCTGGTGATTGGTGCTACCAATGATGCTGCATTGAACCGGCGGGTGAAAGAAGCTGCGCAAGACGCAGGCATACTCGCCAATATTGCTGACACGCCCGATCTGTGCGACTTCTACTTAGGCAGCATCGTCAACAAAGGCGACCTGAAAATTGCGATTAGCACCAATGGCAAATCTCCCACCATTGCCAAACGATTGAAAGAATTGCTCATTGAGGCGATTCCCGCAGAAATGGAAACCGTGTTGGACAATATGCAAGTGATCCGCGCAAAAATGAATGGCAATTTTACAGAGAAAGTGCGGAAGCTGGATGAGATCACGGGACTGTTGGCCGCTGATAAAAACATTTCGGCACAAGCGGCCGAGAAGAAATGGAAAAAGGTCGCCTCCATATTGATCACCCTGTTTACGGCCATGGTATTGGGGCATGTGATTTTGTCTGCCATTCCCCTGCCACCGATTCGAGAATTGTGGGCGCAAGCCGGACAATATATTACCGGGCAATTCTTTCTTTTCATTCTGGCGGGATTCCTCGCACAGTTGGTGGATGGATTGTTGGGCATGGGTTATGGCGTTACATCGGCTACCTGCCTGATTTCTTTTGGCGTGAATCCGGTGGCGGTGAGCGCGGCGATACATACGTCTGAAATTTTCTCTTCGGGCGTGAGCGGATACAGCCATTATAAATTCGGCAATGTGAACCGGAAACTATTTCGTCACCTGGTGGTACCCGGTGTATTGGGTGCGATTCTTGGTGCAGGTCTTCTGGTAATTGCAGGCGAACATGCCGGCAAATGGTTGATGCCAGCCATTGCTGTGTATGCGATGTTCCTGGGCGTAAAAATATTCAGCCGCGCTTTCCAGTTTCGCCAGGCTGGCAGTGGTAAAATCAAAAATGTGGGCTGGCTCGCCGGTGCGGGCGGTTTTCTGGATTCATTTGGCGGTGGCGGATGGGGACCCATTGTAACGAGCACCCTGATTTCAAAAGGACGTCATCCGCGCTATACCATTGGTACCGTAAGCCTCACCGAATTTTTTGTAACCCTTGCCAGTGCAGCTACTTTTTTCTTTACAGCCGGCGTATCGCACCTGGCCGTGGTAATTGGACTGCTCATTGGTGGTGTGGTAGCTGCACCCATCGCGGCTCGTTTGGCCGGAAAATTGCCTGCGAAAACGATGATGATTGGCGTGGGTGTAATTGTAATGATCTGGAGCATCAGGCTCCTGGTAAAAAGCTTTCTTTAATTAATTAATTAATTTTGACAGATGGATATTGTAAGAATTGCGACAGCGGGTAGTGTGGACGACGGAAAAAGTACACTTATCGGGCGACTATTATTCGAAACAAACAGCATTACGCAAGATAAATTGGAAGCCATTGAACGTGCCAGTAAAAGAAGGGGCGTGGACTATACCGATTTGTCTTTGCTCACCGACGGACTCATTGCCGAACGCGAACAGGGCATCACCATCGATGTGGCCCATATATATTTTTCTACGCCCACCCGTAAGTACATTATTGCAGATACACCGGGCCATTTTGAATACACCCGCAACATGATTACGGGTGCCAGCAATGCACAGGTCGCGATCATTTTGATCGATGCCCGCAATGGCATTGTTGAGCAAACCCACCGGCATTTTTACATCACCCAATTGTTACGCATTCCTTACGTTGTGGTGTGCATCAACAAAATGGACCTGGTAAATTATGCCGAATCAGCCTACAATGAAATTCGGCAGCAATTTGATGAACTCTTCGCGAAAGCAAATTACCGCGAGCAACAACTGCAGTTTATCCCCGCTTCGTCGTTGTATGGCGATAATATCTCCAGCCGCTCGGCCAGCATACCCTGGTATGATGGTCCGTCGTTGCTCGAATACCTCGAAAGCATCGAATGGCATACCGGTGAAAACCAATTGCCTGCCCGCTTTCCGGTGCAATATGTGGTGCGCCCTAAGTCAGCGCAATGGCACGATTTCCGCGGCTTCGCCGGAAAATTGACCAGCGGCATGTTGCACAAGGGTGAAGAGGTTGTAGCGCTGCCTTCGGGACAATCATCGACCATCGCCTCTATTCAGCGCTTTGAAGAAGAGGCAGACCAGGCCGAATCGGGCGATAGCATTGTGATCACCCTGGCCGACGAAATAGACCTGAGCCGGGGCGATATGCTGGTGCCAAAATCGCAGGTACCCGAAGGGCTGAAAGAGATTTCAGCACAGGTTTGCTGGCTTGATCACCAACCCCTTAAAACCGGCAAAAACTACCTGTTACAGCATGGTAGCAACCGGGTGAAAGCCAAAGTGACCAACCTGTTCAGCAGTATCAATGTAACCGACTACCAAACCATTGAAGGGGTTGCAGAAATTGGCCTGAATGAGATCGGCTATGTATCGCTCAAAACCGCCAAACCGGTGAATGCCGATTTATATGCAGTGAACAAACACAATGGTCGTTTTATCCTGATTGATGAGAGCAGTAATAATACCGTGGGCGTAGGTTTTATCGGATAAATAGTTTTCTGTTAACTTTGGCGCATGGCAGAAAAGATCATCGAGCTTTCAAACGTCAACATATACCAGGGGAATAACCTTGTTCTTCAGGATGTGAACATCTCTATCAATCGGGGTGAATTTGTGTACCTGGTTGGCAAAACCGGAACCGGAAAGTCCAGTTTATTGAAAACCTTATACGGCGACCTGACCCTGAAAGAGGGTACGGGTACGGTGGTTGGTTTCAACCTCAAAGAAATGGACTGGAAGAAAGTACCTTTTCTGCGCCGCAATCTTGGCGTGGTGTTCCAGGATTTCCAATTGTTGACCGACCGCAATGTAAATGACAACCTGAAATTTGTTTTGCGCGCAACGGGATGGAAAGACGAGAAACTGATGGATGATAAAATTGCGGATGTGCTCGATAAGGTCGGCCTGCGTTCGAAAGGTTTTAAGATGCCTTTTGAAATGAGTGGTGGCGAGCAGCAGCGGATTGATATTGCCCGTGCCCTGCTGAATTCACCCAAACTGATCCTGGCCGACGAACCGACTGGTAACCTTGATCCTGAAACCTCCGACGAGATCATGCAATTGCTGTTTCATATCTGTCGTGATTTTGGTACTACCATCGTAATGGCGACGCACGATTATATTGTAATCAATAAATATCCGGCAAGAACCTTACGCACCGAAAGAGGCAGGGTAGAAGACAATGCTAGTGTAAGTATGCAATAAGCTTCTGGGCGTTTTCCTCGTTGTTAAAACATGACTCCAGAATTTTTCGGCGCAACCTGATTTCCTCTTCGGCAAAAGGCATATGGTATAGTTGCATAACGATTCTTTGCATGGCCGCCGGTGTTTCTGCTACATGGCACAGGGGCCCAAGTGGTGTGCCTTCAATGGCTGCATCATTTACAATACAATGCCGGCCATTAAAAAGTGCATTCAACAATTTCAACTTTACACCGGTTTCATTAAAGGATGGCAGGATATTGATTTGTGCTTTTTGAATGAGGTCATTCAATTGTCTTTCTTGCGGATCGGCAATCAGGCAGGTATGGCAGCATAAATGCGCCACTCGTTGCAGGTGTGCTGATGGGTTCTTGCCTGCTACCACAAAGGGCAATTTCAATTTGTTGAATACTTCTTCCAGTAACCAGGAAGCGGCTTTTTCGTTTTCGGCCACTGATAGGTTGCCGTGGTACAAACAAAAAGCACCCATTCCCTCGGCAGGTACATAGGCCTGGTGCGGAATGAATACCGGCAATGTGTGTACATCTTTGGCGCCAAATCGCTCCCGGTAAGTGTGGGTGTCTTTGTCAGACAATGTCAATATGGTGACCCGTTTCGCAATCTCGGTTTCGTATTTTTCGAGTGCCCGGCTTTCGTTGTAATAGTAGGCTTTCTTTACCAGCGACCGTTCGTGTTTATACAGGTGTTTGTAATAGCAAGATTCCACATTGAACAAACGAAGCAGGATTTTTCGATGGTCAAAACGATGATCCTGCAATAAAAAGCTGCAATGAATGCCTTCGAGCAAGATGGGGTAATCATCTTCTGCCAGCCGGTCGAGCAAAGCGGGATTTGATCGCGAACTAACGATATAAGGAAGGTTGAAACAAAAACCTTTGTGCCCTTCTTTTCGTGGATAATAGTGAACTTCTTTACAATACTGCTGCAGCACTTCCTGCTGACCGCGTCCGTATTCAAAACAATGAAGAATGATCTCTACGCCCGCCGCATGCAAAGATTGAAGGGTGCAGAAGATATCGATCACCCCACCGTAGTCGAGGGGATAGGGTACGTCGTGCGAAACAATATGGATTGTTTTTACTGACAAGTTAAATCGGCAACAGTTTTTGATAAAAATCCAACAGTATCTCTGACTCTTTTTCCCAGTTCCATTCTTTTCGTTTCAAGAGGCAATTACTGAACAATTGCAGGTAATTTTCCTGATCGTTAACAGTGTTATTGATGATCCTGGCCAGGGCCTCGGGATCGGTTAATGTAACTAAAACAGCAACAGGGGCATCTTTGTTTAAATCTTTATACACCGGGAAATCAACCGCTATCTGCGGCACCCCGGCCTGCACATAATCGAAAAAGCGGTTGGCCAGCGAATAGTAATTGCTTTTTCCAGTCGCTTCGAACAAGGTGAATCCGAGCAGGGCCCGGGTGGTAATTTGGCTCAATTGCTCAGGCAAGACCTTGCCTTGTAGAAAAACTTTCTGCTCCAGTGCGTGTTCACGTATCAAAGCGGCCGCCTGCTGCCGGAAATTCCCATCTCCATATATATACAAGGGCTTTTCCACCCACTTCATCGCGGGAATCAGGAGCTCAAACGCGCGACCCTCGTTCACGGCACCCTGGTACAATAAAAAATCTTCTTTCAATGGGGTGGGAGTGTCGGCAGACAGCAAGGGCATATTTCGAATAGCCGGATAATCTACTCCATATAACTGTTTGAAAGCATCAGCGATGGGAGCGTTCACGGTATAACCCTGTGGAAAGCGGGGCACGTATTTTTTTTCCACCCATTTCCACAGGCGATGAATATGCGGACGTGATACTACTTCTTTCATCTCACTGAACCATTCGTGCGCATCGTACACCCGTTTGCTATTTTTCAAACGGCTGACCCAATAGACCGGCACAATGCTGTCGAGGTCAATGGCGCAAACCAGGTCGGCTTTTTGAAACAGCAGGAAAAAAAACAGCCGACAATTAAATTCGATGTACCGCGCTTTTCCTTTGCTGAAAACCATGTTGAAACGCCGCTGGCGATACGGTTTTTCAATAAGCGGACCGGTGCCCGCATACCCGGCACCAACCAGCAATACATCGTACCCGGCCGCCTGCAAGCTTCCTGCAATTCGAATCATTCGCTGATCGTAATTGGGATCGTTGAAAATGCTGAAGATGATGCGAGGCGCTGCCATAGAATTAAACGCTTCGCATTTTCTGGTAAACCTCTTCTATTAATTCCACGGTTCGGATCGAAGTAGACAGGTCCAATATCGCTTCGTCCTTACCAGCTAGTTGTCGAACAATGGCTTCGTAAACAAGATGATGATAGTTCATAGAATACTCGTAACCGGGGTATCGGTTGGCAGCCTGTTTTTCGGTGGCATCAGTAAACCGGCTACAACCAGCAAATAATTGATTGTCAAGCTTTCGGGGGTCATTATCGCAAACAGCGACCAGTTCGCCGTATTTTGCAGCCAGGGCGGCATGCCGAAGACCAATATGTCCGCAACCAATAATCGCAAACCGCCATTTCATGCTGGCAAAATCCAAAAAAAATAGCAATTTGCAAGCTATTTCGGGCTTTTTCCCTAACTTCGCCGCCAATTTAAGCTGAAATAATATCTGGATGTTTTTGTAAAAAAAGAAATGATGTCTTATTTAACCAAAGAAAAAAAAGCCTCGATTTTTGCTGAACATGGTGGCAATGCAGCCAATACCGGTTCTATCGAAGGGCAGATTGCTTTGCTGACCGAGCGGATCAGCTCAATTTCCAAGCACCTGCAAGCAAACAAAAAAGATTTCTCTACACACCGTGGTCTGATGCAAATGGTAGGTAAGCGCAAGCGCCTCCTCACATACATGAGCAAACACAATCTGACTGGCTATCGCCAATTGATTGAGAAACTCGGCATCCGCAAATAAGTGATTTAATGATACTGCAAACTATTCCCAACTTCCTTTCTAGTTGGGAATAGTTTTTTGCGCTTATAAAATTTTACGACGTTTATGTTATCACAACCCATACAAGTAAGCTTCGAAGTAGGTAGTGGCCGCGAGGTTATTATCGAAACCGGCAAACTGGCTCGCCAGGCCGATGGATCTGTAACCGTTCGCCAGGGAAATTGTATTATCCTAGCTACGGTTGTTGCCAATAAAGAACCCAAAGAAGGACAATCCTTCTTCCCCCTTACCGTCGACTACCAGGAGAAATTTGCTTCTGCCGGTCGTATTCCCGGATCATTCTTCAAACGTGAAACCAAACTCAACGATTACGAAGTATTGGTAAGCCGTTTGATCGATCGCGCTTTGCGCCCCCTGTTCCCCGAAGATTATCTCTGCGATGTGCAGGTATTGATCACCCTGGTTTCCAGCGATCCGGAAGTAATGCCCGATGCGCTGGCCTGCCTGGCTGCATCTGCCGCACTGGCTGTTTCTGATGTGCCCATTCAGGAAATTATTTCTGAAGTGCGGGTAGCGCGTATCGACGGACAAATGGTAGTCAACCCACTCCGTTCTGAGCTCGCGAAAGCAGATATGGATTTCATCATCGCTGCCACCGATAAGAATATCATGATGGTGGAAGGAGAAGCGAAAGAATGTTTGGAAGAAGACCTGGTTCGCGCCATCGAAACTGCTCACGAAGCCATTCGCGTGCAGGTGAAAGCGCAAGAAGAACTGCGTCAGAAAAAAGGCATCACCAGCAAACGTGAATACAGCAAGCCGGTACAGAATGAAGAGCTGCGTGCCAAAGTGGATGGTTTCGCCCGTACCAAAGTATATGAAGTAGCCAAAGCAGCCCTGGCAAAACACGATCGCAGTGACCGTTTTGAAGCCATTGGCGTTGAACTGATGGATTGGCTGAAAAAAGAATACAATGTAGCCGAAGGCGAAGACCTTGATGCATTGGTAAAGAAACAAGCCAAAAATTATTACAGCGATCTGCAATACTATGTAGTAAGAGACATGATCCTGAACGATCGCGTGCGCCTCGACGGCCGTTCGCTCGACCAGGTTCGTCCGCTGGCCATGGAAGTAGATGTATTGCCGTCGCCCCATGGTGCTGCGCTCTTCACCCGCGGTGAAACACAGTCACTCACCACCATTACCCTCGGTACCCCGCTCGATGAACTGCTCATTGAAAGTGCAGCAGTGTCGAACTACAGCAAATTCATCCTCCATTATAATTTCCCGCCGTTCTCCACTGGCGAGGTAAAAATGATGCGTGCACCTGGTCGTCGTGAAGTAGGCCATGGCAACCTGGCCATGCGTTCGCTGAAGCAAATGATGCCGGGCGATGATTATGCGTACACCGTGCGCGTGGTGAGTGATATCCTCGAATCAAACGGTTCATCCTCTATGGCAACGGTTTGTGCCGGTTCATTGGCCCTGATGGATGCCGGTGTGCCGATTCCCAAACACGTTTCGGGTGTGGCCATGGGATTGATTACGAAAGACGGCAAGTTTGCCGTGTTGACCGATATCCTGGGCGACGAAGACCACCTGGGTGATATGGACTTTAAAGTAACCGGTACCCGCGATGGTATTTGCGGTGTACAGATGGATATCAAGGTGGATGGTCTCAGCATGGACATCATGCGCCAGGCCCTTGCACAAGCCAATCGTGGCCGGATGCATATTCTCGATGCCATGTACAATACCATTGGCGCTGCGCGCGAAGACGTGAAACCACATGCACCTCGCATGGTGAAACTCTTTATCGACAAAGAATTCATTGGTGCGGTGATCGGACCAGGTGGTAAAGTGATCCAGGAAATGCAGCGCGAAACCGGTACTACCATTAATATCGAAGAGAAAAACAACCAGGGTGAGGTAAGTATATTCGGTGCGAAGAAAGAAAACGTCGACAAGGCCGTTGCCTGGATCAAAGGTATCGCTTCGCAGCCAACGGTAGGTGATACCTACGAAGCAACCGTTAAGTCGATCCAGCCTTATGGTGCTTTCGTTGAATTCCTACCTGGTAAACAAGGTTTGCTGCACATCTCTGAAGTGAGCTGGAAGCGCCTCGATACACTCGAAGGTGTGCTCAAAGAAGGAGATGTGGTTAAGGTGAAACTGACCGGTACCGATCCCAAATCGGGCAAGTTTAAACTCAGCCGCAAGATACTGCTGCCAAAACCAGAAGGTATGCCGGCCGATGGCGAACGTGCCGAAAGGGGAGAACGACCCGATCGTCCGCCTCGTTTCAACGATCGTGGTGAACGCCCACAACGTAAAGAAGACTAATTAAAAGAGAGGCGAAAGCCTCTTTTTTATTATTAATCAATTAATTAAGCAATGGAATCTTATGTGCAAGTAACCATTGAAGCAACCGACCCGACCCTCCATGAGATACTGGTAGCCCTTTTGTCTGAAGCAGGGTACGAGGGTTTTGAAGAGGAGCGATCGGTGCTCAAGGCATTTATCAGCCAACCTGCTTTTGATGCCGAACAACTGCATGCATTACTCGAACCGCGAAAGCTTGCTGCGGTTGTTGATGTGATCGCCCCGCAAAACTGGAACGCTCGATGGGAATCGGGTTTCTCGCCGGTTGAAGTACCGGGCTTTTGTGTGGTGCGGGCGGACTTTCATGCGGTGCCGGCAAATACCCGGCACGACCTGGTCATTACCCCGAAAATGAGTTTTGGTACCGGGCACCATGCCACCACTTTCCAAATGCTGGAAGCCATGCAGGGGCTTGATTTTAATAACAAAACCGTGCTCGATTTTGGTACCGGTACAGGTGTGCTGGCGATCTTGGCAGAGAAGATGGGTGCCCAATCTGTATTGGCCATCGACAACGACGACTGGAGCATCGAGAACGCGGCTGAAAACATTGGTCTGAATCATTGCCAAAAAATCAGTCTCGAAAAGGCTGACCAACTGCCATCCGGGAAAGCGTTTGACATCATTCTCGCCAATATTAATCGAATTGTAATCCTGGCCAATCTTGCTGGATTGGAACGTTGTTTACAACCCGGTGGCTTGTTAATTATCAGTGGCTTATTGCAGGGTGATGCGCCTGCTTTGGAAAAGGCAATACAATCAACCGCCCTGTCGTTAACCAATAAGAAGGAAAAAGAAAGCTGGCTCTGCTGGACGCTGAAAGCCTGATTTCTTTATATTTGAAATCCAACTTGACCATGAAAGAGGCGCTTCTGATTTTGCTAGCCTATTGTATCGGATCGATACCCACCGCCGTATGGGTCAGCCGTCGTTTTTTCGAGATTGACATCCGGGAATACGGCAGTGGCAATGCCGGTGCAACCAATACCTTTCGGGAATTGGGACCGCGTTGGGGTACCCTGGTAATGGTCATCGATGTATTGAAAGGACTCGCCGCGGTTAAGCTCTCCCTATTATTGCCCTGGTACCAGGAAAACGATATTGCCCTCACCAATTTCCAGATTGGCTTGGGTATCGCTGCCGTGTTAGGGCATATTTTCCCAATATGGGCCGATTTTAAAGGCGGCAAAGGCGTAGCAACGCTGTTTGGTTTGGTGATTGGTATTTCACCGTGGACGGCACTCTGTTGCTCAGGCGTTTTCTTATTGGTTCTATACCTCACCCGCTTTGTTTCGCTCAGTTCCATACTGGCCAGCGTGGCATTCCCCGTTTTTATACTCGTGATTTTTAATGTCGATAATCATGCTTACCGGGTGTTTGCGATAGTCGTTGCCCTGCTGGTGATTCTTACGCACCAGAAAAATATCAGCCGACTCATCCGCGGCAGCGAAGGCAAAGTGCCCATTTTTAAATACCGCGATCGTAGGCGAAAACTATAATGTAGATTTGCTGGTATATAAATTGATTATAACCAGCAAAGTAGCCGCATGAAAAGGATCGTTTTTTCAATTTTAGCAATAGCCTCTTTTGCTTCTTGCAGCAAAAACCCTATTACAGGCCGCAATCAGCTTACGCTTTTTTCTGAATCGGAGATTCAGTCGATGGCCTTGCAGGAATACCAAAGCTTTTTGACCCAGAATAAAGTGGTGTCTGCATCGGCCAGCAAAGATGCTGAGATGGTTCGCCGCGTGGGACAACGCATTTCTAAAGCGGTCACCGATTATTATACAGAAAAAGGCCTGGGCAATGAATTGGCCGGCTATAAATGGGAATACAACCTGGTCGACTCCAAAGAAGTGAATGCCTGGTGTATGCCAGGAGGTAAAATTGTCGTTTATACGGGTCTTTTACCCATCACCCAGAACGAAGCGGCCCTGGCTGTGGTCATGGGCCATGAAGTTACCCACGCATTGGCCAAACACGGCAATGAACGCATGAGCCAGGGAATGGTACAGCAGTTGGGGGGCGTGGCCCTTTCGGTAGCACTTGCCAACAAGCCGGCAGCCACCCAGGAGTTGTTTATGGGTGCTTATGGACTTGGTTCTCAATATGGTGCCATCCTTCCGTTTTCACGCGCCAATGAATTGGAAGCCGATAAATTTGGGCTTTTTTTCTGCGCCATGGCGGGTTATAATCCCCAGGAAGCCATTCCATTGTGGGAGCGAATGGCCGCGGCCAGCGGGGGAAACCGTCCGCCAGAGTTTGCTTCTACCCACCCGGCAGAAGCAACCCGTATTGAGCGTCTTAAGCAGCTGATGCCCGAAGCACTTAAATATTACAAGCCGGTTGGTAAGTAAAACCGGCTATTTTTTGTAATTTTACTGCCCGTTTATAATTCTTTCACGCCACAAATTATAACAGGTATGTCGCAGACTTTATTCGAGAAATTGCAATACAATGAAGAAAAAAATCTGCTCATCCAGGGCTTGCCTTCTTCTATTGAGAAGCAGTTCAGCAAAATGACTTTCGCTAAAAATGTAACTCCCTTGCTAAAAAGCAAGCGGATTGATTTTGCGTTGGTATTTGCCATCAACGAAAACCAGCTGAACGGCATTTTGGAAGATGTACTGCCGGCCTTGCACGATACGTCCAAATTGTGGATCGCCTATCCAAAAACGTCCAGCAAAATCGTGAGCAACCTGAATCGCGATTGCAGTTGGGAGAAAGTGGTGAGTGCTGGTTACCAGGGGGTAAGCCAGGTGGCCATCGATTCGGTGTGGAGTGCCCTGCGTTTCAAAAAAGAAGTGCATATCAAAACCATGATTCGGGCTTCGGCCAATGGCGGTTCACCCGCGCCGGTAGAAGGCGTCGATCATAAAGCACGCACGGTCAAAGCGCCCGATGACCTGGAAAAATTGCTGCAATTAAAGAAGAATAAAAAAGCCGCTGATTTCTTCAACAAGCTTTCTTTCACCAATAAGAAAGAATATGTGGTGTGGATCACCAGTGCCAAAAGAGAGGAGACCCGCCTGAATCGCCTGCAACAAACCATGGAGAAATTAATGGAGGGCAAGAAGAACCCAACAGAGAAATAGTCAGCTACAATTACATACGCTACCGCACGATTACAGTGCCGTATTCTTTAAGAAGATCGCGTTCCATCTGCTTCAGGGCCTGATGGGTTTGTAATAAGGTCACCTGCTCGTCGGCAGTATGTTCTTTCAGCAAATCGGCCTGGTTCTCTTCGATCATTTTTTTGATCTTACGCAATTTGAGATAGGCGATGGTGTTCTTTATGTCTTGCAAATACACTTCTTCTCGCGCCGCCACTGCCATCCTGAATTTGTCTTTCCATTTGGTGCTAATCTCATACGGAAAAGCGAGTAGTGAAACTACAATGGCCGACAAGGTCTGGTCTTCGTGGTAAAAGAAGTTTTTTGCATTGGGTTCAATGCCTGCCTGCACCCAGTTTCGATATACTTGAATCACCCGAAACAGATCAGGGTTGCTCACCATTTCCTCATCCAATTCTTCCAGCATATAGGGCGCCACTTTTCGGCCATCTTCCCAATCCATCGCACCATATTCTATCAGCACCCGCACAGCCGCTCGTTCCTGTAATTCATCTTTCAATAATAGTTGCAGGCTTTCGTCGGTAGTAGGCACAGCCTGTTCCTGGTCGGTGGCAGGTAGGTTATCGTCGGCCGGATTCCATTTGGCTTCCAGTTTGCTGACGCGTTCGCGAATGAATTTATTGACCAGGTTATTGAGTCCCTCTTCTTCAATTTTTAATAGGCTGGCGCATTGGCGGATATAATCTTGTTGCCGCGTAAAGTCTTCAGCTTTGTTGATGCGCGCCAGTGTTTCAGCAATCTGGTTGACCGCCGCGGCCTTTTTTTGACTGTCATTCCCGGCATCTTTCAATGCTACTTCCAACTGAAAAAGGACAAAGTCTTTTTTGTTTTCGGCCACAAAGTTCCGAAAAGTATCGGCGCCTACTTTGTTGACATAACTGTCGGGGTCTTCTTTGTCGGGAATCAACACCAGTTTTACATGCAGGCCTTCTTCCAACGCCATATCCAACCCCCGCAAGGCTGCCTTGATACCGGCACTGTCGCCATCGTAAATGATGGTCAGGTTATTTGTGTACTTTCGAACCAACCTGATTTGTTCGGTGGTTAAGGATGTACCGCCACTGGCCACTACGTTTTCGATGCCAGCCTGGTGTAGACTGATAACGTCGGTATAACCTTCCACCAGTAAACACTCGTCTTGTTTGTCGATCACCTGCCGAGCAAAATACATACCGTAAAGAATGCGGCTCTTTACATAAATCTCGTTCTCGGGTGTATTGATGTATTTCGGGGCCTTGTCATTTTTGCGAATGATGCGCGCACCGAAGCCAATAACTTTACCGGTGGTATTGTGTACGGGGAAGATGATTCGTCCGCGGTAATTGTCAACCAGGTCTTCATTGCGCAGCGACACCAAACCCGACTTAAGCAAGAGCTCGCGATTGTATTGTTTGGCCAGGGCTTCGGTGACAAATGCCTGGCGGGTTTCTTTGCAATAACCAACCTGAAATTTCTCCAGGATGGCTTTTGAAAAGCCACGTTCTTCGAGATAACTCAACCCTACAGTTTGGCCTTCTTCCGAATCAAAGAGGGTATGGGTAAAATATTTCTGGGCAAACTGGTTTAGAATGTACAGGCTATCGGCCAGTTGCTGCTGTTCGCGTACTTCGGCACTCTGCGCTGTTTCTTCAACTTCAATATTATAGCGATTGGCGAGCCAGCGAAGTGCTTCCACATAAGAATATTTCTCATGCTCCATAACAAAGGAAATCGTGTTTCCACTTTTTCCACAGCCAAAGCATTTATAAATTTCCTTATTGGGTGAAACGGTGAAGCTGGGCGTCTTTTCGTTGTGAAAAGGGCATAGTCCGAGGTAATTGGTGCCCCTTTTTTTCAACTTCACAAAACTCCCCACCACATCGATGATATCGATGCGATTTTGGATTTGCTGTATGGTGGCTGGCGAAATCAAGGGCAGGCAATTTACCGATTCTACCTGGCTTAATTCGCCATCAGCCCTTTAAAGGTTGCAAGGTCAACGATGCCTTGTTGCTGCCAAACCAGTTTGCCATCTTTATACAACAGAAAATGGGGCAGGGCAGCCACCTGCAGGGCTTTAAGAATCTCGGTATCATTGCCGGCATCAACAGCGAGTAATTGGTATTGATTGCCTTTTTCTTTTTTAAGCGAATCGAGCACGGGCGCCATTTGTCGACAGGGCGGGCACCAGGCAGCGCCAACATCGACCAAAACATAACCCGCCTGACTGGTGAGTTGTTGGTAGGATGCCAGGGTCATACCGGTTTTGTTGTCGCCGCCGGTAAGCGGTAGTCCGGCTTTTTTCCATTCCATGAGTCCGCCGACCAGCGTATACACCGTAAACCCCTGTTTCGCCAGGGCCGAGGCAGCAGATTTACTTCTTACACCACTGGCACAATACACATACACCGGCAGGTCTTTTTTCAGGTACTGCGTTCTGTCGCTGAACTGGGCCGGCTGCAGCCAGTCGGCCTGCATCGCCTGGTCAATATAGCCAGCGGCAAATTCATCGCGGGTTCTTACGTCCAGTATTTGTCCGGGTGTTTTGAGCTGCGCTGCAAAAGCTTTTGCATCGAGTTCTTTCACCTGTGCATCTGCACAACCAGTAAGGCCGGTAACAATGAGTACGGCCAAAAGAATTTTAGTAAGCATCCCCAAAACTAGCGAAAACCAGTTTCCGACTTCAGGACTTTTATCACATTAAAAACAATGGGGCAGCGACCCACCTGCTGTATCAGCGCAAAAGCCCGTTTTGAAAACCCCGGCACATCCAGGTGCGGAAAAGACCGGCAGGCACTGAAGCGGTCTTCATAGACCGTACACCAATTGCCGGCCAGAAAATGACAGGGCACCTGGCTAATGACGGCGTCGTTACCGATTCCTTTTTCGAGGTACCGGGCAGTGAAGTCGTCTACGCTCAGGTCCAGCCGTTGTGCCAGTGGTGGAATATCGGTGGGTTCCACATGGATGATCAAACTGCGGCAACAATTGCCGCAGTCGGTACAACTGATTTGTGGGGCGATGTCTGCCTGCAAACGCATGACCGTTGCATCTACCGATTCGCCGGCTTCCTTCAGCCACCGGGTGAAATCTTCATTCTCCTGTCGCTCATACTCCGCAATGCGGGCGATACTATCGAGATCGGTAAGGAGTGGTTCAGAACGATTCATCCTCATCATCTTCTTCATCAAACTCGTCATCCAGATCGTAAACGGACAGTATCGCAATGGCGCTGTCGTAGTCGAGTTCTTCTATAAGTTCGGCAATGGGATCATTGCTTTTTTTCCAGTAATCGTGGTCCAGCTCCCCATAACTGCGCATCAAAACACATTTATCGGTCAATGCCAATACCGATACCAACAGGATGTCGGAAGTAGGTTGGTCACGTAGCAGGTAAAAATGGCTGGCAGATAGATCTGCATAGGTCGACATAGCGTTGCTGGTTTTATTCTTCTCCGTCTTCATAAAAGGCATCTTCATTGCTGTAATACGACTTTTGCCATTCTTTGACTTTTTCGTCGCTCAGCAATTCGAGTATATCGTGAATCGGTTCTTGTTTTTTCTTCCATTCGGTGGTTTCCGTGTCACCAAAACGGGTGATAAACATACAATAATCCGAATCCATATTCACTTTGATCATCGAAATCGGACCTTCCACTTTTTCCTGGATCAGGTAATGACAACTCGTTTCCAACAAGGAATAACTATACATACATCTACATTTTTTTCAGCAAGTAATTAGAACAACGGGTTGTAAATCAGCGCTCAATGGGTTAGTAGAGCAAGCGATTCCAGTAGTTGGTAGGTTAGTAAGTCAACAAGACTGGTTTCGGTTAGGGTTTCAAAAATAGGGATATTAACCAGACCACAAAATTATTGCCATGCCAATCATCATATTAAATATTAATTTAATTGATAAGCCTTGATTTACAGTGCAATAGGCCTTATAGCTTTTCCACAACGGTGAAAAACCATCGCTTTTGCTTGGGTTGTCAATGGTTATATTTGCTCCCTTTAATGAGTATATGGCAGAGCAGCAAAAATCAGGAGCAGAGTACAATGAAGAGTCGATCAGGAGTCTCGACTGGCGGGAACATATTCGCCTGCGGCCGGGCATGTATATTGGTAAACTGGGCGATGGCGCCAGTGCCGACGATGGCATATATGTTTTGCTGAAAGAAGTGATCGATAACTGCATCGACGAACATACCATGGGTTATGGCAAGCAGGTTGAAATCAATATCAAAGACAAAACCGTATCGATACGCGATTATGGCCGTGGTATTCCCCTGGGCAAGGTAGTTGATGTGGTAAGCAAGATCAATACAGGCGCCAAATACGATAGCAAGGCTTTTCAGAAAAGCGTGGGACTGAATGGCGTGGGTACCAAGGCAGTGAATGCCTTGAGTGCGTATTTCAAAGTGACAGCTTTTCGCGACGGAAAAGAAAAAACCGCTGAATTTGAGAGAGGGGTATTGACCAAAGAATACAAAGAAGCCAGTAGCAAAGATGCGAATGGCACATTGGTGAACTTCATACCCGACGATACGGTGTTTCGCAATTTTCACTACCAGGAAGAGTATATCGAAAACCTGTTGTGGAATTATTGTTACCTCAATGCGGGCTTGCTGATCGTTTTTAACGGCAAGAAATTTGTCAGCAAAAACGGTTTACTCGATTTGCTGCAACGTCGCACCAACGAAGACGAGCTTCGCTATCCCATCATACACCTGAAGGGCAATGATATTGAAGTAGCCATCACCCATAACAATGACTATGGTGAAGAGCTTTCCAGTTTTGTGAACGGGCAGTTCACCACGCAAGGGGGCACACACCAGCAGGCTTTTCGCGAAGCATTTGTAAAAGTGGTGCGTGATTTTTATAAGAAAGATTATGAAGCATCCGATATCAGGGGCAGTATTGTGGCAGCTGTTTCCGTGCGCGTGATAGAGCCGGTTTTTGAATCCCAAACAAAGACCAAACTCGGGTCGCAGTATATTGAGGAAGGCGGACAAAGTATGAAAAATTTTGTGCTGGAATTCCTGGCCAAAGAGCTGGACAATTACCTGCACAAAAATTCAGCTACTGCCGAAGCGTTGAAAAAGCGGATTGAACAGAGTGAACGCGAAAGAAAAGAACTGGCCGGCATCAAGAAGCTGGCCAACGAAAGGGCCAAAAAAGCGAATCTCCACAATAAGAAATTGCGCGATTGCCGCTTTCATTACAACGAAGAGCCCACGGGTAAAGACAAGGAATCGACGCAGCAGAAACAAAACGAAAGCACCATTTTTATTACAGAGGGCGACTCAGCCAGTGGCTCCATCACCAAGGCGCGAAATGTAGAAACACAGGCCGTTTTCAGTTTGCGTGGAAAACCATTGAACTGCTTTGGTCTTACCAAAAAAGTGGTATATGAAAACGAAGAGTTCAACCTGCTGCAACATGCTTTGAACGTAGAAGACGGCATTGAAAACCTGCGTTATAACAATGTGGTAATCGCCACCGATGCCGATGTAGACGGCATGCACATTCGCTTGCTGTTGATGACTTTCTTTCTGCAGTTCTTTCCCGACCTGGTGAAGAACAACCATGTATATATTTTGGAAACACCGCTTTTTCGGGTACGCAATAGGCAGGAAACCATTTACTGCTACGATGAAACCGAGAAGCAGGCTGCCATCAAGAAGCTGGGCGGAAAACCGGAGATTACCCGTTTCAAGGGGCTGGGCGAGATTTCGCCCGATGAGTTTTCGCGGTTCATTGGCGAAGATATGCGCAAGCAACCGGTACTGGTGATGCCAGAAACACATATCCAACAGGTGCTTGAATATTATATGGGAAAGAATACGCCGCAACGCCAGGACTTTATCATTGAGAACCTGAAAGTGGAACTTGACCTGGTAGAGGAGGAAGATGTTGCCTAAAGGGCATTATTGTTACTGACGCAAACTTGACAAACGAATGATTCATATAGTTTTTAATACCGCCGATGTGGCCGTGCTGCAACAGGCCATCGCACTCGAACCGTCGATGGAAGGGCCTGTGCTTGAAATAAAAGACGAGTATGCCGTTGGTCCGCTAGCAGATATGTACACGGGCGAAGGCCGCGCAGCGCGGGAGAATTGGTGGCGGTCGATTTTGGCTGGAGGCGATTACGAGGGTAAGGTAGATGATAAAGAAGTGGATGATTTCAAAACCATCGCTGCATTGGTGGGTGAACTTCGTAGAAACCCGGAAGAAATAGTTTGGATTTGGGCTGCCCAAAATAAACACGATGTTAGCGGGTACTATTGGCTGCTGCATTTTCTAAAAGAATTCCAGGGTCGGATTTACATTTTGTACTTGAACAATCTTCCTTTCCTGAATGAGAAAGGACAATTGTTTTATCCAAGTTGGCTGCATACCATTCCACCCCGCGAATATCTAAAAGCAAGAAAACTAGCGCGACCAATTACGCCCAGTGAATTTGAAGTGGATCCTGATGAATGGCAGAAGCTGGCCAGCGAAAACAAAGGCGTGCGCATATTGGAAGGCGGTAAGAAATTGGTGCAATTCGACTATGACTACTATGATGCTGAGTTGTCGAAATTTATTACAGGCGATTGGCAGAAAGCAAGCAAAATCATCCACCAGTTTTTATCGAAGGGCAAGCAAACTACCGGTGATGCCTACCTGCTATGGCGCCTGAAGCAATTATTGGCTGACAATAAATTTGATGTACAGGGTGATGTCCGGAATATGAAAGATTTTGAGCTAAAAACCAAATCTGCTACGGAAGTGGCCACCGGATAATGTTACAAGCTGTTCACCATATTGCCATTATTGCGGGCGACTACCCACGAAGTAAAAACTTCTACACAAATGTATTGGGGCTGGAGATCATTCGCGAAGTTTATCGGGAAGAGCGAAACTCTTACAAACTGGATTTGTCGCTCAATGGTCAGTATATCATAGAGTTGTTTTCATTTCCCGATGCGCCTGCGCGGCCCTCAAGACCCGAAGCCCAGGGACTTAGACACCTGGCTTTTTCAGTAACCAATATTGCGGCTGCTATTGATCAATTGTTTAAGAAAGGCGTTGTATGCGAACCGGTGCGCATAGATCCTTATACCGGAAAAAAATTTAGTTTCTTTGCCGACCCCGATGGGTTACCACTTGAATTGTACGAATCATAAAACTGGCTTGAAGCGATGTCGAATAGAAAAACCAATGAATCTTTACCAACGGGTGATAGTGGTGTACAGGGTCAATATAAATCCTGGTTCCTGGATTATGCTTCTTATGTAATTCTGGAAAGGGCTGTGCCTGCCATCGAAGATGGCTTGAAGCCCGTTCAGCGGCGCATTCTTCATTCCATGAAAGAAATGGATGATGGCCGTTTCAACAAAGTGGCGAATATCATTGGGCAAAGTATGCAGTACCATCCGCACGGGGATGCAAGTATTGGGGAAGCCCTGGTGAATATGGGGCAAAAAGACCTGCTGATCGAGACCCAGGGCAACTGGGGTGATGTGAGAACCGGCGATGATGCAGCCGCTCCCCGTTATATTGAAGCCAGGTTGTCAAAGTTCGCGCTGGAGGTAGCATTTAATAATAAGACCACAGAATGGCAGTTGAGTTACGACGGACGTAAGAACGAACCCGTTACCCTGCCCATGAAGTTTCCATTGTTACTGGCACAGGGTGCCGAGGGCATTGCCGTGGGATTAAGCACCAAAATTCTTCCACATAATTTCTGCGAACTAATTGAAGCATCGATCAAATACCTGAAGGGCAGAAAGTTTGAAGTATTCCCCGATTTTCAAACAGGTGGCATGATCGATGTAAGCAATTACAACGAGGGGCGAAGGGGTGGCAAGGTTCGCGTAAGGGCGAGCATTGAAGAACTGGACAAGAAAACCCTGGTCATCAGAAATGTGCCGTTTGCGGTTACCACTTCGGGCTTGATCGATTCCATCATCAAGGCCAACGACCAGGGAAAGATCAAGATCAAAAAAGTAACCGACAATACTGCGGCAAATGTGGAGATCGTCATTGACCTGGCGCCGGGTATTTCACCTGATATAACCATCGATGCGCTCTATGCATTTACCGACTGTGAGGTGAGCATTTCACCCAATGCCTGTGTAATTGTTGATCACCGCCCGCGGTTTCTGAGTGTGCATGATCTGTTGATCAGTTCGGCCGACAATACCAAAGAACTGCTGCGCCGCGAATTGGAAATCAAACTGGCCGAACTCCAGGAAAAATGGCATTATACTTCGCTCGAAAAAATATTCTTTGAAGAAAAGATTTACAAAGAGCTCGAGAAAAAACATGAGACCTGGGATAAAGTGATTGAAGCCATCGGCAAAGCTTTTGTGCCGTTTTCCAAAAAACTCAAGCGAGCCGTTACGCGCGAAGATATTCTGAAACTAACGGAGAAGCCTGTACGAAGAATTTATCGGCTTGACATTGATGAATTGAATGCCCAGATCAAACAACTGGAAGCCGATATTAAGCAGGTGAAACACGACCTGGAACACTTGGTTGATTTTGCGATTGCCTATTTTGAAGGGCTGTTAAAAAAGTATGGCAAAGGCCGTGAGCGCAAAACAGAAATAAAACCATTTGAGGCCATCCAGGCCAAACAGGTAGCCATTGCCAATACGAAATTGTATATCAATCGCGGAGATGGGTTTATCGGAACCGGTTTGAAAAAAGACGAGTTCCTGCTGGAATGCTCTGACCTCGACGATATTATTGTATTTACGCGTCGTGGTATCATGAAGGTAGTTAGGGTAGGTGATAAGGTATATATCGGCAAAGACATTATCCATGCAGCCATCTTCCAAAAGAACGATGAACGCACTACCTATAATATGATATATGTAGATGGCGGCACTGGGGTGAGCTATGCGAAACGATTCAATGTAACCGGCATCACGCGCGACAAAGAATATGACCTTACGCGCGGAAACGACAAAAGCAAAGTGCATTACTTTACCGTCAACGCCAATGGTGAAGCGGAGTCAGTAAATATCACCCTGAGCCCGAATTCCAATGCCCGTATTAAACAGCTTGATTTTTATTTTGAAGAACTGGAGATCAAAGGCCGATCGGCGATGGGTAACCAGGTCACAAAATACCCGATCAAATCGGTAAAGCTCAAGGAAGCCGGCCGCTCTACGCTTGATGCCATCCGCCTTTGGTTTGACGATAAATTCGGCAGGCTCAATACAGAAGAAAAAGGAATCAACCTGGGCACTTTTGATGGATCAGAAAAATTAGTGGTGTTTTACAACGACGGCAGTTATGAATTGACTGATCTCGAAATGACCCAACGATTTGATCCGGAAAAAATCTTGTTATTGGAAAAATTTGATCCTGAAAAAAATATCACGGCTGTTTATCTCGACAACGACAAGCAGCAATACAATATCAAGCGGTTCCGCATTGAGACCAGCACCCTGCAAACCCGGTTCCTGTTTATCAAAGAAGGCAAAGGAAATCAGTTGGAATTGGTAACCACCGAAGCGAAGCCAATACTGGTCATCACTGCAGGTCGCGGTGCACAGGCCCGTACCCAAAAAATCAAAGTGGCCGATTTTGTTGAAGTTACTGGTTGGAAAGCTGTGGGCACCAAGGTGGCTGACTTTACCAAGAGCACCGAAATGGAGTGGGAGCAAAAAGAAGGGACCCAGAAAAAGTTATTCTGAGTCCCCGGTTTATATTTCGTTTGTTTAACGGCTGGCTTTCTTCTTCTGTCTGATCCGCACACTACCGTTTTGTGAGTAGTTACTGGTCAGGAAAACTTCCTGCGGGGTATCGCCGTCATACACCACCATCAATGCGGTATTGGGTGGTATCCGACCCAGGTTTTCAGCAAACATGGCGATATCATTGTATGCACGCGTGGGGTCTAGTTTAACGTAGATGGTTGTTGCTTTGGCCGAGATCATTTGTTTTTCCAACACGGGGTTTCCGTTCAGGAATACCGAAATGCTGTCACCATCAATATCACCGTTGTCGTAAAAACTGATTCGAACGGAATCGGAGGCTACTTCCAATTCATTTGTTACCACACTTTGCCGTTGTTTGAATCGGTTGGTGAGCGAGCTCAGGTCGGTCGGTTTGATATTAACCGGCGGGCGCGATAAGCCTGCGGAGGTTACTGCATTTTTGATATCTGGTCCGTCGCCATCGTCTTCAACCACTACATCTTCCACCGAAGGCTGCCAGAGTTTTTTGGCAACCCCATCGTTGATAACCGAATCTTTCTCTACCAGTGAATCGAGCGAAAAAAGTACTCTCAGCTCCGGACAGAGGTATTTGTATTTTCCATCAGACATGAAATTGCCGCGCACAAACGAGCCTACTTTAGATACCCGCAGGGTACCTTCAAAACTCATATTACAGGTAACGCCATCGATGGAATTGGCTTTGTAAAATACCACGGGAATGTCAGGAATAGATACGCGACGCGTTTTAGGATCATAGGTTCCTTTGACGTAAAAACTCTGGTAGCCATTGCGGAAATAATAGCCGAAAATTCCCTCTACTTTATTTCCTTTTTGCTTGATTACCAGTTCAGTGAGGTAGTTGTTAAAGGTGCCATCCATCACTACATCGGCTTTGCCATACCAGGAGCCGCCCATGGTTTGGGCGCCGGCTTGTAGCGTTACGATCAGTAAGGATACCAGAAGAATACGATGCATGGACGAAAATTAAGCAAATAAACCTTTGGAACGCGCAGAATGGTATTTTATTTCAAATAGCGCTTTATATCCTTCTCTACATCACGCTTTTTAATGGTTTCGCGCTTATCATGGATTTTTTTCCCCTTACCCAGACCAATCTCCATTTTGGCCATGTTTTTTTCGTTGAAGAAAATCTTGAGGGGTATGATGGTGTATCCTTTCTCTTTGGTTTTTGCTTCGAGTTTACGCAGCTCTTTTTTGTGCAGCAACAGCTTGCGCTCCTGGCTGGGTGCGTGCCGTTGGGTAGTACCGAAAGCGTATTCGGAAATATGTAAATTTTTTACATATAATTCGTTCTGGTGAAATTGGCAATAAGCGTCATTGAAGCTCACCTTTCCATTTCGGATCGCCTTTACTTCGGTACCTACCAATACAATGCCGGCAACATAGGTAGTCTCGAAAAAATATTCATGAAAAGCAGCGCGATTCTTAAGTTCCAAAATTCCTTTTTAGTTTTTAAACAGCAGCAACATGGTTGCCAGCCGCTCTTTCAGTTTTTTTCGATCGATGATAAAATCGAGGAACCCATGTTCTAACAAGAATTCGCTTCGTTGGAATCCTTCCGGGAGATCGCGCTTAATGGTTTCTTTGATGACCCGTGGACCGGCGAAACCGATCAAAGCGCCCGGTTCGGCAATATTAAGATCGCCCAGCATACCGAAAGAGGCCGATATGCCACCAAAAGAAGGGTCGGTCAGGAAGGAGATATAGGGAATTTTAGCGTCGGTAAGTTGCGACAATTTACCCGACACTTTGGCCAATTGCATCAGCGAAAAAGCGCTTTCCATCATGCGGGCACCCCCTGACTTGCATATGATCATCAGCGGTGCTTTGTGTTCCAGGGCATAGTCGACCGCCCTGGCGATTCGCTCACCCATCACCGAACCCAGTGATCCGCCAATAAATTCAAAATCCATGCAGGCGATGACGATATTTTGTCCGTTGATTTGCCCCTGCGCCACCCGGATACTATCCGTAATATCTGTTTTTGCCCAGATTTCGTTGAGGCGTTTCTCATACGATTTCAGGTCGGTGAAATGAAGGAAATCTTTTGAACGGATATTTTCAAACATGACTTCAAAGCCCCCATCGAAAAGGATCTCGAAATACTCGGCGCTGCCAATGCGGTGGTGGTAATTGCACTTCGGACAAACAAAGAGGTTTTCCCTGAGTTCGTTCATGGTGCATATATAATTACACTCCGGGCATTTTGTCCAAAGGCCTTCGGGTGTTTCCTTTTTTTCAGCCGTGCTCGTCAGAATGCCTTTCTTAATGCGCTTGAACCAGCTTGCTTTCGATTCTTCCGTCTGTCCTTCTTCTCCTGCCAGGTTGGCGTCAAAATCCTCTTCGTGTTGTTGTGCCATGACCCCGTTTATTTTGGCGGCTAAGATAATGAATCACTGGAAACCATCAGTTTCGCATTCTTTTAAATGCATTGATCAGGCCATTGGTAGAACTGTCGTGGTCGTGTACCGGTTCAGGTCCGCTCAACTCGGGCAGGATTTTGTTGGCAAGTTGCTTGCCGAGCTCTACACCCCATTGGTCAAAACTGAAAATATTCCAGATGACCCCCTGTACAAAGATTTTATGTTCATACATAGCAATCAATTGCCCCAGTGTGTAGGGGGTTATTTTCTTTAGCAGGATGGAGTTGGTGGGACGATTTCCGGTGAAAACTTTAAAGGGTGCAATCAGCTTGATTTGGTCGGCAGAAGCCCCTGATTTTTCTAATTCGGTTTGCACTTCCGCCAACGATTTGCCGTTCATCAGGGCTTCTGTTTGGGCAAAAAAGTTACTCAGCAATTTCAGGTGATGATCACCCAACGGATTGTGGCTGATGGCTGGCGCAATAAAATCGCAGGGAATAATGGGGGTTCCCTGGTGTATTAGCTGGTAAAAAGCATGCTGGCCGTTGGTGCCCGGTTCGCCCCAGATAACCGGACCTGTTGCATAGGTTACCGGCTGCCCATTGCGATCAACCGATTTTCCATTGCTTTCCATGTTTCCCTGTTGGAAATAAGCGGCAAACCGGTGCATGTATTGGTCGTACGGCAGGATGGCTTCTGTTTGGGTGCCGTGAAAGGCGGTGTACCAAAGTCCGGTCAGGGCCATCAATACAGGAATATTATTCTCAAAAGGGCTGGTACGAAAATGCCGGTCGATATCGTAAGCTCCTTTCAACAGGTCTTCGAAATTATCATACCCAATGGTGAGCACGATGCTCAGGCCAATGGCACTCCAGAGCGAATAGCGGCCACCTACCCAATCCCAAAAAACGAACATATTTTCTTTGTCGATGCCAAATTTGACCACTTCTTTTTCGTTGGTAGACAAAGCGACAAAATGTTTTGCCACCGCTTTTTCATCGCCGGCAAAACCCAAAAACCAGTCGCGCGCGCTGTGCGCATTGGTCATGGTTTCCTGCGTCGTGAATGTTTTGCTGGCAATGAGGAATAAGGTTTCTTCTGCGTTTACCTGTTTTAAGGTTTCAACGATATTGGTGGCATCCACATTCGAAACAAAAAATGGATGGATATTTTTCCAGTATGGTTTTAGTGCTTCGGTTACCATCAGCGGACCAAGATCGCTGCCACCGATACCGATATTGACAATGTATTTAATCGGTTTGCCGGTATAGCCCTTCCATTCGCCGCTGTGTACTTTTTGCGCGAATGCTTTCATTTGTGCCTGCACTTGCTGCACTTCGGGCATTACATCTTTGCCTTCGGTAAGAACAGGTTTGCCGGAGAAATTGCGCAGCGCCGTATGCAGTACTGCTCTTTTTTCTGTTTGGTTGATGCGTTCACCGTTGAACATGGCGGCAATGGCTTCTGTCAGTCGACAGTCATTGGCCAGGTCAATCAGCAGCTTCCAGGTTTCTGCCGTTATTAAGTTTTTGGAAAAGTCGATTAGTATCTCTTCGTGTTGCCGAGAGAAATTAGCAAAACGATCTGCATTCTCTTTAAAAAGATCGCGAATATTTTTTCCCTTCATCTGTGCGGCATGTGCCGTGAGCGACTGCCAGGCTTGGGTTTCTTTGGTGGCTATGGATGGAAACATGTTGTTGTACGATTGATTGGTCGATAAAAATAAAGATTAGAGCGATTCGATCACTTGCAAACTGTAATCGATCATGGCGGCTGAAATATCGAGGTGTGTAACCATTCTTACCTGGGTAGGAGAGATGGGTGAACACCGAATATTTTTTTCGCGCAACACAGCGGCCAACTGTGCGGCTGTATATTTTCCGTTTACGGTGAAGATGACAATATTGGTTTCTACTGGCATGATGTCGGTAACAAAATCTTTGGTAGCTAATTTGTTGGCCAGGGCACTGGCGTGTTGATGGTCGGTTGCCAGTCGACCGATATTATTCTCCAATGCATAGATACCGGCGGCGGCCATATAGCCTGCCTGTCGCATACCTCCACCGAAAACTTTTCTGATGCGCCTGGCTTGTTTGATATAGTCTGCGTCGCCGATCAGGATACTACCTATCGGGCAGCCCAATCCTTTGTTCAAACAGATGGAAATACTGTCAAATAAACGACCGTAATCAGTGGCTGCGGCACCGGTGGCGACGAGGGCATTAAATAATCGGGCACCGTCGAGGTGAAGCTTGAGGTTATTGGTTGTACACAGGTCTTTTATTTCCTGCATGGCTGCCAGATCATAACAGGCACCTCCGCCGCGGTTGCTGGTGTTTTCGAGGCAGACCAACGATGTTCTGGCTTTGTGAACATCATCGGGGTTGATAGCATTGGCAATTTGCGCGGCGGTTATTCGTCCGCGGTCGCCCACCAGGGCCTTCACTTGCGCGCCTGAATTAAAAGCGATGCCACCGCCTTCGTAAATGTACACATGAGCCTGCGCGTCGCAGATCACTTCATCGCCTGGTCGGGTGTGCACCTTGATACCGATTTGGTTGCTCATGGTGCCGGAGGGCGAAAAAAGCGCGGCTTCTCTACCGAAAAGCCGCGCTGCCGTCAATTCTAACTCATTTACCGAGGGATCTTCCCCGTATACATCATCGCCAACTTCGGCATCAAACATCGCCGCTTTCATGCCCGGCGAGGGCTTTGTAAACGTATCGGATCGAAAGTCAATTGTCATCTCCCAAAGATAATTCAGGAGACCTGTATTTACTTCATCTTACTCAACCGGTCAATTTCGCAAGGACTGAGTGCACGGTTGTAAATGCGGTATTCATCCAGGGTACCATTAAAAGTAGCCAGGTCGTTTTTCCACCAGCTACCAAGTGTTAACCGCGCATTGGTACAATTGTTTGACGTCGTATAACCAGGCGTTTTTGTCGCCATCAGTTTACCATCAATGTAAACAAACATTTTACCATTGTCAAAAATAGAAATATAACTGTGCCACACTTCCCCATCAGATGGCATTTGTGTTGCCAAAGAAATAGATGGATCATTTTCCTGGATTGTGTTACAGCCAAGTGTTGGTTTTCCGAGCGCTAAACCCACTTCTCTGTTGGCATTGATGCCATTGCTTAGGTGGAAGGCTGAAGCGTTGTCAAAGTTGGCATGCGTGCTAAAATACTGCGCACGTCCATTTTCCTTGCTTTTAAACAACAATGACACCGTAAATTGATCGCTGTACAATTTGCCTTGGTCTTCCACGAACAGATAATCATTTTGTCCGTCAAAAAATGCGGCTGCATTGGTATGTCCGCCGGTGTCAGTACCCAGCGCAACACCATTCATGCCTGTTAGATCAAAGCCATTGCCGGAGGCGTCTTTGAAATTGCCAGAAAAAGGATAATACGCCCGAAGGCCAACTTTCAAACAAGAGTCGCTGGCACAGACCGTATCCCGGATAATAAGGGTATCGGTCTTAATAACTTCCAAGGTGTCGGTTTTGACGACCTCTTTAATAACTTCTTTGGTACAAGCTGAACTTAATAACATAAGTGTCGCCCAAACACACAAGGATAAGGTAAATTTCATTACTGGCGGGGTTTAGATTCGAGCGCAATATATACCAAAAACCGGCGAATCACAAGCGGAACCAAGCTGTGAATAAAAGGTGCCTAAATAAAGCAGCCAATCGGGCCTTTGGCATTTTAGATGATATCTAACCATATATTTGCTACCCGTTAAAATGGTTCAGCGTGCGTTTAAAGAGTTTAGAAATTAAAGGGTTTAAGAGTTTTGCCGACAAAACCGTGGTCCTGTTCGACCAGAACATCACGGGTATTGTGGGTCCAAACGGGTGTGGCAAGAGCAATATCATTGATAGCATTCGCTGGGTAATTGGCGAACAAAAAATCAGCCAGCTGCGGTCAGAAAACCTGGAGTCATTGGTTTTCAACGGTTCCAGAACCCGTTCGGCTTCCGGTTTGGCCGAAGTAAGCCTCACTTTCGAAAACACCAAAAACCTGCTGCCCACTGAATTTAACACGGTCACGATTACCCGCAAATTCTATAAAAGCGGTGAAAGCGAGTACCGGCTCAACGATGTTAGTTGCCGCTTGAAAGACATCCAGAACCTTTTTCTCGACACCGGCGTCAGCACCGATAGTTATAGTATTATCGAACTGGGCATGGTGGATGATCTTATCAAAGACAAAGACAATAGCCGACGCCGCATGCTGGAACAGGCAGCGGGCATTTCGATCTATAAAACACGGAAGAAAGAAGCCAAACAGAAACTGGACGCCACCGAACAAGACCTGGCCCGGATTGAAGACCTGCTTTTTGAAATCAACAACCAGTTGAAAAGCCTCGAAAACCAGGCGAAAAAGGCAGAGAAGTACTATGAAATCAAAAAGGATTACAAGGAACTGGCGGTAGAATTGGCCATCGCTTCGCTGGAAGGTTTTAACCTCACTTATCGCGAACTGAATGAACAGACAAATACCGAAACCGATCGCAAGCACCAGTTAGAAGCGGCCATCGCAACTGAAGAAGCGGCGATTGAACAGGAAAAGCTGGGTTTCATTGAAAAAGAGAAAGCGCTGCAGGGCATGCAACATGCTTTCAATGACTTGCTGCAAGTGCTTCGCTCGAAAGAGAACGATAAAAACCTGGCTGCCCAGCGACTGAATTTCCTAAAAGAACGCGAAAGCAGTTTGCAGTCTTTTTTGGAAAAAAGCAGCTCACAGTTGAAAGGATTGGAAGAGAGCATCGCTTTCAGCACCCGCCAGGTGGGCGAAGAAGAAGCCAAGTTGGAGACCTTCGAATCACAACTCGATGCCTTCAAGCAAACAAGTGAAGACAAGCGAAAGATTTTTGACGAACAACGGTTGTTGCTCGATGGCATTCGTAGCGAAAATCTGCAAATACAGCGCAGCCAGTTTGAAGCAGAAAAAAAAGTAGCGGTTGCTGATACGTCGATCGCTAACCTGCAGCGCAGCATTTCGCAAGTGGAAGAGGAGCGAGCTGTCCGTGCCTCCCAGTTGAAACAGCAGGAAGAAGAGAAATTGACCAAAGAAAAGGAACTGGAGCAACGCCAGCGCGACTTGCAACAATTGCAAGAACAACACGACCGCACCAAAGAACAGATACTGGAAACACAAGGCGTTTTAGAAACGCTTCGCCAGGAACTGGCCGAAGAAAGCCGCAAGCTTGATGCCCGAAAAAATGAATTCGACCTGCTGAAAAGCCTGATCGATTCGATGGAAGGCTATCCGGAGAGCGTCAAGTTTCTGCACAAAAACCCGGCCTGGAACCATGCAGCGCCTATTTTATCTGATATTATTTACGTAAAAGAAGCTTATCGGGCGGCAGTTGAAAATGTATTGGAACCCTTCCTGAATTATTATGTGGTCAACAACCTGCAAGAGGGTCTGCAAGCAATTCATTTGCTTGACGAGCACAAGAAAGGGAAGGCCAATTTCTTTCTGCTCGACAAACTGGCCGGCAACAAAACGGATGTTCACCAACCGGAAGGAACCATTCCTGCGATGCAGGTCATTGAGGTGGACGAGCGTTTTCGCCAATTGGCAGAAAACCTGTTGGGCAATGTGTTTATTGCAGAAGATGAGTCGGCCCTGGAGAACAGCAATGGTGCGGTGATCTTGGAAAAAAATGGCAAATACGTAAAAGGCAAATACAGTATTACCGGTGGGAGTGTAGGGCTGTTTGAAGGAAAGAAAATCGGTCGGGCGAAAAACCTGGAGAAACTCAGTGAAGCCATAACTGCACAATCTGTCATCGTCGATTCGCTCAAACAAAGTATTCAGGAAAAGCACAATATGGTCATTGGCTTCAATGAACAATTGAAGGAACAAGCCATTAAGCAATGCCAGCAAGATATCAATGGATTGAACAACCAGGTATTTGCCTTGCAAAACAAAGTGGAGAACCTCCATGCTTCGCAATCCAGCAGCCGTGTGCGATTGGAAGACCTGCAGCAACAATTGTCGAATACCCAACAGGCGATTGCTGGTACGCGGCAAGAATTGCAGCAATTGCTACAAGTGATCGAAGAAACCGGCCAGAAGCTGTTATCCGCCGAAGGCGTTTACAAATCGGCCGAACAAGATTATAACACGGCGCAGTCGGAGTTCAACGAGTTTAATCTTTCGTTCACGCGGCAACAAAGCAGGATCAGTTCGCTGAAACAGGAATTGGCCTTTAGGTCTAACCAATTGACTGACCTGAACAACCAGATTGAGGCCAACCAGTCGCAGTTGAAACAAACTTTTGAGCATATCACCGAGAGCAATGACCTGCTCGCGCAATCGGAAAATGGCTTGGCAGCTTTGATCCGCCAAAAAGAAACGGATGAATTGGCGCTCAATACGGCCGACCAGGCATATTATAACCTTCGCAACCTGTTGAATGAAAAAGAATCTTCGCTGCGACAAAAACAAAAAGAACGCGAACAACTGGACCAGTTGCTGAATGCCATCAAAGACCGCCTGAATGAACTGAAATTGCAATTGGCAGGCATGAAAGAGCGGTTACAGGTGGAGTTCAGGATCAACCTCGATGAAATTATTGACCAGCCCCGAACCACCGATACTCCCGTGCAAGAACTGCAGGAGAAAAGTGATCGCATGAAAAAACGGCTGGAGAACCTGGGTGAGGTCAACCCAACAGCCATCGAAGCGTTTACCGAAATGAAAAAACGCTACGAGTTTATCCTCGAGCAAAAGAATGACCTGGTTACCGCGAAAGACAGTTTGTTGCAAACCATTGCCGAAGTAGAAAGTACCGCCAACCAAAAATTCCTCGATACTTTCAACCAGGTAAAAGAGAATTTTATCAAGGTTTTCAAAGCCCTGTTTACAGAAGAAGACCAGTGCGATCTTATTCTGGAAAACCCGGAAAACCTGGCAGAAACCGGCATCGATATCATCGCCAAACCCAAGGGTAAACGACCTTCGTCGATCACGCAATTGAGTGGCGGGGAGAAAACCCTGACAGCCACTGCCTTGCTTTTTGCAATTTATTTGATCAAACCAGCTCCTTTTTGTATTCTTGATGAAGTGGATGCCCCGCTGGATGATGCCAATGTGGGCAAATTCACGAACATGATCCGTCAGTTCAGCGAAGAAAGCCAGTTTATCATTGTTACCCACAACAAAATGACGATGGGTGCCGTTGATGCCATTTATGGGGTCACCATGCAGGAAGCGGGTGTGAGTAAATTGGTTCCGGTCGACTTCCGAAGTCTCAATTAAGCGTAACCGTCCACCAACATAAGAGCACTGCCAATCGGGTGGTGCTCTTCTTTTTCACCACTATTTGTAATGTATCGGTAAATAAAAGGGCGATAAATAGGCTAGGAAATCAGCGCTGTATTTGTTATCAGCCTCCCGGATACACATTTCAGTTGATACACCAGTTTCACTTGCAGCGCTGGGAGAATCACTTCGATGCAGCGCATACATCACCCGAAAAAAAGGATGGACGGCAGTTTGTCGAACCAACCGTTTTTGGGTGATGCCAAACCCTTGCTGCTGCGCCAGCTTTTCCAATTCATCTGCCCGTGAATAGGGCAATAGCAAGAAGAAAATTCCCTCGGCAGCCATCCAACGGTTTACCAGTTGCAACAACAAGCCTAGGTCTAAGGCGGCTTCATGCTTGGACAGGTTTTTTGCTGCTTTTGCTGATAATAGGGACTGTTTGAAAAATGGGGGATTACAAATAATGATGTCAAATGATTGCGAGGGCTGAAACGCACGTACATCCATTTGCTGCACCGTTACCCGATGGCCAAAACTGGCCGCCAACGCATTTTCGCCGGCTTGTTTACAAGCGTTCGCATCAATATCGATGGCCGTCATGTCGATCGCTCGTTCTTGTGCCAGCATCAGGCTCAGCAGGCCCGTGCCTGTACCAATATCGAGCCCGCGCAGCACCCGGTCGTCTGGCAGTTGCGCTGCTACCCAGGCACCGAATAAGCAGGCATCGGTGCAAACCTTCATCGCGGTTTGATCCTGCTGAATCGTAAACTGCCTGAATTGAAAGAAGCTGTTTTTCATTGGCTACCAACCGGCTCGCGCGGTGGGCACCGAGTCAAGTGGAGAAAAATCTTGTTGCAGGTATTTGTACCAGCCCGTCATGGCAATCATCGCTGCATTGTCGGTACAGTATTGCAAGGCTGGATAGTAGGTTCGCCAGCCCATTTCTGCACCTGTTTGTTGCAGGGCTTCGCGCAAGCCGCTATTGGCCGACACCCCGCCAGCAAGGCATACTGTTTTGATGCCGGTGTCAACCGCTGCTTTTTTCAGCTTGTTCATCAGGATGCTGACAATCCGGTATTGTATCGAGGCACAGATATCGGCTTTGTGCTTCTCCACAAATGCCGGGTCTTTTGCGGTATTCTCCTGCAGAAAATAAAGGATGGCGGTTTTCAATCCGGAGAAGCTAAAATTCAACCCGGGTATTTGTGGTTCCGGAAATCGAAATGCTTTCGGGTTGCCCTGTTTCGCATATTGATCAATCAATGGTCCGCCGGGATAGGGCAGGTCCAGCAATTTGGCAGATTTATCAAAGGCTTCGCCAGCAGCATCATCCATTGTTTCGCCAATCACTACAAGCTCATAGGGCGAAAGGCAGCGAACGATCTGTGTATGCCCGCCGCTTACCGTCAAACACAAAAAAGGAAATGCCGGTTTCTCCGCGCCAATCAGATTGGCCAACACATGGGCCTGCATATGGTGAACCGCAATAAGCGGTTTATCTAGGGCCAGCGACAATGACCGGGCAAACTGCGCGCCAACAAACAAAGCGCCAATCAAACCGGGTGCCTGCGTAAAGGCAATGGCATCAACAGCAGTCAGGGGAACAGCAGCTTCCAACAATGATTGCGAAACCACCGGTACAATTTGCTGCATGTGCGCGCGGCTCGCCAACTCAGGTACCACGCCGCCATACTGCGTATGAATTTGTTGAGAGGCGATGATATTTGACAAGATCTCGCCATCGCGGCAAATGGCGGCAGCGGTTTCATCGCAAGAAGATTCAATAGCCAGGATCACCGACATATACACTAACTCCTGATGGCCACTACCGGGTCCAGTCTAGCGGCCTTGAAAGCCGGGATAATACCCGCCAGCAAACCGGTGATGATACATATGGAAACGGCCAGAACCATGATCGGGATCGAAATCGAGATCGGGAAACCCATGGCGCCTGAAATTATCTTGGTTAAGATAAATACCAATAGCACGCCAATCATACCGCCCATGATACACAAAAAGGCCGACTCCATTAAGAATTCCAGCAGTATGGTCATCTTCTTGGCGCCGATGGCTTTCTTTAAACCAATTTGAGGTGTTCTTTCCCGCACCGTAACAAACATAATATTCGCCACGCCAAACATACCCACGAACAATGACAGGCCGGCAATGGCCCATCCGCCCATATTGATACCGCTAAAAATATTACTCGTGAAATTGAGGAAATAATCCATGTCGTTCAGGCTGAAATTATCGGCCTGTGTGGGTTTCAGTTTGCGAATGGAGCGATAGGCAGCGGTTGTTTCATCACGCACCATCGCCAGGGTGGTACCAGGGCCACCTTTCACCATGATATTCGGTTGTGACCATTTGTCTTTTACAAGGGTACGCAAAAAAGTATAGGGAAGGATGATGCAGTCATCAAATTGCCAGCCACCTCCCATATTGGAGCCTTGCTTTTTGATAAGGCCAACAATATTGATGGTGCGATCAAAAATCTTCACCTGTTTGCCCACGGCCTTGCTGGCCACACCAAACAATTGTTCGGCCGCATTCGTACCAATTACGGCATAATTGGCGCCCCGGTCTAAATCGACCGATTGTAAATACCGGCCGTCAACAATTTCAATATTTTGAATACTATTAAAGTCTTCCGTTACTCCATACATGTTCACATTTTCGAGGGCCACATCATCCAATTCTATCTTGTCGTTGCGCTGAATGGTGTAAGCAATTTTGTAACTGGCCGGCAGTATTCGACGCAACTGCTGCATTTCAACATAGCTCGGCTCAGGTCTGTTCATCAGTTTCCAATAGGGGATGGTGCCGGTCCAATCCCATTTATCGATGAATACGGTTTCGCCGCCCAGCGAACGGATATCGTCCTGGATATTCTGCTTGAGGCTGTTGACGGTCGCCAATACACTAATAATGCAGAAAATACCGATAGTAATACCAAACAGGGAGAGAAAAGTTCTCAATTTATTAGACCTCAATTCTCCGATAGCCATTTTGAGGCCGGTGCCTAAAATCTCCAGCGTTCTGCGCATAACCAAATGTAACCCGTTTTTTCATTGTATTTCCGAAAAACAAGTCTTATATTAGGAGTGGTCGAAAAACCCTCTCAACCCACGGAAAATATTTATGAACCTAAAATAAATTCCAATGGTTACTACAGAAATCAGCCAGATCAATGGAGCGTGTTTAAACTGGACAAACACACTCCGCGAACAACGAACCCATTTTGGCACCTTAAAAGAAAAACTCGCGCAAGTAAGCACGCATTTGCACGACAACGACAGCCTCCGGGAAATCGAACATTTTCAGAACCAGTTCTACATTCAACTTATCAACATCCACGACCTTAAACATGCTATTCGCGAACACGAGCAGATCGCTGCCTGGGAGTTGAAGCAACATGGGCAGGTGAGCGATGCAACCCTCTCGGCACACGATGCGCTGGAAGACCAGTTCGGCCAGTTGGAACAAACCCTGCAGGAAGTAGAAAAAGACTTCGGCAATTTCACCAACACCGCGCACTAATATTATAACTTAAAACATTTGCCGTGGCAGCAGAATTTGACAGCAACCATGTCAAGAACATCGTGCTGATTGGTCATGCAGGCAGTGGAAAAACCACGCTTGCTGAATGCATGTTGTTTGAAGCCGGCCTGATTTCCCAACGAGGACAGGTAGGTGCCGGTAACACAGTAAGCGATTACCACGAACTCGAAATTGAACGGGGTAATTCAGTTTTTTCTACGTTGCTTCATTCGCGCTGGCGCGGCTACAAGATCAATATCATCGATACCCCCGGTTACGACGACTTTGTGGGTGAAGTGGTATCAGCGCTTCGGGTCGCTGATACAGCCATTATGTTGTTGAATGCAGCCAATGGGGTAGAAGTGGGTACTGATTTATACTGGCAGTACGCCAACCAGTTTTCAACTCCGCTGATTTTTGCCGTTAACCAATTGGATCATGAACAGGCTGATTATGACCGTGCCGTACAACAGGCTAAAGACCTGGTGGGCAATAAGCTGGTCATATTTCAGTATCCGCTGCAACAAGGCGCCGGTTTTCATGAAATCATTGATGTATTGCGGATGACGATGTACAAATTCAGCGATACCGGTGGAAAGCCTGAAAAATTACCCATTCCTGAAGCTGAAATGAGCAAGGCCAACCAACTGCACCGCGATCTGGTAGAAGCAGTTGCGGCCAATGATGAAAAACTGATGGCGCTCTATTTTGAGAAAGGCGAACTGACCGAAGACGAATTGAAGGAAGGATTGCACCAGGCCATGATCAAACAAGAATTGACACCGCTTTTTTGCCTTTCGGCCGAAAGAAATATGGGCAGTGGACGCTTGATGGGTTTCATCGACCATGTTTGTCCGTCGGCCGCCGAAATGCCCGCTCAAACAACGCGCGACGGCAAGCAACTCATCTGTTCGCCCCAGGGCAAGACCTGCATTTTCGTGTATAAAACAGTCAACGAACCGCATATTGGTGAGTTGTCTTTTTTCAAAGTTTTTTCGGGCACCATCAAAGCAGGAATGGACCTTGAAAACGAAAACACGCACAACAGTGAAAAGATCAACCAGCTCTTTGTGGTGGAAGGCAATAAGCGGGTGCAAGTGCATGAATTATCTGCAGGGGATATCGGCGCTACCTTAAAACTGCGCAATACGCATGTCAACAATACCCTGCACGAAAAAGGATACCCGGTTGAGTTGGCACCAATATTTTTTCCACCGGCAAATATGCGGGTAGCTATTAGTCCGCAGAACCCGGGCGAGGATGAAAAAATCTCCAGCATACTGCACCAGTTGCTAGAAGAAGATCCCACCATCAGTATTGAAATATCACCCGAACTCAAACAAACGATTTTGCATTGCCAGGGCGAGTTACACCTGGCCATGATCAAGTGGAAACTGGAACATGCCGGTAAATTGTCAATACGCTTTTCGCCCCCCGGCATTCCTTATCGCGAAACCATTCGAAAATCGGCCGATGCAGGCTATCGCCATAAGAAACAATCGGGTGGAGCGGGTCAGTTTGCTGAAGTGCAGTTGCGCATTGAGCCCTGGTTACCGGATATGCCGGCACCAGAAGGTTTAACAGTAAGAAACCAGGAGGTTCATCCATTGCCATGGGGCGGACAAATGGTGTATTGCAATTGCATAGTTGGCGGTGCGATCGACAATCGGTTCCATCCATCGATCGTAAAAGGGGTGATGGAAAAAATGCAGGAAGGTCCTTTGACGGGCAGTTATGTGCGCGATATCCGCGTGTCGGTGTACGACGGTAAAATGCATGCTGTTGATTCAAACGATATCTCCTTCAAAATTGCCGGCTTGCAAGCTTTCCGCGCCGCCTTTAAAGAAGCGGACCCGCAATTGTTGGAACCCATCTACGATGTAGAAGTTACTTGTCCCGACGAACTCACCGGGGCCGTCATTGGTGATATACAAATTCGCCGGGGCATTGTAGACGGCATGGATGCTGAACAGCGCTTCACCCGAATTCATGCAAAGATCCCATTGGCAGAACTGCACGACTTCTCTGCCTCTCTACGATCCATTACACAGGGAAGAGCCCGGTTCTCCATGCAGCCTTTCAGTTATAAACCAGTGCCAGGCGAACTGCAAAACAAGTTGGCGGGTCAGTATGCAAGTAGCCAGCACCTGGCCGAGGCTTAATAAGAATTAACCCTTACCGCGTTTCGTCAAAGGGCTGATTTTCAATTGGTTAATTTAGGATTCGACGAACGGACACAATTTTGGATTTCGACGCCCGTTTTTGGTATAATCCGTTTTTAATCCGTAAAGAACCAATTGAAAAAACGTCCCTCCCTATGAACCAACAGCTTTATTTCAATGACCAGGCGCACATTGCCGAAAAGTATCAATTGTTACAAGATCATCTTACCGACAGCAGCAAAATGGCGGTACTGAAGATTCGCAACTGGAAGTTGGTTGAACATTTACCCGAAACCAGCCAGCGTTACCAGAAGCACATGCAACAAACTTTGTTCAATGTAGTTCCAAACGAGTTCATTCTGTGCGAAGTGGGGTATTATTTTGCTCCTCTTCACAACTAAAAAAAGCCGTCTCCCGCGAGACGGCTTTTTAGTTTTACCTTGCAGCATATCTTGATTGCATATGAAAGAAGTGGTCATAGTGTCGGCGGTTAGAACGCCGATTGGAAGTTTCGGCGGTTCACTCCAGTCTTTATCAGCTACTCAACTTGGTGCTATCGCTATCAAAGCGGCCGTAGAAAGAGCCGGTATAACAGGTAGCGATGTTCAGGAAGTCATTATGGGTTCGGTGCTACAGGCCAATCTCGGTCAGGCGCCTGCGCGGCAGGCAGCTAAATTTGCCGGTCTGCCCGACCATGTAATTTGTACTACGGTGAATAAAGTTTGTGCCAGTGGAATGAAAGCCATCGCCCTGGGCGTGCAAAGTATTTTACAGCAGGATGCCGAGATTGTTGTTGCCGGCGGTATGGAAAGCATGAGCAATGTTCCTTTTTATACCGATCAACTGCGCTGGGGAAACAAATATGGCAATGCCAGTTTGATCGACGGACTTGCCAAAGATGGCCTCACCGATGTATATGATGGAAAAGCCATGGGATTTGCGGCTGAACTTTGCGCCAGCACCTGTGGAATCAGCCGCGAAGAACAGGATGCTTTTGCCACCAGCAGTTACCAACGCAGCCAGCAAGCCTGGGAAAAAGGTTGGTTTGCGGAAGAGATAGCGCCGGTTGCAATACCACAGCGAAGTGGCGACCCACTTATTATTGACAAAGACGAAGAACCCTGGAAAGTCAAGTTTGATAAAATAGCCAGTCTCAAGCCCGCTTTTTTGAAAGACGGTACCGTTACAGCCGCTAATGCCTCTACTATGAACGATGGTGCTGCCGCCCTGGTGTTGATGTCGGCCGAAAAAGCGCAAGCCATGGGCTTAAAACCACTTGCCAGCATCGTTGGTTATGCCGATGCTGAACAAGCGCCGGAATGGTTTACCACCACACCTTCACTGGCCGTACCCAAGGCCGTGTCGAAAGCCGGCTTAAAAATGACCGATATTGATTTCTGGGAACTGAACGAAGCATTTTCGGTGGTTGGTATTGAGAATACCCGTCGCATGCAACTCGACCCGGCTAAAGTAAATGTGCATGGCGGTGCAGTTTCCATTGGTCACCCGCTTGGTTGCAGTGGTGCGAGAATCATTGTTACCCTGCTCAACATATTGAAAATACACAAGGGCAAGTATGGCGCTGCCGGTATTTGCAATGGCGGCGGTGGCGCTTCGGCCATGGTCATCAAATTGGCTTAATCCAACTGTCTATTTCTCTGGTCCAGATGCAACATATACCTGCATCCAATTGTCATTATTTTGGTCAACCGCACAGGCATTTTTATCGGCAGCAAGTATCGGTTATCCATCACCGTGACAATGACTGCAATTGATCCGCACCGCGATTGGCATTTGACAAAAGGGTGACCCTCGCATTCCGACAAAATATAGTACTTTCCAATACCAAACCAATCAACTGACTGACTATGTTCCTTTTGCATAAAGGTGTCCGGTTTTGTGCTAGCACGGTGAGCGTTGCTTCCAGTTTCTTTTTTGCTGTTTTCTTTTTATTTCCCAGCACCAATGGTAGCGCGAACGGCATCGGATATTACCAGCAGGATAGCTTGCCCATAACCGGTATTGTTCGCGATAAGTACGACAACAAACCAATAGCCGGCGCTACGGTCGAAAATATCAATCGTCAGCAATCTACTTTCACCAATGCCCAGGGGCAGTTCAGCCTGATCGGCAACAGAGGCGACAGCATACGGATTAGTTATACCGGTCTCGAAACCATTACACTTGCTTTTACCGGTGCCGCAATTGATATATCGATGGTTAAAGCTTCGGGTGCGCTTGACGAAGTGATTGTAACCGGCTACCAGAATATCGACCGGAAAAAATTCGCGGGCTCGGCGGTGTCGATCAAAATGGACAATATTAAGATGGATGGAACGGCCGATGTGAGTCGCATGTTGGAAGGTCGTGTTGCCGGTGTAGCCATTCAAAACGTGTCAGGCACTTTTGGGGCCGCACCTAAAATCAGGATCAGGGGTGCAACTTCTTTAAACGGCGATAATAAACCACTGTGGGTAGTTGACGGCGTGGTACTCGAAGACCTGGTTAATATTTCGAATGATCAGTTGTCGAGCGGCGACCCTACAACTTTGCTGGGTTCAGCCGTTGCCGGCCTTAATGCCAACGATATAGAAAGTTTCGAGATATTGAAAGATGCTGCCGCAACCTCTTTATATGGTGCCCGTGCCATGAATGGCGTGGTCGTTATTACCACCAAAAAAGGACGCGCCGGAAAATTGTCGGTGAATTACAACGGCAATTACGGCGTGCAGATGAAGCCCTCTTACGGACAGTACAATATCATGAACTCGATGGAGCAAATGAGTGTACTGGCAGAATTGGAAAGAAAAGGGAATCTTAATTCGACGATCATGTATCGTTCCGATTATGGCGTTTACGGAAAAATGTATTCGCAACTTTACCTCGACCCCTCCAATAGTTTTCCGCTCGAGAATACCCCTGCTGCGCGACGCGCTTTCCTGACCCGTTATGCCAATGCCAATACCGATTGGTTTGATCTTTTGTTTCGCAATAATTTTGTGCAGGAACATTCACTTAGTTTGTCGGGCGGTACCGAACGTGCACAGAATTATCTGTCGCTTAGTTACTATGGCGACAATGGATGGACGGTGGCCGACAAAGTGAACCGTTACACCATGAATTACCGATCGAACTACAAGTTTTCAGATCGGTTTAGCGCGGGTTTCACCACCGTTGGTTCCATGCGCAGCCAAAAAGCCCCCGGCACACTTGCCAGAAATCCCAATCCTGTAGAAGGATCCTACGACCGCGACTTTGATATCAACCCCTTTAACTACTCGCTCAACACCAGCAGAACGATGACTGCTTATGATGAAAAGGGTAACCGGGAATATTTCCAACGCAATTTCGCGCCGTTCAATATTCTCGAAGAGTTGGAGAACAACAAACTTGATTTGAATGTGGTCGACCTGCGGGTGCAGATGGATGCCAATTATAAAATCACGCCCAAACTGCGGTATGAATTTCTGGGTGCGGTGCGTTATGTTCGCTCTACCAGAGAACACCAGATTACAGAGAAAGCAAATATGGCGAATGCTTATCGGGCAGCCGGTACCACGCAAGTGCGTGCCCAAAACAAATTCTTATACCGTGACCCCGATAACCCCGAAGCCGAACCTGTGGTGGTATTGCCCTACGGTGGGTTCTACAACCGTGCAGAAGACAATATGGTAAGTTATGATGTGCGGAACCATATCAACTACAATACGACCATCCATGAAAAGCATACACTAAACCTGTTGGGTGGTATGCAGATTCGATCAGCCAACCGACAAGCATACAACAACACCGGATATGGCTATCAATACGACAATGGCGGCGTGCCCCTGATTGATTACCGCATACTGAAACAAACCATCGAACAAAATTTCCCTTACTATGGCATGAGTCGTGATTATGATCGCTTTGTTGCTTTTTACGGTACGGCCAACTATACCTACAACAACAAATACAACCTGACTGCAACCGGCCGCTATGATGGCTCGAACCGCCTTGGCAAATCGCCCACGGCCAGGTGGTTGCCCACCTGGAGTGTGGCCGGGTCGTGGAATATGGAGAAAGAAGCTTTTCTGCAAGACATCAGTTGGTTGGATTACCTGACCCTTCGCGCCAGTTATGGATTAACGGCGAGCATGGGCCCGGCCACCAATTCAAGTATTGTATTGCGCACCATCACCACCAATCGACCCTACCTCACTGAGAAGGAATCGGTAATACAATTGGCCAATCTCGAAAACAAAGACCTGACCTGGGAGAAATTATATACGGGCAATATTGGGTTGGATGGCGCACTCTTTAATCGTCGCCTGAGCTTCAGCATCGACGGTTATTATCGCCAAAGTTTTGACCTGATTAGTTTGATCAAAACCTCAGGCATCGGCGGCGAACCTTATAAAGCAGCGAACTATGCTGATATGAATTCATGGGGTGGTGAATTGTTGTTAACCGGCGAAATTGTACGGCAGAAAGATTGGGGTTGGCGGAGTACGATCACCTTCAGCTACAACTACAACCAAATTGTGAATGCCAAAAACGAACCGAATATTTTTAGCCTGGTTGTTCCTGAAGGCGGCAACCGCGAGGGTTATCCGGTGCGAAGTCTTTTCTCCATTCCCTTCCGCGGACTTGATCACAGTTCAGGCAAGCCGCTCTTTACCAACGAGAAAGGCGAAGTGAGTTCCAATGTTTATTTGCAAGACCAAACGGTATCACACCTAAAATACGAAGGCCCGGTTGATCCGCCGGTGAATGGCGGATTTTCGCAGAATTTCCGATACAAAAATTTCAGTCTTAATTTTCTCATCACGTACCAATGGGGAAATAAGATCAGGTTGTATCCGGCTTTCAGAACTTTGTATTCTGACCAGGATGCGATGCCGAAAGAATTTCGCGATCGTTGGGTGCTTCCGGGCGACGAACAGTACACCAATATCCCCAGTATTCTCGGGCGTTGGGAGCAATCACAACTATCGGGCGCTTATCCGTACAACAACTATAACTATTCCACAGAACGTGTAGCCAAGGGTGATTTTCTGCGATTGAAAACGGTTTCAGTGTCTTACCAGCTAGACCCCAAATATGCTCAACGCATTAAAGCCAATAACCTGTCGGCCACCTTATCTACCACCAACCCCTGGCTGATCTATGCAGACCCGAAGCTTCGTGGTCAAGACCCTGAGTTTTATATTTCAGGTGGCGTTGCGCAGCCGATTCAGAAACAAATTACGTTGTCACTTAAACTTGGATTCTGATCAAATGAAAACCAAACAAACCATCATTCGGCATATACTGCTATTCAGCTTGCCCTTGCTGGCAGGTTGCTCTAAATATTTGGAGAAATCGCCTGATAACCGAACCGAATTAAACTCGCCCGAAAAAGTATCGCAACTCTTGGGTACCGCTTATCCGCAAGGCAATTACATGGGTTTTGCGGAAGCTATGTCTGATAATGTTGCCGACAAAGGCGTGGGCACCGTTGATATCACCAATGCCACCAGTTATGTTTTTGGGGATGTGATTGATCCCAACCAGGATTCACCCGAATATTATTGGAATGCTTGTTATTCGGCCATCGCTGCTGCGAACCAGGCACTGAAAGCCTGCGAAGAAGCGGCAAACCCGGGCGACTACAGTTCCCAACGCGGCGAAGCCCTGGTAGCACGCGCCTACAATCATTTCATGCTGGTTACTTTGTTTGCAAACGCATACGATCCAACAACAGCGGGCAATGATCCGGGCATTCCTTATGTGACAGAGCCGGAAAATGTAGTTATCAAACAATACGAACGTGGTACCGTGGCATCGGTATATGCGAATATTGAAGCGGATCTAACAGCAGGATTGCCCTTGCTCGACGATAGCCGGTACAATGTGCCGAAATACCATTTCACAAAAATGGCAGCCAATGCATTTGCTTGTCGCTTTTTTCTTTATAAGGGCGAGTTTCAAAAAGCAGTTGATCACGCCAATACTGCCCTCGGCAGTGGTAATGTGGTAAACTACCTACGCCCCTGGAATACAACTTATCGCAACATGACCTTCCAGGAATTATTTGAAACCTATGCCCGGGCCAGCACTGCCGCCAATCTTTTGTTGGTGGAAGCTTCATCGTTGTATGCGCGTCAATATTATACCCTGCGATATGCCATGACCTCTGCCAAAAACACCGAGATCTTTGGCCAAAACGTTACCGGTGCCGACTGGTCGTTCAATTTCCAGACCTATACCGCCGGCAGCAACAATTACCTGATTCCGAAAATCAACGAATATTTTGTGCAGAGCTCCGTCAATGCCAATATTGGTTTGCCTTATGTGATGATTCCTTTGTTCACGGCCGAAGAATTATTGTTCAATCGCGCCGAAGCCAATGCCTGGTTGAACAATACCACCGCGGCCTTGAGCGACCTGAATGCATATGCCAGTACCCGTATGGAAGATTATAGCAGCAGTGCAAATCGCATAACAACCACCAAAATCAGGCAGTTCTATGGCATATCCGATCCGCAAATTGGTATTGTGAGAACCATACTCGATTTTAAGCGCGCTGAATTTGCACAGGAAGGCATGCGTTGGTTTGACATTCTTCGATTCAGGTTGGCAGTGGCACACCGAACCAGTGATGGCGAGTTGCATGTATTGACCAATGATGACCCGCGCCGACTTTTGCAATTGCCGCAATCGACCAGCTTGTCTGGTCTCACCCCAAACCCACGATAAACACCATGAAAAATTATCTCCATATCGTTATTGTCACGCTGTTCTGGTTGTCGCTGGCTGGTTGTAAGAAAGACAATATTACCGGCAGCGCCGACGACATCCCCGGACTGGGTGGCGACACCTGGACGCAAACCGAAATTGATAGCTGGCTGTACGACAATTTTACCAAGCCGTATAACACCGATGTAAAATACAAATGGTCGCAATCGGAATTGGTCGACGTTAATCGTTTTGTGACACCGGTAGACGAAGCCAAAGTGGTGCCGATCATGAAATGCCTGGACTCTATTCTAATAAGTCCCTACGAAACCGTCGCCGGCGCTGATTTCATGCGTCGATACCTGCCTCGCTTTATTATTCTCTTTGGCAGTGCAGCGTATGAGGCAGATGGCACGCGCGTGCAGGGGCAGGCAGAAGGCGAGGGGCGGATATTGTTGTTTGAGTTGAATAATTTCCGGGTGAAAGGAATGGTCGGTTATTTGTCGGAAGACTCGGTTGGTGCCAAGAGACTTTTTCATATCATCGAACATGAATTTGGGCACACGCTGCATGGCAATATCATGTACCCGGTCGATTTCAAAACCATCACCGGCAGTTATACCACCAACTGGTATAACTATACCGATGGGCAAGCCAATGAAAAAGGGTTCATTTCCAATTATGCCATGAGCGGACCCGACGATGATTTTGTTGAAACACTTTCCATATTGCTTGTAGAAGGGCAAACCAGTTTTGAAAACCTGCTGAATACTATCAGCAGCGAAGAAGGTAAAACGGCACTGGCACAAAAAGCTGCCACCGTTAGAGACTATATGCGAAATGCCTGGAATATTGATTTCGCCACTCTACAAAAACAAACCAGAACCGCCATCGAGCGCTATACCAAATAATTTGCCATGAAAAAATGGATAGTATACCTGGTTCTACTGACCGTCACGTTTGCTGCGTGCAAGAAGGAGGATACCGTATTTGATAAATCGCCCGACGAAAGAATAAATGGCGCGTTGGCTTCTTACCAACAAACATTGCAATCGGCAGCTTCCGGTTGGAAGGCAACCATCACCACGGGCACGGGCGGCATTTATAATTTTCATTTTCGGTTCGCTGACAACAACCGCGTATTTATGTACAGCGATTTCAATGTAACAACAGCCGGCACAGAAAAAGAAAGCAGCTATCGATTGAAAGCACTGCAGCAACCGGTATTGATATTTGATACTTATAGTTATATCCATCTGTTGGGCGACCCCGATGGAAATGTGAATGGCGGCGCCGATGGCGAGGGTCTGTTGACCGATTTTGAATTTGCGATTGATACAGTGTACGCCGACAGCATCATTCTTACCGGCAGGTATTACCAAACACATCTGCGTTTGGAAAGAGCGGAAGCCGCAGATTATACTGCCTGGCAGAATGGGGTCTGGGAAAGCAATGTGCAATTCCAAAACATCAGCAATATCCTGGAATATTTCAAACGATTTACACTGGGTGGTGTGACCTATGATATAATTGTAGATCCGATTACCCGAACGGTTAGTTTTATTTGGTTTGCAGGCAACGCACAACGAAGTTTCACCACTACCTATTATTTTGACCGAACCGGCGTGGTGCTAACCAATCCATTCGTCAACGGTACCACCACCATCAGAACATTTACCGATATAAAATGGAATGCGACCACGCGACAAATCAGCATGCAGGTGAACAGCAATAATGTTATCGTTGCTGGTGCGAACGCACCCATTCGGGTTGACCTGAATGCGCCACAGCGTTGGTACAATACCGTAGCCGCTTCCGACGAATATTGGGGCTCGTACGATGGCTTTCATGTGAACGGTGTAGACGACGCCTATAAAGTAACACAGATTCCAGGCTATGCCTTCATGGTTTTCTGGCCTGCCTTCGGAAGTTCTGGCGGCACAACCTACGACCTCCTCGGTTTCGTAACACAAACCAATGCGGGGCTGACATTGGGCTTTGGTGCAGGTTACAATGCGCCGACATTTACCAGCGACGGTAAAATTGTTTTCACCGTACTGGGTGTTTTGGGCGATGTACCCACGGAGGCCGAAGATGCTTTTTACAACACCGCTTCCCGCATGACCGACCCGTCGGGTTATTACCTGGTGCAAACAGGCAGTAGCAGTTACGATATGGTGGCTGCTTCTAACGCGCGGGCCTGGATTCATTGGGAGCGCTGAGGCCGAATAACAAGCACAAAATCGATTAACTTTAGACTTACCAAACAATTAAAAACTGACATATGATAAAATCAATTGTTCGCTTATCGGCTCTTGCCCTTTTTGCCTTCTCGCTGTCGCTTACTTCCTGCTCTAAAGAAGGTTCTACTGGCCCTGCGGGACCCGCAGGCCCCACGGGTGCAACTGGTGCTACAGGCGCCAAAGGCGAGACTGGCACAGCCAATGTTATTTATTCAGATTGGCTCGATGTAACCTTTAATGATACCACCGGGGTTGCTGATGTAGCGGCGCCCAGTCTTACACTCGATGTACTCAACAAAGGCAGCATCAAAGTGTATTGGAACCTAAGCGATGAAACCGATCCTTTCATCGTATCGGTACCGGCCGTGATCAGCCCGTACCTGCTATTCTCGGCAGAAACATTGGCGCAAATGTGGCCGTCCATCACCGATGGCAACTATCCTGAGATTTATGTTGATGCCTATTATTCAGAAAAACTGATCAACCTGGTTAGCAATTACCCAGTTTCCAGTTCCGAAGGCTTTTCTCAATTCCGGTATATCATTATACCCGGTGGCGTACAAGAAGGCAACCGGTCGGCCATAGATTGGAAAGATTATAATTCCGTTAAGAAATATTATCAACTGAAAGATTAGTTTTGAAAATATGGTGCAGAAATTGTGATACCGGTCCGGCGACCGGTATCGCTGTTTATGCCCTTTTGGTCGAAAACATGCTTTGTACCTGTGGTAATTGATTATTATCGTATTTCCAAATAAACAAATCCTCCATGAAGTATTACTTCGTTATCTGCGTAACCTTATTGACCGGACTTGCTGCCTGTAAAAAAGAAAGCTCTGGTGGCAATAACAGCACCGACAGCACTAAACTCAGCCTGTTGGATAGTTCAGCCCTGTTGGCCCGCGATTACTACCTATGGTACAACCAAATCCCCGCCAGTTTTAGTACCGCCGCCTATAGCGATCCAAATGAAGTGATGGATGGCATTCGTCAATACAGTAAAGAAACCGGCTTTACTGACCCGGTAGACCGTTGGAGTTTCGGCATCCTGAAAACAGAATGGGACCAGGTGAGCAGCGGGGTGGCAGGCGATATCGGCATTGGCATCTTTTTCCGCACCGTGTCTGACCTGCGGGTAACGAATGTGGAACCGGCTTCAGCAGCAGGACAGGCAGGCGTAAAAAGGGCCTGGCGCATCACCAAAATCAATGGCAATGCACAGATAGACACCAGCAGCGCAACCATTACCCGCATCGTAAATGCGGTGTATGGTTCTTCACCCGTGTCGCTCAGCTTTACCAAACCCGATGGCAGTACGGTCGACCTGAACCTGACACCCGGTTCTTATACCGAAAAGCCGATCGTGCTAGACACGGTATATACCGCCGGTGCCAAAAAAATCGGCTATTTCGTGCTGAACTCTTTCCTGGGCGATGTTACTACCATGAAAGCGGCTTTCGCCAACAGTTTCCAGGAATTCACCACCGCAGGTGTTACAGACATGATTGTGGACCTGCGCTACAATGGAGGTGGCTATGTGGCCCTGCAAGAAGAACTGGGCAACTACTTAACGCCAGCTACCAAAACGGGTACCGTGATGTACAAAGAGACTTTTAATGACAAGCTTAGACAGTACAACGAAACTGTCAACTTTAGCAAAAAAGGTTCGTTGGCGCTGAACAGCATTGTGTTTATCATGTCGCAGAACACCGCCTCGGCCAGTGAAGCCCTGATCAATATCATGCGTGCTACCATGACCGATGTAAAAATGGTTGGTCCCAGCAACTCGCATGGCAAACCTGTCGGGTTCTTCAATATTCCGGTGGGCGACTGGTATGTGTTCCCCGTATCCATCCGCATCGTGAACTCGAAAAACGAAGGCAATTATTTCAATGGCTTTACGCCTGATAAGCGCGTGGCTGATGGACTGGACAAATCCTGGGGCGACCTGAGCGAAGACTGTCTGGCGACCGCCTACAATTACCTGAACACCGGTAACTTCAGAACCAGCCAGCGGATCGAAGAAAATGCCAGCCAGGAAAATATCAGGGCTTATAACAGCATGCGGTCGCCCAAACGCTCCATCATGGTTGAACAAAAGATTCCTGGCCATTAATGGGTCAGTTTTGGGCAATTGGCAGCGATCCAATATTTTTGCCACTCCAAAATAAGATAAATGGCAAGAATTATTGCGTTTAGAGAAGCACTGCGCGAAGCAATGGTGGAAGAATTCCGGCGCGACGACCGTGTATTTCTCATGGGTGAAGAAGTGGCAGAATACAACGGAGCTTATAAAGTAAGCCAGGGTATGCTGGACGAATTCGGTCCCAAAAGAGTGATCGATACACCCATTTCTGAATTGGGATTTGCAGCTATCGGCGTGGGCGCCGCCCAAGACGGACTTCGCCCGATTGTTGAATTCATGACCTGGAACTTTGCCGTTTTGGCCCTTGACCAGATTTTGAATACGGCGTCGAAAATGCTGGCGATGAGTGGCGGACAATTGAGCTGCCCCATTGTTTTCCGCGGGCCGAATGGCTCTGCCGGACAATTGGGCGCCCAGCACAGCACCGCTTTCGAAAGCTACTATGCCAATATTCCGGGCTTGAAAGTGGTGTCGCCCAGCAATCCATACGATGCCAAAGGCTTGCTGAAGCAGTCCATCCGTTTTGAAGAAGATCCGGTGATTTTTATGGAGAGCGAAGTGATGTATGGCGACAAAGGCGAAGTACCCGAAGAAGAATATTATATCCCACTCGGAAAAGCCGATGTTAAAAAACCCGGTACCGATGTTACCATCGTGTCTTTTAATAAGATGATGAAAGTGGCATTGGGTGCTGCTGCAGAACTCGAAAAAGAAGGCATTAGTGCCGAGGTAATTGATTTGCGTACCATTCGGCCGCTCGACTGGGTAACTGTGCTGGAAAGCGTTAAGAAAACCAATCGACTGGTAATTGTGGAAGAACAGTGGCCATTCGCTTCGATATCTTCTGAATTGTCTTATCGCATCCAGAAAGAAGGTTTTGATTACCTGGATGCGCCGATTCGGCGGATCACGGCTGCCGACGCACCCTTGCACTATGCACCCAACCTGGTGGCTGCTGCATTGCCCGATGTACCAAGAACAGTAAAACTGGTAAAGGAAGTTCTCTACCTGCAAAAATAATTACTGCAGATAAAATACAGGCTGGTCGCTGATTGCAACGCAAAACAGTGATCAGCTTTTTTTAAGGGTTGGGGCGATTAGTGTGCCAGTTTCAGAACACTATTTACCGTAAGCAGGAAGCAATAACTATAGGCCATTAATACGCCGGCTAATACCACGATTTTTGCGGTCAGTTGCCAAACAGATACTTCTTTTACGGGCTCGAAAGAATACTTCATGGGAGTCATAGGTAGAATTTTTAGCTTTCAAAGGATAATACAAAATTAACAAGTGTAAAACGTCCTGTCAAGCGGACATTTACGGCGGCCGCCTAGTATTTTTCCTAAATAACCGGGTCGGCCATTCCTCGTATAGCACTTACTACTAATTCCTTACATTTGGCAGCCTTGTTTTTACCAACAATAAACGATACATGTCCAGCATATTGATCATCGACGACGAACGTGCCATCCGGAAAACTTTAGGAGAGATTTTATCGTACGAAGGCTATAAAATTGAAGAGGCTTCAGATGGAGAGGAAGGCCTCAGAAAGTTCAAGGAAAAGGCCTACGATGTGGTGCTTTGCGATATTAAGATGCCAAAACTCGACGGTATTGAATTTCTCGACAAGGCCCGCGAAGCCAATCCCGATGTACCCATTATTATGATCAGCGGCCACGGCACCATTGAAACGGCCGTAGAAGCGGTAAAAAAAGGGGCTTTCGATTATATTTCCAAGCCGCCAGACCTGAACCGTTTGCTGATTACGCTGCGCAACGCGATGGATAAAACATCGCTGGTTACCGAAACCAAGGTACTAAAGCGTAAAGTGAGCCGAACCCAGGAAATGATTGGCGAATCGCCCGCTATCCAACGCATCAAAGACACCATCGAAAAAGTAGCGCCCACCGACGCCCGTGTGTTGATTACCGGCGAAAATGGCGTGGGCAAAGAACTGGTAGCCCGCTGGCTGCACGAAAAAAGCAACCGCGCAGCAGGCCCCATCATCGAAGTGAATTGCGCGGCTATTCCCGGCGAGTTGATTGAAAGCGAATTGTTCGGACACGAGAAAGGCTCCTTTACCTCGGCCATCAAACAACGGATCGGAAAGTTTGAACAGGCTTCGGGCGGCACACTTTTCCTCGACGAAATTGGCGATATGAGCCTAAGTGCCCAGGCAAAAGTGCTGCGGGCCCTGCAGGAAGGAAAAATTACGCGTGTGGGCGGCGATAAAGAAATTTCAGTAGATGTTCGGGTAGTTGCCGCCACCAACAAAGACCTGTTGCAGGAAGTGGAAGAGAAGACTTTCCGGCTCGACTTGTACCATCGCCTTAGTGTGATCCTCATACATGTGCCTTCGCTGAATGATCGGCGCGAAGATGTGCCGGCACTGGTTGATCGCTTCTTGGAAAATATCTGTATGGAATATGGCATTGCCAAAAAAGAAATTGACAAGGCAGCCCTCGATGCACTCAAGGATTATAACTGGACGGGCAATATCCGCGAATTGAGAAATGTGGTAGAACGCCTGGTGATTTTGAGCGGCAAAACCATCCAACGGGAAGATGTTGTTAATAATGTGGTACCCAGAAGCTAATAGCCTGTTAGATTTTCGGCGCCACCGCGTCATATACCGGTAGAATGGTATTTTTGCCCAAATTTTTAATTAGCCCGAATGACTCCCAATCAAATCCTAATCGTTTCAATCATATCTCTCCTGATTTTCATCCTGCCCGCATTTGGTATCTCAAAACTTTTTGAAAAAGTGGGAACTCCGGGTTGGAAAGCCTGGATACCGTTTTACAATACCTGGGAAATGATCCGGATTGCTGATCGCCCGAAACACTGGTTTTTCTGGCAGTTCATACCGGTGGTTGGTTGGTTTGTTACCCTCGGCATTTTTATCGAATTCATCAAGTGCTTTAATAAATTCAGCTTCTGGGAACATGCGCTAACGGCGCTGGTGCCCTTTATTTATTTTCCTTATGTTGGCCTGGCGAAAGACACCCGCTTCATTGGCCCCGAAGGTGTGCGGCATTACCGAAAATCAGCCGTTCGGGAATGGATCGATGCCGGTGTATTTGCCATTGTTGCAGCTACCTTGATTCGCACCTTTGTGTTTGAAGCCTATGTGATTCCCACCGGCTCTATGGAAAAAACTTTGCTTATTAACGACTTCTTGTTTGTGAGCAAACTCTCTTACGGTCCGCGGATTCCCAATACGCCACTTGCCATTCCTTTTGTACACGCCACCCTTCCGGGCAGCGATATGAAATCTTATTCTGAACTGATCAAACTGCCGTATAGCCGCTGGTTTCCTTCGCCCATCAAAAGAAACGATGTGGTGGTATTCAATTTCCCTGCGGGCGATACGGTGATCAACCGGCCCGAGTATCAATCGGCCAATCCCTATTACGATGTAGCGCGCCAGTTGGGCAAAGGCAATATCGATATCGGCCGAAAAATGATCCTGGCCAACCCCGAAGAATTCCCGCTGGTGATTCGTCCCGTTGATAAAAAAGAAAATTATATCAAACGCTGCGTAGCCATTGCCGGCGATACTTTGTCGGTGCGAGATGGGCGCGTATTCATCAATTCACAACCCGGCTTCGAGCCGCCTTTTTCACAGATCAGGTATGAAGTGGAAACCAATGGCCAACCCTTCAATGCCGATGTGATGAAAGAAGAATACAATATCGATATCGACGATCCCAATGATTTATCGAATATGGGTGGCAATAAATTTGTGATGCTGCTCACCAATAAGGCGCTGGAAAAAATCAAGACCAGTGGTCTCGCTAAATCAATTAAACCGATACTCTATCTGCCCGACAACCAGGCGCAAACAGCGTTGAGCACTTTGTTCCCTTATGATGCTGCACACAAATGGACCATCGACGAATTCGGTCCGCTGTGGGTTCCCGAAAAAGGCAAAACACTTACGCTCACTAATGAGAACTACACGTTGTACGAAAGGGCCATTCGGGTATATGAACACAACGAGTTTGAACAGCGAGATGGTCAATTCTGGCTCAACGGTAAGCCCGTAACGAGTTATACCTTTAAGATGAATTATTATTGGATGATGGGCGACAACCGTCATGAATCGCAAGACAGTCGGTTCTGGGGATTTGTTCCCGAAGACCATGTAGTTGGGGAGGCCTGGATCATCTGGATGAGTTTGAAAAACGGCATCCGATGGAATCGACTGTTCCGGAGTATCAATTGATATGAACCAACAATTTTCTTTTGACTATGCATGCTTCGCTTCGGCAAGTGAACTGGATCCGGCGGATAAGGCATTGTTGGAAAAAGCAAGAGCCATCACCGCGGCAGCGTATGCGCCTTATTCTAATTTCAAAGTAGGAGCAGCGGCTGTATTGGACGATGGTCGTATTGTTACAGCAACCAACCAGGAAAATGCGTCTTATCCCGTTGGCATTTGTGCGGAAAGAACATTGTTGTCGGCCGTGAGTGCCATGCATGCCAACAAACGAATCCTCACGCTGGCCATTAGTTATGCTTCCGAAGGAAAAAATGATCGGCCGATTAGTCCCTGCGGATTGTGTCGACAATCATTGGCTGAATACGAACAAAGAAGTCAACAGCCGATTCGTTTGCTTCTCGGTGGACAAACCGGTGCGGTCTATATCATCCCCGATTGTGTTTCCCTGCTTCCCTTGGGCTTTAGTGGTGAAGATTTAAACCGTTAATTCAAAACAAGGTTTGCACACCCAGGGCCCATTTGCGTTCGTGTGCCAATAGCCATTTCTTTTTGGGGATACCACCGGCAAATCCAACCAGCGATCCATTGCTGCCAATCACCCGGTGACAGGGAACAATGATGGCGATATTGTTTTTGCCGTTTGTATTGGCAGCAGCCCTGATGCATTTGGGGTCACCCAGTTTTTTGGCGAGGTCGAGGTAGGAGATGGTTTTGCCAAATGGAATATCCAGCAAGGCCGACCAAACCGATTGTTGAAATGGCGTGCCCGACTGCGCCACCGGAATATCAAAAACGCGGCGCTGTCCGGAGAAATAAGCCATCAATTGATTAACAGTCTCCAATAATATCGGATTACGCAGCGGTTGCTGCAAATCAGCAGCGGCAGTTTCTTCTGCATCGCAAAAATGCAATTCGCAGAGGTAACTAACGGTGGCGCGCAACCGAAGCAGGCCGACAGGTGATGAATAATAACTGGTTTCTATGTCCATTAGCCAATCTTTTGTCCGTTGGTAACAGGTCGCTCAGGCGATAACAATACTACCTCATTTCCTGTTGAATATACTCCCAGCACCAAACATTCGCTGTTGAAGTCGGCGATTTGTTTGGGTGGAAAATTGACGACGGCGATCACCTGCCTTTGTAAAAGATCGGTTTGACCGTACAAATCGGTGATTTGCGCCGACGACCGCAAAATGCCCAGCGGCCCGAAATCAATGGTCAGTTGCCAGGCTGGCTTTCTTGCTTTGGGAAAGGGCGCTACGTCGATGACGGTGCCTACGCGCATGTCTATTTTTTCAAAATCGTTCCAACTGATCATTTTTTTAAGTCGAATGTAAGAGGCAATGCGTACATTCAAAGCTCCTAAATTATTCATCTAACCGATTGTTTACTTATGGCGCGTAAATCAGCTTCGCGAAGAAAGTTTCTGCAGGCCTCGGGACTTGCAGCAACCGGATTTTTTATTGTTCCCCGGCATGTGCTGGGAAAAGGATTTGTTGCTCCCAGTGATAAATTGAATGTTGCTGCTATTGGAGCCGGTGGCAAGGGCCAAAGTGATATTGCCGAGTTTTTTAAAACCGGTAAGGTAAATATTGTTGCCATGGCAGATGTCGACGATCGCCAGGCAGTTGCGTCGAGAAAGGCGCAACCGAAAGCAACCTACTACCGCGATTTCCGCGAGATGCTGTCGAAAGAGCACAAAGGCATTGACGCCGTTTCAATTTCGACACCCGATAATACCCATGCCAATGCCACACTGGCTGCCATGCAATTGGGCAAACACGTGTACACGCAAAAGCCGTTGACGCACGATATTTGGGAAGCAAGATTATTGACCGAGGCGGCCAAGAAATACAAAGTGGTGACCCAAATGGGCAACCAGGGTGGAAGTGGTGATGGTGTTCGTCGCGCGCAAGAATTGATCAACGCCGGCTTGATAGGCGATGTGACCGAAGTGCATTGCTTCACCAACCGACCGGTATGGCCCCAGGGCATTGCTACACCAACGGGCAAGTTTGATGTGCCAAAAGAATTGGATTGGGATCTCTGGCTGGGACCTGCCAAAGCGATCGACTACAACCCCGCGTACCTGCCCTTTAACTGGCGCGGCTGGTGGGCCTTTGGTACGGGTGCATTGGGCGATATGGCCTGTCATATCATGGATCCTGTCTATCGCATACTGCCGATCCTATATCCCACTTCGGTGGAGTGTTCTGTTGCCAATATCTGGAAAGGCATGTGGGAAGAAGGTAATTTTGTGGATAGTTGTCCGCCGTCATCCATCATTCACCTCAGCTATGAACGCACCGACGGCAAAGGCACCATTAAAGTATCCTGGCACGATGGCGGATTATTGCCCGCGCGCCCTGATGAATTGCTGCCCGAAGAACCATTCGGTAACTGGGACGGTGGCACCTTGTTCGTGGGCACCAAAGGCAAATTGTTAACCGATTGCTATGGTGAAAACCCGCGCCTATTGCCCACCATACGCATGAAAGAAAACCTGCCGGCGCCATCGCTGCCGCGGGTGCCCGAAGGCCACTACGCGCAATGGATCAATGCCTGTATTGCAGGCTATGGCAAAGCGACTACCAGCTCACCCTTTGAATATGCCGGACCATTCACCGAAAGCATTCTTATTGGCAACCTGGCCATCCGGAGCTGGATGTACAAGAATCCTAACCTGAAAGGATGGAACGATAAATACCTGGGCCGCAAAACCCTGCTGTGGGATGCGAAGAATATGCGCATCACCAACTTTGAAGAAGCAAATCAATTTGTGAAGCGGGAACGAAGAGCGGGATGGGAGCTTACCATGTGAGCGACTGTTTAAGGTTTAAAGTTTAAGGTTTAAGGTGCTGCCGCGTGCGTGGTGACGATAAGTATAAAACCCTTCGTTTATGGCGAAGGGTTTTTTTATAGAATGAGGTAACTAGTCGCTATTTACAACATCGCTGCGAGTTCGAGCAGTTCATCGTGTTTGTAGCCGTGCTGGTCGTTGTTGAAGCAGCGGGCAAATTCTTCGAGGAGTTGTTGAATGAGACGCAGGTTAGAGAGAGGTCGGAAAAAATGTCCGGTGGTTGGTACGGCAATGCGGCGGAAATACGTTTCAACGTCTTTTTGCGAGTATACCTGACCGTTAGTAGGGTCAATGAAAAAACTGATGCGGTGCATGGGGTTGGCGGGCAGGTCGGCCCAGTCGCCCCCTGACAAATCATAGTAAGCCAGGATATGCTGTTTGGGAATCGGAATGGCACGAATCGGGATGCTGAGCAGATCACACAAGATCAGGTAAAGAATGCCATTGCACAAAGCATTTCCTTTTTTGCTCTCCAATACATTGTTGAGCAGAAAATCATTGGGCTCCTTGTGGTTCACTTCGGTGCCCTTGAGGTGATAATAATTATAGAGAATGGTGGTTAGTACATTGGTTTGTTCCAGCGGCGTGAGGTAGTTGTTCAACTCCAGCCAGATATTGCGACGCATTTTTTCCACTTCCTGCAAAACTTGGTTTACCTGGAGATCGGGATATTGAAATTTCGCTACCAACAAGGCGCCGGCCAGCAGGTCGGGTTCATCGAGTTGTTTCCAACGCGTAAATTCCTGTACCAGGTCACAATAATGAAGCCGGTGAATCAACATTTCAATCCGCTCCTGTACTGCTTCATCGGGCGTGTTCTCCCACAAATGTTCGAGGTTTGGAATAATGGTGGAGCCCATACTTAACAGCCGGTCGCTGACTGTCGAGAATACCTCGGTGTCGGGGTCATCCATCAGGTGGAAAAGGGCTGATATTTCGCGGGTTTGTTCCATCAGAGCAGTTCTATCAAATCATGTTCCCAGCTTTAACATATCTGTTCCCAAATATGACGCTTCAACAGGGGAAATTATTGTTAGCATTCAGCCAATAAATTTCCACTTTCGATAGAATGAGCCAAATGGTAATTATCCACAAACCCCAAAAACTGGGGAAAGGCGATTACTTTTTCTTTGCGGCTTTTTTAACTGCCGTTTTTGCCGAAGCAGTCGAGGCCTTTTTAGTGGCTGCTTTCTTGCTGGTAGTAGCGGTTTTCGCCGCACTCGCTTTTTTGGAAGCTGCTTTTTTCGTGGTTGCTTTTTTACTGAATGCGCCAGGTAGCTGGTCTTCGATCATTTTTTTAACGGCTTCGATCGTCACCGTGTCGAGATCGGCTGCCTCGTACTTGCTACCATCGGCCTTGCGACCCAGCTTCAGCATTTTTTTACCAAAGCGAATGAACGGACCCCAACGGCCATTCTCTACCGCAATTTTTTCGGCAGGCCATTGTTGTATATAGCGGTTGGCTTCTTTCTCGATTTTTTTAGAGATCAGTTCATTGATGTCCTTTTTACTCAGCGCGTCGAAATTATAGGCACGCGGAATATTGATAAACATATCATTCCACTTGATAAAGGGGCCGAAACGACCTTTGCCCTTGGTAACCGGCAATCCCTCATAAGTAGCAATCGGCGCATCAGCGGTTCGCTTTGCTTCAATGAGTTCGATGGCCCGCTCCATTTCCATGCTTAGGGGGTCTTCGCCCTTGGGAATCGAAATAAATTCTTCGCCGAATTTTACATAGGGGCCAAAACGGCCCACATTCACGGCCACTTCCTGGCCTTCATATTCACCTAGGGTCAAGGGCAGCTTAAACAAATCCATCGCTTCATCAAAACTGATGGTCTCAATGCTTTGACCAATTTTTAGCCGCGCAAACTTGGGTTTTTCTTCTTCATTGCTTTCACCGATCTGCACCATAGGACCATAACGACCCATCCGTGCTACCACTTTTTTACCAGTGGCATTGTCGATCCCCAATTCTCTTTCACCGGTTGCCCGTTCAGCGGTTTCTATGGTATTGTCTACATCTTTTTTGAAAGGATTGTAGAAATCATCAATCATCTTATACCATTCGCGCTTGCCATTGGCAACATCGTCAAACTCTTCTTCAATCTTGGCCGTGAAACCATAATCCATCACGTCGTTGAAGTACTGGCTCAAGAAATCAGTCACCACCAACCCGAGGTCGGTGGGAAACAGTTTTGCTTTTTCTGCGCCGGTATTCTCGGATGCTTTTTCCTGTTGAATCTTGTCTTTCTCGAGCGTGAGTATGCGATATTCACGGGGCGTGCCTTCTTTGTCGCGTTTCTCTACATAATTTCTTTTCTGAATGGTAGAGATGGTGGGCGCATAGGTCGACGGGCGACCAATACCCAGTTCTTCCAACTTTTTTACCAGTGATGCCTCCGTGTAACGGGGCGCCGGGCGATTGAATCTTTCGGTGGCGCGCATTTCCCGCAGTGGCAAGGATTGCGACACGGTTAATACCGGCAACATGCCTTCGGCAGTTTCATCATCCGTGATGTCTTCTTCATCACGGTCTTCGCGATACACTTTCAAAAAACCTTCAAACTTGATCACTTCGCCGCTGGCAGTCAACTCTTCTTTGTTGGTAGAGATGCCAATTTTGGCGATGGTGCGTTCCAATTCTGCATCTGCCATTTGTGAAGCCATGGTACGCTTCCAAATCAGGTCGTACAAACGTTGTGTTTCCGGATCGTCTGATCCGCTGGCATCCATATAAGTAGGACGAATGGCTTCGTGTGCTTCCTGGGCCGACTCGTTTTTGTTCTTGTACTTTCGGGGTTGAAAATAGCGCTGGCCGTATTGCGATTCAACTTGCTGGCGAATGCTGTCCATCGCTGTATCACTCAGGTTCACACTGTCGGTACGCATGTAGGTGATCTTACCGCTTTCGTAGAGCTTTTGGGCCACTTGCATGGTGCGGCTCACCGAGTAACCAAGTTTGCGGCTCGCTTCCTGCTGCAGGGTAGAAGTCGTAAATGGTGCCGCGGGCGATTTACGTGCCGGCTTCACCTGTATGTCTTTCACCGTATAATCAGCACCAACACACGAGCGCAGAAATTGCTCGGCATCGGCTTCCTGGTTGAATTTTTGTCCCTCGGCTTTGAAGGCAACCAGTTTACCACTGGTATCCTTAGCGGTAAACCAGGCTTCGATGCGAAACTGGCTGACCGACTGAAAGGCATTGATCTCTCTTTCGCGTTCTGCAATCAGTCGCACGGCCACGCTTTGCACCCGACCCGCACTGAGCGAATTGCCCATGCTCATTTTGCGCCACAAAACAGGGCTTAACTCGAAGCCAACAATACGATCCAATACCCGGCGTGCCTGTTGGGCATTCACCAGGTCCATATTGACGATGCGGGGCTGGTTCACTGCTTTCTTGATGGCGGGAGAAGTGATTTCGTGAAAAACGATCCGCTTGGTCGATTTGGGATCGAGGCCGAGTACTTCGCAGAGGTGCCAGCTAATGGCTTCCCCTTCACGGTCCTCATCGGTCGCCAGCCATACTTCGTCGCTTTTCTTCGCCAGTTGCCGGAGTTCCTGTACCACTCTTTCCTTATCGTCCGGAACGATATACCGCGGCTTGTATTTGTTTTTTATATCGATACCCATCTCTCCTTTGTCGAGGTCGCGGATATGGCCATAGCAACTTTTCACCGAAAAATCCTTCCCCAGGATCTTTTCGATGGTTTTCGCTTTGGCGGGCGACTCCACAATCAATAAATTCTTAGCCATCTGGTTCGCTTCGTTTTAATTTTCGTCCGATCGCTGCAAGTTTAGGCCAAAGCGCCGAAATAAACAATTTGCGATTTGCGACGGCGGTGATTTTGTACATTTCAGGTACAAACCAATCGCGATGAGAAATTTCTGTTTAGCCATCCTGTTGCTGCTCGCCCATCAACTGTTTGCCCAGTCGAAAGAAGAAGCCTCGGTCAAGGCCTGCATTGATCAACTGTTTACGGCGATGCGTACGGGCGATAGCTCCCTGCTGGCCGAATGCTTTTCGCCCACGGCGCTGCTGCAAACCATTGTAAGCCATCAAGACGGGTCGACCGAAGTTAAAACGGAACCAGTACAACTATTTGTAAGCAGTGTTGGGAAGCCACACAAAGAAGTGTACGACGAGAGGATCAGTTATGGTTCCATCCTGGTAGACGATAACCTGGCCAGCGTTTGGACACCCTATCAATTTTACCTGGGCGAAAAGTTTTCCCATTGCGGCGTCAATGCGTTTCAACTGGTCAAATTGAATGGTCGCTGGAAAATACAATATATCATTGATACCCGCCGAAAAGGCGATTGCCTATAGACATCATTGATGACCGCCCTTATTTACTGCGGGTCAGTTTGTATTTCTTGTTCACCTTCGGGCTGTTAAAGTAGTTGTTCAGTTCTTCTTCGCTGAATTCACCCGTATCGACCAGGGGAACATCAACAAGTTGCACCTGCACCGCTTTCAGCTCAGCGCGAATCTTCGCCAGCTTGGTCAGAATTTCGGGGTCCTTTTCACCAATCAACATATTATCTGACAATACATAATCCAGTCGCTTGATACAGCCGCGGATGGCGCTGGCCGAATTTTGCTCATAGGTTTTGGTGGGTGAAGCCGCTTCTTTCACCGGCACCAGGGCAACACCAACACTCGGCAATACCTTGCCTACATTTTGTGAACTCTTGGAAGTGCTGGTAGCAAGCGCAGTGCCTGTAAGCGCAGAAGTACCAGATGCAATATCGAAGGTACTGCGCGCGCTCTTGGTGTTTTTTACTTTTTTATCCAATTCGCGGAAGGTATACTTCAAAGCGAGAATATACTTATTGACCTCCTTCACCATTTTTTCATATTCCACCTGGCGGAAGGGGTAGTTAAGCGCATCGCGCACAATCACTTTAATAATGGCGGTGTCTTTGTTGAAAAACTTATCTGATCCAATAAAACTGATATTGAATACCCGCACTTTGGCCGAATCGGTTTCCTTCACAAAATCAAATGGTACGGGCCATACAAAGCGGTCGTTGCATTTTGTCACCGAAGTATAACTACGCAGGGGCGCATTCACTATCGTATTCATGTGTTCAATCGGGAAACTGCCCGCTTCGCATTGTACATTGAAGGAAAGTGTATCGCCTTCATCGATATATACCACCGAGTTTACCGAAGGCTTTACCTGCGATATTACAATTTCTGTATTATAGAACACGAGTGTAAAAGAGGTATCTACTTTTTCTTTGGGATTGGCCAGGTTCTGCACACCGAGGTACACTTTGTATTCCTGGTCGTATTTGAGGCGACCCGATAAGAAAAAGGATTTATCGGCTTTAAAGCTCAGCACCCCGTCGTCTTTATTGATCCGAAGACCCACCGGCGCATTGCGCAGGTACCAGAAATACCTCGAAGAATCTTTATTGATATCGAGATTATACTCCATGGAAGAATCCACATGAAGGGTAATGTAGGGGTTCAGGTTAATAATCCTGAGCGCTGTATCCACCGGCACAACCAGGGTGGGAAAGGGCAAAGTATCAACCGGTATTTTTTTTACCAATGAGGTATCCTGGCCGAAACTTGAATATACAGAGGATATCAGGACAAAGACCAGTAACCAGTGAATTCGGGAACGTTTACATGCCATTCGCTGAATGTTAATTACAAGTATCAAAAGTTTGGCAAATCTAGCTCATTTTCAGCATACTAGAGCAGAAGAAACGGTTCAATTCCAATAAAAAACCCCTCCGTAGAAACGGAGGGGAAATTAACCAAAACCAACTGCTTATGAGAAACAATTATTGTATATGTATCAATTGCGGATCAACCTTAACATCTTCCTTCTTTGGTATAAATACCTTCAGAATGCCATTTTCATACTTGGCCTGGATATTGGCGGCATCGGCTTTTTCGTCGACCGAAAAACTGCGCTTAAAAGAAGCCGCACTAAACTCGCGACGAATCACTTTCAGGTCTTCGCTGGTTGATTCTTCTTTGTGTTCATAGGAAATAGTGAGGAGGCCTTTGTCCACCTGCACTTTAAAATCTTCTTTGTTACGACCGGGTGCATTTACTTCAAGATGATAACCATCCTTGTTTTCCACAATGTTTACCGGTGTGCCGGCGAGGTTACCTGCTTCACGGAGCAAGCCGGGAAATTCCTGGAACCAATCTTCGATTAAGTTGCCAAAAGGACGGCCGGGCTGAATGCGTTTTACGAGTGTCATGGTATTCAATTTTGTGTTTTACAATTTGGCATTGTCTGTTCAAATGCTGTACCGTGCCGGTTTACCTGCCAACTCTACGGAAAACGGTTTCAAAAAGAAGGATTTTGGTGTCAGATTGACAAAATGTTAATTTTTTACAGACAGATTGACAGTAGTGAACCTTTTGCCAGCATTCCTTGTTTTATTCTACTTTTGCAAACGCAAACAATCTAACTATGTATCCAGCAGAAATAGTAACTCCCATGAAGGAGGAGTTGACAGAAGAAGGCTTCACCGAATTATTGAATGCAGGCGAAGTAACCGATCAGTTACAGAAAGAGGGCACCACCCTGGTGGTGATCAATTCGGTTTGTGGCTGCTCGGCCGGTACTGCCCGTCCCGGTGTATTGATGGCCGTTGCCAATAGCCAGAAAAAGCCCGATCATTTAACCACGGCTTTTGCCGGTTATGATGTGGAGGCCGTTAAAAAACTGCGCGAACATTTGTTGCCTTACCCACCGTCTTCCCCCGCAGTGGCTTTGTTCAAAGACGGGCAACTGGTTCATTTCATCGAGCGTCACCAAATTGAAGGCCGTTCGGCGCAAATGATTGCACACAACTTGATTGCCGCATTCGACCAGTATTGTTAATCGATAATAGTAAGTATTGAAACCCCTGCCATGCAGGGGTTTTTTCTTATCATTGCGAATCATTGCCTGGCCAATTCAATAATTTATTTGCATGTACCCCAACCTGTACTACGCTGTTAAGGATCTGTTTGGATGGGAGATCCCCGGACTCCGTTTTATCAATTCCTTTGGCTTTTTTGTTGCCATCGCTTTTTTGGCTGCCGCCTGGATATTGACACTTGAATTGAAACGCAAGGGGCGCCAGGGTTTACTGCATTATGAAGAAACAAAAATTACCGTGGGCGAACCCGCCAGCTTTGGCGAGTTGCTGATGAATTTTGTGACCGGTTTTATTTTGGGCTACAAGATTTTAGGTGCTTTTATTATCGGACCGGCAGATCCGCAGAATTTTATTTTTTCGGCTGAAGGAAGTTGGCCGGCGGGTATTGGCCTCGGGCTTTTTTTCGCCGGGCTAAAATGGTACGAAAAGAACAAACAAAAACTGGCTAAACCAGAAGAAAGAATCATTCGCATCTGGCCGCACGATAGGGTAGGTGATTTTGTGGTGTTGGCGGCGATATTCGGTTTTGGCGGTGCCAAAATATTTCACAACCTCGAAAACTGGAGCGAGTTTATTGCGGATCCTTTAACTGCTTTATTGTCGTTTAGTGGGTTGACGTTTTACGGCGGACTCATCTGTGCGGCCATCGCCATTTTGTGGTATGCCCGTAAGCACAAGATTTCCATGCGGCATTTGTGTGATGCAACGGCACCGGCACTGATGCTGGCCTATGCGGTTGGCCGGATAGGCTGCCAGGTTTCGGGCGATGGCGACTGGGGCATAGTGAGCGACAAGCCAAAGCCATTTGGTTTTCTGCCCAACTGGATGTGGTCCTTCCGCTTCCCCCATAATGTGATCAATGCCGGCGAACCCATTCCGGGTTGCACGGGACAATATTGCAATGAACTGCCCGAGGGCGTTTACCCCACCGCGTTTTACGAGACCATGGTTTGCCTGCTGTTGTTTGGCCTGCTTTGGTATTTCCGCAAACGCATCGATATTCCCGGTCGTATCTTTGCTCTTTATTTGATTTTCAATGGCGTAGAACGATTCTTCATTGAAAAAATTCGCATTAATACTAAGTATGATATTTTTGGTTTTCACCCCACCCAGGCGGAAATCATCTCCAGTTTACTGGTCATTTCGGGCATCATACTGTGGGTTTGGATGGGCAAAATGCCCCGCCCCAATGAGCCCAAAACTGCCGGGCCGTCACCTGCATTTACCTAATGCATGTATAGTAGAATCCTTCGCCGAAGCGCTCAAAACATTTTCAAGCGCATGCTGCTTTAGAAGAGCAGCACAGCATTTTGTCAAGGCCGCATTCATTGCAGACCTGGTAAGGTAAGTTCCATGTTGGCGCCGTTTATAGCGCCTGCTTTCCGTTTGTCATTCAACCGACTTCGGCGGTAACCATTCTCCCGGAAAACCGTCACAGTATGGACACATTGCCGAAAATCAAGCCAATTGACCGTTCAGCATTTAACAATGTACATTGCATAACATAGTACCTAATTTAGAGTTGTAATAGTTAACCAATGGTACCACAGCAACCAGCCAACATGAAAAAGAACTTAGTATCCCTGACTGCCGCACTTTTGTTTATTGCCGCCTCCAGTTTTGCGCAGCAAGCCGGCCTATCGATCAAAGGCACCGTGACTGACGGAAAAAAGCAAGCCCTGGAAAGTGCAACTGTAAGCCTGTTAAAGGCAGACTCTACTGTGCTGCGGACAAAATCGACCGGGGCCGACGGACAATTTGAATTTGCCAATCTGCAACCCGATGCCTATCTCGTTAAGGTATCGGCCGTAGGTCAACAAACCTGGTATTCTAACTTGGTGACCCTGAGCAGCCAATCGGTCGATATACCAACGATTGGTTTACAGGCTGCCCGTAAGGAATTGAATGCGGTAACGGTAACCGCTCGCAAGCCCCTGATAGAACAACGAATCGATCGCACCATTGTAAACGTAGAAGCGGCTGTTACCAATACCGGCGCTACGGTGTTGGAAGTGTTGGAAAAATCGCCCGGCGTATTGGTCGACAAAGACGGCAATATCAGCCTCAAAGGCAAGCAGGGTGTCATGGTGATGCTGGATGGCCGTCCCTCGTATTTGACCGGTGAGCAATTGAACAATTTACTGAAATCGATGCCGTCCAGTTCGGTCGACCAAATCGAAATCATCACCAACCCCTCGGCCAAATACGATGCTGCCGGCAATTCGGGCATCATCAATATCAAGACGAAGAAAAATAAACAAGGTGGTTTCAACGGATCGATAACAGCGAATTATGGCCAGGGTGTTTATTGGAAAACCAATAACAGTTTTAACCTGAACTTTCGCAGCAAGAAATTCAACTTGTTTGCCAACGGTGGTTACAGTGTTTGGAATGGGTTTCAACGCCTCGATATCAACCGTCGTTTTCTCAGCGATGAAAGCAAAGAGTTGACCGGCATATTCGACCAAACCTCGATGATGTATAATAAGAACAGCAACTATTCGCTGAAGTTGGGAGCAGATTATTATTTGTCCGCCAAAACCACCCTCGGTATTGTGCTCAACGGCGGCTTATCGCCCGAAGACCAACACGGAAAAAATACCAGCAAACTGATGAACCCATTCAGCCAAATCGATTCCATGCTTTTTGCAACCAGCCAAAACAAGGATCGATGGAAGAACAAAAGTGTAAACCTCAATGTACGCCACCAGTTCGATTCACTGGGCCAGGAGTTAACCGGCGATATTGATGTAATCAAATACGGGTCGCGCAGTGAGCAAGTGTTTAACAATACCATTGCCGATCCCAACGGCGACGAACGATATACTGAAACCTTGCAGGGAAAACTGCCGGTGAATATCAATATCTACACCGCCAAGGTCGATTATACGCGGCCACTGAACAAAAGCAGTAAAATTGAATCTGGCCTGAAAGGCAGTTATGTGAATACCGACAACGAAGCCAACTATGCCAACCTGGTGAATGGCAACTGGGAAGCCGACTGGCGGAAGTCGAACCATTTTCAATACAAGGAGAATATTTTTGCTGCCTACCTCAACTATAATACCCAGTGGAAGAAATGGGGATTGCAATCGGGTCTTCGCTACGAATACACCAAGTACCAGGGTAACCAGAATGGCAACCCCACCAAACCAGATTCATCTTTCAAACGCAGTTATAGCAATTTGTTTCCGACGGTATTTATCAGTTATGCTGCAAATGATAAAAACCAGCTCGCGCTCTCGGTTGGCCGACGCATTGACCGACCAGCTTACCAGGACCTGAACCCCTTTCTTTTCTTTCTTGATAAATACACCTACGGACAAGGTAACACTTATCTACAACCGCAGTTTACCAATAACTTGGAACTGACGCACACATATAACAGCATATTGACCACCACGGTAAACTATAGTTATACCAAAAACTTTTTTGCCGAAACCTTCGAACCTTCGGGCGAGGCGGTGATTGTAAAGCAGGGCAATATTGGCAAAAGACAAAATGCAGGTGTATCGGTAAGTGCGCAGTTGCCAGTCAACAAATGGTTCACGACCATCTTATACAGCAACTATAATTACACCGTTTTTGAAGGTATGTTGAACGGTGATATGTTGAAGGTATCGGCCGGAAACCTGTTGTTCAATATCAACAACCAATTCAAGTTTGAGAAAGGCTGGAGTGCAGAATTGAGTGGCTGGTATCGCACCAAAGGGGTGGAGGGGCAGATCTTGATCAATGACATGGGAGCTGCATCGGCCGGTATTGCCAAGCAGGTATTGAAAGGCAAGGGCACCCTGAAACTGAACGTGCGCGATATATTTTATACCCAGCAGGCTTCGGGCGATATCAATTTCAAGAATACACTCGCCCATTTCAGGAATAGCCGTGATTCGCGGGTGGCCAATATCTCATTTGTGTATCGCTTTGGTAAAGTGGCCAAAGATACCCGTCAGCGTCGAAACAATGGCGGGGCCAACGACGAGCAGAACCGCGTAAAAATGGGTGGCAATAACTAATAACATTGCGTTATTTTTGCCGGATAAAATTTCGGTTATGCCATCATTTGACCTGGTCAGCAAAGTAGATCTGCAAACGCTCGACAATGCCGTGAACACGGTAAAAAAAGAAATTACCAATCGGTTTGATTTTAAAGATTCGCATGTTTCGATCGATTTGAATAAAAAGGATTTGTTGCTCACCATCGAAGTAGAAAGTGAAATGAAACTGAACCAGGTGATTGATGTACTGATCAGTCGCACCATGAAGCAGGGACTGGAAGCAACCATTTACGACCTGGAAGCAAAAAAAGGTGGCCAAAGTGGCAAGGTTTTCAAAAAAGAAATTCCGGTGAGAAACGGGCTGAAACAGGAAGATGCCAAAAAAGTAGTGAAGCATGTTAAAGACGCCGGACTGAAGGTGCAAGCCGCCATTATGGACGATATGGTACGGGTAACGGGGAAGAAAATCGACGACCTGCAAGCGGTTATCCAGGCCAGCAAAACCTGGGGAATGGGCATACCCTTTCAGTATGTTAACATGAAAGATTGATTGTCAATAAGTTAACGGCTAATGTTTTTTGGGAAATATTGCTGTTATTCGTGCATTAATCGTTAGTTTTGCATTCCAAATTTTAAATCAACAGCACGGCAAAATCCGTGCGGCCTTAAAACTTCTATCATGAAACAAGGTATCCATCCGCAGAACTACCGTTTCGTTGTGTTTAAAGACATGAGTAATGGTTTTGCGTTTATCAGCAAATCAACCGCTGCCACCAAAGAAACCATTCAGTGGGAAGACGGTAAAGAGTATCCCCTGATCAAGCTTGAAATTTCAAACACGTCGCATCCGTTCTTTACTGGTAAGAATGTATTGCTTGACACAGCAGGTCGTATCGACAAGTTCAAAAAGAAATACGCCAAAAAATAATAAACCCCTTGGGTTTCGAAAAAACCGGCCGGCTATCCCGACCGGTTTTTTTATTAGCTTTAACCCATGCAATCCATCCTGTTTTCCGAAGAGTATTGCCACCCGGAAAACCTGTTTCCATTCACCTTGACCCGCCGCATTCAAGACATCCGGATGGGGATATTCAGCATACGCGAGAAATGGGAGTTGGGTTTGCAAATGCCTTCGTTCGATAAATGGGAAGGTGACTACAAGGAATCAGATCGGTCGTTGAAAATTGACGGTGATTTGGCCGAAGGAGACTATTTCCTGGTTCACGCCAATATACTGCCCGACCCTGCACTTATTGAAGCCATTAAAAAACTGCAGCCGGCTGAATTGTTGGTGCACGAAAAAGCCGGTGCCGTGGCTTTTCATTTTACAAAGAAAGAAGTTACGGGACTGCACCAGATCAAGGTCGATAAAGTAGTTCAGTATGAAGCATCGGTCTTGTTTATCAAAAACCCCTGGGACATTTTCAGCTTTAACGATGATGCGATTCGACTCGATCTCAATTTGATCATGCAGTTGCGTCGATCGGCTGCATTATCCGGCACGAACCGGGTCATCGGCGATGGCACTGTTTTTTTGGAAGAAGGCGCGCAGGTGGAACATTGCCTTTTAAATACGCAGAACGGACCGATCTATATTGGAAAAGATGCCGAAGTAATGGAAGGCAGTTGCATACGTGGTCCTTTTGCCTTGGGCGAAAAGGCGGTACTGAAGATGGGCAGCAAAATTTATGGGGCTACTACCATTGGTCCGCATTCAATCGCCGGTGGCGAAATCAAAAACAGTGTTATTATGGGTTATTCCAATAAAGCCCATGATGGTTACCTCGGTGATGCGGTGATCGGTGAGTGGTGCAACCTCGGCGCTGGCACGTCGGCCTCCAATGTCAAAAACAATGCAGCACCTGTTTTTGTGTACCATCCAGCCAGCGCTGGTGGTATGGGCAATGCCGGCATCAAATGCGGCTTGCTGATGGGCGATTACAGTCGCTCGGCCATCAACAGTTCATTTAATACCGGCACCGTGGTAGGTGTATCGAGCAGTGTTTTCGGTGCTGGCTTATCGCCGAAATACATACCGAATTTTTCCTGGGGCGCTGATGGCGTTCGCAAATATGAATTTGACAAAGCGCTGCGTGATATTCGTAATTGGAAAAGCTTTAAAAACGCTGAACTTCAGCCGCGTGAAGAGAATATACTTAAATATATTTACGACAATTTTTAAACCAACGTAAAGAATGAGAAAACAAATCGCTGCCGCCAACTGGAAAATGAACTGCACGTATCAGCAGGGAGAAAAATTGCTGGATGATATCCTCAAAGCAAAACCGGCCCTGGGTGCCGACCAACTCGTTCTCTTTGCTGTTCCCTTTCCTTACCTGATCATGGCGAAAAGCGAAGTGGCCGATGAAAAAAATGTGCAGATAGCCGCGCAAAACTGTTACCATAAAAAAGCAGGTGCGTATACCGGCGAGGTATCGGCCGAAATGCTCGATTCGATCGGCATCGATTATTGCATTGTGGGGCATAGTGAGCGCCGCGAATATTTCAACGAAAGCAACCAGGACCTGGCGGAGAAAATCAACCTATTATTGAGCTTCGATATGGTGCCTGTTTTTTGTTGCGGTGAAGCACTCGCTGTTCGGGAAGCCGGTCAACAAAACGAATGGGTTGCCAAACAACTGGAAGAATCATTGTTCCACCTGAGCGATGACCAAATAAAAAAAGTAGTAATTGCCTACGAACCCATTTGGGCCATCGGCACGGGTAAAACAGCCAGTGCTGCGCAAGCGCAGGAAATGCATGCATTCATTCGTTCGGTACTCGCCAAAAAATTCGGCCAGCCGACCGCTGATCAAATTTCCATTCTGTATGGTGGAAGTGTAAAAGCATCCAATGCGGCTGAAATATTTGCGGGTGCAGATGTAGATGGCGGACTAGTAGGTGGTGCGTCTTTGATTCCCGAAGAATTTGTGGCGATTATCAAGGCACTCAAATGAGTGATGGCCGATGAAGGCAGCGCAACGAATACTGGTTATTAAAACAGGCGCCGCGGGAGACATCGTGCGTTCCAGTATTCTTTTTCATTTATTTCCTGATGCTGAATGGCACTGGATCTGCTCGGCTGATTATTTTCCTCTTTTCGCCGACAGACCTGGCTTGACTTTATATGCCGAATCTGCTTTACCGGAATCTGTTTTTTCCATTCCATTTGACCTGGTCATTTCGCTGGAAGAAGATTTTCCGCTGGCGGACTATGGTTCCCGGTTTCAATACAAACAGTGGGAAGGCTTGTACTGGCAAAATGGATTGCACTACACGGCCAATGCAGCAAGCTGGTATGACAGGAGCCTTTGTTCCGCATTGGGTCGCGATCAGGCCAATGCCTTAAAAAAAGCCGGCACGCGAACCTACCAGGATTACTTATGCCAAATGCTCGGCAAGTCTTTTAATGGCGAGCCCTATGCCATTTTTCAACCCGTAAAGCAGCCAGCCACCAAACGCATCGGCATCGAAACGCGGGCGGCTGGTCGCTGGCCCAACAAGATCTGGGAAGGCTATGCAGATTTATCCGCACGGTTGACGGCTGCCGGCTATGAGGTCTTTCATTTTGTACAGCGCGATCACCTACGAGATTATATGCAAGAGATTGCCCGTTGCGAATTGCTTGTTACCGGTGATACTTTGTCTATGCACCTGGCGTTGGCCTACAACATACCCACCGTAGCTTTGTTTATCTGCACCCAACCAACGGAGATTTTCGGTTATGGTTGTTTGGAGAAGATCGTGCATCCGAATTGGGAAGATTATTTTTTTGCGCAAAGCTATAACCCGGCGGCAGTGGGTGGCATACCTGTTGAGACCGTATTTAACCGGGTGACAAACCTGTACCAAAAACGGCAGGAAACCGTTGCCGGATAAGTTCAATGCTGTATTGACCCGCCGCAATTTTTGCCGCTGCATCAAGCTGGGCATAGGCTTTACTATCCAAGGCTTGCAATTTTTGCAGCAGCGCGTCCATATTGGCATACTGCAAACCGGCAGGCTTCAGCGCCGCTGGTATTACCAGGCTCTCGGGATATAAAAAAGGCTTGCCATGTTTGATGATATCAAAAATATTTCCCGACGATTTTGTAAGGCCATACACTTCGGGGATATCACCGCAAATTTTTGTGTTTACCACCGACGGGATCCAGATAAAATGCGCGCGGTCTAAAGCTGCATCAAACACAGCCTGCCTTACTTCTTGCTCTTCAAACCATTCCGTCTGCTCGGCATAATGCAGTTTGCAGGTGTTCCAAATGTCTTTTGCATACTCAGCGTTACCGCCACCCAGCAATACAACGGCATAGGCCTTGCTTTTATCGAGCAACTGAAATACCTGGGTATAATCGCGGCGCTTTTCATCAATAGTGCCTGGAATCACCAGTCGCAATGCGGTTGAATAGGGCGAAGTATTGTTTCTTGGCTGGTGAACCGCTCCCGGAATGCTGTACACAGCCCGATCACCCGCCTGCACCGACAAGTAAGGCACCACGGTGTCAGAAACCGTATTAAATGCGCCAGCTCGCTTGGTCAATAATTTTTTACCCCAGTACCTTATCCAGGATCGCAGACTTACACCAGGCTTGTCTTTAAACAGACAATTTACATCGTGTACGGTGAGAATAGATTTTAGTAGTGGCTGTTGACCTAACAGCCATGCATAAGCGATATGGTGTTTGGAAACAGTGTTGAGGTAAAGCAGGGTTATCTGGTGCTCCTGAATTGCGCGATTTATGCGTCGGCAAAAAGAAAAGGTGCTTTCCTGTTTTTCTTTGACAATCCACCGGTAGCGATCGGCTTTCTCGGCCAGCAGGTCGCGCAGGTTTTTTTCAATCTTGGCGTCAACAAAAAGCGTGATGGTATAACCAGGTTGATCAAATAATTGAATCACCGGAAAAACGCCCTCATAATGTTCGGTTTCCTGTATACCAACCTCCATAGCAATACTTACTTTTACCAAAGTATGAATATGCGCGCCGAATCTGTAAAGAAAAAATATTTTTTGGAAGCCAATGCGGGTACAAACTACCGGCATGGTGGCATTGGCGGCGTAGACATCGAAACCGTTCTTCGAAACAATGGTTTCAACGCAGTTCGTTTTGCCGAAGGCATTTTTCCCTTTGTGCAACCCCTTCGCTGGATGCAAATGCAGCGTTTTCTGCGCCAGTTGCAGGAAGGCGATCTGTTGGTGGCCTTATTCCCCGTGTACCCGCGATTGTACCAGCGGCTGTTACACTTGGCGGCGAAGAAGAAAATCAACCTGGTGATCATCCTGATGGATATCGACGGTTTAAAAAATGGGGACCCTCAGCTGCTGGAAAAAGAAATCCGGTTTCTGCAACCCTTTTCGCAGTTCATCGTGCATGGTGAAACAATGGCACAATGGTTACAATCAAAATTGCCGCATGCTGTTTGCAGTCTACTTGGTCCCTTTGATTTTCTGGCGGCCAAATCAATGGCCAGCCGATTGCCAGCACCGGCGATCAATTATGCAGGCAACCTGCTAAAAAGCAGGTTTATTTACCAATTGAATCAGGTGGATGGGGTTCAATTCTTACTATATGGCGAAGGGGGTGAAAAGGCTGCTAATAACCACCAGGTTATTTGGAAAGGGGTGTTTCAGCCGCATGCGCTGCCTGCGATTGCAGAAGGCAGTTTTGGCCTGGTGTGGGACGGTGATGCGATCGACCGGCCGGCGGGCGTTTTCGGTCAGTACATGCAGTATATTTTCCACCACAAATTGTCGATGTATATACTTGCAGGTCTGCCCGTTTTTATTAATAGCCAGGCGGGTGCCGCCGATTATGTGGTGCGGGAAGGTCTGGGTTGGAAAATAGACGCTATACAGGAATTGCCGGCGAAAATGGCAGAGATTGGCCCCGAAGCTTACCAGTTGGCGCGGGAAAAAATGGCAGTAGTGGCAACACAGCTAAACGAGGGACAACATATCTTGCACGCGCTCAGAAAATTTAGCTCTTAAGCTTTTGAACCAGTTGAATGTATTCTTCCTGGGCTGCGTCTTTGGCTTTGCCTTTTTGTGCTGTCCAGGCTTCGTATTTAGCCTTGGCCACAAAATCAAACATGGTGGGTGCATCACCATTTACATCCCCTTCGGTTGCCTGTTTGTAGAGAGAATATAATTGCAGCAATGTTTCGTTGCTTGGTTTTTCGCTCAGAGATTTGCTATCGGAAACGGCCTGCTCAAACTGCTGTTGTAAGTCCACTGTCATAGGAGAGTTTGCTGCGAAACTAGCCTTTTTTTGGTTACTTTTGCACCGCATTTAAGCGCATTTAATGAAGCATATCCGGAATTTTTGCATTATCGCCCATATCGACCACGGGAAAAGTACCCTTGCCGACCGGCTTTTACAAATGACCAATACGATTAGTGAGCGGGAAATGATGGACCAGGTACTGGACGACATGGACCTCGAACGCGAAAAAGGGATCACCATCAAGAGTCATGCTATCCAAATCAACTATCGGTACACTGATAATCAGCAATATACATTAAACCTGATCGACACTCCCGGCCACGTCGATTTTAGCTATGAAGTAAGCCGGGCCCTGGCTGCCTGCGAAGGTGCCCTGTTGGTGGTAGATGCTGCCCAGGGTATTCAGGCCCAAACCATTTCCAATCTCTACCTGGCGATCGACAACGACCTGGAGATCATCCCCGTGATCAACAAGATCGATATGGACGGCGCGATGATTGAAGAGGTAAAAGACCAGATTGTAGAATTGATCGGCTGTAAGCCGGAAGATATTTTGCTGGCAAGCGGCCGCACTGGTTTGGGCGTCGATAAAATTCTGGAAGCGATTGTAGAACGTATTCCCGCACCCACCGGTAAGGTGGATGAGCCACTGCAGGCCTTGATCTTCGACAGTGTTTTCAACAGCTTTCGGGGCATCATTGTTTATTACCGTATCCTCAACGGAAAAATCCGCAAGGGCGACAAGATCAAATTTGTGTCTACCGGCCAGGAATATTTTGCTGATGAAGTCGGCATCTTGAAACTGAAGATGACCGAAGTGAATGAAGTGTCGGCGGGTGATGTGGGCTATGTGATTACCGGTATCAAGAATGCCAAAGAAGTTAAAGTGGGTGATACCATTACCCTGGCAGCCAACCCGACCAAAGAAGCGATCAAAGGTTTCGAAGAAGTGAAGCCGATGGTTTTTGCGGGCATCTTTCCCGTAGAGACCGATGATTTTGAAGAGCTACGCGATTGCATGGATAAATTGCAGTTAAACGATGCATCGCTTACCTACGAACTGGAAACTTCACAAGCCCTCGGCTTTGGTTTTCGTTGCGGTTTTCTGGGCATGCTGCACATGGAAATCATCCAGGAGCGACTGGAAAGGGAGTTCAACCAAACCGTTATCACCACGGTGCCCAACGTTAGCTTCATCGCTTACACCAGCAAGGGTGAACGCGTAATGGTAAACAACCCCACAGAAATGCCCGACCCCAGCCGGATCGATCGCATTGAAGAGCCATTTATCAAAGCACAGATCATTACCAAGCCGGAATACATAGGTAATATCATGACGCTTTGCCTGGGCAAACGCGGCATCCTGATCAACCAAAGCTATTTGACGCAAACCCGGGTGGAGCTGATATTTGAAATGCCGCTGACTGAAATCGTGTTTGATTTCTACGATAAACTCAAGAGCCAAACCCGCGGTTATGCATCGTTCGATTACCACCCGATTGGTTACCGCGAAGCGGATATCGTCAAAATGGACATTCTGCTCAACGCCGAAAAAGTGGATGCGTTGAGTGCGCTTATCCACCGCAGCCGGGCCAATGATTTCGGCCGCAAACTGTGCGAAAAGCTGAAAGAGTTGTTGCCGAAGCAGCAATTCCTGATCGCTATCCAGGCGGCTATTGGTGCGAAGATCGTTGCGCGCGAAAATATTTCAGCTATGCGCAAAGACGTTACTGCCAAATGTTATGGGGGTGATATCAGCCGGAAAAGAAAATTATTAGAGAAGCAAAAAGAAGGTAAAAAAAGAATGCGCCAGATCGGGTCGGTGGAAGTACCCCAGGAAGCATTTCTGGCCGTACTCAAGCTCGACGACTAGCCGCCGCGGCCAATTTTTTCCAGAAACTATTTTTCAACAACCACCATTGTATGGCGGCATAAACCAGTAAGCTAACGGTTATGCCTATCGTCAATTCTACCACGGGCGGCCATTGGTACTTGCTGGTCAGGTAACGCACACCGGCGGCTACCGGAAAAATAAGCAGACAGGAAGCCAGTTGCAACAGTATACCGCGGCTCAAATTGAAATAACCACGTGAAAGCCAAATACCTGCTGCCAGCACAAAGGTTTCGGTGATCAGGATGGCCCATACTGCGCCGAGTGTGAACCAGTAGTTGACCAATACCAGGTTCAACACGAGCGACATAATGCAGGCGGCACCATAGAGATACACCAATGCTTTTTCGCGGTGGTGCACCATGAGTACCTGTATGTTGAAAAAATCGTGAAAAGGCACAATAACCCAAAGCAGGGAAAACCATTGGAGAATGCTGACGGCGGGCAAGTAATGATCGCCCGATACAAAACGAATCACCGGCTCGGCAAAAAAGAACAATAAAGCACCGATCGGAATACTCAGGTGAAGGGTTAATAACAAGCTGTCGGCCTGCAAGGATTTGTCGACCTCGGTTCTGAAAAGCCGAACGAAAAACACGATGGAAGCTGCAATAAATACATTCAGCCCAAGGCGTACAATTTTAGCAGCTACACTGTAATGGCCCAGCGCAACAACTTGGCCCAATCGAGCCAGCAAGATGGTATCCAATGAAATATATACGGCACCCAACAGTCCCAGTAAGGCGAAGGGCCAAAGCGCTTTAAGCAGGGTTTTAAACAATGGGGGATCCCAGCGCCAATACCTAAAAAGAGTACGCAATTGCCAACCGGCCGACATGGCAATCAATGCGTAGTTGATGGCGCTGATCACCACATAACGCATCAGGTGTTGCTCGCTGTGCACCAGCAGTACAGAACTAACGAGCACGTATAGCCGAAGGTAAAATGTCCGCTTTACGAGAAAGGAGTATTGCTCCTGCGATTGAAAATACCAATCGGCATGAAACATGTATACCAGGATGATAAACCCATACAGGGCTGTAACCTGCCAGGGGCCAATCTGCATGGGCTTTAGCAATACATACACGAGATAACCTACCAGACCCACCAGGGCCATGCAAAAATTGATCAACAGCAGGTGCAGCACAGCGTTCGACTGGTTGGCATCGCCAATAGTTGTCTTGCTCAACAACCGCAAGCCATAATAGGGCACACCGAAAGCAGCCCATACCACTATTACCGAAAGCAAAGATTCGTAGTAACCCAATACCCCGTAACCTGCCGGCCCCAGGGTTCGGGTCATGTAGGGAAAGAGTATGAGTGGGAAAATAATATTCAGTGCCGTATTGGCATACTGCAGCCAGAGCTGTCGAAAAGGAATTTTATTTTTTGCTGCGTTCAGAAATTAGTCTTGTTTCGGTTTTTCCTTTGGCTTTGCCTTCTCCGCATTGCGCTGGGATCTTTCTTCGAGTTTCTTTTCGTCTATTTTCCCATTCTTATCGCGAATCGCGTCTTCCGTTGGCGCGTTGCCGAGATAAGGATCCACGCGTTTGAATTCATCCGGCACATCGGTGAATACTTTTTTCACTTGCACCCATTTGCCATTTTTCCATTCGAAGCCTTCAAAATCGCCATCGGGAATATAGGTCTCGGCCCGGTGTGGCTCGTCGGATTCAGAAATCAGGTGGTCAAAAATGACCATGTTTTTTTCAGGACTATAGTTAAACGTGGTACTGGCTTCTTTCTTGTATTCAATGTGAAATCGGTTCGCGACACTTGCTTTTTTGGCACTGTCTGACTGCACCATGAAAAATGGTCCGCCGAAAACAGGCTCACCTGACTGTGGATCAAAAGTCAGCACCTCCATCCATTTTCGGTTGCTGCCTACGGTGTAGCCGTCAAAGCCCAACAAGGTATAATATTTTTTACCCTGCCATTCTTTTTCAATGATTCGATAATAGAGGGCACCGATCCAGTTGTTGCGTGAACGCACGGAATCATCGGGTTTGCTGGTAAACATCGACGCATCAAAAAGCGGATACAGTTTCAGCGAGCCATCTTTGGTCTTCACCTGGATAGCGCCTTTCTGAAAATAGAAATATTCGTCTTTTTTCAATTGCCAGGTGAAGAGGCGAAAGCTGCTGTCTGGTGCGTATAAGCGGGAGATGGATTGCAAGGAATCAAAGGGATAATAAAACGAATTGGGCACGCGTAATGCCCGCACAAAACCGCGCACAAACAGGCTATCGTTTAGAAAGCGACGACCGGCATAGTCGGCGTTGATCATACTGTCGGCAAAAGCCTTCAATGAATCTTCTTTTTGCCGAAGCATTTTAGCATCGGCGGGTTTGAGTCTTTGTGCCGATGCCCTCAACACAAAACACAACGATAACAATAGAACAAAAACTGCTTTCATTGGGGTGAAGTTACCGATTTCGGGCAGCCTGTAGTGCATGCGCAAAATTTAACAGGTCGTTGAAAGCCAGGTCAATGGCCGCATGGGGTAGGGCCTGGTGGGGTGAAGTGGTCTTGACAAAGACGGTAAACATGCCGGCATTCCGGCCAAATTGCATATCGCTGAGGTTGTTGCCAACCATGGTACTCTTGTTGAAATCTATTTCTGGAAAAGCTGCCTGCGCTTGTAGGGCCATGCCGATTTGGGGTTTCCGGTTAGGGTGATCATTCAGCAGGGAAGTGTTGTAATAAATGCCATCGAATGGCTGCAACCCATTGTCAACAAGTATCTGTTGCAAATGCTGGTGAATGTCAAGCAGGGCCGCTTCTGTCATCAATCCTTTTTCTACGCCGCGTTGGTTGGTAACCACGATCATCCGGCCAAAATATTGTTGCAGTAGCTTGATGGCGGGCAATACACCATCATACAAATTAAACTCGCCGCGGTGATAAATATAATCGTCCACTTTCTCGACGTTCAAAACACCGTCGCGGTCCAGAAACAATGTCCAGCTTTTATCTACCTTGGCTAGGGAAAACATATCAGGCAAAATAAGTTTCTTCCACCAACTGGCAGATGATATGTCCAATCATGATATGGCTTTCCTGGATGCGGGGCGTATCGTCAGAAGGCACATCAAAGAGGATATCGCTGATGCGGCGGATTTGTCCGCCATTTGTACCGGTAAAACCAATCGTATGCACGCCTTTTTTCCGCGCCATTTCAAAAGCGGCCACAATATTCGGTGAGTTGCCACTGGTTGAAAACCCAAACAAAATATCACCGGCAGGCATGATGCCTTCTACCAGGCGTGCATAGATCTCATTGTAGCCAAAATCATTGGCAACGGCAGTCAGGTAGGAGGTATTGCAATGCAGGGCTTCGGCGGGCAAAGCGAGTCGGTTCTTGTAAAATCGACCACTGAACTCAGCCGCCAGGTGCTGGGCATCGGCCGCGCTTCCACCATTGCCGCAAAACCACACCCGGCTGCCTTTTTTGAACGCTTGCGTGGTCAAATCAGTGGCCTGTTTGATACGGGCGATCATGGATTCGTTTTGCAGAACCTTTTCCTTGGTATCGATTGAGGCCTGAATAATGGTTTTGATGGTCTGTTCCATGTTATTTTCTTTCCAGTTCTGCGCAAAGATCGGTTATTGCCGATGCAAATACCGACCAATTGAAACGCTTTTTTTCAAGTAGGAGCGCGGGGCCGAAATGGTTTTCACCCAGTGTAAAATAGCGAGTGATGGCAGCGGCCATGGCGGCGGGTTCCGGTTCGGTAACCAGCCCGGTTTCTTCATCGATAACATAATCGGGCAATCCGCCCACATTGGTAACAATCATCGGCAGGTCAAAATGATAGGCGAGGGGCGTAACGCCGCTTTGGGTAGCCGAGCGGTAAGGTTGGATCAACCCATTGGCCGCGCTAAAATAATAGCGGATAGCTTCATTGGGAATAAAGCTTTCGTGCAAAATCAATTTACCCGTTGACTGTAACGCACTGATGAACGGTTCATAAACCGCTTTACTCTCATAAAACTCGCCTGCAACCACCAATACGATGGAGTCGTCGTTCAATTGCTGCATGGCCTGGAGTAAGATGTCTAGTCCCTTGTATTTGCGAATGAAGCCAAAAAAGAGTAGGATGTTTTTGTCAGCCGGTAAGTTGAGTTTTTCCCGGGCTTGCCTCTGGTCGGCTTTTTCACCAAATGCATCATACAGGGGATGCGCCAGCAGTCTAACGGGGCCGGCTACCCGAAAACTTTGCAGGTCGAGGTACACTTTTTTACTCATGCACACAAATGCATCGCAGGCGCGTAGAAAATAACGCGTTAATGCCTGGTCGCCCAGTCGTTTTTCGTGTGGACGAATATTATCGGTGATGGCAATTATACGGGTGTGGTGGTTGCCACGAACCAACCTGAGTACCGTGCCAAATGCGGGGGCCATCAGCGGCAGCCAAAAACGAACGATCACCAGGTCGGGGGATTCTTTCCTGAGCATCCGACCGACGCTGATCCAATTGAAGGGATTGAAGGCATGTAATTTTCGCACTATTTTTAAGTGCTTTGGTACGGGGTCGCTGGTGAATTGGGTTTTACCGGGAAAGAGAAAAGCAGGGTATTGGGTGGTGAAATTGAGGATGTAAATGTCATGGCCCTGCGCTTGTAATTCAGTTGCCAGTCGCTCGTTGAAACTGGTCATACCACCACCGCGAAAAGGATGTGCAGAACCAATGAGCACTATCTTCATCAGAAACCGGTTTTTTCTTCTATCAGGTAGGCGTTGCGGCCAGGTGCGTTGCGCGCGATCAGTTCACCAATAAATCCCGATAAAAACATTTGCGAACCAATCACCATGGCGGTGAGTGCAATGAAAAAAACCGGCTTATTGCTTAAGCTGACGGTTGGATCAACAATTTTTGCAATGGCCAGGTACACCACCGCCACAAAACCAAGAAAGAAAAACAGGGTACCCCAAACGCCAAAAAAGTGCATGGGCTTTTTGGCATATTTACCCACAAAGGTGATGGATGCCAGGTCAAGAAATCCGTTGATAAAACGATCCAGGCCAAATTTGGTAACGCCATATTTACGTGCCCGGTGCTCTACTACTTTCTCACCAATCTTTCGAAAGCCCGCCCATTTGGCAATCACCGGTATATAGCGATGCATCTCGCCATATACTTCAATACTTTTAACCGTTTTAAGTCGGTATGATTTTAGCCCGCAGTTGAAATCATGCAAGTAGATGCCGCTCACTTTGCGCGTAGCGGCATTGAACAATTTGGAAGGCAGGTTTTTGGTCAGGGTATTGTCGTATCGCTTCTTTTTCCAACCACTCACCAGGTCATAACCATCGTCGAGGATCATGGCTCGCAGTCCGGGGATCTCATCGGGTGAGTCTTGCAGGTCGGCATCCATGGTAATGACCACATCGCCCGTAGCGGCGCGAAAAGCTTCGTTGAGGGCGGCCGATTTTCCGTAGTTGCGCTGAAATTTGATGCCTTTGATATGCGGGTTTTCAGCCTTCAAGTCGAGTATAACCTGCCAGGAATTGTCGGTACTGCCATCGTCCACAAAAATGACTTCATAGCTATACCCATGTTCTTTCATCACACGAGCTATCCAGGCCGCTAGTTCCGGTAAGGATTCGGCTTCGTTGAGTAAGGGTATGACGATCGACAGATCCATTTATTGCTTCGGTTGAATGGTTTGTTTGGTAATAGTAGCAATAAAGAGCGACTTGATAAAATCGACAATCAGTTGCTGCCCCATCCCAATCAATACCTGGGTGTAGGTGATTGGGCCTTTAACCGAATCGGCCATTTTTTTAATCGCTTCTAGTTTTTCTTTGCCACCCTGGCCGTCTTTTAATTTTTGTTCGGTTTGGGCGTATAAATATTTCATCACGGCATCATTGGCTTCGGGATCCATCCATCGAAAAACCAAGAGATTTGACAGGGCGTAACAGAGTTCTAAAATAAAATAGGCGAGGAAGGCATATTTCAGCAATTCTTTTAACTCGGGTGCAGGTGAAAAATTTTTACGCAGCCAAACCGCCCCCAGCCCAATGATGATTAGCACCAATGGCAAAAAAGCATACGCACTTAGAAAAGCCGACAGGGCTTCGGTGCCCATCTGGTGACTGATAAGCAGACCAGCCGTGTACAAAACACCGGCACCAAGGCCGGTAATCAATGATAATTTTCCTGTGGTCATAGTCCGGCGTTCATTTGCATCCGGTTGCCACACAGGGTGCCGATTATTTTTCCTTTTAATTCCCGACCGATAAAGGCTGAATTGCGCGATTTGGAGCGGATATCAGCCGCCGAAAAAACGGCAGATGCTTGCGGATCCACCAACGTGAGTTCTATGTCTTGCCCCAAGGCTATCTTAGCCGCAGGCAGTTTAAAAATGGTGCGGGCATTGCGTGAAAACAGGTTGGTTAGTTGCTTGTCGCTCAATTCGGGTATGGCCGTTTTCACAGCAGCGTAGGCCGACTCCAAACCAATCATCCCAAATTTCGCGTATTCGAATTCCAACACTTTTGCGTCATAATTGTGTGGCAGGTGGTGGGTGGCGATGCAATCGACGGTGCCGTCCAGCACTGCCTTGCGCAACAACAACATATCTTCTTTGCGCCTTAACGGCGGATTTACTTTCAGGTTGGTATCGTATTGCAGAAGGTCTTCGTCGTTGAAAAAAAGATGATAGGGGGTTACGGAGCAGGTTACATTGAGTCCGCCGTCTTTTGCCCGCCGGATATACTCAATCGATTTGGGTGAACTCACCCCCGTGAAATGGATCTTGCTGTCGGCATACCGCGCGAGTTTGATATCGCGCGCCACGATCAATTCTTCACCCATCATGGGTTTGCCAGGTAAGCCGAGCCGGGTGGACACAATGCCTTCGTTTATCAGTCCATGGGACGCGATGCTGGTATCATCCGGCACCTGGATCAAGACGGCGTCGATGGCCTTGATGTATTGGAGCGCTTTAACCAGCAGGCCGGCACTTTGTATGGGTTGAATGCCATCGCTAAAGGCGATGGCGCCATTGGCAAACATATCATACATTTCGGCCAGTTCTTTGCCATCGGTCTGCCTGGTAACGGCGCCCAGGGGCAACACCCGGGCGGGCAGTTGTGTGTTTTTGGCCACGATGTATTCCACCGCCGATTTGGTATCAATAACGGGTTTGGTATTGGGTACGACCATCACCGTGGTGAAGCCACCCGCAGCGGCCGCGGCGGCACCGGTTTCGATGGTTTCCCGGTATTCCATACCCGGGTCATTAAAATGTGCAAAGGAGTCAACAAATCCGGGCATGGCCTGCCAACCGGCATGGCTATACTCCTTGGCATGGCTGTCTGCCAATTCATTTCCTATCTGACTAATTTTTCCATTGTCAACGATGATGTCCTGAACGGAGCCCGCAAAAGGCGAGAGTGGATCGTTGATGAGTACCTGCCGGAGTAATACTTTCATCGCAGTAAAGTTCCGCGAAATTAGGACTGTTATTTGATTTTTGTGTATTGAAATTTTGGGTTAGCTTTGCCGACCGCAAAAGTTAGAAAATCTGGCTTTTGTTTGCGGGACGTAGCGCAGCCCGGTAGCGCGTTTGCATGGGGTGCAAGAGGTCGCTGGTTCGAATCCAGTCGTCCCGACTTAAGTAAAATGGCGCCGCGTCTAAAAACGTGGCGCCATTTTACTTTTACCTACAACTATCTTTGCTTTTACCTAACCATATCGCCACCCAAACGCCGTCGCCGGCAAAATGGTATTTTAATTTGGTCAAATCTCAATAGAAAATACTGGATTATTGGAAAAAGTCGTTAGTACGCTATAGGAGAATTGTATCGCCTGTTATATTTGTAAACCAAACCTTAAGCCCATGCGTAAACCCTTATTCCTTGCCCTCCTGTTAACTGCTTTTGTTCAATTTGCCTTTGCAAACGACTACGACAAAGCCTGGGAAGCGCTGCATCGCAACGATCGACAGAAAGCGATAGAATATTTACAGAAAGCCTTGAAGAACCCGGCCACCGCGGCTGATGCGTATATAACCCTCTTATATCTCGACAAATTTAACGGCAACGATAAGGCTGATCCTGGTTTCTACGACCTGGTCATGCAAAAAGTAAATGCACCTGACCCATATCTCTATTCCATGTGGTTTGAAGCTGGCGTATTGGGCCCATATGGTAAAAAACAGGCTAGTCAAATGGCGCTTTTGCAACATATTTTCCAAAGCAAGCAACCTAATGGCTCTATTAAGGCAGCAGCACATTATGTAAAGGCGTCTCATAACCTGGCAACCAACCATTTTGAGCAGGCCTTGGCTGAATGGAAACAAATGGGGAGTATTATGCAATGGCAATATGCCGGTCCTTTTGAAAACTTGTCGGGAACAGGTTTTTACAAAGACTACGGCCCCCTGGCACATCCAGAATCAACCGCCAGCTTTTCAGGAAAAAATAAAGCCCCCATTCACTGGTTCGTTCCCGCTTCTTCAGACAAGGATGCATGGATGTCGGTCAACACATATATCCCTGATAACACTGCCATCGTTTATGCACAATCATTTGTTTATTCTCCCGAAGAAGCCGACATTCTGCTCAATGCAGGTGGTGGTGGCTCTCTAAAAGTTTGGGTAAACGACGCCCTCGTTATTTCAACCGCGAAAGAAATAATTACCGAACTCGATTACTATAAATCGGCTTGTCACTTGCAAAAAGGGTATAACCGAATTTTAGTACAGATAGGCTACACAAATAGCGCAACCGCCAATTTTATCATTCGATGTACCGATAAAAACGGGAATGTCCTGGAAGCGCTAAAAGATAGCAACCTTGTACAGCCATATCAAAAAGCGGCTTCAGGCAACACAACAACTGAAATAAAGCACTTTGCTGAAACCTTTTTTCAGGAAAAAATAAAGTCAGATCCAACCAATCCGGTGAACTATTTGCTGTTGTCGCAGGCATATCTAAGAAACCAACGCAGTTTTGAAGCGCGAAAGGCGATAGAACCCATACTCAAAAAATACCCTAACAATTCGTTGCTACGCTTTGAGTTGATTCAGTGTTTATTAAAAGCGCAAAACCAAACATTGCTTTCGCAAGAAGTTGAACGCATGAAAGAAAAAGACCCTAATTGTCTGATTGCATTACAACTGGGCCTAAGGCAATTGATGAATGAGGAGAAATACGAAGAGGCAGAAGAGCAATACGCAAATATGGTAAAGAAATATGCCGAAAACAGCGATTTAATTCAACTGCATATCGAAATATTAAATGCGAGAAAAAAACACGACGAAGCCATCAAGCTGATTCAGACGGCCTATGAAAAATACCCCGAAAACCAGTCTATTATTGACCTGGCTGTGGACGTACAAAAAAACGCTTACAAGAATATAGATGGCGCGATAAACGTTTATAAAAAATACCTGGACAGCAATTTTGCATACGACATGCTTAAAAAACTCGGCAACGAGTATTTGGCACAGGGAAAGAAAGAACAAGCCCTGGCCTGCTTTCAGAAACTACTATCGATATTCCCTTACGAGACTAATCTTCAGACCGACCTGGTGAGTTATTATTACCAACAACAGGATTATAAAACTGCCGCTCTATATTGCGACACCGTGTTGGGAATAGCGCCTTTTGTTGCAACTTATTGGAATAACAAGGGCGTGGTTAAAGAACAGGAAGCCTTGAGCGAGCAAGCATTGGCTGCCTATAAGAATGCTTTGCTTTTTGATCCCAATAATTATGAAACCCGGAAAAAGATAAGAGCACTATCAAACAAAAAAGACCTTGCCAAACAGTTCCCTGAAACCGACGTGTACGACCTCATTAAGAAGAATGAAAATAATGTAGTGTCGGGAAATTATAGCTTTTCGTATCTCCTCAACGAAAGACAAGTGATCGTGTATGGAGAAGGTGCTGTGGAAGAGTTTACGACCATGGTGATCAAGATCAACACTGCGGCGGGTATCGACAAGTGGAAAGAAAGCTATATTTCATACAATGAATACACACAAACCCTGCTGATAGAAAAGGCAGAAGTCGTGAAGAAAAACGGCAGCAAACACCAGGCAGAAAAAAACGGCAACGAAATGGTGTTCACCTCTCTTGAAGCCGGTGATGCAGTTGTTATCAAATACCGAATACAGAACTATGCAACCGGTCGGTTGGCAGCCGATTTCTGGGACCGTTTTCTACTTTGTTCATTTCAACCGGCAACCACCTTACGATACAGCCTGTTAATTGACAAGTCTATTCCTTTTAAACAAGCGGTGAGCAATGGCAGTACAAAACCGACCATTAAAGAGGTGGACGAATTTAAATTATACACCTGGCAGGTAAATGACCCCAAACCAATAGACGAGGAGCCATACATGCCGAATCTAACAGATGTATCACCCACTTTACATATTTCAACGGTTTCTTCCTGGGATAAAATTGTAGACTGGTACAGCGATATCAGTCATTTCCAGTTGGATGGAGAATACGAACTGAAAGAAGTATATGATTCGTTGTTCGCCAATACTGCAAAACTGTCGGCCTTAGAAAAAGCTGAAAAAATATACCAGTATATTCAGCAGAATATTCGATATAGCCATGTTTCGTTCAGACAAGGCGCTTATATTCCACAAAAACCTTCGGTTACCTTGAACACCAGGCTGGGTGATTGCAAAGACTTGTCAGCTTTGTTTGTGTCACTAGCAGAACTGGCGGGACTGGAAGCCAACCTGGTTTTGGTGGCAACGCGCGACAATGGAACCAACGAAATGCTTTTACCCAGTTTGGAATTCAACCACTGCATTGTACTGTTACAAGTGGATGGCAAACCCTTTTACCTGGAATTAACAGACAATGAATTGCCATTCGCCGGTTTGCCCTATAATCTTCCCGGTTCCATGTCGCTCTTCATTCCTGCCGCGCAAAAAGAAGCCAGTAAAACCGGACTGCAGCCCATTGTATCACCAAATCGCCTGATAGATAGCGTAGCGCGCAAAGCGACCATCCGTTTTGAGGGGACCGATATGCAACTGAAAGTCAATGTTACCAAAACAGCTGCATTGAGCAGTTCCATTCGTTCTGCTTATAAAAACCTGAGCGCCGAAAAACAAAAGGAAAAATTGCAAGAAGCCATTGGCGGTAGTTTTAAAAACGCAATAACCATTACAAGCGTAGAATTTAATGGACTGGACAATACAGCAGAAAGGGTGTCTTATAATTATTCTGCTGTTGTCAAAAACGAGTTAATTGAGGTAGGAGATATGAATATGGTTCGTGTGCCCTACGGCGATATCATTGCCACCCTTGATAATTTTTCCAAAGATCTGCGTGCTTTTCCCCTGGAATATTGGCGTTATGAGGAAGTCGACGACTATTTAACCGACATCAACATAGAAGCGCCTGCTGGTAAGAAGCTGATGGAAGTACCGGCTTCGGCAAACTATCAATTTGCGGGAAGTGTATATTCAATTGACTTCATCCGTGTCAACGACTCAACCGTTCGGGTTGTCAGAAAAGCCAGGCTTGACCGAAAGAATATTGGTCCGGCAGAATACAACGCATTCAAAGAATTTATGAACAAGATCGTTAAGATCGAATCCAAATACATTGCTTTTAAATAAACCATCAAAACACAAAACCCGCTTTGATAATCCAGCGTGAATACTGGTAGCGGTATTCTTCCCACACATCGGAACAAGGGCGGGTAATGCATTGTTCTGTTCTGAATTTTTCCTGGAATTGCCGGTAAGAATACCAGCCGCCCAGCGAAAAACCGTAACGCGACGATTGGACAGTTTTAAACCAATCGATGCCCGCCTCACCCAAAAAACCTGGCGGAGCTTTTGTTTGCAAGTTGCCAAATGGGGTATTGGGCGACTTACTCAGGAGGAAACTTAGTCCTGCATTGGCATTGCCATACAGATGAAACTTGGGCACCAACGACAGTTTGTATGCCAGGAAAAGCGGTACCGAACTTCGATGATAATACTCATAGCCTGTTCCCAAGGCAGCATATTGTCTTGCCCGGTAAAAGCCGTGCATACTCGTGATCTGCAAACCCCTTGGGCCATCACCAAAGATGGCACCCGCATAATTGAATGCACGGTATGTCCAGCCTTGTTGTGCGTGAACCGTACAAAAAAGCAAGCTAACACTAACTGCTAACAGCAATGGCCGAATGGTCATTGAAGTTTGCTTTCAAGGTGAATATTGGCAGGGTCAGCATTGTACAGAAAGATGCCTTCTTTTGCCGAAACCAACATGATTCCATTGATCGGAATAATATCATATGGATTGATTCCATTGATTTGCTTCACCAGGCTGGGCGATTTGGGATTGCTGATGTCCAAAATTTTCAATCCCGCTTCACCATCGCAAACCCAAAGCAGGTTGCCCGACTTACCCAACCCATACGGATCTTTCATGGGTACCGTTGTCAGCAGTGTTGGTTGCTGGATATCATGTACATCAACTACCTGTAGTTGGCTTTCCTGTATACCGCCACATAAGGCTGTTGCGCGCAGGGTTGCATAGGCAAAGTCGCCATCTGTTATAACAGGGTCGCATACCCGAAAATGGGCAAGATGACTTACGTATACCGGCTGACCGGAAGTACTGATATCATAGATAAACATGCCGGTGGTAGCACCGATGAATAACTTGTCGCGGAACGGGTAGATGGTTTCAAGCTCGTCAAAAAAAAATAAAGGCTCGGTCGATTTTACCGGCGTAGCCGGCGTAGAAATATCAAAAGCTTGTAAGCTATAGGCATTCACGAGGTAAAGGAAATTGTCGACTATACTAAAGCGGGCCATCGAACCAGCAACGCCAACGGCCGACTTGGTTGCTGTTGAAGCGGCAAATTCAGCGGCGTCGTTCATCCAAATCACACCGGGCACACAGCCAAAACAGGGGTTGGGATCATCATAGGCGATCGTTGTGTCGCGCTGTTCCCAGCCCACGATGTACTGCGTACTATCGGCAATAAATCCACTACTATAGGTTCGTTCCGGAAATACATTCGGGTAACTATGGGTAACCTTGGCTGCCATGAGATCGCTGATATCGATGGTTAACATATCACTGTATACATCGGCATAAAGCGTATTGCCACGTACCGCGATATCAAGGTTACCAGGAATGCGAATAAAGGCCTGGTTTACCGGTTTGGCAGGGTCGGCATAGTTGAAAACATGCACCCCTTCGTTGACCTCATTTACAAATAGATAGTGGCCATAAACATAGATTTTGCCTGGTTTTTCCAGCGCCTTTCCGGGTTCACTTTTAATGGTCGCCAACACATTTTCCTTGCGCTCATATACCGGCTTGAATAAGGTATAGGTTCGGGAAACCTTGTCTTTTACACATCCTGTGAGCGATAAAGCCAGCAGCAGTACCGGCAATGTTTTGGTTAGACTGTTCATAGCCGTTTTTCCCTTTGACAATATAAGTGGAAAAACCATTGCACCCCCTGCAAAATAATTATCAGGGAACTACTATTCGGCTGGTAAACATATCATTGTCTTGTATCACCTGCACCGTGTAAATGCCTGGTGTATGACTGATGGCCGACAGATCAACTTTAAACTGGCTACCTGCCTGCACGCCCGTCAATACCCGACGAATAAGCAACCGGCCACTGATATCACTCACCTGCAAAACACCCGAACTCACTGAATTGCCGGCCTGCAATTGCACCGTACCATTGGTAACCAGGGTTGGGAAAATGCGCCACGACGAACTATTGTTGGCCGTATTGAATGAGATATTATTTGAATAAGTAATCCGACCGTTTTCATCGGTCATCTTCAATCGATAAGACGAGCGACCCGTAACAGGGGTAGGATCCACATATTGATACGTTGTTTTGGATGCAAATGTCGGATTCACCTCGCCAATTTGCTGGAAGTTGCCATTCTCAGCCGACCGTTCCACCCCAAAAACCTTGGGTGTGCTTTCGGGCGTTACCGACCAGTTCAGCCTTACCTGGTTATTTATTTGTTGGCCATTAAAATGCAGCAGATCGATCGGCAAAACACTTATCGTTGTTAAATCGAAACTCAGCCGGTTACCACCTGCATTCTCATAAAACTCCAATACGATATCGACATTTCCACTCAAATTGACTGTTGCGGTACGGGTAGTATACGCCTGGTCGACCCAGCCATCTATAAGCCAGCCGCTAACCCCAGACACACTCAAACGATAACCATCATCACCACCCACGGTGAAGCGATAGGTGCCTGTTGGAAAGTTTTTGGTAAGCCGGTAGCGGGCGCTAAAGGTTTCTGTATAGATGGGGCATCCACTGGTAGCGTAGTTCGCATAGTTACCCGTGAAACTTTCATCGAAATTGGGGCTCGATGCCGAACCCTCGGTCACCATGCCATAATAAGTATTGAAATTGGTGCCGTCGTACAAATAGCCACGCCATACATTATTGGTACCGTAAATGCCTGTATTCTCAGTGCCATTAGTACAAGCGGTGGTTACGTTGAAGCTAATTCGGTTCGCACCGTTCCGTTCATAGTATTCCAGTACCAAATCAGTATTTCCACTTAAGGTAACCGTAGCCGTAGAGGTCGTATACCCCTGGTCTACCCAATTGTCGATCAGCCAGGAACTACCGCCAGTAACACTAAACCGGTAACCATCATCGCCACCAATGGTGAATGTATAAGTGCCCGCCGCGAAATTCTTTCTGAGTTTATATCGAACACTAAAAGTTTCGGTTTGTGTGCCGCAACCATTCGTGGCATACGTAACATCGTCGCCGCCGAAATTCTCGTCAAAATTGGGCGAGCTGGCTGACCCCTCCGTTACGTAACCGCGGTAATTTCCCAAATTGCTATTGTTATAGACATAGCCGCGCCAAATATTGCCAGTGCCGTATGTTACTTCATCTCCCTGCGGTGTACATGGCTGTGCATAAGAAGTAGTAGATATTGCCAAAAAAAGCAGTGATAAGAGAAAAAAATGACGCATCAGACCGTATTTCCTGTAAAAACGGCCTCGAAAAACAAATGTTGTTCAGCGACAGACTAAATCACATTAAAACTCGTTTTCCGGCAAGGAGCCCGTTCGTCTAAAAAGGCGCAGGGGAACGGCATCCGTCGACCAAAACGGCCGACCCAACGCTTATTTTCGGCTTTTTAGTATGTACGGCAAGTAGATTTTTTTCGATAAACAGATCGGCAAGGGCCGGCCCTCAACTACCCGCCTGCACCCAGGCATCCCGGTCGTCGGGTGAAAATTTCCAGGGCGCAAAATTGTTTTCGACGTTTCCGAACAGCACATTCCATTCTTGCGGCGCACTGCTTTCTTCCATGATCAGGCAGCGGCGAAGTTCGAGTATGATTTCCAGCGGACTAATACTCGCCGGGCAAGCCTGCACGCAGGCATTGCAGGAGGTACAGGCCCGGAGCTCTTCCACACTTATATAATGATACAATAAAGTTTTGCCTTCGGCGGATGAGTCATCGCCGGCGTCAATAGCGCGACCAAGACTTTCCAGCCGATCGCGGGTGTCCATCATTATTTTTCTGGGCGATAATTTTTTGCCGGTGAGGGTCGCCGGACAAGCAGCCGAACAACGCCCACATTCGGTGCAAGTGTAGGCATCGAGCAGGTTGCGCCATGACAGGTCGGTAACATCTTTGGCACCAAAAGAAGTAGGCGCAACCACATCAGCCGGTGCAAGTTCAGGTTGCATGGCATATAAAACCTCTTGCTGAATTGCCGGCATATTGTTCATCTTACCAGGCGGCTGCAGTCGAGCGTACCAGGCATTGGGAAATGCCAGCAAAATATGCAGGTGTTTGGAGAAAGGCAGGTAGTTGAGAAAAGCAAAAATACCCGCAATGTGTAACCACCAGCATACACGTTCAAAAACATGCAGCGAATGCGCTGACCAGCCATTGAACAAGGGCTTCAACCAATGCGAAACAGAGAAGGAGAACGAAGGATCAGCCGCATTCATCAACAGGAACAAACTCATCAGGAAAATCTCCGACAATAAAATATAATTCGCATCTGAACGGGGCCATCCATCGAGATCATGGCTAATAAATCGTTTTATCTTTAGCAGGTTGCGCCGGGCTAAAAAAACGATACATACCGTTATTACACCCACCGCCAGCCATTCAAAAACATCGATCAGGAAAAAATAAAAGTCCCCGAGTGGTTTGGCGAAAAGCCGGTGGGTACCGAGCAAACCATCGAGCATAATTTCCAATACTTCGATATTAATAATGATAAAACCCGCATAGATCACGAAGTGCATCACTGCTACCAACGGATTGGCAAACATTTTTTTCTGTCCAAAGGCCAGCAACAACAGGTTGCGCCACCGAGCTGGTTTGTCGTTACTATAGTCTGACTCCTTGCCCAATAGGATATTGCGTCTGATGCGGGTGATCCGGCGCGTAAAAAGGTAGATGGCCGTAGTTGCCAGTAGGAAAAAAGCTATTTGGGATAGGAGTTGCATAGACGGCTTTGTGAAAACTAAATTAAGTGATTTCCGATTGGCTCGGGGTTTTGTTGTAATTTTTCGGCCTTAAAATCAGGCATGGACACGGAAAAAAAATACATCCTCGATGAAACTTCGGCAGCTGTGAAACTGGAGCGGATGGCGTATGAAATTGCCGAAGAACTGGGCGATACCAGCGAGACGATCATACTGGCAGGGGTTCGCGACAACGGTGTGGTAATGGCGCATATACTTGCCCGTTTGATCAAAGAAATCGCCGGCCTCGAATCAGAGATCATCGAACTTGCGCTCGACAAACGCCGGCCTGGTCCCGTAACCCTGAACCGGGAACCTGATTTCAACAATCGCATCATCATTGTGGTAGACGATGTGGTGAACAGTGGCAAAACCAGCCTTTATGCGCTGAAGCCTTTCTTGAACAGCCATCCCCGGCAAATACAATTGCTGACCCTTATTGAACGTACCCACAAAGCATTTCCCGTTAAAGCCGACTATGTAGGCATTAGCCTGGCAACCACCCTGCAGGAGCATATCTATGTAGAAGTGTCGGGCGATCGGGTAACCGGTGCCTATATGATTTGATCGGCCTAAAAGATTAAATCATTCGTGCAGCCAATGCCCGCGGAAACCATTGCTGGTATTCCATTCCAGGGCAGGGGCAGGAATTTTCACTGCATTGAAAAGAAAGAAAACGGTCTTCAAGGCCCTGCTTCGGGTAGGGATCTGCGTTAGATCAATATCGGCGGACAAATAAAACCGCCGGGTGCGCGCGAGGTCGCTCCGATCAATGGTTGTATTCTCGTCGTTTTGCCAACGATTGCTGTGCGCGCCCAACATGATATCACTGCCATAACCAACAGACAGAATTAGCCATTTTGGCCAGCGGCTGTTGGGAAAAAACGAATGGATATTGCCGCTGATCCAATAGGTCTGGCTATTATAGTCTTTTAGGATTCGTTCTGAAAATCCCTTGCCGAATAAATCATTTCTGCGCGTTTCCAAACCATCGGGATAGTCATGCGGCCAATAGCCCATTTTTATATGTAGTCGCTGTTCCTGCCAGGCCAGTTCCTGCACCAGGAAGCTGCTGGCACCCCCGAGATTAGCCGCCATATCCCAGGCACTAAAACCCCATTCTGCCGAATAGCCATCCTGAATCTCTACAACGCTTTGAAAAGCCAGGGCGCTCGCAGCACCCAGCCAGGCTGCTTTTCGGCGATTCATTCCCGCCCATTGCCAGGTAGCAGCCGATCCGCGCGCCAATTGATAGGCTGTCCACGCATGGCCCGCCTTATCGACCTGGTTCCATTCAGCACCATCGTTGAAAAAGTGAAAGGCGCTTCGGGGGTAGTCGGCATACCAGGCCTTGTTCAATGCGATGAAACTACCGGTCCACATCAGGGCATGGGCACCGGTTACACCCCATACACGTCCGGGCTTGGGCGCCGGGATCGAATCTTGCGCAGACAGCGAGCCAACCATGGTGAAGCAGGCCGCCAATAGTCCGGTGGATCTGTGCCGGATTGACAATAACGATATGGTTTTCAATGAATCAAAAATACATATCTTCAACGCCTATATAAAACTGAATATTATGGATGCAGGCATTCAGGCAAAAATTGACCAATGGCTCAACGGCAACTACGACCAACAAACAAAAGCGACCATTAAAGAACTGGCGGAAAAAAATCCGACCGAACTGACCGACTCTTTTTACCGTAACCTCGAGTTCGGTACCGGTGGCCTTCGCGGCATCATGGGCGTTGGCTCGAACCGCATGAACAAGTATACCGTGGGTATGGCCACGCAGGGATTTTCCAATTACCTGAAAGCCACTTATCCCGGCAAAGAAATTAAAGTGGCCATTGCACACGACAGCCGCAACAACAGCCGGTTTTTTGCAGAAACAACAGCAAACGTGTTTGCCGCCAATGATATCAAAGTGTACCTGTTTGAAGCATTGCGGCCCACGCCAGAATTGAGTTTCACGATCAGGCATTTTGGCTGCCAGGGCGGTGTGGTTTGTACTGCTTCGCACAATCCGAAAGAATACAATGGGTATAAAGCCTATTGGAACGACGGCGGACAACTTGTACCACCCCACGACAAAAATGTTATTACCGAAGTAGACAAAATATCGTCGGTCGACGAAGTGAAATGGTCGGGTGGCGAAGCCAATATTACCCTGATCGGCAAAGAAATTGACGACCTATACACCGAGATGGTAAAGGGTCTCAGTGTGTATCCCGATGTGATCGCGCGCCAAAAAGACCTCAAGATTGTGTACACACCCATTCATGGTACCGGTATTATGTTGGTGCCAAAAGTGTTGGAAACTTTCGGCTTTACCAATGTACATGTGGTAGAAGAGCAGTCGAAGCCCGATGGCAATTTTCCCACGGTGAATTATCCAAACCCCGAAGAAGCCGATGCCATGGCTTACGGACTCAAATTGGCCAAACAATTGGATGCAGATATCCTGCTCGGTACCGACCCCGATGCCGATCGGGTGGGCATTGGCGTGAAAGATGATAGCGGCAATTGGGTGTTGATGAATGGCAACCAGACCGCTGTGCTCGCTTTCAATTATATGATCGAAGCGCGCAAGGCCAAGGGACTGGCTGCGCCCAATGATATGGTGGTGAAAACCATTGTAACCACCGAACTGATCGATGAAATCGCCCGGCAGAATGACATCAATTGTTACAATGTTTTGACGGGTTTCAAGTGGATTGCCGAACTGATCAAAGAAAAAGAAGGCAAAGAAAATTATGTAGTGGGTGGAGAAGAAAGCTACGGACTCATGATCGGTTCCCAGATTCGCGATAAAGATGCGGTGAGCGCAGTGGCCCTGTTGTGTGAAATGGCTGCTTACGAAAAAGACAAGGGCCGTTCATTGTACCAGAAACTCATCGACCTCTATGTAGAATATGGTTTCTATAAAGAACACCTGATCTCCATCACCAAGAAAGGCATGGATGGTCAACAACAAATTGCGGCGATGATGGAGGGGTATCGCAACAACCCGCCTAAAACGATCAACGGATCGCCTGTAGTTATGCTGCTCGATTATGAATTACAAAAGGGCAAAAACCCACAAACAGGCGAGGAGTGGACCATCGACCTGCCCAAAAGCAATGTGTTGCAGTTTGTGCTGGAAGACGATAGTAAAATTTCTGCGCGCCCCAGTGGTACTGAGCCAAAGATCAAATTTTATTTCAGTGTCAATACCACACTGGCTGATGCAAAATCATTCGACAAAGAAAGTGCCGCGCTCGATGCCAGGATCAAAGGCATCATTGCAGATATGAAGCTTTAGATTATTTTGCGCCCGGTATGCGAACCTACGAAGACAGTTACCGGCACAAAGGTCTTAGAAAAAAACTGGTTGACCTGCTGCAATCCAAGGGGATTAGCGATGAGCGGGTGTTGGCGGCTATTAACAATATCCCCCGACACTTTTTTCTCGATTCGGCTTTTGATGAAAAGGCCTACGAAGACAAAGCTTTTCCCATTGCAGTAGGTCAAACCATTTCACAGCCATATACAGTGGCCTATCAAACCCAGTTACTTGAACCCAAGCCTTTTGATAAAGTATTGGAGATCGGCACTGGCAGTGGTTACCAGGCGGCGGTACTCGGTGAAATCGGCGTACAGGTATTTACCATCGAGCGACAGAAAGCCTTGTTTGATGCACTGAAAACTTTTCCCTGGCTAAAAAAATACAACCAGATTAAATTTTTTTACGGCGATGGTTTTGAAGGCCTGCCTACTTTCGCGCCTTTTGATAAAGTGTTGATCACGGCGGCCGCACCTTATATTCCGGAGAAACTCATCGCGCAGTTAAAAACCGGCGGGAATATGGTAATCCCCGTGGGTGAAGGTGCTGTACAACGCATGTTGCGCCTCACAAAAACTGCCGATGGCAGTTACCACGAAGAAATCTTCGACAATTTTTCATTTGTGCCTATGTTGGGCGGTCGGGATGGGAAGGCCGGTTAAAAACGAAATCACTTTCTTCTGCACTTTGTTTTCGCGGTAGATCTGCCGGTGGCCCCAGCCGCGGGTGATCATGAATTCAATATGAGCAGGCGCCTTTGCAATGATTGGCTGCACATCTTTGATCGGTGTGATTTCATCCTCTTCATCGTGCACCCATAAAATCGGTGGCTGTATCACTTGCAGAATACGCGGTATCGAATAATACCCATGCCCTTGATAGCCTTTCTGCTTCGACACTGCATCAAAGGCAGGCCGCAGGTTGTCACTTAAATGCAATAGACGGAAAAGACTTTTAATAGCAGTATTGGATTCAGTAGCCGGTGCCAGCAATACCGTTCTACAACTGTTGGCCATTGCATTTTTTTCCAGGTAAAGCATCAGCGTGAGGGCGCCGAATGAATGCGCCATGGCCGCCACCGGCAAACCCGTTTCGGCAATCAAGGCGTCGATGCTCTTCAGGTACAATGGCAAGGTGATTTGTTTGCCGCCAGAAGCACCATGCGCCGGTGCATCCAAACTAATTACTTCATAACCCATCTTTACCAGCGGCACAATATACCGTTCAAAATTGCGTGCCGCCGATTCAAAGCCATGAATGATCATGATCCTTTCGCCCTGGCCCTTGTTCCAGCGATAGCCCGCTACGCGGATATTATCGACCAATAGTGGCAGTCGCTCAGCCTGTTTGAAAATCGGCGGTTCGGGCTTTCGGGTACGGCGGAACGGTGTGCAGAAAATAGCGAAAGCCTGCTCGGCAGCGCGCTGCTTTGAAAACAAGGCCAGCATATTGAGTTTGGCACGGATGGAATGCAGGGCCAGCTTTTGTGCTAATTTCATGGCGCCAAAAATACAACATGCAAATTGTTATCATCGGAACCGGCAATGTAGCCACTTTGTTCAGTCGCCTGCTGCGAACCACCAACCACCAGGTGATCCAGGTTTTTGGCCGAAACCCCACAAAGGCTGCGGCGTTGGCCGCTGCCTGGGGTGCT
>Ga0209794_1000131_pt1 | contig 182246 bp, 167 predicted proteins | sample EBPBio232013_DNA_FD_185869 | JGI IMG/M metagenome (GOLD analysis project Ga0209794, IMG submission 185869) | Wastewater treatment Type I Accumulibacter community from EBPR Bioreactor in Madison, WI, USA - Reactor 1_5/23/2013_ DNA (SPAdes)... | ecosystem: Engineered > Bioreactor > EBPR >...
ACGCACCGGCATTGGTCACCGCCACGAAGTCCAGGCCCGTGCCCAGCGTGTCGGTCAGCACCAGGTCACTGGAAGTGACCGCGTTGACCACGGTAGCCGTCAGCGTGTAGGTGACGGTGTCACCCACGCGGAGCTCGGTCTGGCCTGACGGTAGCGTTGCGCTCTTGGCGTACGTCACCAGGGGCGCCAACGGTTCCGTCACAGGCGTTTCGGTGGTGCACGTGCCGGCACAGGTCGGGGCATCGTCGCCCGTGCCGACCACGGCGTTGTTCACCGTACCTGTAGCCTGATCGTTGACCGTGGCGGTGTAGGTCAGCATGTAGGTGCCCGGGGCGGTGCCCGCGGACAGGGTGCAGACCAGCGGATTACTGGTTCCGCAGGTGAAGTTGCCAGCCGAGACGTTCGCTAGCGTCAGGCCCACCCCGAGGGTATCGGTCAGCGTCAGCGGCGCAGTGGTGCTCGAACGGGCGATCGTGGCGGTCAACGTGTAGGTCAGCGTGTCACCCGTGGAGACCTCGGTTTGTCCACTGGGCAGCGTGACTGACTTGCTGTACGTCACCGCAGGCGCCGTCACCGGCGTGCTCGTGCCGCAGTTCGTCGTGCAGGTCGCGTTGGTGCCGACCACGGCGTTGTCCACCGTGCCCACGGCCTGGGCATTCACCCTCGCCGTGTAGGTCACCGTGTAGGTGCCCGGCAGCGTCCCCGCCGCCAGCGTGCACACCAGCGGGTTCGCCGCGTTGCACACGTAGGGCGCCGTGTTCGCAGGATCCGTCGAGGTCTGCGTACCCACCGTCACGAAGTCCAGGCCCGTGCCCAGCGTATCGGTCAGCGTCGTCACCGACGTGGTCTGCGAGTTCGCCACCACCGTCGTCAGCGTGTAGGTGATCACGTCACCCACCGAGACTGCGGTCTGGCTTCCAGGCAGCGTGGCCGACTTGCTGTACGTCACCGCAGGCGCCGTCACCGGCGTGCTCGTGCCGCAGTTCGTCGTGCAGGTCGCGTTGGTGCCGACCACGGCGTTGTCCACCGTGCCCACGGCCTGGGCATTCACCCTCGCCGTGTAGGTCACCGTGTAGGTGCCCGGCAGCGTCCCCGCCGCCAGCGTGCACACCAGCGGGTTCGCCGCGTTGCACACGTAGGGCGCCGTGTTCGCAGGATCCGTCGAGGTCTGCGTACCCACCGTCACGAAGTCCAGGCCCGTGCCCAGCGTATCGGTCAGCGTCGTCACCGACGTGGTCTGCGAGTTCGCCACCACCGTCGTCAGCGTGTAGGTGATCACGTCACCCACCGAGACTGCGGTCTGGCTTCCAGGCAGCGTGGCCGACTTGCTGTACGTCACCGCAGGCGGGACATATGTATTGGTAATGACACAGGTAACCTGCCCGCCATTGGTTACGGTGATGACCTGATTGCCGGTGCTCGCCAAACCGTCGTTCACGCAATCCCAACCTGCGCCAGCCACGTATCCCGCAGGGCCGGACGATTCGGACAGTGTGTACACGCCCGCCGAAACGGAAACCGGACCTACTCCACCGGGGCCGCTCACGACGGTTGGACCTGTTGCGGTCAGCGTCCAATCGGTCGCCACCGCCGTGCCGCCGCCCGTATTGACGACCTGCTTGATCAGCCTAAGCGTGGCCGGTCGGTCGTCGTTGACGATGGTGCAGGTAGCGCTCTGGCCATTGGCCAGGGTCAGCTGGCTGCCCGACAGGGTGCCGGCCGTGCAGCTCCACGCGCCAGCGGTATAGCCGGCCGCCGCCACTTCCGACAGCGTGTACACGCCGGCGTTGACCGACCGGCTGGTCACTGCGGCCGTGCCGCTCACACCGGTGATCGTCGTCGGACCAGTCGCCGTCAGCGGGAAGTTCGCCACCGTGGCCGTGCCGCCGTTGTCGTTGGTCACCGTCTTGACCAGCGTCAGCCTCGCCGCCTGGTCGTCGTTGACGATGGTGCAGGTAGCGCTCTGACCGTTGACCAGAGTCAGCTGGCTGCCCGACAGGGTACCGGCCGTGCAGCTCCATGCGCCGGCGGTATAGCCAGCCGCCGTCACTTCCGACAGGGTGTAGACGCCCGCGCTCACCGGCGCATTGGTCACCACCGCGGTACCGCTTACGCCGGTGATCGTCGTCGGACCGGTCGCCGTCAGCGGGAAGTCCGCCACCGTGGCCGTGCCGCCGTTGTCGTTAGTCACCGTCTTGACCAGCGTCAGCGTCGCCGCCTGGTCGTCGTTGACGATGGTGCAGGTAGCGCTCTGGCCGTTGGCCAGAGTCAGCTGGCTGCCCGACTGGGTGCCGGCCGTACAGCTCCATGCGCCGGCGGTATAGCCGGCCGCCGTCACTTCCGACAGGGTGTAGACGCCCGCGCTCACCGGCGCATTGGTCACCGCCGCGGTACCGCTTACGCCGGTGATCGTCGTCGGACCGGTCGCCGTCAGCGGGAAGTCCGCCACCGTGGCCGTGCCGCCGTTGTCGTTGGTCACCGTCTTGACCAGCGTCAGCGTGGCCGCCTGGTCGTCGTTGGTGATCGTGCACGTGGCGACATCACCTCCGACCAAGCTGATGCTGTTGGCGGACACGGCCGCGCCGCCATTCTTGACACAGCTCCACGTTCCGGCGGCGTAGCCGGCCGGCCCACCCGTTTCCGAGAGGACATAGGTTCCTACCGGGACCGCCACGCTGGTGACGGCGGCCGAGCCCGTGCTGCCCGAGATCGTCGTCGTACCGCCGGTCGCGACCAGCGTCCACGCCGAGGAAACTGCGGTGCCGCCCTGGTCGTTGACCACCTGCTTGACCAGCGTCAGGCTGGGCAACGCGAGCACGCCTACGTCGACGAAGGACGTGTTGTTGTTCGGATCGGCCTCGACCACGGTGGAACCGGGCGGCAACGCGACCGTCGCGGTGTTTCGGACCGAGGTCTGCGCCTGGGCGGGTGCCAGGGCTGCCAGAGCGACCAGGAGGCCTGATGTAGTCACCACGTGGCGACGAAGGGCCGCTTTGAAGAAATTGGTCAGGCCGTGCACGGTAGTCCCTTGCGCTGAATCTGGACGAGCCAGCCGGGGACTGCCTCCCCCAAGGCTGTCTTGAAGTTGCACCCCTCACCGCGCGACCTATTCGCCGGTTTTTTTGGGGTCTACGTCACAGTTCGCGACCCGCGCCTCGTAGAGGACATGAGCCCCGGAAATGTGATGGTGATTACGTCTTTACGAAATCTTATCGTCAAATTGTAGACGGATGCCAGTAAATTCATATACATGATCACACTTTTCACCTTCGGCACGCCACTTTCTTGACGCCTTCGGGCTTGAGACCTGCCACGGGAAGGCGCGAATGGCGCGCAAGCAAAAGCCTCCCGCCGCACGGGGGAGGGCGGCAGGTCTAGGGGGGCAGGATCACGGCAAGCAGGCCCGTCAGGGCCTGCGGCAGGCGTCAGTCGCTCTGCAGTTCGGCGACGAAGTCGTAGGCGTCGCCGCGATAGTAGGACCGGGTGGACTCCACGACCCGTCCGTCCTCCAGGAAGGCCCGACGCTCGACCAACAGGCCCGGCGCACCCACCGGCAATTCGAGGTGACGGGCCGCCTCCTCATCCAGCGCCACGGCCCGCAGACGCTGCAGGGCCCGCTTGGGCCGGTGGCCATAGGCGTCCAGCGCCTCATATAGAGAGGTCGTCACGCTGTCCGGATCCGGCAGCAGCGCGTACGGCACCAGGGTGCGCTCGATGGCGATCGGAGAGCCGTCGACGTGCCGCAGGCGGTACATGCGCACCACGCCGCTGCCTGGCGACAGGTTCAGCGCCATCGATTCCTCCGGGGTCACTTCCCCCACCGAACGCTCGAGGAACCTCACCTGCGGGTTGAGCCCGCGCTCGCGCAGGTCATCGGTGAAGCTGGTCAGGCGGGAGAACTGTCGCAGGATCCGCTCGGCCACGAAGGTCCCCGCGCCCTGCCGCTGCACCAGCAGACCACTTTCGATCAGGCCGGCCAGCGCCTTGCGAATGGTCACCCGCGACAGATCCAGCAGCTGGGCCAGGTCGCGCTCGCTGGGGAGCGCCTGCCCCGGCCGCAACACGCCCGCATCCATGAGGTTCTGCAGCGCGCGGCGCAGGCGCAGGTAGGCGACCGCCCGGGTGGACTCACCGGTCTGCAGCCGCTGGTATTCCTCAAGCAGATTGGTTTGCATGACCCTCAAGATACCAGTGACGTACCAATATGGCAACAAGCCCTTCACATAGCGAACCTGTTGGCATCCCGTGGTACCGCGGTGGTATGGTGGCGACTCATCCCCGTTGCGCCGAGAAGCTCCCGTGACCGCGAAGACCTTGCCCGTCGACACCTTCGATCTCGTCATTTTCGGGGGCACCGGCGACCTGGCATTGCGCAAGCTGCTACCCGGCCTGCTGCGCCGCTATGCCGATGGCCAGATTCCGGAAGACAGCCGCATCCTGGGCGTGGCCCGCGACAGACAGGGCGATGCGGAGTACCGGGCCAAGGTGGGCGAAGCGCTGGCCCGCGTCGCCGCTGCCGACGAAACCCTCCAGGCCAGGCTGCCCGCCTTCCTGGACAAGCTCGGCTATCTGGCCCTGGATGCCACCAAGGACGAGGGCTGGGACGAGTTCGCCACCCGCCTGCTGGCCACCGGCGAGCGCATCCGGGTGTTCTACCTATCCACCAGCCCCACCCTGTTCGTGAACATCTGCGACCGGCTGCGCGCGCATGGCCTGAACACCGGCAATGCCCGGGTGGTGATCGAGAAGCCGATCGGCCACGATTCGGCCAGCGCCGCCGTCATCAACGACGCCGTCGGCGGCGCGTTCGCCGAAAACCAGATCTTCCGCATCGACCACTACCTGGGCAAGGAAACGGTCCAGAACCTGCTGGCGCTGCGCTTCGCCAATATCCTGTTCGAACCCCTGTGGAACGCCAGCCGCATCGACCACGTGCAGATCACCGTGGCCGAAACCGTCGGCCTGGAGAAGCGCGCCGGCTACTACGACACCTCCGGCGCGCTGCGCGACATGGTCCAGAACCACCTGCTGCAGCTGCTGTGCATGGTGGCGATGGAACCGCCGGCCGCTCTGCAGGCCGACGCCGTGCGCGATGAGAAGCTGAAGGTACTGCGCTCGCTCAAGCCGATCCGTGGCGAAGACGTCGCCCACCTGTCCGTGCGCGGCCAGTACCGCGCCGGCGCCAGCAGCGGCGCCGCCGTGCCGGGCTATCTGGAGGAACTGGGCAAGCCCGATTCCCGCACCGAGACGTTCGTGGCGCTGAAGGCGGAAGTGGACAACTGGCGCTGGGCCGGCGTGCCCTTCTACCTGCGCACCGGCAAGCGCCTGGCCGAGCGCGTGTCCGAGATCGTCATCGCCTTCAAGCAGATCCCCCACTCCATCTTCGACGACAGCGCCGGTCCGGTGATGGGCAACAAGCTGGTGCTGCGTCTGCAGCCGGACGAAGGCGTCAAGCTGTGGCTGATGATCAAGGACCCGGGCCCGGGCGGCCTGCGCCTCCAGCACGTGCCGCTGGACATGAGCTTCGCCGAGGCCTTCGGCGTGCACCAGCCGGAAGCCTACGAGCGCCTGCTGATGGACGTGGTGCGCGGCAACCAGACCCTGTTCATGCGCCGCGACGAGGTCGAAGCCGCCTGGGCCTGGATCGACCCCATCCTGTCGGCTTGGGACAATCTGCGCGACGCGCCCAAGCCCTACACCGCCGGCTCGTGGGGTCCCAGTGCCGCCGTGGCACTGGTCGAACGCGACGGCCGCACCTGGCACGAAGACACCGTCTGACGTCGCCGGCCCCGCCTTGCGGGGCCTTCACCCGGCACTTCACGCCGACCTGTCTTCCCCCGGGAAGCCCCCACTCCCGAGTCGCCCCATGCCCCCCACCGATCTCTCGCTGCAGATCCAGCTGCACCCGTTCCCGGACGGCGATGCCGTCGCCCAGGCGCTGGCCCAGGCCGTGACCGACGACCTGCGCACTGCCCTCGCGCTGCGCGGCCAGGCCAGCATCGCCCTGTCCGGCGGCACCACTCCGCGCCGCTTCCTGCAGGCGCTGTCGCGGCAGCCGCTGGACTGGGCGAACGTCACCGTCACCCTGGTCGACGAACGCTGGGTGGATGACCGCCACGAGCGCTCCAACGCCCGGCTGGTGAAGGAGTATCTGCTGCAGGATGCGGCGGCCGACGCCCGGTTCGTGCCGCTGTACCGCCCGGCGGCTTCACCGGACGAGGTGCTGGCCGACGTGGCAGCCGCCCTGCCGGCCACGCTCGACGTGGTCGTGCTGGGCATGGGGGGTGACGGCCACACCGCCTCGTTCTTCCCCGGCGGCGACCGCCTCGCCGACGCGATGGACCCGGCCACGACCGCCACCGTCCTGCCGATGCGCGCCCCCGGCGCAGGCGAACCGCGCATCACCCTGACACTGCCCATGCTGCGAGATGCCGGCCGCCTGTACCTGCACATCGAGGGCGGCGAGAAGCGGCAGGTGCTGCAGCAGGCCCTTTCCGGCCAAGGGGCCGGCGCCGGCTATCCCGTCCGCGCCGTGCTGCAGGCCCTTCGCGCCCCGCTGCAGGTCTATCTGACGCAGTGACCGCCTCGCGCCGGTGTTGAGGCAAAGACGGCCTCACTGCTTATAATGCCGCCTTGCCCGCGGCGTTCCGGCGCCCGGTCCCGCCAGGATCGCGCCCTGCGCCATCCGCCGGCCCCCGTTTCGTAGCCATGCGCGGCCCCGCGGCCGTGCTGCCAAAGGTGGAAAGTGCGTAACTACGACCTCGAATTCCTCAAGCATTTCTCGATGGTGATCGGCTTCCTGATGCTGGTTACCGCGGGCCTGATCGTCGGCGCGTACTTCCTGCACGACAGCCTGCCGCCGGAAGTGAACCCCAAGGCCGCCCAGATCACCGAGGCGCGCATCGCCCCCGCCGGCGCGGTCTATGCCGGCGAAACCGGTGCGGCGGCGCAGGCCGCCGCCGCGGCCGCCGCCGCCGCCGCTGCTTCGTCCCAGGTCGCCTACGGCGGCACCCTGGACGGCGGCGAGATCTACAAGAACCTGTGCGGCGCCTGCCACACCAACGGTGTGGGCAAGGCCCCCATGCTGAATGCCGCCGGCATGGGCGCGCGCGCCGCCAAGGGCGTGGACACGCTGTACAAGCACGCCATCGAAGGCTTCACCGGCCCGGACGGCGGCATCATGCCCCCGAAGGGCGGCAATCCGGCCCTGACCGACGAGCAGGTACATGCCACCGTCGACTGGATGCTGGCCAACAGCAAGTAAGGCTTCACGCCTTTCACGAAACGCCGCCCCCGGGGCGGCGTTTTCGTTTGCGCGGCACCCAACGTTGACGTGAATGTCCTTCTCCCCGCGCACGGCGCGAGCGCGCTGCGCAGGCATCGCCTCTGCCCGTCACCCATTCCGTTTACCCTTGCCGCCTCGCTTCAACGGTCGCCCCTCGATGACGCCTCCCCGCTCGCTGCCCACCCTCGCCCTGCTCGCCTCCCTGGCACTGCCCGCCTGCGCTGTCACGCCGCAGAAACCCGTCACACCCATCGGCCAGATACAGGGCGACGGCGCACGCAGCGCGCTCGATGGCCAGACCGTCACGGTCGAAGGCATCGTCACCGCGACCTTTCCTGGTCTGGGCGGCTTCTTCGTGCAGGACGCCGGTGACGGGCAGGCGACGACCTCCGACGCCCTGTTCGTGGCCTTCGAGGAAGGCGTTCCCGCACCGGCCATGGCCTCAGGCGATCGTGTCCGCGTGCGCGGCATCGTCGGCGAGCGCAAGGCCGGTGGCGACGACACGCTGACCGCGCTGCACGCACCGGTAATCCAGCCGCGCGGCACCGGCCATATCGCGCCCACCGTGCTGACCGCACTGGCCGCCGACTGGGAACCGCTGGAAGGCATGCTGGTCCGCATCGACGCCCCGCTCACGCTCAGCGGGACGCACACGCTCGAGCGCTTCGGCGAGCTGATCGCCAGCTTCGACGGCCGCCTCTGGCAGCCCAGCGAACTCGCCGTACCCGGCAGCGCCGACGCCCAGCGCCGCGCGGCGGACAACGCGCGTCGCACCCTGCTGCTGGACGACGGCAGTGCCCAGCGCGACCCCGCCGGCGTGTGGTACGTGAAGGACGGCCAGCCGCTGCGCACCGGCACCGTGCTGACCGGCGTGCAGGGCATCGTGGAACAGCGCCTGGGCAGTTGGCGCCTGCAGCTCACCACCGCGCCGACGATCGCCGCAGCGGAGCGCCCGGCCGCGCCGCAGGTCGCCGGCAATGTGCGCATCGCCGCGTTCAATCTGGAGAACCTATTCAACGGCGACGGCCGCGGCGGCGGCTTTCCCACCGAGCGCGGCGCCAAGACGCCGGAGCAACTGAAAGCACAGATGGCGAAGCTGGTCGCCACCATCCGCGGCCTGGATCCCGACATCGCCGCGCTGATGGAGTTGGAGAACGATGGCTACGGCGCCGACTCCAGCCTGGCGCAGCTGGTCGCTGCCCTGAATGCCGGTGGCGGCTCCTGGCGCTTCGTCGACGCCAAGCAGGGCCCGGGCCCGGACACCATCCGCGTCGGCATCATCTACCGCAGCGACAAGGTGAAGCCCACCGGCAAGCCCGCCACGCTGCTGGAAGGCCCGTTCGGCGAACGCAGCCGCAGTCCGCTGGCGCAGGCGTTCGTGCGCGGCAGCGGCCAGCCCTTCGTCGTGGTCGCCAATCATCTGAAGTCGAAAGGCTGCTCGGAAGCCACCGGCCTGGACGCCGATCAGAAGGACGGCGCCGGCTGCTGGAATGCGCTGCGCCTGGATTCGGCCAAGCGTCTGGATGCGTGGTTGAAAACCGACCCGACCCACACCCGCAGCGACCGCATCGTCATGCTCGGCGACTTCAACGCCTACGCGATGGAAGCGCCGGTACGCTGGCTGCGCGACGAGGCCGGCTGGGTGGATGCTTTCAAGCAGGCCGGCATCGAACAACCCTACAGTTACGTCTACAGCGGCCTCACCGGTCGCCTCGACCACGCCCTGCTCAGCCCGTCCCTCGCGAAGCACCTGCGCGGTGCCGCCGAGTGGCACATCAACGCCGACGAGCAGGATGCGCAGGGTTACGCCGACGGCGACCCCACGGTGCCGTTCCGCAGCTCCGATCACGACCCGTTGCTGCTGGGCTTCGATCTTTGATGCGGGTTCGGCAATGCGCCCGCGGGCCTCACTCATGCCGCGATGTGTGACATCGAAGTTCTGATGTGTGCTGACGAAGTTGTTTTCTTCATCGACGAAACATTGATGTGCCCCGACGAAGCTCTGAAGTGAGTCGACAAAGCATTCAGGTGATATGCCGCACCTCGGAGGTGCGTCGTCGCCGTTCCATTGTGCGATGACGAGGCTTTGGGGTGAGATGACGAAGCTTTCTCATGCCATGACGAAGAAGCAAGCCTCGCCCGCAGAGTTCCGAGCTTCGGCGCCGAAGAAGAATGCTTCGTCATGGCACAAAAGAACATCGACGGCGTCTATGGGCCCGACGTAACCCGGCCCTCGATGCGCGCGGCGACCGGCGAGTAGTAGGCCAGCGCCAGGCACGCGCCCCAGGCCAGCGTCGACGCATCAGTCAACATTGCCTCGATCGGCGACGATAACGTGGGGCCGGTCAGCAGATACAGGGGAAAGCACAGCACGGTGATGCCCAGCGACAGTGCGCGACCCCAGCGCTTCAACAGGAACAGGCCCGCGAACCCCACTACCGTGATGGCGAGTGCCGTCATACCCACCCCGGTCGCGATCCCTTCTTTCTTGAACAACCACGGCGGCGGCTCACTGGCATAGGCATCCGCCAGCGCCTGCGAGTAGCCATCGGGAAGGAAGGCCGTCGTGATGGCCGCGATGGAGAGGGTCGCGGAAGCGATCAGGAACAGACGGAAGCGAGCGATCGTCATGGGCGATGGCCTCGGCAGGGAAAGGAACGGATGTCAGGCATCGATCTTGTCGACCAGCGCCTGCAGTTTCAACACGGTGGCCCAGTTGCGCGTGCTGGCAGCCTTGCCTGTTTTGCCCAGCAGCGCTTCGGCCGCCTTGCTTTCCAGAATGCCGCTGGCGCAATGCAGGTAGGCGGCATGCGTGCCGACGTGGAACTGTTCCGGCGCGACGACGTGCGGCTCGATCGCCGACATGGCCGACATGGCCGACAGCATGCCGGCATCCGCCACGAAGGCGACCAGCAGGCGCGAGGGATCGTCGGCCGATGCGAACGGGTTCTCACGGACGATCAACGCCAATTCCTTGGCCGACACCACGATGACGGGAACCTCGATGCCAAGGTGCGTCGCGATGGCGGCCGAGATGTCGGCAGCGAGCTTCTTCCGGGAGCCCTTGCCCGTCCTGAAGACCACGTTGCCGCTGTTGAGCAGCGTGGCGACGTCGGTGTAGCCGAGATCCTCCAGCAACGCGCGCAGGTCCGCCATCGCGATGCGCTTGGCCTTGCCGACGTTGATGCCGCGGAGCAGGGCGATGTAGGTGGTCATGGCGGCCTTACTCGACCCGCGCGAATCTGCGCACCGTCTGCCCATCCACCGTCACGCTTTCGCAGAACATCCCGTACGGCCGTACCCACAGCCCGCCTTCGCTGTACAGCGCGCGGTACACCACCACCGGCTCCAGCGTCTCGCTGTGACGTGCTACCGCGATCACTTCGTAGTCGTTGCCCTTGTAGTGGCGGTAAAGGCCGGGGGCGAGTTCGGGGAGGGCGGGGAGCGTGGCCATGTGTGTGCCTAGTGAATGAGTAGGGTGGGCCCTGGCCAACCGTTGCGGACATTGTCCACGATCAGGCAACGCACGCGCCGGGATACGTTGGATTCACAAAGACTACGTCTGGCGGGCCGAGGCCCACCCTACGTGCTCAGCCCTCGCCAAAGAAGACTGGGACGATATCGCCGAGGATGTGCGCGAACACTACCGGCCACAGGCGCCCTGTGCGCAGATAGAACACGGTCAACACCAGCCCGAACGCGAGCACAGACAGCACACCCACCGGCCCCTGGTACGTGTGGTACAGCAGGCGCACCAGCATTGAGAACCCGACCGCGAACCACATGCCCTGGCCCTTCAGGCCCCGCAGCAACACGCCCAACAGGAACACTTCCTCGAAGATTCCGTTGACCATCGCGAACGCGACGGTGGACGCGAGTGAAACGCCCTGGAATGAAAACGCCACCACCGGCATCGAGCTGTCGTTTCCTTCGAACGTCTCGGTGACCAGCCCTCCAAGCACCACGGCGACAGCATAGATGCCCACGCCCTCCAGGGCGCCCATCCACTGCGGGCGTGGATACAGTGAGCGGATGTCAAAGTGGCGGAAGTGGAGGTACAGCAGCGCGCAGACCGCGAGGATCACCTCGATCAGGATGCCGTAGACGTTGCTGGCATCGGAGAACTCGGCATCGGGGTAGCCCGCCAGCATGGCCTGCGTGGATGCCACGATGAACAGCCCGAAGCAGATCGTGGAGACGATGAGGGCATCCACTAACGATAGTTTGGATCCCGATACACGCGTCTGCTCCATGCGTCTGATCCCGTCCCTGGTTGGCCGGATGTTACCGGTATTGCAGCGCGATAGGTGGGGGTGAGCCTGCGAAGTCCAACAGGCGGATGCTTCGGCGGTTATATGTAGGGAATCACTCTGTTCACCCCAACCTATGAACTCCTCAGGGAATCTCCGCCTTCCAAACGCTCAGACGTCGCTCCCCGGCACCTTGTGGCAGTACGCCGGCCTCCAGAAGGTGCCAAACAAGGTGGATCCCCAGGATCTGCAACTCACCATGATCCAGCGTGTCCCGCGGTACGGCTGAAGCGGTAATCACGTGATGGCCAAGTTCGCATGTGTGCTGCTCCATCTGCACATTTGCAGTCCAGGCTGCATGAGTCAGGGCTTCTAGGGCATCGTCCGTCACATGCACCACGATACGTACATGGTCTCCTGACCACTCGTGCCCAACCACTTTGGCATCACGCATCAATGCGATCAACGCGCATACCTCGTCTAATGTTGCATCGCGCGTCATGCCCATGATGAGGTCCCTCAGTACCCCGCCGCCTGCCCATCCTTGCGGCTCTCGCTGGCGCCGTAATACACGCCGGTCTCGGGGTCGCGCTTGATCGCCTGGTAGCCGCCGTAGGGCCCCAATGCCCATTCGACGTGGTGGCCCTTGTCCATCAGCGCGCGGATGGTTTCGTAGGGGAAGCCGGACTCCAGCTGCACCACGCCGCCGTCGGTCATCGCCTTGGCGCTGCCGACCGGGTCGGTGGAGCCGTCGTGCTGCACGCGTGGGGCGTCGCCGGCTTCCTGCAGGGTCATGCCGAAGTCGACCAGGTTCATCACGATCTGCACGTGGCCCTGCGGCTGCATGGCGCCGCCCATCACCCCGAAGCTGACCCACGGCTTGCCATTCCTGGTGATGAAGGCGGGGATGATGGTGTGGAACGGGCGCTTGCCCGGCGCGTAACAGTTGGGATGCGGCGCGGCACCATCGCACCCTTGCAGCACGAACATTTCGCCACGGTCCTGCAGGATGAAGCCCAGGCCGGTCGGCGCCATGCCGCTACCCATGCCGCGGTAGTTGGACTGGATCAGCGAGACCATCATGCCGTCCTGGTCGGCGACGGTCAGGTAGATGGTGTCGCCTTCGTCCAGTTCCTTCGGCGTGCCGGGCTGCACTTCGCGCAACACCTTGTCGGGCGAGATCAGCCTGGCGCGTTCGCGCGCATACGGCTTGGAGATCAGGCGCGCGACCGGTGCGGGCTGGAAGGCGGGGTCGGCGTACCAGCGCGCGCGGTCGGCGAAGGCCAGCTTCTTGGCCTCCACCAGCAGGTGCACGTGTTCGGGGCTGCCGAACGGAATCTTCGAGAAGTCGTAGCCTTCCAGCACGTTGAGCATCTGCAGGGCCGCGATGCCCTGCCCGTTCGGCGGCAGCTCCCAGACGTCGTAACCGCGGTAATTGGTGCTGACAGGTTCGACCCACTCGCCGTGGTGCGCGGCCATGTCTTCGTACGACAGGAAGCCGCCGTTGGCCCTGAAGTAGGCGTCGATGGTGCGGGCGATGTCGCCCTTGTAGAACGCGTCGCTACCGCCGTCGGCGATCTTCTGCAGCGTGTCGGCAAGATAGGGATTCCTCCACATCTCGCCAGTACGCGGCGCGCGCCCGTCGAGGGTGAACTGCTCGGTGAAGCCGGGGAACTTCGACAGCCGCGGCACCGAGCGCTCCCAGTAGTAGGCGATCGTCTGGTGCACCGGGTGGCCTTCGCGCGCGTAGCGGATGGCGGGCGCCAGCAGGTCTTTCACTGGCAGCCTGCCGAAGCGCCCGTGCAGCGCGAACCACGCATCCACCGTACCTGGCACGCTGACCGGCAGCGGCCCGTGCGCGGGAATGTCGGTGATGCCGTGCTGCCTGAAGTAATCCAGGGTCAGCGATTTCGGCGAACGGCCGGAGCCGTTGTAGCCATGCAGCTGCTTCGTCTTCGGGTCCCACACGATGGCGAACAGGTCGCCGCCGATGCCGTTGCCGGTGGGCTCCATCAGGCCGAGCGCCGCGTTGGCGGCAATCGCCGCATCCACCGCGGTGCCGCCCTGCTTCATCACGTCCAGCGCGATCTGCGTGGCCAGCGGATGCGAGGTGGCCGCCATCGCATGCGGGGCGATGACATCGGAGCGGGTGGCGAAGGCACGACCGGCGATGCGGTCGGCGGCGAAGACGGGAGCACCGGCGACGGCCGTCAGCGCCGTCGCCAGGCACAGCGAAGCAAGGGTTCGCATGGCAGGCCGAGTATGGCGCGCGGTGCGCGCCTTCGACCGTCGATCTTACGCGCTACGGCCAGGTGGGCGGATTAGCCTGCCAGGCGCCGAGGACTTCCGCCAGCGTGTCGCGATCTTCCTGCTCCCAGTCCGGGAGCAATGTGGGGAAATTGCGTGCATCGGTCCAGAGCGTCGGCTCGGTGCGCACCGCAGCGCCGTACCACGCTACCGCTTCTGCCTTGCGGTCCAGCTTCCAGAGTGCCAGCGCGAAGGTCGGCGGGATCCACGACGGTCCACCCGTGGCGGTGACAAGCGGCGCCCACCGGTTCAGGGCAGACTGGTGCTCTCCTGCGCGGTAAAGATCCCAGCCGTAGTTCCAGCTGATGGCACGCCACAGGTGGCCGCCCGACTGCGTGCTGCCCAGCGCCTGCTCGTACAGCTGGCTACCCAGATCTTTGCGCCCGTCAGCCATCGCTACGTGCGCCAGTTGGGCCGTGGCTTCCACCATTTTTCTGCCACGTTCCCGGGCCTTCACCAGTTCATCGACCAGCGCGTCGCCCGCGAGTCCCGTGACGGCAATGACCGGCGTTGCGGCACGATCTTCGTCGAAATAGAACTCCTTGGGCTTCGGCACGCTCTGCGCGTGCGCGGAAAAGACCACGGATGCCAGCACGGCGGCCAGCAGCATGTACTTACCGGATTTCACGAACGTCCCCCAGACAGCCGATGTACCCCGGCCCCATGCTAACCGCTGCAACGCACAATGACGAAGTGACCGGCGTCACAGAAAAGGGCGCTGTTACAATGCGCGCCTTCGCGCCCGGGGGTTGTCGGGCCTCGCCAGCCGCTTGCACGGGCCCGCCATGACCAGCACCGCCGAACTCACCTCACCCTCGTCCGCCAACACGCCGCAGCTCGGGGTGATCGACAGCGACTACACGCTGGAGCACAAGTACACCCGCACCGACGGCCGCATCTACCTGAGCGGCGTGCAGGCGCTGGTCAGGCTGCCGCTGATGCAGCGCCTGCGCGACCAAGCCGCGGGCCTGAACACGGCCGGGTTCATCAGCGGCTACCGCGGCTCGCCGCTGGGCGGCTTCGACCTGGAGCTGTGGCGCGCGCGCAAGCATCTGGAGGCGGCGGGTGTGAAGTTCACCCCCGGCCTGAACGAGGACCTGGGCGCCACGATGGTGTGGGGCACGCAGCAGACCAACCTGTTCCCCGGTGCCAAGGTCGATGGCGTGTATTCCATGTGGTACGGCAAGGGTCCCGGCGTGGACCGCTGCGGCGACGTGTTCAAGCACGGCAACGCGGCAGGCACGTCGAAGTTCGGCGGCGTGCTGGCGCTGGCGGCGGACGACCACAACTGCCGCAGCTCCACCCTGCCGCATGGCTCGGAAGACGAGTTCGTCAGCGCGATGATGCCGATCCTCAACCCGGCCGGCGTGCAGGACATCCTGGACCTGGGTCTGGTGGGCTGGGCGATGAGCCGGTACACGGGCCGCTGGATCGGCTTCAAGACGATCGCCGAGACGGTGGAGTCGTCGGCGTCGGTGCAGGTGGACCCGTTCGCGCGCGAGATCGTGCTGCCGGAGGACTTCGCCATGCCGGCCGGCGGCCTCAACATCCGTTGGCCGAACCCGCCGCTGGACCAGGAGATGCGCCTGCACAAGTACGCGGTCGCCGCAGCGCAGGCGTTCGCGCGTGCGAACAGGGTGGACCGGATCGTGCTGGATTCGCCGCGCGCGCGCCTTGGCATCGTCACCACCGGCAAGAGCTACCTGGACGTGCTGCAGGCGCTGGAATACCTTGGCCTGGACGAGCAGGCCTGCGCCGACATCGGCATCCGCGTCTACAAGGTCGGCATGACCTGGCCGCTGGAACCGGTGGGCATCACCGCGTTCGCGAAGGGCCTGGAAGACATCGTCGTGGTGGAGGAGAAGCGTGCCTTCATCGAGCGGCAGATGAAGGAGTATTTCTACAACTGGCCGGCCAACGCGGGCACGCGTCCGTCCATCGTCGGCAAGTACGACGAAGGCGGCGAGTGGATCCTGCCGTCCACCGGCGAGCTGACCCCGGCCACCATCGCCGGCGTGATCGGCAAGCGCATCCAGCGCTTCTTCACGACGGAGTCCATCGAACAGCGCCTGCGCTGGATGGAAGAGAAGGAAGCCGAGATGGCGCTGCCGCGCGCGAACTTCCCGCGCGTGCCGCACTACTGCAGCGGCTGCCCGCACAACACCTCGACGGTGGTGCCGGAAGGCTCGCGCGCGCTCGGCGGCATCGGCTGCCACTACATGGTCACGTGGATGGACCGCAACACCGACACCTTCACCCACATGGGCGGCGAAGGCGTGACGTGGTCCGGGCAGGCCCCCTTCACCGAGACCGAGCACGTCTTCCAGAACCTGGGCGACGGTACGTTCTTCCACTCCGGCTCGCTGGCGGTGCGCCAGTCGGTGGCCACCGGGGTGAACATCACCTACAAGATTCTCTACAACGACGCGGTGGCGATGACCGGCGGCCAGCCGGTGGACGGCACGCTGTCGGTGCCGCAGATCGCGCACATGATGCGCGCCGAGGGCGTGGACACCATCGTCGTGGTCAGCGATGAAGTGGGCAAGTGGAGCAAGCGCGAGATCTTCCCGTCGGGCGTGGAGTTCTTCGACCGCAAGGACCTGGACGACGTGCAGCGCCGCCTGCGCGAGGTGAAGGGCGTCTCCATCCTGATCTACGACCAGGTCTGCGCCACCGAGAAGCGCCGCCGCCGCAAGCGCGGCAAGCTCCCGGACCCGGCCAAGCGCACGATGGTCAACACGCTGGTCTGCGAAGGCTGCGGCGACTGCGGCGTGAAGAGCTTCTGCGTGTCGGTGCTGCCGAAGGAGACCGAATTCGGCCGCAAGCGCGAGATCGACCAGTCGAACTGCAACAAGGATTTCCGCTGCGTAGACGGCTTCTGCCCCAGCTTCGTCACCGTGCACGGCGGCAATCCGCGCAAGGGCAAGAAAGCCAATGCGGCGGACCTGCTGGCCTCGCTGCCGGCGCCGGCGTTCAAGTCGGACCTCGCCCAGCCCTGGAACATCCTGATCACCGGCGTCGGCGGCACCGGCGTGGTGACCATCGGCGCCCTGCTCGGCATGGCCGGCCACCTGGAAGGCAAGGGCGCCAGCGTCCTCGACCAGACCGGCCTGGCGCAGAAGGGCGGCGCGGTGACCACCCACATCCGCATCGCGCGGACGCCGGAGGACATCCATGCCGTGCGTATCGCCGCCGGCGAAGCCGACCTGGTGCTGGGCTGCGACATGGTGGTGGTCAACGACTACTGGGTGCTGTCGAAGGTGCGTGGCGAGCGCTCGCAGGTCGTGCTGAACACCTACGAGGCGATGCCCGGCACGTTCACCACGCATCCGGACATGCAGTTCCCGGCCACCGACATCATCGCCGGCGTGAAGGTCGCCCTCGGCGGCCGCGAGCCGATGCTGGTCGACGCCACGCAGGTGGCCACCGCGCTGATGGGCGATGCGATCGCCAGCAACCTGTTCATGCTGGGCTACGCCTGGCAGCAGGGGCTGGTGCCGATCTCCTACGAGGCGATCATGCGTGCCGTCGAGCTCAACGGCGCCGCCATCGAGATGAACAAGACCGCGTTCGCCTGGGGCCGGCTGGCGGTGGTCAATCCGCAGGCCGTGCAGGAGGCCGCCGGGCTGATCCGCAATGCGCAGACCGAGAGCGAGCGCACCCCGCGCGCCCTGCAGGTGCTGCCGCCGGGCGAATGGGAAAGCACCGAGTGGGGCGCGAACGCCGCGCCGCGCAATCCGGGCAACGAGAGCGAACTCCGCGGCCTGCCCGAGGACGGCGCGCACGGCGGCGACGTCGCGTTCCTGCCACTGGACGATCTGCGCCTGTCGCGCTCGCTGGACGAACTTATCGCGCGCCGCAAGGATTTCCTCACCGAATACCAGGATGCCGCCTACGCCGCGCGCTACACCGACCTGGTGGCCAAGGTGCGCAACGCCGAGAACACCCGCGCGCCGGGTTCGACGGCGCTGACCGAGGCGGTGGCCCGCTACTTCTTCAAGCTGATGGCCTACAAGGACGAATACGAAGTCGCGCGCCTGTATACCAGCGGCGAGTTCAAGCGCCGGCTGGAACAGCAGTTCGAAGGCGACTACGAAGTCCACTTCCACCTCGCGCCGCCGCTGTTCGCCAAGAAAGATGCGCACGGCCGCCTTATGAAGAAGGAATACGGCCCGTGGGTGTTCAAGGCCTTCGGCCTGCTGGCGAAGCTGCGCTTCCTGCGTGGCGGTACCTTCGACCTGTTCGGCTACACCGACGAGCGCAAGGGCGAGCGCCAGCTGATCGCCGACTACGAGAAGACCGTGGGCGAACTGCTGGGCACACTGGATGGAGACAAGCTGGGGCTGGCGGTAGAGATCGCCAGCATCCCGGAGCACATCCGCGGCTACGGACACGTCAAGGAAAAGCACCTGCACGCCGCCAAGACGCGCGAGGCCGAGCTGCTGACCTTGTGGCGCAATCCGAAGGCGCTGCACATCGTGCAGGCAGCCTGAAAGACGACGTTCGCTGACATTTGCCTGGGTGTAACCGAGCGCAGACTTCAAAACTATAATGTCAATGATCGCTGACATAACATTGAATGTCAGCGATCATTTACTCTTGAATTTTTGTCAACATTCGCTTACATATTGGCGCATGAGCAATGTGCGCACTTCTGCCGACCTCGGCGCCGTCATCCGCCAGCGCCGCAAGGCCTTGGGATGGGATCAGGCCGCGCTGGCGCAAGAAGTCGGCGTAAGTCGCCAATGGATCATCGAGATCGAAAAAGGCAAACCGCGCGCCGAGCTGCAACTGGTCCTGCGAACTTTGAACGTGCTCGGCCTGCAGTTGTTCACCAGCACACCTGCAGCTCTCTCCGACCCCATGCTGCAAACGGCAGTACCGGACATCGACCACATACTGGAAAGCAATCGCCGTTCGACATTGCGCTATCCCCGGGTTGCCCCACCGTCCGTTCGTCCCGAAATGCAGATCAGGGAATCACGGCAACGCCCTGCGTTCGAGGACATCCTCAAACAGGCTGAGGAAGAGCTCGCACAGCGGGCGGTGGCCCGGGATGAGGTCGGGGCGCTCGCAAGCGACAAGCCCAAGCGGCCGCTCCGCACTATCGCAAAGAAGAGCCCGAAAGCATGAGCCTGCACGTGCTGATGTCCGGGCAACCCATAGGGGAACTGCAATCGAATCGGCACGGCCAACCAGAGTTGGTCTATCGCACGGACTGGCGTGAAGCGACCGGGGCCTCGCCCTTGTCGCTGAGCCTGCCCCTGGCTCGATCCACGCACCCAACCGATGTGGTTTCCGCCGTGCTCTGGGGCCTGCTGCCGGACAACGAAAACACGCTCCAGCGCTGGGGCTCCCGTTTCCATGTATCGCCTCGCAATCCGGTAGCCCTACTCGCACATGTCGGTGAAGACTGTGCCGGCGCGGTGCAATTCGTCACGGAAGAACGCCTGCAGACGGTATTGTCCGGCGAATCGGACGGCATCGAGCTCCTCACCGACCACGAAGCGGCCCAGCGCCTGGCACGCGTGCGCCAGGACGTCGGTGCCGGTCGCACCATCGACGATGCCGGCCAGTTCAGTCTGGCGGGCGCGCAAGCGAAAATCGCGCTGCTCAAGACCGCTGCCGGCTGGGCGATCCCCAGCGGCCGCATTCCGACCACACATATCCTCAAGCCGCCAAGCGGTGACTACGAGGGCTTCGTCGAGAACGAAATGTTCTGTCTGCGCCTGGCGCGGACGATGGATATTCCCGCAGCCTGGTCGGAAAAACTTGTGCTGGGCGAGGAAACGGCGATCTGCGTGGAGCGCTACGACCGCGTGCTGGTCGACGGGACGTGGCAGCGCATCCACCAGGAGGACTTCTGCCAGGCATTGGGCGTAATGCCGCACATCAAGTACCAGAACCAGGGTGGTCCGGGGCCGGCCGCCCTTGCCGGCGTGCTCTGGCAGCACTCCTCCCAACCCCGCACGGATGTGGAATCGCTGCTTCGTGCGCTGATGTTCAACTATCTGGTAGGCGGCACCGACGCCCATGCGAAAAACTATTCGATCCTGTCCGGCGCCGGCGGCAAAGTCCGGTTGGCGCCCCTGTACGACATCTCCAGTGCGCTGCCTTATCCCGCCCTGCAGAAGCGCAAGATCAAGATGGCGATGAAGATCGGGAGCCACTATCGCTGGTGGGACATCCAGCTGCGCGACTGGCAGGCTACTGCGGAAGACATGCATCTGGATGCCGACGATGCACTCAGGACACTCGCGCGAATGTGCCTTCAGTTGCCGCGCCAGGCGGAAAAGCTGCTTGCGCAATTCCGCGGCGACGGCATCGGGCACGAGGTGCTCGATCGGCTGGTAGGCGAGATCGAAGCCTCGTGTCGGCGCTGCCTGCAGCAGTTCAAGGCCCCATCAGAGGCGTGATTACCCGACCGTCCGCCACACCAGGCAGCGGTTGTTGGCCGGCATGGCGTTGTCTTCGACCAGGCACAGGCCGATGCCGCGCGCCAACGCATCGACGGCCTCGAAGTCGCGGATGCCCGAGGCGGGATCGCGGTCCTTCAGCCACTGATCGAACGCGCGGTTGCTGTCGCTGGTGAAGTCGCCGCCATAGTTGAACGGGCCGTAGACGATCAGCAGGCCGTCTTCTTGCAGCACTGTGCCGACACCGGCAAAGAACGCCTCCACCTGCGGCCACCCCATGATGTGCAGGCTGTTGGCGGTGAAGACCGCGTCGAACCCGTTCTCGGGCCACGGCCCGTCGACATCGAGTTCGATCGCAGGCGGCGTGTTCGCCAGCGCTGCCTCGTCCCGCCACGCCGCAATGCCCGGCAGGTTGTCCGCACGATCGCTGCATTGCCATGCCAGCCACGGCATCGCGGCGGCGAAATGCACCGCGTGCTGGCCGGTGCCGCTGCCGATCTCCAGCACGCGGCGCGTGGCGCCCAGGTGGCGTTGCAGCACTTCCAGGATCGGCCCCTGGTTGCGCTCGCACGACGGCGCGAAGGGTTTGGTCACGAGGCGTAGCGTGCGCCACGCGCACGACCTCGTAGTGCCCGAACGACCATGACGCCGTGCGCGCAGCGCACGCTACGCGGCCCGCACATAGAACCGTTTCGCACCGCCCTCGCCCGCCCGCTCCTCGACGGTGAAATGGCGCGGGTGCGCCTTCATCAGGTCGCTGAGCTTCTTGTGCCCGTAAAGGCGGGTATCGAAGTCCGGCCGCACCTTGCTGAGGTAGCTGCCCACGCTGCCGAGGAACGCCCACCCTTGGTCGTCGCTGGCCTCCTCGATGGCCTGGCGGATCAGCTTCAGCGGCAGCGATTCGTGCCTGCCGGATTCGGCCGCGGGTGCGGCGGTCGGCTCGGCCTGCCCGGCGGGCTTCTTCGCCGCCGGCCTGGCCGCCTTCTTCGCAGGCTTCGGCGGCGAGGGCGGAGCGGCCGGCGCCGATGCTTCGCTGCGCAGCACCTCCACGTAGATGAACTTGTCGCAGGCCTGAACGAAGGCATCCGGCGTCTTGCGCTCGCCGAAGCCGTACACGGTCAGCCCTTCCTCGCGCAGGCGCTGGGCCAGGCGGGTGAAATCGCTGTCGCTCGACACCAGGCAGACGCCGTCGAAGCGGCCGGTATACATCAGGTCCATCGCATCGATGATCAGCGAGCTGTCGGTGGCGTTCTTGCCGCTGGTGTAGGCGAACTGCTGTACCGGGTTGATCGAGTGCTTCAGCAGCGCCTGCTTCCACTGGGTCATGCGCGTGCTGGTGAAGTCGCCGTAGATGCGCTTCACGCTGGCCACGCCGTACTTGGCCACCTCGGCCAGCAGGCCCTCGATCACCGCGGGCTGGGCGTTGTCGGCATCGATCAGCACGGCGAGCCGCGGCTGCTCGTCTTCGCTCTCGGGGCGTACGGAGGGACGGGACTTCATGCGGGCGCGTTCCTGTGCGGGATGCGCGCATTGTGCACCACGTCACCCGCCCATGACCGGCGTCACTTGACGCTGTGCGGCACGCCGATGACAGTCCGGGGCTTCCTCTGCCCGGACACGCGCATGCAGCGACGCGACTTCCTGACCCTCGGCGGCCTGGCCTTTGCGGGCCTGGCCCTGCCCGGCACGCGCGTGATCGCTGCCGAGGCCCTGCTGGAGCCGGGCGACGTGGCGAAGAAGAAGCGCCTGGCCGACACCGCGCTGACAGCGGCGACCGCAGCGGGCGCCACGTACTGCGACGTGCGCATCGGCCGCTACCTGCGGCAGTCGCTGATCACCCGCGAGGACAAAGTGCAGAACGTGGTGAACACCGAATCCTCCGGGGTCGGCGTACGCGTGATCGCGCAGGGCGCATGGGGCTTCGCGGCGACGAACGACCCGACACCCGATGGCGTCGCCGCTGCCGCGCGCCAGGCCGTGGCGATCGCGCGCGCCAATGCACGCATCCAGGGCAAGCCCGTGCAGCTGGCGCCGTTGAAGGACGTCGGCGAAGTCGCCTGGCGCACGCCGATCGTGAAGAACGCGATGGCGGTGCCGGTGAAGGAGAAGGTGGATCTGCTGCTGGACGCGAATGCCACCGCGCTCGCCGCTGGCGCCAGCTTCGCGGCGTCGCGGATGTTCGTGATCAACGAGCAGAAGTACTTCGCCAGCACCGACGGTTCGTACATTGATCAGGACGTGCACCGCATCTGGGTACCCTTCACGGTGACGGTGGTGGACAAGGCCAGCGGCCGGTTCAAGACGCGTGATGGCCTGTCCGCACCGATGGGCATGGGGTACGAGTACCTGGACGCCAACGCCGCGGACAAGTTCATGCTGCCGGGCGGGGTCGTGGCCTACGGCGCGTCCTACGATCTGCGCGAGGACATCATCGCGGCGGCGAAGCAGGCACGCGCGAAACTGACCGCGCCCTCGGTGAGGCCCGGAAAGTACGATCTGGTGCTGGATCCGTCCAACCTGTTCCTGACCATCCACGAGAACGTCGGCCATCCGCTGGAGCTGGACCGCGTGCTCGGCTACGAAGCCAACTACGCCGGCACCAGCTTCGCCACGCTGGACAAGCGCGAGCAGCGATTCCAGTGGGGCAGTCCGATCGTCAACTTCACCGCCGACAAGACCGAGCCGCGCAGCCTCGGTGCGGTGGGCTACGACGACGAAGGGGTGAAGACGCGCCGCTGGGACCTGGTGAAGGACGGCGTGCTGGTCAATTACCAGGCCACCCGCGACGAAGTGCACATCCTCGGCGAGGACGCCTCGCACGGCTGCAGCTATGCCGACTCCTGGAGCAGCGTGCAGTTCCAGCGCATGGCCAACGTGTCGCTGGCGCCCGGCAAGGCGCCGCTGACGGTGGCCGAGATGGTGAAGGACGTGGAGAACGGCCTCTACATCCACGGCCGCGGCTCGTACTCCATCGACCAGCAGCGCTACAACGCGCAGTTCGGCGGACAGCTCTACTTCGAGATCAAGGACGGTCAGGTCACGCGCCAGGTGGAGGACGCGGCCTACCAGATCCGCACGCCGGAATTCTGGAACGCCTGTACGGCGATCTGCGATGTGCGCGACTTCCGCCTGGGCGGCTCGTTCTTCGACGGCAAGGGCCAGCCCAGCCAGGTGTCGGCGGTGTCGCACGGCTCGGCCACCGCGCGCTTCAACGGCATCAACATCATCAATACCGCGCGCAGCCTCGGTTGAGAGCGGGGATTGGGGAGTCGGGATTCGGGATTCGCAGGAGCGCCATCGGCGCCCGGCCCCGGATCGCACTCGCCGTTGCGAATCCCGACTCCCCAATCCCGTCGCTCTATGCCTAAAGTCATTTGACGCTGTCGACACGCAGGGCAAGAATCGGGAACGACCTGCGCGGGGACTGCGCGGGCCGACGCACTATCGTCGCAGCCCCGCCTGCCCTGCAGGCCCAACCGGTGGAGAACTGCCTTGCAACGTCGTGACTTCCTGGCCATGACCGGCCTCAGCCTGGGCGGCCTGATGGTGCCGTCCTTCCTCGGCAAGGCGATCGCCGCCGAGCAGCTCCAGTCCACCCTCGACGTCGCCTTCAAGAAGCGCCTCGCCGATGCCGCCCTGGCCGCGGCCAGGCAGGCCGGCGCGACCTACTGCGACGTGCGCATCGGCCGCTACCTGCGCCAGTTCGTGATCACCCGCGAGGACAAGGTGCAGAACGTGGTGAACACCGAGTCCACCGGTGCCGGCATCCGTGTGATCGCCAACGGCGCCTGGGGCTTCGCCGCCACCAACACGCTGACCGCCGAAGGCGTGGCCAGCGCCGCCCGCCAGGCCGCCGCGATCGCCAAGGCCAATAGCAAGACCCAGACCGCGCCGGTGCAGCTGGCCAAGGCGCCGGGCTTCGGCGAGGTGTCGTGGAAGACGCCGATCAAGAAGAACGCCATGGACGTGCCGATCAAGGACAAGGTCGACCTGCTGCTAGGCGTGAATGCGGCCGCGATCAACGCCGGCGCCGACTTCGTCAACTCGATGATGTTCCTGGTCAACGAGCAGAAGTATTTCGCCAGCACCGACGGCTCCTACATCGACCAGGACGTGCACCGCATCTGGGTGCCGATGACGGTCACCGCCATCGACAAGGCCAGCGGCAAGTTCCGCACGCGCGACGGCCTGTCGGCCCCGATGGGCCTGGGTTACGAATACCTGGATGGCGACGCCGGCCAGAAGTTCACCTCGCCCAACGGCGTGATCAACTATGGTCTGTCCTACGACATGAAGGAAGACGCGATCGCCGCCGCCAAGCAGGCGCGCGCGAAGCTCACCGCGCCGTCGGTGAAGCCGGGCAAGTACGACCTGGTGCTGGACCCCTCGCACACCTGGCTGACCATCCACGAATCGGTCGGCCACCCGCTCGAACTGGACCGCGTGCTCGGCTACGAGGCCAACTACGCCGGCACCAGCTTCGCCACCCTGGACAAGCGCGAGCAGCGCTTCCAGTACGGCAGCGAGCTGGTCAACCTGTTCGCCGACAAGACCCAGCCCGGCAGCCTCGGCGCGGTCGGCTACGACGACGAAGGCGTGAAGACCAAGCGCTGGGACCTGGTGAGCGCCGGCAAGCTGGTCGACTACCAGACCATCCGCGACCAGGCCCACATCCTGGGCAAGACCGAATCCGATGGCTGCTGCTACGCCGACTCGTGGAGCAGCGTGCAGTTCCAGCGCATGGCCAACGTCTCGCTGGCCGCCGGCAAGACCAAGCTGTCCGTCGCCGACATGGTGAAGAACGTCGAGAACGGCATCTACATCATCGGCGATGGCTCGTTCTCGATCGACCAGCAGCGCTACAACGCGCAGTTCGGCGGCCAGCTCTTCTACGAGATCAAGAACGGCAAGATCACCCAGCAGATCGAGGACGTGGCCTACCAGATCCGCACGCCGGAATTCTGGAACGCCTGCACCGCCGTCTGCGACGAAAGCGACTACCGCCTGGGTGGTTCTTTCTTCGACGGCAAGGGCCAGCCCGGCCAGGTGTCCGCGGTGTCGCACGGGTCGTCCACCGCGCGCTTCAACGGCATCAACGTCATCAACACCGCCCGCTCGCTCGGCTGACCGGCGCAAGGAGATCCTAGAATATGAGCATCCTCACCGAAGCGCAGGCCAAGGCCATCCTGGACAAGGTCATCGCGCTGTCCACCGCCGACGAATGCACCGCGTCCCTCACCGGTTCCGTCGACGGCAACATCCGTTTCGCGCTTAACAACGTCTCCACCAGCGGCATCGTCAGCAACACCGACCTGGGCGTGCAGGTAGCGTTCGGCAAGCGCGTGGGCATCGCGACGATCAACGAGTTCGACGACGCCGCGCTGGAGCGCGTGGTCCGCCGCGCCGAAGACCTCGCCCGGCTGGCGCCGGAGAACCCCGAGTTCATGCCGGCCGTCGAGAAGCAGACCTACACGCCCAGCGCCACCTTCAGCGAGTCCACCGCCGCCATCACGCCCGAGTTCCGCGCCCAGGTCGCCGCCGATTCCATCGGCCCCTGCAAGGCGGAGAAGCTGATCGCCGCCGGTTTCCTGGAGGATGGCCAGAGCTTCGTCGCCTTCGCCAACAGCAAGGGCAACTTCGGCTACCAGCGCGCGACCGCGTTCAACTACACCTGCACCGTGCGCACCGAGGACGGCCGCGGTTCCGGCTGGGTCGGCCGCAACCTGAAGGACGCCAGCGCGTTCAAGGCCGACAGCGACATCCGCATCGCCATGCGCAAGGCCAGCGAATCGGCCGAGGCCAAGGCGCTGGAACCGGGCAAGTACACGGTGATCCTGGAACCGGCCGCGGCCGCGGGCCTGATCTCCTTCATGATGAACTTCTTCGACGCGCGCCAGGCCGATGAGGGCCGCAGCTTCCTGTCCAAGAAGGGCGGCGGTAACAAGCTGGGCGAACAGGTCTACGACCCGCGCGTGAACATCAGCGCCGACCCGTGGCATCCGGGCGCGGAAGTGATGCCGTGGGACGGCGAAGGCCTGCCCCGCGAGAAGATGGCCATCGTCGAGAACGGCAAGATCGCCAACCTGGAGTACTCGCGCTTCTGGGCGCAGAAGCAGGGCAAGCGCGCGATCGGTTCGCCCGGCAACCTGCTGATGGCCGGCGGCAGCAAGTCTACGGCGGAGCTGGTGGCCGGCACACAGAAGGGCATCCTGGTCACCCGCACCTGGTACATCCGCATGGTCGATCCGCAGACCGTGCTGCTGACCGGCCTGACCCGCGATGGCACGTTCTACATCGAGAACGGGCAGATCAAGCATCCAGTGAAGAACTTCCGCTTCAACGAATCCCCGGTGATCATGCTCAACAACATCGAGGAACTGGGCAAGCCGGTGCGCGTGGCCGGCGACGAGTCCAGCTTCGTGATGATGATCCCGCCGATGAAGCTGCGCGACTTCACCTTCACCTCGCTGTCCGACGCGGTGTAAAGAAGAGAAGTGAGGAAGGAGAAGTGAAGAGTGAGTAGAGGCAAGGCAGGTGGCAGGAAAGCGCGTTTATCGCTCACTTCTCACTCCTCTCCACTCACTTCTGCGCCATGAACCGCGCCGAGTTCCTGCGGCTGATGAGCGCCGGCCTGGCCGGTGCGCTGCTGGCCGGCGCACCGCGTAGCGCGCTTGCGGCCGGCAACTACGATTTCCATTTCACCCGGCTGAAATACGACTCCGGCGACTGGGACGTGGATGCGCGCATGCCGTCCAACCTGATCACGTCGCTGATCGACTACACCACCCTGCGGGTGGATCCGAAGGAACACGTGCTGGCGCTGTCAGACCCCCGCATGCTCGCTGCCCCGTTCTGCTACCTGGCCGGGCACAAGCTGGTGGAGTTCAACCCGGTGGAGCGCCGCCACTTCGAGCGCTATGTGCGCAACGGCGGCTTCGTGTTCGTCGACGACTGCAATCACGACATCGACGGGCTGTTCGCCAAGTCGTTCGAGGCGCAGATGGCGTCGATCTTCGGCGCGAAGGCGATGAAGAAACTGCCGAACACGCACGCGATCTATTCCTCGTTCTTCAAGTTCGACGGCCCGCCGGCCACCAGCTTCGAGCTCAACGGCTGGGGCGACGATCTGGTACACGAGTACCTGCAGGGCATCGAGATCAACGGCCGCCTCGGCGTGCTCTACAGCAACAAGGACTACGGCTGCGAGTGGGACTACGACTGGCGCAACAAGCGCTTCCTGGCCGAGGACAACACCAAGTTCGCGGTCAACCTCGTGATCTATGCGTTGACGACATGAAGATGGCTGCACCCATGCCCTCTCCGCCGTCATCCCAGCGCAAGCTGGGATCCATCGTGACCTTTGCGCCGCGCTCGCCCAGGCACCAGAAACGCAAGAGCGCCATCAAATTGGATCCCAGCTTGCGCTGGGATGACGGCACTTGCTGTCGCAATTCGCTGCATTGACATCACCCTGGAAACGCCATGACGCAGATCACCGAATCCGACCTCCAGCAGCAACTCGCCAAGCTCGGCGAACTCCGCGCCGCCATCGGCCAGGCCATCGTCGGCCAACAGGACGTGGTGGAGCAGTTGCTGATCGGCCTGTTGGCCGGCGGCCACTGCCTGCTCGAAGGCGTGCCCGGCCTGGGCAAGACGCTGCTGGTGCGCTCGCTGGGCGAGGCATTGCACCTGCAGTTCCGCCGCGTGCAGTTCACGCCGGACCTGATGCCCAGCGACATCCTCGGCACCGAGCTGCTGGAGGAAGACCACGGCACGGGCCATCGCCATTTCCGTTTCCAGCCCGGCCCGATCTTCACCAATCTGCTGCTCGCCGACGAACTCAACCGTACGCCGCCCAAGACGCAGGCAGCGTTGCTTGAGGCGATGCAGGAACGCACCGTCAGCTACGCGGGCACTACCCATGCGCTGCCCTCGCCATTCTTCGTGCTGGCCACGCAGAACCCGCTGGAGCAGGCCGGCACCTACCCGCTGCCGGAAGCGCAGCTGGATCGCTTCCTGCTGCACATCCGCGTGGACTACCCCACCGAGCAGGAAGAGCACGACATCCTGGCGCAGACCACCGGCCGCGCCGGCGGCGCGGTCCCGCGGGTGATGGAAGGCGACGCGGTGCTGGCACTGCAGAAACATGTGCGCGACGTGCATGTCAGTGAGGACCTGTTGCGCTGGATCACGAAGCTGGTCCGCGCCAGCCGGCCCGGCGACGGCGTGCCCGATGAAGTCCGCAAGTATGTGCGCTGGGGTGCCGGTCCGCGCGCCGGCCAGTCGCTGGTGCTGGCCGCGAAGGCGCGCGCGCTGCTGCACGGGCGCCTGGCGGCGACGCGCGAGGACATCGTCGCGCTGGCCAAGCCGGTGATGCGCCACCGCCTGCTGCTGTCGTTCGCCGCCGAGGCCGAACAGGTCAGCGCGGACGACGTGATCGCCGCGCTGCTGCGCAGCGTGCCGCTCGCCGCCTGATCGACCGCCCATGGCGCACGACCTGATCCCCGCCGACGTCCGCAGCCGGTTGAAGGACCTGCGGCTGACCGCGCGCCGTGCGATCGGCGCGCAGGGGATCGGCGTGCACCACAGCCGCAGCCGCGGCGCCGGCCTGGAGTTCGCGCAGTACCGCGCCTACGAGCCCGGCGACGAGCTGCGCCAGATCGACTGGAAGTTGTATGCGCGCTCGGACCGCTTCTTCGTGCGCGAAGCCGAGCGCGAGAGTCCGCTGACGGTATGGATCGTGCTGGACGCGACCGCCTCGATGACGCAACGCGATGGCGCGCGCGGTACGCGTTTCGACGCCGCGCGCAGCCTCGCGGCCTGCATCGCCGAACTGGCCCTGCGCCAGGGCGACCGCTTCGGCCTGCTCGTGCTGCACGGCGATGGCGTGCGGCTCGTGGCGCCTGGCAACGGAGTGCGCCAGCGCGACCAGCTGCTGCTCTCGCTGCACGGCCTGCGTGCCGACGGGGCGTTCCCCGCACAGGAACGGTTGGGCCCCGTGTTCGAACGCATCGGTGCCGGCGACCTGGTGCTGATGCTGAGCGACTGGTTCGATGATGCGATGCCCGCCTTGGCGGAACGCCTGGCCGCTGCGCGCCGCGAGGTGCTGGCGATCCAGCTGCTGACCGCGGACGAACGCGACTTCCCGTTCACCGGCGGCCACCGCTTCCGCGACCCGGAAACCGGCGAGGAACTGCTGGGCGATGCCGCCGCGCTGCGCGCCGACTATCTGCGCCGCTTCGCGGATGCGCAGAGTGTGCTCGATGCGCGCCTGGACGCGGGCGGCATCCGCCACGCGCGTCACTACACCGACCAACCGCTGGACCTGCCGCTACGCCGATTGTTCGGTGCGCGCGATGCGGCGGAGTACGCATGAGCCTGGCGTTCCTGCTACCGGCTGGCCTGGCTGCGCTTGCCGCGCTGGTGGTGCCCTTGCTGCTGCACCTCGCGCGCCGGCACGAGCAGACGCCGACCGATTTCGCCGCGCTGCGCTGGCTGCGGCAGAAGCCGAAACCGCGTCACCGTATCCGCTTCGACGAATGGCCGCTGCTGTTGCTGCGCCTGCTGCTGCTCGCATTGCTCTCGCTGTGGCTGGCCCGGCCGGTGCTGTCGGGCCTGGACGACACGCGACCATGGACGGTCGCCGTGCCCGGCGTGGATGCAGGCCTCGCACGTGCGCGTTCCGATGCGCGCACACGCCTGCATTGGCTGGCGCCGGACTTCCCGTCGCTGGATGAGCCGGCGCCCGCCGGCACGCCCGCCATTGGCTCCTTGCTGCGGCAGCTCGATGCAGAACTGCCTCCCGGCGTCGCGTTGACCGTGATCGTGCCTGCAACGTTGCAAGGCGCGGATGCCGAACGGCCCGCACTGTCACGTGCGGTGACCTGGCAGGTTGTCGAGGGCGCGATGCCGGCATCGTCGGCAAAAGAATCGCCGACGCCTTCACTGGCGATCCGCCACCCGGCGGGCGACGAACATGCGCTGCGCTACCTGCATGCCGCCGCACGGGCGTGGCAGCCAAATGGCGCGCCGACCGTGCAGATCGGGACCGCCGACGCGCCAATGCCTCCGCCGTCGCAGTCGCTGGTGTGGCTGGCACCGGGACCGGTGCCCCCGCCGGTCATGCAATGGATCTCGGCCGGCGGTGTCGCATTGCTGGCCCATGAAGCGACGGTGGGCGGCATTGCCCTGTCGTCGATGCCGTGGCGCGATGCCGACGGTGCGCCCCTGGTCGAAGGCACGCCGCTCGGACAGGGCCGGGTGATGCGCTTCACCCGGCCGCTGCGGCCCGACGCCATGCCGGCGCTGCTCGATGCCGATTTCCCGCACCGCCTGCGCGCCCTGTTCGACGGTCGCGCTGTCGCGCCCACGCGCGTGCTGGCGAGGGATTACGCGCCGACGCGCGGTGGCGCGACCTATCCCGTCGCGCCACGCGACCTGCAACCCTGGCTCGCGCTGCTGATCGCGGTGTTGGTGCTGGTGGAACGCTGGATGGCCACGCGACGCACGCGGAGCGTGGCGCCATGACGTTGTCGGCCTTCGACCGCCTCGCCCAGGTCCGTCGCCATGCGGCGCTCGGCCCGCTGGTGTTGGGAGCGCCGATGCTCGTCGCGCTCGCCGGTGTGGTGTGGCGCTTCGCATCGCCCGCAGTAGCCGTGTCCGTCGCGCTGGCCGGGATCGCGGTGCTCGCCGCGCTGGCCTGGCGGCGGACACGCGCGTTCGACACCGTCTGGCTGGTGCGTCAGCTGGATGCGCGCCGCAAGGACCTCGACGACAGCAGCGATCTGCTGCTGGCGCCGCCCGCTTCGCTGACGCCGCTGCAACAGCTGCAGCAGGCGCGTGTCCGCGAACGGCTGCGCAGCCAGCCGGCACCGGACCTGCGCACGCCGTGGCCGTGGCCGCGCATCGTGGCGATGTGGCTGGTGGCCGGCGTGGTGATCGCCGTGTCGGCGTGGTGGCCGGCGCGCGCACCGATGGCCAGCACGCTCGCGCCTGCGGACGAAGAAACACCCGTCATCCCCGGCGTCCCGCGCCTGGTCGGCCAGCGCTTGCACATCGCACCCCCGTCCTACACAGGCCAGCCGGCGCGCGATGAAGCCATGCTCGATGCGAAAGCCCCCGTCGGCTCGCGACTCGCCTGGACGTTGCGCTTCGAATCACAACCCACCCGCGCCGATCTCGTCTTCCACGACGGCCAGCGCATCGCGCTGCGGCGCGACGGCGACACCTGGCGGGCGACGCACACCCTCGCGAAATCCACGCTGTACCGTGTGGTGGCCGCCGGCACGGAGGCGCAACCGCCGTCGAAACTCCGGCGCCTGGATGCCATTCCCGATCGCGCGCCGCAGGTGAAGGTGCTGGCGCCCGACCGTGGCCTCAGCCTGGTGGCGATCGGACAGACGCGCTGGGCGCTCGCCTTCGAAGCCCGCGACGACTACGGCGTGGCCGCGACCGCCACCTTGAAGCTGACGCTCGCGCAGGGCAGCGGCGAGAACATCGCGTTCAAGGAACAGGCGATGACGCTGCACGGCACCGGTCCGGCGACCTCACGCCGCTTCACCGCGTCGCTCGACCTCGCCGCGCTCGGCATGGCCGTGGGCGATGACCTGATCGCGCAGCTCACCGTGCGCGACACGCGTGCGCCGACGTCGCAGACCGCGCGGAGCCCCGGCCTGATCCTGCGCTGGCCTTCGGACCTGGGCCAGGAGAGCACGGGCCTGGAAGGACTGGTGAAGAAGGTGATGCCGGCCTACTTCCGCAGCCAGCGCCAGATCATCATCGACGCCGAGGCCCTGCAGAAGCAGAAGCGCAGCCTGACGGCGGACACCTTCGTCACGCGCTCGGACGCGATCGGCGTGGACCAGCGCATCCTGCGCCTGCGCTACGGCCAGTTCCTCGGCGAGGAAGCCGAAGGCGAACCGCAACCGCCGCCGACCAGCGACGCCGACCACGATCACGCGGATGACGACGGACACGATCACGCCGAAGCCCCGACCGCCGTGCAGGACGATCACGACCATCCAACGTCGGCGACCGGCACGAGCTTCGGCCGCGAAGCCGACGTGCTGGAAGCCTACGGCCACACCCACGACCACGCCGAGGCCGCCACCCTGCTCGACCCCGAGACGCGCGCCACGCTGAAGAAGGCGCTGGACCAGATGTGGCAATCGGAACTTCACCTGCGCCAGGGGCAGCCGGACCGCGCACTGCCGTTCGCGTACAAGGCGCTGGAGTACATCAAGCAGGTGCAACAGGCCACGCGCATCTACCTGGCGCGCGTAGGACCGGAGCTGCCGCCGATCGACGAGACGCGCCGGATGGGCGGCGATCGCAAGGGCATCGCCTCCCGCGCGCTCGGTCCGCTCGCCCCGATGCCCGACGACGTCGATGCGGCGCCCGCCCGCGCATGGCGCGCCCTGGCCAACGATCGCGCGCCGGCGGATGGCGCGGACCTGGACGCGCTGCACACCTGGCTGCGCACGAACGAGGCACGCGTGCCGGATGCGCTGGACCTGTTCGCGGCCATCGATGAAGTGCGCGGCGATCCGGCCTGCGCGCCCTGCCGTGCACGTCTGCGGGCGCTGCTGTGGTCGGCGTCGCCGCAACCGCCCGCACAGGTGCAACGTCGGGCCGCGCCGGATGATGCTGGCCGCCGCTACCTCGACGCCCTGCGGCAGGAGCCCGCGCGATGACCCTGCCCGCGCTCCCGCCCTGGCTGCTGGCCTGCCTGCTCGCGCTCGGCGTGCTGCTCGCGTGGGCGCGCCTGATTACGCGGCGTCGTGGTGCTCCAACGGACGTGCGCGGTCCCCGCTCCCGCTTCCTGCTGCTGTGCGCACTGCAGCCGGTCTGCGCGCTGCTGCTCTACTTCACCCTGCTGCCGCCGCGGCAGGCATCGACCCCCGGCACGCTGGTGGTGATGACCGCGAACGCCGGACAGGTCGTCCTGCCCGCGGCGCTGCAGGGCCAGCCCCGCGTCGCCCTGCCGGAGGCCACGGCCACCGACGGCAGCGAGCGCGTGCCGGACCTGGGCACCGCGCTGCGCCGGCACCCTGACGCAGGCACGCTGCATGTCGTCGGCGATGGACTGGAAGCCCGCGACCGCGATGCGCTCGGCGACCGGCGCATCGTGTTCTCGCCCGCCGCCTTGCCGCGCGGCGTCGTCGAACTCGCGCCGGTGGGTGTCGTGGCGCCGGGCGACACCTTCATCGCCAGCGGTCGCGTGAACGACGTGCCGAAGGCGACGGTGGTGCTGTTAGACCCCGCGGGCCAGCGCATCGATGCGGGTCCCGTGGATGCGCAGGGCCGTTTCCGCCTGACCGGTGTCGCCCGCCTGCCCGGCCCGGCGCTGTTCCGGGTGGAGGTGCGGGAAGCGGGCGGTCGCGTGGCCAATGCCGCGTCGCTGCCGGTCTGGACGCAGCCCTCGCCGCCGCCCCGCGTGTGGGTGCTCGCCGGTGCGCCCAATGCCGAGGGTAAGTACCTCCGCCGTTGGGCGACGGACGCGGGCATTCCGCTCCACCTGCAGGTCAGCCTGGGGGGCGGCATCCAGCTCGGCGATGCGCCACTGCCGATGAACGCCGAGACACTGCGCCGTTTCGACCTGCTGGTGCTGGATGCGCGCAGTGCCGCGGGACTCGGCGAAGCGCAACGTGCGGCGCTCGGCGCGGCTGTGCGCGACGGGCTTGGCGTGCTGGTGCGCGCCGACGGACCGATCCCCGCACCCGTGCAGCGCCTGTTGGGCATCCCTGCCGTGGGCAGCGAGGAGGTGGAATTCCACCTTCCGCGTCCGGCGCCGGACGACGATGCCTGGCGTGCGCGGCGCGGCGCCGGCACGGCCGACCTGCCGGTGGATGCCGATGCGGTACCGGCGGGCCTGCCCGTGCTCACGCGCCGCACGGCCCGGATGCCGGTGGGCGACGATGTGGCGCTGCTACGCGACGCCACCGGCGCACCGCTCGCCTGGTGGCATGCGATGGGGCGCGGCCGGGTCGGCGTGTGGACGCCGGCCGATACCTACACCCTGGTGCTGGCGGGCCATGCCGACGTGCACGCCGCGCTGTGGTCGCAGGCGTTCGCCACGCTGGCGCGCGCAGGCGCGCCGGCCATCGCCGCGATCCCGGACGAGGCGCGCGCGGGCGAACGCGCAGCGCTGTGCGGCATTGCCGACGAGGCCCGGATCGTCGCGCCCGACGGCACCACGACACGGATACTGCGCGATCCCGCGACCGGCAGCGCGCGCTGCGCGGGTTTCTGGCCACGGGATGCAGGCTGGCATCAGCTGAAGGTCGGGGACGCTGCGACCCCGTTCTTCGTCCGCGCCCGCGACGATGCGCCTTCACTGCATCGCGCCGCCGTCCGTTCGCAGACCCTGCAGCGTGCCGCCAGGGCGGACGCCGCCGCGACGCAGCCCGTCGCGGAAGGTGCACGCGGACCCGCCTGGCCCTGGTTCCTGGCCTGGCTCACCACGAGTGCGCTGCTGTGGTGGCTGGAGCGCAGGCGATCCGCACCCGGTTAACGACTCCCGAATGCGCCGTGCGCAATCCTGTCGTCCATCTCACCTTTCCGGAGTTCCGCATGATCCGAACGGCGATCCCTGCCCTGCTGCTGACCCTGTCGCTGGCCGCCTGCTCCTCGCCCGAGACCGACGAACAGACCGCCGCCGCCGAACAGTCCCAGGCCGCGGCCAGCGAAGCGGCCACGCCGCCCGCCGCCGCCCCCGCACCGGCCGAACTCGCCGGCAGCTGCGACGACACCCAGGCGCAGTGGATCATCGGCAAGACGCCGACGGAGAAGGACATCGAACAGGCGAAGAGCGACAGCAAGTCCGACGCCGTGCGCAGCCTGAAACCGGGCGATGCCGCGACGATGGATTTCAACCCGAACCGCCTGAACATCATCCTGGACGAGAAGGGCGCGGTCGCCTCGGTCAACTGCGGCTGACGCCTCGCGACAGCCTCGCGGGACCTTGAACCGCTCGCGGCGACGCGGGCGGTTTTTCGTTGTCCGGCGCGCACGTTTTCGTCGCGGAAAAAGTTGCTTCTGCAACCAACAAGTGGTGCGTCAGAGGTGTTGTTGCGGCGTCGCAACATCTATGGTCTAGTCGGATTTCCGGTGACATTTCGAAGTGCTGCTGCGCGGGCAGGGCACGGTGTCGCCGTCACTCCGGTTTGAGGCAAGACATGGCCCCTCGCCATCGCCAAGGCGGCTTTGACCCCGGTCTCTACGACCCGAACGACGAACGCGACGCCTGCGGTTTCGGCATGATCGCGCAGCTCGACGACCAGCCCTCGCGCGCGCTCGTCGACACCGCCATTGCCGCGCTCTCGCGCATGACCCATCGCGGCGGCGTCGCCGCCGACGGGCTGACCGGCGACGGCTGCGGCCTGCTGATCCGCAAACCGGACGCCTTCCTCCGCGCGCTCGCCGCCGAATCCGGCATCGACCCCGGCGCGCGCTTCGCCGCCGGCCTGGTCTTCCTCCCGCACGACGATGCGCTTGCCGCGCAGTGCCGTGCCACGCTGGAAGCCGAACTGTTCCGCGCCGGCGTGGCGGTGAAGGGATGGCGCGTGCCGCCGACCGACGACACGGTATGCGGACAGCTGGCCAAGGACACCCTGCCGCGCATCGAGCAGTTGTTCGTGGAAGCGGGCGCCGAGCAGAGCGGCGACGCCTTCACGCTGGCGCTGTTCCTCGCCCGCCGCCGCAGCGAACAGCAGCTGCGCACCTCCGCGCCCGATTTCTATGTGGTGACGCTGTCGCCGCACGCCATCGGCTACAAGGGCATGGTGCTGCCGGACAAGCTGGCGACGTTCTACCCCGACCTGCAGCGCGCCGAGCTGGCCAGCAGCGCGGTGGTGTTCCACCAGCGCTTCTCCACCAACACGCTGCCGCGCTGGCCGCTGGCGCATCCGTTCCGCCTGCTGGCCCACAACGGCGAGATCAACACCATCGAGGGCAACCGCCGCTGGGCGCAGGCGCGCAGCAAGGTGTGGAAGACGCCGCGCTTCGACATCGGCGAGTTCGACCCGGTGATCTCGATGCACGGCTCGGATTCGCAGAGCCTGGACAACATGCTGGAGCTGCTGGTCGCCGGCGGCATGGAGCTGATCCAGGCGCTGCGCATCCTGGTGCCGCCGGCCACGCAGTCGCTGGAGTTCAAGGACGCCGACCTCGCCGCGTTCTATGAGTTCTACGGGTTGAACACCGAGCCGTGGGACGGGCCGGCCGGCATCGTCTCGATGGATGCGCGCTACGCCGCGTGCACGCTGGACCGCAACGGCCTGCGCCCCGCGCGCTGGATGCTGACCAGCGACCGCCACTTCATCGTCGCCAGCGAGGCCGGCGTGTGGGAAGTGCCGGCCGAACGCGTGACCCGCAAGGGCAAGCTGGGCCCGGGCGAGATGATGGCCATCGACCTCAAGCGCGGCGACCTGCTCGACAGCGAAGCGGTGGACCGCATCAACCGCGGCCGCGCGCCGTACAAGCAATGGCTGCACCAGGGCGTCACCTACCTGCAGACCGAACTGATCGATCCGTCGCTGACCGATGCGCCGTTCGACGAAAAGACGCTGCGCGGCTACCACAAGCTGTTCCAGCTCACGACCGAGGAGGTGGAGCAGGTGCTGCGTCCGCTCGCGGAGACCGAGCAGGAGGCCACGGGCTCGATGGGCGACGACACGCCCATGGCCGTGCTGAGCCGGCAGACGCGGCCGCTGTACGACTACTTCCGCCAGGCGTTCGCGCAGGTCACCAACCCGCCGATCGATCCGCTGCGCGAAGACTGCGTGATGTCGCTGACCACCCAGCTGGGCCGGGAGACCAACATCTTCCACGCCGGGCCGGAAACGGTGAACCACATCATCCTCAACTCGCCGGTGCTGTCCCAGCGCAAGCTGAGGCAGATCGTGAAGATGGCGCCGTACGACCAGAAGCACCGCTACATCGACCTGTCGTACCACCCCGCGGAAGGCATGAAGGCCGCCATCGAGCGCATCAGCGCCGAGGTGGCGCAGGCCGCGCGCGAGGGCATGGTGATGGTGGTGCTGAGCGACCGCCGCCCGCAGCAGGGCCGGCCGATGGTGCATGCCCTGCTCGCCACCGGCGCGGTGCACCATCACCTGTGCCGCGAAGGCCTGCGCTGCGACGTCAACCTGATCGTCGAGACCGGCACCGCGCGCGACCCGCACCATATCGCCTGCCTGATCGGCGTGGGCGCCACCGCGGTGTATCCGTACCTGGCCTACCAGACGCTGTTCGACCTGGGCCGGCGCGGCATCCTGCAGATCAAGAAGGGCGGCGAGCAGACGCAGATCGGCCGCAGCTACCGCAAGGGCATCTACAAGGGCCTGTCGAAGATCATCTCGAAGATGGGCATCTGCACCATCAGCAGCTACCGCGGCGCGCAGCTGTTCGAGATCGTCGGGCTGGATCCGGAGGTCGTCGACCTGTGCTTCGCCGAAACGCCGTCGCGGATCGGCGGCGTCGGCTTCGAACGGCTCGATCTGGAAGCCCGCCAGCTGGACGCGCGCGCGTGGAACGAGCGCGAATCGCCGGACGTCGGCGGCCTGCTGAAGTACGTGCACGGCGGCGAGTACCACATGTACAACCCGGACGTGGTGATGACGCTGCAGCGCGCGACGCGCACCGGCGATGCCCGCGACTGGCAGGCGTACGCGGACGCGGTGAACTCGCGGCCGCCGTCGGCGCTGCGCGACTTGTTGCAGTTGAAGAAGGCCGATACGCCGACGCCGATCGACGAGGTGGCCGACGCGTCGGACCTGCTGCGCCGCTTCGACACCGCGGCGATCTCGCTGGGCGCGCTGTCGCCCGAGGCGCACGAGGCGCTCGCCATCGCGATGAACCGCCTCGGCGGCCGCAGCAACTCGGGTGAAGGCGGTGAAGACCCCGCGCGCTACGGCACCGAGAAGCGCAGCAAGATCAAGCAGGTCGCGTCCGGCCGCTTCGGTGTGACGCCGGAATACCTGGTCAACGCGGAAGTGCTGCAGATCAAGGTCGCGCAGGGCGCCAAGCCCGGCGAAGGCGGCCAGCTGCCGGGCCACAAGGTCAACGAGCTGATCGCGCGCCTGCGCTACGCCAAGCCCGGCATCGGCCTGATCTCGCCGCCGCCGCATCACGACATCTATTCGATCGAAGACCTCGCCCAGCTGATCTACGACCTCAAGCAGGTCAATCCGACCGCACTGGTGTCGGTGAAGCTGGTCAGCCATGCCGGCGTGGGCACTATCGCGGCGGGTGTGGTGAAGGCGGGCGCGGACCTGATCACCATCTCCGGCCACGACGGCGGCACCGGCGCCAGCCCGGTCAGTTCGATCCGCTATGCCGGCGTGCCGTGGGAACTCGGCGTGGCGGAGGCGCATCACGCCCTGGTCGTGAACCAGCTGCGCGACCGCACCGTGCTGCAGACCGACGGCGGCCTGAAGACCGGCCTGGACGTGGTGAAGGCGGCATTGCTGGGCGCCGACAGCTTCGGCTTCGGTACCGGCCCGATGATCGTGCTGGGCTGCAAGTACCTGCGCATCTGCCACCTCAACAACTGCGCCACCGGCGTGGCCACGCAGGACGAGCGACTGCGCACGCAGTACTTCACCGGCCTGCCCGAGCGCGTGGAGAACTTCTTCCGCCTGCTGTCCGAGGAAGTACGGCAGTGGCTGTCGTACCTGGGCGCGCGTTCCCTCGACGAGATCGTCGGCCGCACCGACCTGCTGCGACAGCTCGACGTATCGCCGCGAGAAGGTGTGCGCGTCGATCTGTCGCGCCTGCTGAAAGGCGCGCAGGTCGACAGCAGCAGCTGCGCGGCGCAACGCCTGTACGAGTCGCCGGACAGCCTGGCCACGCAGCTCGATGGTTTGCTCGCCGAACCGATCCGCACCAAGAGCGGCGGCGACCACCGCTTCCTGATCCACAACACCGACCGCAGCATCGGCACCCGCCTGTCCGGTGCCATCGCGCGCGCGCATGGCAACCATGGCATGACCGACGCGCCGTTGAACCTGCGCTTCCGCGGCAGCGCCGGCCAGAGCTTCGGCGCCTTTAACGCCGGTGGCCTGCTGATGGAGCTGGAGGGCGAAGCCAACGACTACGTGGGCAAGGGCATGGCAGGCGGCCGGCTGGTGGTGCGTCCGCCGCGGGGCGCGCGCTTCGAGGCGCGCAACACGCCGATCATCGGCAACACGTGCCTGTACGGCGCGACGGGCGGCGAACTGTTCGCCGCGGGTCGGGCGGGTGAACGCTTCGCGGTGCGCAACTCCGGCGCGCTGGCGGTCATCGAAGGCGCCGGCGACCACTGCTGCGAGTACATGACCGACGGCATCGTGCTGGTGCTGGGCAAGGTGGGCCTGAACTTCGGCGCCGGGTTCACCGGCGGCCTGGCCTACGTGCTCGACCTGGACCGCGACTTCGTCGACCGCTACAACCACGAGCTGATCGACATCCATCGCATCAGCCCGGAAGGCTTCGAGAGCCACCGCCAGCATCTGCACACGCTGGTCACCCGCCATCGCGAACTGACCGGCAGCATCTGGGCGCAGCAGATCCTCGACGAGTTCCGCGACTACGTGGGCAAGTTCTGGCTGGTGAAGCCGAAGGCCGCGAGCATCGATTCGTTGAACGAGACCTTGCGGAGGGCTGCGTGATGCGCCCCGGACCGTCATTCCGGCGAACGCCGGAATCCATTTTGATCCTGCCTCCGAAGATGGCCGCGCGAGGCAAGATGGATCCCAGCGTTCGCTGGGATGACGGCAGAAACCTATTGATGAAGAGCCGCACCCCATGAGCAAGAAGCAGGTATTCCAGTTCCTCGACCTGCCGCGGACGATGCCGCAGCGCATTCCGCTGGAACTGCGCACGTCCGGCGACTGGGGCGAGCTGTACGGCAGGTTCGGCAAGGAGGAGGCGCAGTACCAGGCCGGCCGCTGCCTGGATTGCGGCAATCCTTACTGCAGCTGGAAGTGCCCGGTGCACAACGCGATCCCGCAGTGGCTGCAGCTGGTGCAGGAGAACCGCATCGAGGAAGCCGCGGCGCTCTGCCATTCCACCAACCCGCTGCCGGAAGTCTGCGGCCGCGTCTGTCCTCAGGACCGCCTGTGCGAGGGCAGCTGCACGCTGGAGGAATTCGGCGCGGTCACCATCGGCGCGGTGGAGAAATACATCGTCGATACCGCCCTGGCCCAGGGCTGGCGCCCCGACCTGAGCGCCGTGCAGCCCACCGGCAGGCGCGTCGCCGTCATCGGTGCCGGGCCCGCGGGCCTGGGCTGCGCGGATCGCCTGGCGCGGGCCGGCATCCAGGCCGTGGTCTACGACCGCTACGAACAGATCGGCGGCCTGCTGCAGTTCGGCATCCCCAGTTTCAAGCTGGACAAGGGCGTCATCGCGCAGCGCCGCGAGGTGCTGGAGGGCATGGGCGTGGAGTTCCGCCTGGGCGTGGAGATCGGCCGCGACATCACCCTGGCACAACTGCTGGACGACTACGACGCCGTGTTCCTGGGCACCGGCGCCTACCGCTACACCGATGGCGGCCTGCCCGGCCAGGACCTGGAGGGCGTGCTGCCGGCCCTGCCCTTCCTGGTGCAGAACGGCCGCATCGTCAGCGGCAACGATCCCTGGGGCCGGCCCATCGCCGGCTGGGAAGACCAGTTGCAGCTGCCGGACCTGCAGGGCAAGCGCGTGGTCGTGCTCGGCGGCGGCGATACCGGCATGGACTGCGTACGCAGCGCGATCCGCCTGGGCGCGGCCAAGGTCACCTGCGCCTACCGCCGCGACGAGGCGAACATGCCCGGTTCCGCACGCGAAGTCGCCAACGCGCGCGAGGAAGGCGTGCGCTTCCTGTTCAACCGCCAGCCGCTGGCCATCGTGGCCGGCGTGGACGGCAAGGTCGCGGGCGTGCAGGTGGTCGAGACGAAGCTGGGCGAACCGGACGCACGCGGCCGCCAGAGCGCCGTGCCGATCGAAGGCAGCGAGTCGGTGCTGGAAGCGGACGTGGTGATCATCGCGTTCGGCTTCTCGCCGACGGTGCCGGCGTGGCTGGCCGAGGTCGGCGTGGAAGGCGCGCCGAACGGCCGCATCGTCGCCGGTGGCGGCGACCGTCTGCCCTTCCAGACCACGCACCCGAAGCTGTTCGCCGGCGGCGACGCCGTGCGCGGTGCCGACCTGGTGGTCACCGCCGTGGCCGAAGGGCGTGATGCGGCCGGCAGCATCGCGACGCTGCTGCTCGCGTAGGGCGGGCTCACGCCCGCCTTGTCGCGAAGCCGCGTATGGCGTCGTCGTGCGGGGCGCTCCACGTGGCGGGCTTGGGCCCGCCCTACGCTAGACTCGCGGCTCCTCCCTCTTCCTCATCGATCATGCGCCTGGGTCTGGCCGCCAACCGCCTGCATCACCACACCGAAGACGCGGCGCTGTTCCGCTGGCTGCGCGCCTGCGAACCCGGCATCCGCGACCTGCGGCTGGCACTGCATGCGGTCGGCCGCACGCACGATGCGATCGCCGCCGCCGGCATGCTGCGCGGCTACGACGGGCTCAAGCGCTATCCCTACGGGCGCGACGGCGGACTGATGAAGCTGGTGGCGGAGGTCGTCGGTCTGGAAGGCGCGGAGCGCAGCCTCGACGGCGCGATCTACTTCATCGATCCGGTCGATCCGTCCTCGATCTTCCCCGAGGCCACCGCGCTGAAGCGCCAGTGCGTGATCCATGGCAAGCCGTTCCTGTCGACGGTCGCCTCGGCGCGCGACTGGGTGGAGATGGAACGCATCCATGCGGGTCTGGCGCCCGACCCGAACGCGGACCGCTTCCACGCGCTGGAATCCCAGACCCTGGCGCTGATCGCGCACGATGCGATGAAGCCACAGATGCTCGCCTTCGCCGACGCGCACTTCGACGTGCTGTCCCGCTTCGCCCACCGCATGGCGACCGGCACCACCGGCCTTCGCCTCAACGAACTGGCGTGGAGCCGTGGCTGGCCGCAGGACACGCCGTGGGTGGAACGCTTCCAGAGCGGCCCGCTCGGCGGCGACGCACAGATCGCCGACCGCGTGCTGGAGCACCGTTGCCAGCGGGTGATCTTCTTCGAGGATCCGCACGTCGCGCGCCAGCACGAGGCGGACATCCAGCTGCTAGAGCGCGCGGTGACCACGGTGACCGATGAAGCGGTGTGCACCACCTCGCTGGCGGTGGCGAACCGCTGGTGCGAGGCGGTGAACAAGCGTGTTGCTGTTGTGGGAGCGACGTAAGTCGCGAAAGCGCGCGGCGGATCGTTGCCGTCCTTCTTACCTCATGAAAGGCCCATCGGAGTTGGCTGAGAAAGCGTTCGCGACTCACGTCGCTCCCACATGAATAACGGCCCATGGAATCCCCCACCCGCCACCTCCTGAAAGACCTGTCCCTCTCCGCCATCGCAGCCGGCTTCGTCACCGTCCTGGTCGGCTTCGCCAGTTCGGCGGTGATCGTGTTCCAAGCGGCGCAGTCGCTGGGCGCCTCGCCGGAAGAAATCTCCTCGTGGATGTGGGCGCTCGGCCTGGGCATGGGGCTGACCTGCATCGGCCTGTCGTTGCGCTACCGCATGCCGGTGGTGACCGCGTGGTCCACGCCCGGCGCGGCCATGCTGATCGGCAGCGTCGCCGGGCTACCGCTGTCGGATGCGATCGGTGCGTTCCTGATGTCGGCATTGCTGATCGCGGCATCGGGCTTCTCGGGTTTCTTCGAACGGATGATCAGCCGCATCCCGGTGTCGCTGGCGTCCGGCATGCTGGCCGGCGTGCTGCTGCGTTTCGGCATCGACGCGTTCGCCGCGATGAAAACGCAGCTGGGCATGGTGCTGACGATGTTCGCGGTATATCTGCTCGCCCGCCGTCTGCTGCCGCGTTACGCGGTGATCCTGACCCTGCTGGTCGGCATCGCCTTCGCCGCCGGACTTGGGCTGCTGCGCGTGGACGTCCTGTCCCTGCAGCTGGCGAAGCCGGTGTTCACCACGCCGACGTTCTCGCTCGCCGCCATCGTCGGCATCGCCTTGCCGCTTTTCATCGTGACGATGGCGTCGCAGAACGTCCCCGGCGTGGCGGTGATCCGCGCGTCGGGGTATGCGATCCCGATCTCGCCCGTCGTCGGCTGGACCGGCCTGGTCAACCTGCTGCTGGCGCCTTTCGGCGCGTTCGCGCTGAATCTCGCCGCGATCACCGCCGCGATCTGCATGGGGCGCGAAGCGCACGAGGATGCGGCACGACGCTACGTGGCGGCCATCGCGGCCGGCGTGTTCTATGTCGTCGTCGGCCTGTTCGGCGCCACGGTGGCAGCGCTGTTCGCCGCGTTCCCGAAGGAGCTGATCCTCGCGATCGCCGGCATTGCCCTGCTGGGCACCATCGGCAACAGTCTGGCGGCGGCATTGCGCGACGAAGCGGAGCGCGAGCCGGCGCTGGTGACGTTCCTCGTGACGGCCTCGGGTCTGTCGCTTGTAGGCATCGGCTCGGCGTTCTGGGGCCTGCTGGCCGGCGTGGTGACGTTGTTGGTGCTGCGACGCACGTAGCCCGCGTTCGCACGCGGCTCATGCAGGTGAACACCGCGTGGAGTGTTCAGTTTGGAGGGCGTGGATTCACCTGTGGCTGATGATCGGGTGGGCAGGATCGGTCCACCCCTCCACCGGAGATTTCCATGACTGTTCGCAACCGCCATCGCCTGCTGACCCTTGCCGCCCTGGCTGCACTGTCCGCTGCCGCCGTCGCCCAGCCGCCTGCGCCCACGGCCGGCAAGGATGCGCTGAAGGAACCGCAGGTGCGCGCCCTGCTCACCGAGAAGGGCTACACGAACATCGACGACCTCGATTTCGAGGACGGCATGTGGGAAACCGACGCCACCAGCGCCAACGGCGACCGGGTGGACGTGCGCATCAATCCGGCGAGCGGCGACGTGATGGCCGAGAAGCTGGTGTCCGATCTCAGCGAGAACGACGTGAAGGCCAAGCTGACGGCCGCCGGCTATTCCAAGATCCACGACGTCGACTTCGACGATGGCGTCTGGAAGGCCGAGGCCGAACGTGCCGACGGCAATGACGTCGAGATCCACCTGGCCGCCAACACCGGCGAGATCATCCACGTCGAGAACGATTGATCATCGCGCGGGTCGCGTAACGGAGAAGGCCGCCCTTGGGCGGCCTTCTTCGCATCAATGCGCTGCCGCTGACGGCGGCCGGGCGAAGCGCCAGCCCACCAGCCAGCCGATGGCTAGCAGCAGCGCCGCCAGCAGCCACGGTGCGCCCGGCAGGTGCGCGGGCGCCGCCTTGCCGATGAACAGCGCGAACGTGCCGGCGAACATCATCGGCCCCACGATGCCAGCCAGGCTGACCAGACTCATCAGCGCGCCCTGCACACGGCCCTGCACATCGGCCCCGACCTGCTGGGTGATCAACGCCTGCGTGGCCGGGCCCGCCAGGCCCCACAGCGCGCTGATCGGCAGACCGATCAGGAACATCCAGCCCAGGTCCGCCATGCCATAGATGCAGAAGCCGACCACGCCGCATGCCAGCCCGAACAGCAGCGTGCGGCGTTCGCCGAACTTCGGCACGACGCGACCCACAAGACCCGCCTGCACGATCACGCTGCACACGCCGACGGCGGCGAGCACCCACGCAACCTGTTGTTCGTTCCAGCGATACTGGTACTCGGCGAACAGCACGAACACGCTGGGATAGACGTAGTGCGCCAGGTTCGCGATCAGCACCACCGCCGCCAGGCCGAACACCTGGGGATAGCGCTTCAGCAACACCATCGACCCGACCGGATTGGCATGCGACCAGTCGAACGTCGCGGTGCGGCGCTCCTTCGGCAGCGACTCCGGCAGCACGAACACGCCATACAGGAAGTTCAGCAGCGCCAATCCGGCCGCGAACCAGAACGGCAGGCGCAGGTCGATGGCGCCCAGCTGGCCGCCGATGATCGGGCCGATGATGAAGCCCACGCCGAAGGCCGCACCGATCATGCCGAAGGCCTGTGCCCGTTTCTCCGGGGCGGTGATGTCGGCGATGTAGGCGTTGGCCGTGGTGAAGCTGGCCGAGAACACGCCCGAGAAGATGCGCGCCACCAGCAGCCACGGCAGCGACTGGGCCAGCGCCATCAGCACGAAGTCGATGCCCAGGCCCAGGCAGGACAGCAGGATGACGGGGCGGCGGCCGAAGCGGTCCGACAGCGCGCCCTGGATCGGCGTGCAGACGAACTGGATGGCGGCGAACAGCATGCCGAAGGTGCCCACCCACCACGCCGCCTGCGCGAAATCGCCACCGGTGAACTGGCGGACCAGGCCGGGCAGGACGGGAATGATCACGCCGAAGGACAGGATGTCGATCAGCACGGTGATGAAGATGAAGACCAGGGCGGCGCGGCGGACGGCGGGTGCGGGAGCTTCGGCGTTCACGGAGCGGGACCGGCGAAAAGGTGCGCAAGTGTAGGGCATGCCGCGCCTTGTGGTCCCCCCTGTGGGAGCGACGTGAGTCGCGACGGCAAGCCCCGCACGTCGCAAAAAAAGCCGTCGGGTCCGAGAAACCGCGCTGACCAAGAAAGACGTGAGGGCGTAGGACGTGCGGTCGCGGCTCACGTCGCTCCTACAGAGGGCCCACCGACACCACGTGGCTCAGCCGGTGCCGCTGTCCCGGCTCCAGTTCGATGGCGTCCTCGCCGGCATTCGCGGCCTCCAGGCAGACGAAGGTCCGCCAGCCGTCATCGGGCATGTCGGCGATCGCGCATGCGCCGGCCTCGCCCGGATTCCACACCACCAGCGAACGGCTGCCGAAGGTGTCCAGCCGAATGCGCCGACCGCCCGCTGGATCGATCAGTTCGAACCGATGACCGGTGCCGGCGTAGATCCGGTCGCTGCGGCCAGGATCGCGCACGTCGTGCAGCGACCAGTCGCCGGACTGCACGTGCGTATCGCCGTCGTACTTGTCCGCGTAGCGAAGGCCGTCCAGGCCGGTGACTGCCACCTGCATCGCGTCGGTGACACGGAAGTACGTGTGCAGCGCCTGGGTCAGCATCACCGTGGATTCGCCGCGGTGCACCGTGTCCAGGCTTTGGCGGAGCTCGCGTCCGACCCGCACGGTCTGGACCAGCTCCAGCGGCAGGCCCTCGCGCAGCGGCAGCGCCAGCTTGAGCACGACGCTGCCGTCGGCTTCGCGCTTCAGCTCCGTCAATGGCCAGCGCGAGACGCGCGCATGGCCATGCTGGGGCGCATCGTCGGGCTGTCCCTGTCGGCCGAAATAGGGCCAGCACACCGGCACGCCGCCGCGGATCGCCTTCGGCGGCATCGCCGTGGTCGGCGACAGCCACAGCAGATCGTCGAACCCGGCGGGCGCAAACGAAAGCACCTGTCCGCCATGCAGGCTGATGCGGGCGATGGACGACGGCGTCTCGATGCGGAGTACGTCGATGTCGTGCCAGACCTCGCGGGTGACGCCATCGGGGAGCGCACTCATGGCGTTTGCGGCTCCGGTGGCGCGACGGGCGGTCCTTCCGCCTTCAGCGCGGCGAGGATCTTCGCGCCGGCGCGGCCATCGGCGGGCTGCAGGCCCAGGCGCTGCTGCTCAAGGAGGATCGCGCGCCGCGTCTGCGTGCCGATCATGCCGTCGGCCGTACCGATCGCATGCCCGCGCGCCAGCAGCAGCGTCTGCAGCTCTCGGCGCTGCGGACGGCCAAGGCCCGGATCGTCCGTGGGCCACGCCGTCAGCAGCCCCTTGCCGCCGCGCAGGCGGTCGGCCAGCAGCGCGATGGCCAACGCATAGCTTTCGGCCGCGTTGTACGAATAGATCGCGTCGTAGTTCTTGAACACGAGGAACGCCGGCCCCGCGACGCCTGTCGGCACCAGCACCGCTGCTGCGCGGTCATCTGCAGGCAACGGCTGCCCGTCGACGCGGGCGACCCCCTGCGCGACCCACTGCGTCAATGGTTTGCGGTTGGTGCGGCCGGCCTGCGCGACATCGAAGCCTGCAGGCAACTGCACTTCGTAGCCCCACGGCTCGCCGGTGCGCCAGCCGGACTTCACCAGATAGTTCGCGGTCGAGGCCAGCGCGTCGGGAATGCTGTCGATCAGGTTGCGTCGCCCATCGCCATCGAAGTCGACCGCGATGCGTTCGTACGTGCTGGGCATGAACTGGGTGTGGCCGAACGCCCCGGCCCACGATCCGGTCAGCCCGTCGGCACGGATGTCGCCGGCCTGCAGCAGCTTCAGCGTGGTGAGGAATTCGCCGCGGAAGAACGCCTGTCGCCGGCCGAAGCACGAGAGCGTCGACAGCGACACCAGCAGCGGCCGCTTGCCGAACACGCGGCCGTAGTCGCTCTCCACGCCCCACACCGCGACGACGGTGGCGGGATCCACGCCATAGGCCTGCGATACCCGCTCCAGCAGTTCACGATGGGTCGCGAGCATGGCCTGTCCATCGCTTACGCGCTGGTCGTCGACCAGGGCCGCCAGATAGTCCCACAGCGGCGTGGTGAACTCGGGCTGCGCGTCCAGCAGGTCCAGTACGCTCATGTCGGCGGCCAGGCCCTGGGTGTACGTGTCGAAGCTGGCCGTCGTGACGCCCTGCTTCTCGGCGACGCCGCGCAGGCTGGTCATGCAGGTGGAGAACACCGGATCCGGTGCGGGCGTTGGCGCCGCCGCGTCAGGCGCCGGGGTGACAGGCAGTGGACGCGGTGGCGTCGCGCCGGATGCAGGTAGCGTCTGTGCGATGGCGGGAACCACCATCGCCATCGACAGCAGCAGGACGGTCGCGTTGGACCTCATCTCGGCCTCCCTGGCCTTCTGGGGGGAGGCGCCACTTTGCCCTGTGCGGAGCGCGAATGCGACCCTGCAGTACCGTCAGCGGACCTCGATCCGGTACTCCACCACCTCCACCGGCGGCAGCGTCTCCCAGGGCCGCCGGTATTCCAGACGCACGGTCGTCTCGCCGGCCTTTTCCGCCCGGAACCACCAACGCGCGATCGACGAAGCGCCGGGCATCGGCGGCTGCGTATCCATCGGCGGCGGCGTGGCCGGGCCAGGGGTGCGCGCCAGCACGGGAGCCCCGTCTGCGGTGAATTCCCATTGGTAGCCGGTGCTGGCGTTGGACATCAGGGCGATCTCCAGGACCTGACCGACGCACATCGCCACCGGCGCCGTGCCCGCGGGTCTGACGATGCCGTCGTCCGGCAACGTGTCGGCTGGTGGTCCGGCGCCCATCGCCGGTCCGCTGGCGCAGGCCGACAGCAGCAGGCACAACCCGATCACCCGCCATGCCTTCATCGTCGCGTCCTCGCTGGAGACCGGGTGGTTATACACCGCCGCTTTAGGCCCCGTCCGTAGAATGGCGGCATGAACAACACCCCCCAGGATTCCTCGCTGGGTCGCGAGGTCGCGTATCCCGCGCATTACGACCCCACCCTGCTGTTCCCCATTCCGCGCCAGGGTGCGCGCGACGAGATCGGCATCGCCGCCGATGCCCTGCCGTTCGTCGGCCACGACCGCTGGCATGCCTACGAACTGAGCTGGCTGGATGCCCGCGGCAAGCCGCGCGTGGCCACCGCCACCCTGACGGTGCCGTGCGCATCGCCATGCCTGATCGAATCCAAGTCGCTCAAGCTCTACCTCAACTCGCTCAACAGCACGCGCTTCAACAGCGACGCCGCCGTGCTGGAGCGCATCGCCACCGACCTGTCGGCGCGTGCCGGCACGGACGTGGGCGTGGCATTCGGCCTGCCACCGATCGCCGAGGCACCCGAGGGCGAATCGATCGATGGCCTGGACGTGGAGATCGACCACTACGGCCCCCCGCGCGCCGAGTTCCTGGCCGCCGATCCTGAAGTACAGGTCGACGAGACGCTCTCGTCGGAGCTGCTGAAGTCGAACTGCCCGGTGACCGGCCAGCCCGACTGGGCCACGGTGGTGATCCACTATCGCGGCCCGCGCATCGACCGCGTCGAACTGCTGCGTTACCTGGTGAGCTTCCGCGACCATGCGGAGTTTCACGAGCAGTGTGTCGAACGGATTTTTCACGATGTCCTGGCGCACTGCCGGCCGTCGTCGCTGTCCGTCGAGGCGCGTTACACCCGTCGCGGTGGCTTGGATATCAATCCCTGGCGCGCCACACGTGACATGAATGTCCCGCTCATGAAACGGGATCTGCGGCAGTAATGTTGCACAACTAACAATTGAGGCGATTTCACGTGCGCGCTATGGTTTCTTAACAGCGCGCGTGCAACGCTTGCTCATCCCAACAGCCCGCCAGGAAGGGGTGGTTGCAATGAGCACAGAAAAGAAGGCCGATTTCTCCGGCGTTACCGCCAGGGTTGATTCGACCGAACAGCTTGTAGAGAAAGCGGATTTCTCCGGTGTGACGGCGCGTGTCGACAGCACCGAGGAGCTCATCGGCGAACAGACCTACACGATCGAGAAGGGCGACACGCTCTCCAAGATCGCGAAGGAGCATCTCGGCAGCGCCAATGCGTGGAAGCAGATCTTCGAGGCGAACCGCGACACCATCGACGATCCGGACCGCATCTTCCCCGGGCAGGTCATCAAGCTTCCGCCGAAGCCTGCCGACGCCTGATCGCCACTCCACTTCATCCACAAGGATCGAACCCATGAAGCAGAATCGCATCTCTTATGCCTTGGCCGCCGCGCTGGTCGGCACCGTCGCCTTGGCCGGCTGCAAGAAGAAGGAAGAACCCGTCGTCACCCCGCCCGCCGCGGTGGAGCCCGCTCCCGCACCCGCGGAGCCCATGCCGGCACCCGCCCCCGTCAGCGCCACTGTGGTCACCGTGGGCAACACTGCCGCGGCCGACAAGTCCGTTGCCGCCGTCGGCATGTTCGGCGTCAAGGACAAGATCATCGTGTCGGTGAAGACGGATGCCAGCACTCCGGCTGATGCCACCATCGACGCGAAACTGACCTTCCAGGATGGCCAGGTGGCCGGTCAGAAGACTCAAGCGGTCAAAGCCGAAGACGCGGGCACCACCAACATCGAGTTCACCAACACCAATGATTGGCCCGCCGGCAAGTACAAGGTCGACGTGACCTTGAACGGCCAGCCCGTCGGCATGACCCAGGAAATCGAAGTCAGGTAATCCGCAAGGCAAGTCTCTCTCCCACGTGTGTGGGGCAAGCTCGGGCGTGGAGGAATCCACGCCCGCTTTTTTTTCCGCGGATACCGGCTTCGGAAGGTTCCACCCGCAACCTTCCCGGCATGACCCATTGCCCCGGACAGTCCGGCCCCGTCCATACCCCCTCGTTTTGCCCTGCGTGCGGTGGCGCGCGACAATGGCGCGCTGAATTCCCATCGCCCCTTGTCGAGAGTCCTGATCCCCATGTCGGATACGCCCCGCATCATCTACACCCTCACCGATGAAGCCCCGTTCCTCGCCACCCAGTCGCTGCTGCCGATCGTCGAAGCGTTCACCGCGCCGGCCGGCATCGCCGTGGAGACCCGCGACATCTCGCTGGCCGGCCGCCTGCTCTCGCAGTTCCCGGAATACCTGAGCGACGCGCAGAAGATCAGCGACGACTTGGCCGAGCTGGGCCAGCTGGCGACGCAGCCGGAAGCCAACATCATCAAGCTGCCCAACATCAGCGCCTCGGTGCCGCAGCTGAAGGCCGCCATCAAGGAGCTGCAGTCCCAGGGCTACCCGCTGCCGGACTATCCGGATGAACCGAAGGACGACAAGGAAAAGGACGCCAAGGCGCGCTACGACAAGGTCAAGGGCAGCGCGGTGAACCCGGTGCTGCGCGAAGGCAATTCCGACCGCCGCGCACCGCTGTCGGTCAAGAACTTCGCCCGCAAGCATCCGCACCGCATGGGCGCCTGGAGCGCGGATTCGAAGTCGCACGTCGCCCACATGGCCGCCGGCGACTTCTTTGGCAGCGAACAGTCGGCCACGCTGGCCGCCGATGGCGCGCTGAAGATCGAACTGGTCGCCACCGACGGCACGGTCACCGTGCTGAAGGACAAGGTGAAGGTGAAGGCGGGCGAGATCGTCGATGCGTCGGCGATGAGCCGCAAGGCGCTGGCCGCCTTCGTGGCCGAACAGATCGCCGATGCGAAGGCGCAGGGCGTGCTGTTCTCGCTGCACCTCAAGGCCACGATGATGAAGGTCTCCGACCCGATCATGTTCGGCGTGGTGGTCAACGAGTTCTACAAGACGGCGCTGTCCAAGCACGCCGCGGTGCTGGAGCAGATCGGCTTCGACGCCAACAACGGCATCGGCGACCTGTACGCGCGCCTGGGCGCGCTGCCGGCCGACCAGCAGGAGGCGATCAAGGCCGACCTGCAGGCCTTGTATGCGGACAGCCCCGCCCTGGCGATGGTCAACTCCGACAAGGGCATCACCAACCTGCACGTGCCCAGCGACGTGATCGTCGATGCTTCCATGCCGGCGATGATCCGCGACTCCGGCAAGATGTGGAACGCCGAAGGCAAGCTGCAGGACACCAAGGCCGTCATCCCCGACCGCTGCTACGCCGGCATCTACCAGGCGGTGATCGAGGACTGCAAGGCGAATGGCGCGTTCGACCCGGCCACGATGGGCAGCGTGCCCAATGTCGGCCTGATGGCGCAGAAGGCCGAGGAGTACGGTAGCCACGACAAGACCTTCCAGATCCCCGCCGATGGCACCGTGCGCGTCACCGACGACGCCGGCCAGGTGGTGTTCGAGACGCGGGTGGAAGCAGGTGACATCTGGCGCATGTGTCAGACCAAGGACGCGCCGATCCAGGACTGGGTGAAGCTGGCCGTGGGCCGCGCGCGCCTGAGCAGGACGCCGGCGATCTTCTGGCTGGACAAGGACCGTGCGCACGACGCGCAGGTGATCGCCAAGGTCGAGCGCTACCTCAAGGACTACACCACCGACAATCTCGACATCCGCATCCTGCCGCCGGTCGAGGCGATGAAGGTGTCGCTGGAGCGCATCCGCAAGGGCCAGGACACCATCTCGGTGACCGGCAACGTGCTGCGCGACTATCTGACCGACCTGTTCCCGATCATGGAGCTCGGCACCAGCGCCAAGATGCTGTCGATCGTGCCGCTGATGGCCGGCGGCGGCCTGTTCGAAACCGGTGCCGGCGGCTCGGCGCCGAAGCACGTGCAGCAGTTCCTGGAAGAGGACTATCTGCGCTGGGATTCGCTGGGCGAATTCCTCGCGCTGGCGGCGTCGCTGGAGCACCTGGGCCAGCGCTACCTCAACACGCCGGCGAAGGTGCTGGCCAACGCACTGGACGTGGCCAACGGCCGCATCCTGGACGAGAACCGCTCACCCGCGCGCAAGGTCGGCGAGCTCGACAACCGTGGCAGCCACTTCTACCTGGCCCTGTACTGGGCGCAGGCGCTGGCCGCGCAGGACGAGAACGCCGAACTGAAGGCGAAGTTCGCGCCACTGGCGAAGACGCTGGCCGACAACGAAGCGACCATCCTCGCCGAGTTGAACGGCGCGCAGGGCAAGGCGATCGACATCGGCGGCTACTACCACCCCGACCTCGCCAGGACCGCCGCCGCGATGCGCCCCAGCAGGACGTTCAACGAGGCGCTGGCCGCGCTGTAAGGCACCGTCCACCCGCAGTTGCACCACCGACGCCCGGCTTCACGCCGGGCGTCTTGTTTCGGGTCGGTTCCCGTGGGAGCGACGTTAGTCGCGATGAACCGCCGCGGTGGCCAATCGCGACCGACGTCGCTCCCGCGCTGGCGGGCGCTCAGCGGAACAGCGACAGCGAGGTCATCGCGCGCAGGCGGCGTGCGCCCAGCCGCTGTACCGCTTCACGATGGCGTGCCTGGCCTGCCGCGTCGTGGACGTGGTGCCGGGGCGCGGGTTCCGGCAGCGGGCTGTCCGAGTGGGCAATATGGCCCTGCAGGAACAGCATGCCCTGGCTCATTCCGCCCAGCTGCTGCCACCACTGCTTCCTGGTTCCGGTTTGCATGGGACTGCTCCGTGGCGCCGGTGTCCGGCTTGAAGGACTCCCAAGGTAGGCGCATGATCGGCCGCGAAAAAGCGAAAGCTCCGCAAGCCAGCCTTGAGGTGGATTCAAGATGAGCCGACTTCCCCTGGACCAGGTGGACGCGTTCGTCACGGCCGCGCGCCTGCGCAACCTGACCCGCGCCGCCGAGGCCATGCATCTCACCGTGAGCGCGTTGAGCCACCGCATGCGCCTGCTGGAACAGCGGCTGGGCCACAAGCTGCTTGCACGCGGACCGCGCGGCGTGGAACTGACACCCGACGGGCAGCGCCTGTTCGATGCGATCTCCGGGCCGCTCGACACCATCGAGCACGCCCTGCGGCGCGCCACGCTGCGCAACGACCACACGGTGACGCTCAGCCTCATCCCCTCCATGGCCACGGCCTGGCTGGTGCCGCGCCTGCCGGCATTCCTCGCCACGCATCCCGAGCTGGGCCTCAACCTGCAGTCGAGCACGCATGTGGTCGACTTCGAGCGCGAGCCCGTCGACCTGGCCCTGCGGCTCGGCGGCGGACGCTGGGCGAACGTGCACGCGGAATTCCTGTTCCCCGAATGGATCACGCCGGTCGCCAGCCCGGCCCTTCTGAAGCAGCACGGCCGGCCGGCGCCGGACCAGATGGCCAGGCTGCCGCTGCTGGGCGATCCGGCCAACCGCTGGAAGGACTGGTTCGAGCATTTCGGCGGGCAGCCGCCGGCGCGCTACGTGGCGCAGTTCGACGACACCGAGACGCTGCACCAGGCTGCTGCGCAGGGCGTGGGCGTGGCGCTGGCGCGCTGGACGCTGGCCGAGCCGCTGGTGAAGGCCGGACGGCTGGTGACGCTGACGAAGAAGCGCCTGCAGGCCGACTTCGCCCACTACCTGGTGTATCCGGAACGCAGCCTGGGCCATCCCGGCTTCCGCAAGGTGCGCGCCTGGCTGCTGGAGCAGGCCGACGTGGCGGTGGAGCGATGACTCCAGCACGGCCCAGCTAACATCACGCGCATGGTTCCCGCCGATGCCATCGCCCGCCTGATCCACGACGCTTTCGCGGACTACCACGCGCGGTTCGCCGAGATCACGCGCCGGGCGAAGACGCGGTTCGAGACGCAGGACTGGGCCTCTGCGCGCGCCGATGCCGTCGAACGCATCGAACTGTACGACCAGTGCATCGCCGAATGCGCGCTGCGGCTGCAGTCGGTCCTGCTGGGACAGGCCCACGACCGGTCGCTGTGGATGGCCGCGCGTGGTGGGTTCGAGGCGCTGGTCGCCGGACAGATCGACCGTGAGCTCTACAAGACCTTCTACAACACGCTCAGCCGGCGCTTCTTCCGCATCCGCGGCGTGGACCCGGCCCTGGAGTTCGTCGCGCTCGACGTCGAGCCCACCGATGCGATCACCCATCCGGTCGCGCGCCACAGCTATGCGGTGTCGGAGCAGCGGCCGACCGAGACCTTCGCGCGGGTGCTGGCGGACTACGGCTTCGACGTGCCCTACGCGCACCGCACGCGCTGCGCGGCGGCGATCGCGGTGCGGCTGCAGGACGACCTGGCGCACTGGGGCGCCCAGCCGGTACGCGCCATCGAACTGCTGGATACCGTGTTCTACCGCGAGCGCCGCGCCTACCTGGTGGGCCGCGTGTTCGGCGAACACCGGTTCTCGCCCTGCGTGATCGCACTGGTCAACGACGGCGGCCAGCTGAAGGCGGAAGCCGTACTGACCCGCCGGGCCGACGTGGCGCACCTGTTCGGCACCTCGCGCAGCTACTTCCATGCCGACCTGGCGACGGTCGGCGACGCGGTGGTGTTCCTGCGCTCGCTGCTGCCGGGCAAGCCGATCGACGAGATCTACACCGTGCTGGGCCGTGCCAAGCAGGGCAAGACCGAACGCTACCGCACCTTCTTCCACCATTTCGCCGCGCAGCCGGACGAACAGCTGGTGCATGCCGAAGGCACGCGCGGCATGGTGATGGCGGTGTTCACCCTGCCCAGCTATCCGCTGGTATTCAAGGTGATCCGCGACCGCTTCGCCTATCCCAAGGCGATGAGCCGGCAGGATGTGGAGGACAAGTACGACCTGGTCTTCCATCTGGACCGCGTCGGTCGCCTGCTGGACACGCAGACGTTCCGCTACCTGCGCTTCCCGCGTGCACGCTTCGCGCCCGCCCTGCTCGATGAACTGCGCGAAAGCTGCGGGCACAGCCTGAGCGAGGATGGCGACGACCTGATCGTCCACCTGTGCTACGTGCAGCGCAGGCTGCGACCCTTGAACCTGTACCTGCGCGAGCAGAAGGCCGAGGCCGCGCGCGCGGCCGCGCTCGACTACGGCCAGGCCATCAAGGACATGGCGCGCAACAACATCTTCCCCGGCGACATGCTGCTGAAGAACTTCGGCGTGTCGCGGCACGGACGCGTGGTGTTCTACGACTACGACGAGCTGCGGCTGGTCACCGACTGCCGCTTCCGCGACTGGCCGCAGGCCACGACCTACGAAGAGCAGATGGCCGATGCGCCGTGGTTCCACGTGGACGCAGGCGATGTGTTCCCGGAGCGGTTCCCGCAGTTCCTGGGCCTGCCCGAGACGCAGGCGAAGGCCTTGCAGGCCGCGCACGGCGACCTGTTCCGTCCGGACTGGTGGCGCGACCTTCAGTCGCACCTCACCGCCGGCGACTATCCCGATACTCCTCCCTATCCGGATACGCTCAGGCTGGCGTGACGGCGCGCAAGTCCGCGCAACAGGCGGCGCGTTACCCTAGCCGCACCGAGGAGACCGCCTTCCCGCCATGAGCACCTACCGCCTCGACTCGATCTTCCGCCCGCGCGCCGTGGCCGTGGTCGGCAGCCAGTCGCGCCCGCGTTCGGTAGGCCGTGCAGTGGTGGAGAATCTCCTTGCCTCCGGCTTCAGCGGCCCCATCGGCCTGGTCAACAAGCATCCCTCGCCGATGGACGGCGTGGCGACCGTGCGCCACCTGCATGAGCTGCCGTGGACGCCGGACCTGGTGGTGATCGCCACGCCGGCGGCGACGGTGCCGCAGCTCGCCGCCGAGGCGGCCGGGAAGGGCGCCGCCGCGGTGGTCGTGCTGACCGCCGCGATGGGCAGCGGCCCGGGTTCGCCGGCCGCGCAGCTGGAAGCGCTGACGCGCGAGAAGGGTCTGCGCGTGCTCGGCCCGAACTGCCTGGGCGTCATCGCGCCGCATGCGCGCCTCAACGCCAGCCTCGCCAGCCGCTTCCCGAAGGCGGGCGATCTGGCGCTGATTTCCCAGTCCGGCGCCATCTCCGGCGGGCTGGTGGAATGGAGCATGAGCCAGCCGGTCGGCTTCTCCGCCGTGGTGTCGCTGGGCGATGCGCTGGACGTGGATTTCGCTGACCTGCTGGACTACTTCGCCACCGACAGCCGCACGCGCGCCATCCTGCTGTACGTGGAAGCCATCCGCGACGCACGCAAGTTCATGTCGGCCGCGCGTGCGGCGGCGCGCACCAAGCCGGTGGTGGTGGTGAAGTCCGGCCATGGCGGGAGTCCGCAGGTCACGCCGGCCGGCAGCACGCATACGCAGAACCTGGCGCGGCCCAACGCGGTCTACGGCGCCGCCTTCCGACGGGCGGGGCTGTTGCGCGTGCGCTCGCTGCACGAGCTGTTCGCCGCGGCGCGCACGCTGGGCCAGGTCCGCCCGTTCCAGGGCCGGCGGCTCGCCATCCTCACCAATGGCGGCGGCGTCGGTGCGCTCTCGGTCGATCACCTGTACGAACAGGGCGGCTCGCTGGCCACGCTGTCCGAGGCCACGCGCGATGCGCTGGACCGCATCCTGCCCGTGGGCTGGTCGCGCACGAATCCGGTGGACCTGCTGACCGACATCGATGCCGACCGCTACGCCGCGACGATCGACGCACTGCTGGCCGATCCCGGGAACGACGCCTTGCTCGCCGTCAACGTGCCCACGGTGTTGTCGTCGTCATCGGAAGCGGCCCACGCCGTCACCCGCGTGCTGTCGCAACGGCCCGGCCATGGCACGCGGAAGCCGGTCTTCACCGTCTGGCTGGGCAACGACCCGCAGGCCGAAGCCGTGCTCGACGCCGCGCAGGTGCCGCGCTATCCGAATGAGTCGGATGCGGTCGCGGGCTTCATGCACCTGGTCCGCCATCGCGAGGTGCAGGCCGCGTTGATGGAGACGCCACCCAGCCTGCCGGAGGACTTCAGTCCCGACGTGGCGCTGGCGCGCACGCTGGTGGACAGCGCGCTGGATGCCGGCCAGACCTGGCTGGATCCGCTGGCCACCACACAGCTGCTCGCCGCGTACGGCATCCCGATGGCGCCGCTGTGGCGCGCCGACGACGCCGACGACGCCGCCCGCATCGCGGCGCCGCTGCTGGCCGAGGGCGCGACGGTGGCGGTGAAGATCCTCTCGCCCGACATCCCGCACAAGTCCGACGTGGACGGCGTCCGCCTCAACCTGGCGAATGCCAACGCTGTGCGCGAGGCGGCGGCCGGCATCCTGCAGCGCGCCCGCGAACGCCGGCCCGAGGCGCGCATCGAAGGCGTACTGGTGCAGCCGACGGTGTTGCGGCCGAAGGCGCGTGAACTGATCGCCGGCATCGCCGACGACCCCGTGTTCGGGCCGGTAATCGCCTTCGGCCGGGGCGGCACCGCCGTGGAAGTGATCAACGACCAGGCCGTCGCCCTGCCACCGCTGGACCTGCGCCTGGCCCACGAGCTGATCGCGCGCACCCGTGTCTCGCGCGTGCTGAAGGCCTACCGCGACGTGCCGGCCGCCGACGAGCGCGCCGTCGCGCTGGTGCTGGTCAAGCTGGCGCAGCTGGCGGCCGACATCCCCGAGATCCAGCAGCTCGACATCAACCCGCTGCTGGCCGACCGCGAGGGCGTGGTGGCCGTCGATGCCCGCATCGCGGTGGCGCGCGGGCGTGCGCTGCACAAGGGCCGCGGCCATCCGCGCTTCGCCATCTTCCCGTATCCGAAGGAATGGGAGCGCACCATCGAGCTCGCCGATGGCCAGCCGGCGCTGGTGCGCCCGGTGCGGCCGGAGGACGATGCGATGTTCCGCGAATTCTTCACCCACGTGACCGACGAAGACCTGCGCCTGCGCTTCTTCCAGTCGGTGCGCCACTTCAGCCACGAATTCATCGCGCGCCTGACCCAGCTCGACTATGCGCGCTCGATCGCGCTGGTGGCGATCCATCCGCAGACGCACGAGATGCTGGGCGCGGTGCGCCTGCACGCGGACGCGAACTACGAGAAGGGCGAGTACGGCATCCTGGTGCGCTCGGACCTGAAGGGCCACGGCATAGGCTGGAAGCTGATGCAGATCATGATCGAGTACGCGCGATGGCTGGGCCTGAAGGTCATCGAGGGCCAGGTGCTGCGCGAGAACCGCACCATGCTGGCGATGTGCGAAAGCCTGGGCTTCACCGTGAAGCTCGATTCCGACGATCCCACGCTGATGAATGTCAGCCTGCCGGTGTCGGCGAGCGCATAGGTTCGCCGCCTAGAGCTTCACCACCACCTTGCCGAAGTTCTCCCCGCGCAGCAGGCCGATCAGCGCGCGCGGGGCGTTCTCCAGGCCTTCCACGATGTCCTCGCGGTAGCGGATCTTCCCGTCGGCGAGCCATCCGCCCATCTCACGCAGGAACTGCGGATACAGTGCGATGAAGTCGTGCTGGATGAAGCCGCGCACGGTCAGGTGGCGGGTCAGGATCTGGCTCATCAGCCACGGCATGCGGTCCGGGCCGGGCGGCAGCGTGGTGTCGTTGTAGTGCGCCACCAGGCCGCACACCGGGATGCGGGCGAAGTCGTTGAGCAGCGGCACGACCGCATCGAAGACCGCGCCGCCGACGTTCTCGAAGTATACGTCGATGCCGTCGGGACAGGCGGCACGCAGTTGGTCGGCGAAGTCCGGCGCACGGTGGTCCAGCGCCACGTCGAAACCGAGTGCGTCGTGCAGGTAGGCACGCTTGGCCTCGCCGCCGGCGATGCCGACGGCCCGGGCGCCCTGCAGTTTCGCGATCTGTCCCACCGTCGCGCCGACCGGGCCGCTGGCCGCGGCGACCACGACGGTTTCGCCCGGTTGCGGTTTGCCGATCTCGTGCAGGCCCGCATAGGCGGTGAAACCGGGCATGCCGTACACGCCCAGTGCGGTGGTCAGCGGCGCGGCACGCGCATCCAGCCTGCGCTTCAGCAGGCGGCCATCGGCGACGGCATGCGTCTGCCAGCCGCCGTGCGCCAGCACCATGTCGCCGGTGCGGAAGTCGGGATGGCGCGAATCGATCACTTCCGACACCGTGCCGCCGTCCATCACCTCGCCGATCTCGACCGGCTTGGCGTAGGAACGGCCGGCATTCATGCGGCCGCGCATGTACGGGTCCAGCGAGAGGTAGCGGTTGCGCAGCAGCGCCTGGCCCTCGCCGGGCACCGGCAGCGGCACGTGTTCCACACGGAAGTCGGCGGCGGTCGGCTCGCCGCGCGGACGCGCGGCCAGCACGATGCGGACGTTCTGCGTGGCGTCGTGGGCAGTCATGAGCGATCTCCGGGGCAGCCAGGACAGGCAGTCTAGCGATGCCGCGTCCGCGTGCGGTGAAGCGTGCCCCTGCTGCGATGGCCGCGATGCCCGCTGAACGGAACGCGTGCTAGGCTCCGCGCACCTTTCTGGAGGGCTGACACATGACGAACCGCATTGTTCCGCTGTCCCTGGCGTTGGTGGCCGCACTGGCCGCATCGCAAGCGTCGTTCGCCGCATCGCCGGCCAAGCCCGCGGACGCCGCGCAGGCGCTGCCCGCCGCCGACGCGGCCGCACTGGATGCGACGCTGAAGGGCGCGTGGCGCGACCCGAAGAACGTGGCACGCGACGTATATCGCCATCCGCGGGAAACCCTGTCGTTCTTCGGCGTGACGCCCACGCAGACCGTCGTGGAGATCACACCCGGTGGCGGCTGGTACTCCGAGGTGCTGGCGCCTTACCTGAAGGCGAAGGGCCACTACGTCGCCGCCGTAGTGGACCCGGCGAAGGCGTCCGAGAAGAGCCGCAACTACTATCAGCGCAGCCTGGACGGGCTGAAGAAGAAGTTCGCCGACGGTCCGGCGCAGTTCGACAAGACCGCCGTGGTGAAGTACGACCCGGCCGCGCCGGTGTTCGGCACCGCAGGCTCCGCCGACGTGGTGCTGACTTTCCGCAACGTGCACAACTGGCGCAGCGCCAACCAGGCCGAGGGCATGTTCAAGGGCTTCTTCGCCGTGCTGAAGCCGGGCGGCGTGCTGGGCGTGGTGGAGCACCGGGCGAACCAGGACGTGGCGGCCGACGACGACACCGGCTATGTCAGCGAGGCGCAGGTGATCGCGCTGGCCGAAGCCGCCGGCTTCCGCCTCGACGCGAAGAGCGAGGTCAACGCCAACCCGAAGGACACCAAGGACCACCCGAACGGCGTGTGGACCCTGCCACCGTCCAACAACCACCCGGAAGCCGACCGCGCCAAGTACCAGGCCATCGGCGAAAGCGACCGCATGACGCTGCGGTTCGTCAAACCGCATTGACTCGCCCCCGGTGCGGCCCGTCCGGGGCCGCACCGGCGGTCAGCCGTTCTCCAGCAGGCGCGGCAAAGCGCGCGCGGCGGCATCGGCGGCATCGCTGACCAGCGCGAAGCTGGTGTCGCGGCGGGACCAGTACTGCGCCAGCAGGTCGCCATCGCGGCGTTGACCGTCGCCGGCAAGCCGGCCACGCGGCCGCAGATAGAAGCCGACCCGCGCGCCCGATCCGTCCTGGTAGACCAGCATCGCGGCGGCGCCCTGTTCGGTCGACAGCAAGCGACCGCCCATCAGCCGGTAACCGGCCTGGCTGAGATCGGGCACACGCCCGGCCTCGCCGAAGTGACGCAGCAGCCAGCGCTGCAGATCATCGGAGCGAGCCGTATCGAATTCCATCGGCGGCGCATCGGCTTCGGCGAACTGGCGGTACGCGGCCACCGCATCCGCCATGGGCAGGTTCGAAGGCGACGGGCGTAGCTCGCGCATCTGCCAGCCCGCGCCACCGCCGATCACGAACGCGAACACCCATGAGGCGGCGATGCCCACGCGCCGGCGGCGCCGCGCCTGCAGGCCGCGCCTGACCTGTGCAGGCGTCAGCGATGCATTCGCGGGCCAGCGTTCGGGATTCGCGGCCAGCACGCGCAGGTGCTCGGCATCGCGCTTCCAGCCTTCCACCTGGGCCGCGCGCTCCGGATGCGCCTCCAGCCAGGCGGCGACGACCGCACGGCGCGCGGGATCGAGCCGGCCGTCGACGTAGGCGTGCAGTTCGTCGTCCGTGGGTGCTTCGTGCAGGGTCTTGATGGTCATCGCAAGGCCTTCAGGGTGGACGTTGGCGGCGTTTCCTCCTGCATCGCGCGCAGTGCCTGGCGCGCGCGCGACAATCTCGACATCACCGTGCCCACCGGGATGCCCAGCGCGTCGGCGGCCTCGCGGTAGGCCAGCCCTTCCACGCTCACCAGCATCAGCAGCGCGCGCTGCTCGGGCGCCAGGCGGGCGAAGCCGGCCAGTGAACTGCGTGCGTCGAACACCTGCTCGGGCGTGGGTGACGTGGTGTCGTCCTCGGCGGAGAACAACCGTGCGATGCGCTTCCAGCGTGCCGCACGCCGGTGCTCGTCGACGAAGATGCGGTACAGCACCGAGAACAGCCAGGCCTGCAGCGCCGACGGGTCGCGCATGTCGGCGCCGCGCGTCAGCGCGCGCTCCAGCGTGGCCTGGACCAGATCGTCGGCGGCCGCGGCGTCGGATGCCAGCGAGCGCGCGAACCGGCGCAGGCGCGGGATCAGCGCGTGCAGGGTCTCGTCGTCCAGGGGAGGCGGTCGGGCGGGCATGGGCCGGACAGGGCGGGAATGAGGGTAGGACGCACCAATATCCGGATTATTCCCGTCCGCGTATGCATCCGGATGCACACGCCCGGCGCGGGAATAAATCCGGCACCCACGCGTCCCACCGACATTCCACGAACAGGAGCCCCTCATGCCGCCCCTCCCAGACGATCCATCACCGCCCTCGCCGCCATCCCGCCCCTGGGGTCCCTGGGCCGCCATCGCCGGCCTGGTGCTCGGCCTGTCGTTGGCTTTCGCCTGGGTGGCGGGATGGATCGGGCCGGCCGGACGACTCACCGCACCGCGCCTGGTGGACGACATCGAGAACAACAAGCCCTTCCCCGGCTTCCGGCGCGCGCACAGCCGGGGCGTCTGCGTGGCCGGCTACTTCGAGCCGAGCGCAGAGGCGGCCACGCTGTCGCGTGCACGCGTGTTCCGGCAGCCACGCACGCCGGTGCAGGGTCGCCTGTCGATCGGTGGCGGCGATCCCTTCGGTGCCGAAGCACAGGCGCGCGTACGCAGCCTGGCGTTGTCGCTGCGGACCGATAACGGGCAGGAGTGGCGGATGGCGATGAATAGCTTTCCGTTCTTCGCCGTCGCCACGCCAGCGGGCTTCCACGCGCAGCTGCTGGCTTCGCGACCCGACCCGGCCACCGGCAAGCCCGATCCGGCGAAGATGGCCGCGTTCCTCGAACGGTATCCGGAAGCCGCCCGCTTCCAGGCCTGGGCCAAATCCGCGCCATGGTCGAGCAGCTGGGCGAATACCGAATACAACGGCGTGAATGCCTTCCGCTTCATCGATGCACAGGGGCGATCGCGCTTCGTGCGCTGGTCGATGCAGCCGCAGGCCGCGTTCGAACCGCTGGCCGCCACCACGCGCCAGGACGCCGAGGCGGACTATCTCCAGCGCGAACTGGCGCAGCGGCTGGCGCAGGGCCCGCTGCGCTGGGACCTGGTGGTCACCGAAGCAGCGGCCGGCGATCCGGTCGACGATCCTTCGCAGCCCTGGCCGGCGTCGCGCCCGACGCATGTGGCCGGTACCCTGGTGCTGGAGCGCAGCGAACCGCAGGCGACCGGCGCCTGCCGGGACGTCAACTACGACCCCACCGTGGTACCCGATGGCGTGGCGCTGTCCGACGATCCCATCCTGGCCGCGCGCGCAGCCGCCTACAGCATCTCGTTCAACCGGCGCGAGCGCGAAACCGCACGTGGCGATATCGCCAGGCCCGCGCCCACCAACGGCACAGAGGCGACACGATGAATCACGGCGACCATTTCGACCCTTTCGCGCGCGTGCTGCACTGGGGCATGGCGGTGCTGATCCTGGCGATGCTGTTCGTCGGCGTGGGCATGGTGGCGTCGCTGTCGCTGCGTCCGGTGCTGATAGACCTGCACCGGCCGCTGGGCATCGCGTTGCTGCTGCTGGCCGTGATCCGCCTGCTGTACCGCTGGCGTCATCCGCCGCCGCCGCTGCCCGCCTCGCTGCCGCGCGCGCAGGCGCTCGCCGCCAAGGCATCGCATGTGGCGCTGTACGCCGCCATGCTGGCGATGCCGCTGCTGGGCTGGGCGATGCTGTCGGCGGGCGGGTATCCCGTGCGCATGACCTCGTCGTTCGCGCTGCCGCCGATCGTGTCGCCCGACCCGGCGCTGTACAGCCTGCTGCGGCAGGCGCACGGATGGATGGGCTATGCGCTGTTCGCGCTGATCCTGCTGCACATGGCCGCCGCGCTGCATCACGCCTGGGTGCGCCGGGATGGCGTGTTCGAGGCGATGGCGCGTGGACGATCCAGGACGGCGACCGCGGTCAATCCGGATCCGGAGGCGCGACCGGACGCATGAGGGTGATCGCGCGCTGGACGCGGCGCGCCGATGACGTTGCAATGCGCGCTGTCGTCTCTCCGGAAAACTCCGTGTGCTGATCGCCTTCAACAAGCCGTTCAACGTCCTGTGCCAGTTCACCGACCGCAGCGATCCGCCGCGGCGGACGCTGGCCGGGTTCGGCCTGCCGCCGCGCGTCTATGCGGCGGGACGGCTGGACTACGACAGCGAAGGCCTGTTGCTGCTCACCGACGACGGTGCGCTCGCGAACCGGCTGACCGATCCGCGCCACAAGCAGCCCAAGACCTACTGGGTGCAGGTGGAAGGCACACCCACGGCCGAGCAGCTCGACGCGCTGCGCCGTGGCGTGGTGCTGAACGATGGACCGACGCGTCCGGCACAGGTGGAAACGCTCGATCCGGCGCCGGTGCTGTGGCCACGCGATCCGCCGGTCCGTTTCCGCAAGACGGTGCCGGATGCGTGGTTGTCGATGACCATCACCGAAGGCCGCAACCGCCAGGTCCGGCGCATGACGGCCGCCGTGGGCCTGCCTACCCTGCGGCTGGTGCGCATGGCGATGGGCGATGCCCGCCTGGGCGACCTCGCGCCCGGCAAATGGCGCCCGCTCTGACGTGGGCGCCCGCCGACATCAGCTTTCGGCAGAACGCGTCGTGCTGCGCGGCTTGCGTGGCGTGCCGGTCTTGCGCGCGGTGGACGTGCGGCTGGTGCCATTGACCTTGCGTGCTTCCACGCGGCGCGACTTGCCTTCGATCGGGCCGTTGGCCTGGTCCTGCTTGCGCTTGCGGTAGGCGACCAGCGCCAGCAGGCCCACGCCGATACCGGTGGCCACGGCGACCGCCGGGTTGCGGCGGACGAAGTTCACCGCCAGCTTGCCGCCGGTCTTCGCCACGCCCAGCGCGGCGCCGGTCTGTAGCAGCTTGTCGGCACTGGGAACCGCATGCTTGAGGCTGGTTCCGGCCTGGCTGGCCAGCTCGAGTGCGCGATCGGTGATGGTGGTCAGCTTGCTCATGGCGTCTTCCCTGAAAGGGGTGGGGAGGACGCCAGTGTCCGGCGCTGGATGTTTACGTGGTGTTAGTTCCGCCGCCCCGCGCTGGCCGCCGGCTGAACGTGATGCGCGTCGAGCACGCGACCGCGAAGCGGACGCGCGAGGCCGTGCGATGCGGCGAGCTTCATGCGGTCGTGCGCATGGCGCACGCTACGTACCGCGCGGCTTCGCCCGATGGGTGCCTTGGGCACTCCAGGGATCGTCGGGCCGCGCCGCGTGGAATCCACCGCCAACGCAATGCGTGCGCCGCCGCCGCGGCAGGCGATAACGACGCGTTACGTACCGCGCGGCTTCGCCCGATGGGTGGCCTGGGCGCTCCAGAGATCGTCCGGCCGCGCCGAGTGGAATCCACCGCCAACGTAATGCGTGCGCCGCCGCCGCGGCACGCGATAACGACGCGCTATGTACCGCGCGGCTTCGCCCGATGGGTCGCTTGGGCGCTCCACGGGTCATCCGGCCACGGATGCTTCGGATACCGCCCCTTCATCTCCTTCTTCACCTCGGCATAGGTCGAGTTCCAGAAGTTGCGCAGGTCGGAGGTCACCTGCAGCGGCTTGCCGCCCGGTGAGAGCAAATGCAGGAGGACGGGCACGCGGCCGTCGGCCACGCGCGGGGTGTCGGCCAGGCCGAACAGCTCCTGCAGCTTTACCGCCAGCACCGGCGGCTGGCCGTGCGCGTATTCGATGCGGCGCTCCATGCCCGAGGGGACGGTGATCCGCGTCGGCGCCAGCGCGTCGATGCGCTGGCGCAGCGACCAGTCGAGGCCGGATTTCAGCGCGTTCGCCAGGTCGTCTTCGCCCAGCGCATCCAGGCGGGTCTTGCCGGCGAAGGCGGGCTTCAGCCAGTCATCCAGGGTCGCCATCAGCGCGTCGTCGGACAGGTCCGGCAGGCCGAGGTCGGGCATCCAGTCGCGCAGGCAGCGCACGCGTTCGCGCCATTGCCGCAGCGATTCGGGCCACGGCAAGGCGTCCAGGCCCAGGTCGCGCACCGCGTCGGTCAGCGCTGCCGCGGCAAGCGCAGGATCGACGCGCCCGGCGGGTCGCGCGTCGAACACGATCTGGTCGAAGCGCGACTCGCGCTGCGCCGACAGCGCACGGCGCGACGCATCCCAGCGCACGGTGTCCTCGGTGACGAAGCGGTCGGCGAAGTCGCGCCGCAGGCACCGCTCGTCCACCGGTGCCGCGCGCTGCACCAGCGCGTCGCGTGCTTCGTGGCGCAGCTCACTGACGACGATCCACGGCTCGCCGACCAGGGCGCTGTCGTCGAACAGCCGCGCGCTGCGTCCATTCGCCAGCAGGTAGCGACGCGCGTCCTGCGGATGCTGGAAGCCGATGCGGTCCGGGAAGGCATGCATCAGCACGTCGCCCAGGCGATGCGCTTCAACGGAAGAGGGCGGCGCTGCGTTCTCACGCACGCGGCGGCGCCACTGCTTCGCAGCGGCTTCGATCGCGGCCAGGCCGGACCGGTTCGCGTCCTGCGGCGCGCGGCCGCTGCGGAACGCCGCCAGCGCACGCCAGCGCGCGGCCAGCGCATCGCCGCCCATCCGCAGCGGATCGCGCGCTTCGACCAGCGCGGCGAGGTCACACGCCAGCGCGCGGTCCTCACCCTCGTCCGCCGACAGCAGCATCGCCGCGAGCCGGGGGTGCGTGCCGAGCGCGAGCATGCGCTTGCCCAAGGGCGTGATGGCGTTCGATGCCGTCAGCGCACCGAGCCGGCGTAGCAGGTCGCGCGCGGCATTCATCGCCCCGGGCGGCGGCGCATCGACGAAGCGCAGGTCGTCGCTGCCCCACGCGGCCAATTCCAATGCGAGGGCGCCGAGTTCGACCAGTGCGATCTCCGGCCGCCGCTGCGGATCGAGCCGCTGCGATTGCGGCCACAGGCGATAGGCCCAGCCCTCGGCCACGCGGCCCGCACGGCCGGCGCGCTGGTCGGCGGAGGCCTGCGAGATGTTCGTCACCTCCAGCCGCGAGAAACCGCTGTTCGGGTCGTACGAAGGCTCGCGCGCCAGTCCGCTGTCGACCACCACACGCACGCCGGGCAGCGTCACCGACGACTCGGCCAGGTTGGTCGCCAGTACCACGCGGCGGTGACCCTGGGGATCGGGCTGCAGGGCTTCGGACTGTTTTTCCACCGGCAGTTCGCCGTGCAGGGCGAGGACGACGATGTCCTCTGGCAAGACATCTGCCAGCATCGCCTCCACCCGCGCGATCTCGCGCTGGCCCGGCAGGAACACCAGCACATCGCCGGGGTGCGTGAGCACGGCGTGTTCGATGGCGCGGCGCGCCTGTACTTCGATCGCCTCGTCCCGGCGCGCGGGAAAATGCGCCACTTGCACCGGGAAGCCCCGGCCTTCGCTGCTCAGCCGCGGCGCATCCAGGAACCGCGCCAGCTTCTCGCCGTCCAGCGTGGCGGACATCACGACGATGCGCAGGTCCTCGCGCAGCTGCGCCTGCACGTCCAGCGCCAATGCCAGGCCGAGATCGCCCGCCAGATGGCGCTCGTGGAATTCGTCGAACAGGATCGCCCCGACCCCCTCCAGCATCGGATCGTCCTGGATCATCCGGGTCAGGATGCCTTCGGTGACCACTTCGATCCGCGTGTCCGGCCCGACTTTGTTCTCGAAACGGATGCGGTAGCCGACCGTGCCGCCGACCGCTTCGCCCCGCTGCCTGGCCATGAAGCCGGCCGCCGCGCGCGCCGCCACGCGGCGCGGCTCCAGCATCACGACCTTGCGGCCCTGCAGCCACGACTCGTCCAGCAGCGCCAGCGGCACCTGGGTGGTCTTGCCGGCACCGGGCGGGGCCTCCAGCACCAGGCGCGGATGGTCGGACAAGCTGCGGACGATGTCCGGCAGCAGCGGGGTGATGGGGAACGTGGGCGATCGCATGCGGTGCGAAGGATAAGGCCTCCTGCGGCTCATGCAGGCTGTCGTGGGAGCGACATAAGTCGCGAGGCGGCCTCCGCGGTCGTTCATCGCGACTTAGGTCGCTCCCACGGCCCACTCCCCACCGCCTCCAACGACTAAAATGCGGCCATGGATCTCATCGACATCGGCGCCAACCTCACCCACGAAAGCTTCGACCACGACCGCAACGCGGTGCTCCAGCGCGCGCGCGAAGCCGGCGTGGTGCAGCAGGTGATCACGGGCGCCAGCCGCGAGCATTCGCCCATGGCCCTGCGTCTGGCGCAGGCGCACCCGGGCGAGCTGTTCGCCACCGCGGGCGTGCACCCGCACCACGCCACCGAATACACCGACGAATGCGACGCCGAAATGCGTGCGCTGCATGCGCATCCGGAGGTCGTCGCGGTGGGCGAATGCGGCCTGGACTACTTCCGCGATTTCTCTCCACGGCCGGCGCAGCGCCGGGCGTTCGAGCGGCAACTGCAGATCGCCGCGGACACCGGCAAGCCCCTGTTCCTGCACCAGCGCGACGCGCACGACGACTTCGTGGCCATGATGAAGAACTTCGACGGCCGGCTCGGCCCGGCGGTCGTGCACTGCTTCACCGGCACCAGAAAGGAGCTGTTCGACTGCCTGGACCAGGACTGGCACATCGGCATCACCGGCTGGCTCTGCGACGAACGCCGCGGCCTGCACCTGCGCGAGCTGGTGAAGAACATCCCGGCCAACCGGCTGATGATCGAGACCGATGCGCCCTACCTGCTGCCGCGCACCGTGAAGCCACAGCCCTCGCATCGCCGCAACGAGCCGATGTACCTGGCCCACATCGTCGCGGAGCTGGCGCGCGACCGCGGCGAGGAGGTCGAGGTCACGGCCGCAGCGACGACGGCAACGGCGCGCGCGTTCTTCGGCTTGCCTGTCGACCGCTGAGCCAGAATCGCGTCACTCGACCTTGTCATCCTCGGACTTGGCCTGCTGCATGGCCTCGGGTTCGAGTTCCTCGGCGCTGCGGTTGAGACGGACGAATACGCCCCACGCCACCAGCAGCAGCGCCGCCGAGCCGCCGATCGCGATGACGTACGGCAGTTGGCGCGGGTCCTCGTGCATCAGCTCGAACGTGGCCACCAGCGTTTCGATCGACAACGCGATGACGATGACCACCAGGAAACGCGACAGGTAGCGACGCACACGGGTGGGACCGCTGACCTTCACGTCGCGCTGCACTTCCTCTTCGAACACCGTCTGCGCCAGTTCCAGCGCGACCAGCCCGATGGTCAGCATGCCGATGCTTTCGAGGATGTTGTCGAAACGACCACGCAGGCCGGCGTCGGTACCCGCCATGATCGCGCCATGCCACAACTCGCTGGCGGCCAGGACGACGAGTGAGACGGCCGCAGCAAAGAACAGGGCGATGATGGCCAGGTGGCCGGCGAGGAAGAGTCTGTGCAGGTGTTTCATGACGGCGCCACCGGAAAGGTGGCGCAGCATGGAGGCAGTCGCCGTCAGGGCGGCGTGAAGCCCCTCGCTCAGGCCGGTCGCTGCGCCTCGTACGCCTGCAGGTGCACCCACGCGGCCTGCAGGTGGGGCGTGGCGACGCCATGCGTCGCCGCGCGATGCACCATGTCGCCGACGATATGCGCCGCCTCGACACGCTGGCCCGCCTCCAGGTCACGCAGCATCGACGCCTTCATCGGCGAACCGGCGGTCGTCAGCGTGTCGCGTGCCGAAGCCTGCGCTGCATCCGGTATCGACTGACCGGTTGCCGCCGCGACGGCCAGGCATTCCCCGTACAGCGCCGCCATGAAGTCCGCGCCGCCCTCGCCCGCCACGATCGTGCCGATCGGTGCGCGCATGAGGCACGTACCCGCCGCGAGCGCCGTGAGGAAGCTGTACTTCACCCACTGCGCCTGCGCGATGTCCGGCGTGTGCACGTGGTCGATGCCGGCCTGCGTGCAGGCGGCGGCGAGCGACTGCAGGCGGACGTCGGCGGGCTGGCCGTCGCGTTCACCGAACGTGACCGATGCCGGCTTGCCGAGGTGCAGGATCTCACCGTCGGCACCCAGCGTGGCGCTGATGAAGCAAAGCCCGCCGAGCACGTTGGCGAAGCCGAAGCGCGCGTCGAGCGCTTCGTAGTGGCGCAGGCCGTTGAGCAGCGGCAGCACGCGCGCGCCGGCTTCCACGGCAGGCGCGATGGCGTCCATCGCGCTGTCCAGGTCGTAGGCCTTGCAACTCAGCAGGACGAGTTCGAACGGTGCGGCATCGCGGAGTTGTTCCGCGGTGACGACCTGTGCCGGAACATCCGCATCGCCCAGCGGACTGCGGATGCGCAGGCCGCGTTCCCGCAACAGGGTGGCGCGTGCGGGACGCACCAGGAAGCTTACGTCGACACCGGCCTGAGCGAGACGGCCACCGAAATATCCGCCGGTGCCGCCGGCGCCGAGCACGAGCAGCCGCATCAGCTGCGCAGCCCCACGCCTTTCTTCAACAGCCACAGGCCCAGCGCACCCAGCCCGAACACGAACGCCAGCATCAACACGTAGGCGATCCACAGCGGGACGTCGCTGGTGCCCAGCAGGCCGTAGCGGAATGCGTTGACCATGTAGAAGATCGGGTTGGCGTGGGTCAGCGCCTCGGCCCACGGCGGCAGCAGCTTCACCGAATAGAACACGCCGCCGAGGTAGGTCAGCGGGGTGAGGATGAAGGTCGGCACGATGGCGATGTCGTCGAACTTCTTCGCATAGGCCGCATTGACGAAACCGGCCAGCGAGAAGATCGTGGCACCCAGCAGCACCGTGGTGATGGTCACCAGCGGATGCGGCACGCGCACCTTGGTGAAGAACATCGCGATGACCAGCACGATGGCGCCCACCATCAGGCCGCGCAGCACGGCGCCGGCCACGTAACCCAGCAGGATCACCCAGTTCGGCATCGGGCTGACCAGCAGTTCCTCCACGTGGCGGCCGAACTTGGCGCCGAAGAAACTGGAGCTGATGTTGCCGTAGCTGTTCTGGATGATGCTCATCATCACCAGGCCCGGCACGATGAACTCCATGTAGGTGTAGCCGCCCATGTCGCCGATGCGGCTGCCGATCAGCCCGCCGAAGATCAGGAAGTACAGCGTCATGGTGATGGCCGGCGGCACCAGGGTCTGGCCCCAGATGCGCAGGATGCGGTTCACTTCGCGGCGCACGATGGTGCCCAGCGCGACCAGGTTCTTCTGCAGCGGCGTGGTCACGGCGGTCTCCTGCCGATGGGCGGCGCTCATGCGGCCTGCTCCCGCTTGGCGGCGGCTTCATCGCCGGTCAGGCGCACGAACAGCTCCTCCAGCCGGTTGCTCTTGGTGCGCATGGAGCGCACGCGGATGCCGGCGTCGTTGAGCGCGGCGAACACGCGGTTGAGGTCCATCGCACGTGGCATGTCCAGGTCCAGGGTATGGCTGTCGGTGGCGGACAGCGTGGTGCCTTCGATCACCGGCAGCTGCGCCGGCAGGTCGCCGTCGATGTCGAACAGGAAGCCCTCCACGTCCAGCTTGGCCAGCAGGGCGCGCATCGGCCCCTGTTCGACGATGACGCCACGGTCGATGATGGCCAGGTTGCGGCAGAGGCTCTCGGCCTCTTCCAGGTAATGCGTGGTCAGGATGATGGTGGTGCCGGACTCGTTGATGTCCTTCAGCGTCTTCCACATGCCGCGGCGGATCTCGATGTCCACGCCGGCGGTGGGCTCGTCCAGGATCAGCAGCTTCGGCCGGGTCATCATGGCGCGGGCGATCATCAGCCGGCGCTTCATGCCGCCGGAGAGCGTGCGGCTCATCACGTGGGCCTTTTCCCACAACTGCGCGCGCTTGAGTTCCTCTTCGGCGCGCACCAGCGCCTCGGCGCGCGGGATGCCGTAGAAACCCGCGTAGTTCACGCAGATGTCCAGCGGCTTCTCGAACATGTTGAAGTTGATCTCCTGCGGCACCAGGCCCAGCAGGCGCATGGCGCCGTCGCGGTCGCGGTCGATGTCCACGCCGAACACGCCGACCTGGCCGCTGCTCTTGTTGACCAGCGAGCTGACGATGCCGATGAGCGTGGACTTGCCGGCGCCGTTGGGGCCGAGCAGAGCGAAGAAGTCGCCGGGTTCGACCTGCAGCGATACGCCCTTAAGGGCCTGCACGCCGTTGTCGTAGACCTTGCGCAGGTCGGAGATGGCCAGCGCGGGCGCCGCCGCGGAAGCCGTTGTCGCAGACGCCATGGGGTACCTTGTGGCGCCACGACGGCGCCCGGGGGAATCGAACGCTTATTATAGGCGTCCCGCCGGGGCCGCCCCGGGCCACACAGTGTTCCAGACGCCTTGGCGATCGTGCATTTCCCGTTGAAGCTCATCGGCCGCCGCATGCTGGCGCCCAGCGTGGGCCACTACCAGTTCGTCCGCGACGACGGGCAGCCGCTGGACTTCGTCCCCGGCCAGTTCATCCAGGTGCATTTCCGCTACGCCGACGGCACGCCGGCCAGGCGCAGCTATTCGCTGGCGACGATCCACGACCATGCGCTGGGCCCGGGCGAAGCGGTGGAGATCGCGGTCAGCTACGTGCCCGGTGGCGCGGCGACCGCGCTGTTCGAAGGCCTGCCGGAAGGTGGGCATGTGGAAGCGAGCGGCCCGTTCGGCCGCTTCTGCCTGATGCCGGGCGACCGCAATGCACGCTACCTGCTGATCGCCACCGGGACCGGCGTGACGCCCTACCGGTCGATGCTCCCGCAGTTGCGGTCGCTGATGGCGGAGCGCGGCGTGGAGGTCGTGCTGCTGCAGGGCGCCCGCACGCCGGCCGAGCTGCTGTACGGCGACGAGTTCCGCGCCTTCGCCGACGCGCATCCGGGATTCCGTTACGTGCCCTGCCTGTCGCGCGAGCTTCCACCGGATCCCCACCCCGACGTGCGCCACGGCTACGTGCAGCAGCACCTGGGCGCGTTCGCGCCCGATGCCGCGCGCGACATCGCCTACCTGTGCGGCAACCCGGACATGGTGGATGCCTGCTTCGAGGCCCTGAAGGGATTCGGCCTGCCGGTACCCCAGATCCGCCGGGAAAAATACGTGAGCAGCAAATAGCGGCGGCCACGCCGACCGCCGGTCACATCCGTCCCGCTGCGCCGTCATGGCATGCTGGAACCAGCTCAAACGGGACAGATGCATGGAACACCAGTTTCGTCGAACACTCGCGACCACCCTGGGCGCCCTGGCGCTCGCAGGCTGCAACGGCGCCGCCCCGGGGCCCGACCAGCAGGCCGTCCGCCATTACGGCGAGCTGGCCTTCACGCCCTGCACGCTGACGGCGCCCTACCTGACCACCAACGTCGAGGCGCAATGCACGACCTACGAGGTGGCCGAGGATCCGGCCAGGCCCGAAGGCCGCAAGGTGGCGTTGAACATCGCCTGGCTGCCTGCGACCAACGAAGGCGCGGCGACGGACGATCCCGTGTTCTTCCTTGCCGGCGGCCCGGGCCAGTCGGCCGTGCAGGTCTGGCCGGCCATCGACGGGGCGTTCCGCGAGGTGCGCAAGTCGCGCCACATCGTGCTGGTCGACCAGCGCGGCACCGGCAAGTCGAACCCGCTCGCCTGCAAGGACACGGAAGGCCGCAACGCCTACAGCGATCCGGATGACCTCAGCGAGGCGGCGGCAGCCGACTTTGCGCGCGACTGCGCCGCCTCGCTGAAGGCCGATCCCCGCTTCTACACCACCACCGACGCCGTGCGCGACCTGGACAGCGTGCGCAAGGCGCTGGGCGCGGCGAAGATCAACCTGGTCGGTGGCTCCTACGGCACGCGGGTGGCGCAGCAGTACGCCATGCGCCATCCCGACAGCACGCGCGCCGTGGTGATCGACGGCGTGGTGCCGAACGAGCTGGTGCTGGGCAGCGAGCATGCGCGCAACCTGGACGCGGCGCTGGCGCTGCAGTTCCAGCGGTGCCAGGCGAACGACACCTGCAAGGGCCGCTTCGGAGACGACCTGCGCGGGCAGCTGCGCGCGTTGATGACGCGCCTGGCGGCCGCGCCGGCGAACACCGAGTACCGCGATCCCTCCACCGGCGAACTGCTCACCGGCGAGGTCAACGCCGGCACGGTGGCCGGCATCACCCGCATGTATTCGTACTACCCGCAGGGCGCCGCGCTGCTGCCGCTGGTCCTCAACGAAGCCCAACAGGGGCGCTACGGCTCGCTGATGTCGCTGTCCAAGCTGCTGGAAGCGCAGGTGGGCGACCAGTTCATGCACGGGATGCAGCTGTCGGTGATCTGCGCCGAGGACGCCGATCTCTTCAAGCACGACCCGGCCGACGGCGACACCGTGCTGGGCAGTGCGATGGGCGACACGCTGAAGGCGCAGTGCGCGGCATGGCCCACCGGCAAGCGGCCGGCGGATTTCCACACCGCATGGACGTCGGACATCCCCACGCTGCTGACCTCCGGCGAGCTGGATCCGGTCACGCCGCCGCGCTATGGCGAGCAGGTGCTGCGCACGCTGTCCAACGGTCGCCACCTGGTGCTGAAGGGACAGGGCCACGGGACGTTCGCCGTGGGCTGCATGCCCAAGCTGCTGGGCCGCTTCCTGGAGACGGCCGATGCCAAGGGGCTGGACGCCAAGTGCCTGGACAGCCTTGACTATGTGCCGCCCTTCACCAGCTTCAACGGCTGGGAACCGTGAGCCGCGCACCGCGCGCCCGCCACCTTCAAGGGACATGACCGAATGATCATCGCCAACGACCTGCACAAATCCTTCAAGACCAAGACCGGGAAGGTAACCGCCGTGGACGGCGTCAGCTTCACCGCCCACGATGGCCAGATCACCGGGCTGCTGGGGCCCAACGGCGCCGGCAAGACCACCACCATGCGCATGCTGTACACGCTGATGACGCCGGACCGCGGCAACGTCACCGTCGATGGCATCGATGCCGCGCGCGACCCGGTCGCCGTGCGGCGTGCGCTGGGCGTGCTGCCCGATGCGCGCGGCGTGTACAAGCGCCTGACCGCGCGCGAGAACATCGCCTACTTCGGCGAACTGCACGGCCTGTCGTCGAAGCAGATCGCCGAACGCACCAAGGCGCTCTCCGATGCGCTGGACATGGGCGACATCCTGGACCGCCAGACCGAAGGCTTCAGCCAGGGCCAGCGCACCAAGACGGCGATCGCCCGCGCGCTGGTGCACGACCCGCGCAACGTCATCCTCGACGAGCCCACCAACGGCCTGGACGTGATGACCACGCGCGCGATGCGCGGCTTCCTGCGTCAGCTGCGCGAGGAGGGTCGCTGCGTGATCTTCTCCAGCCACATCATGCAGGAGGTGGCCGCGCTCTGCGACCGCATCGTCATCATCGCCAAGGGCACGGTGGTCGCCGCCGGCACCGCCGACGAACTGCGCGAACAGGCGGGCGAGGACAACCTGGAGGAAGCCTTCGTCAAGGTGATCGGTTCGGAGGAGGGCCTGCTGGCATGAACATGTTCCGTACCGTCTTTACCGTGATGCGCAAGGAACTGCGCGACCTCTCCCGCGACCGCCGCACACTGGCGCTGGCCCTGTTCCTGGGACCATTGCTCTACCCGGCGCTGATGCTGGGCATGGGCTACCTGACCGAAAACCGCATCCGCACGCAGGTGGACAAGACCCTGGAAATTCCCATGGTAGGCGCCGAGCACGCGCCCAACCTGGTGAAGTTCCTCGCCACCAACGGCATCACCGCAAAGGCGGCGCCTGCCAACCTGGACGCCGCGATCCGCTCGCAGGAGATCGACGCGGCGCTGCGCATCAGCCCGGACTACGCCGAAGACTGGCGCAACGGCCGTCCAGCGCTGGTGGAGGTCATCCGCGACAGCACGCGTCGCGATGCGGACATCCCCACGCAGCGCCTGCAGGCCGCGTTGAACGCGTACAGCCAGCAGGTCGGTGCGTTGCGCCTGCTCGCGCGCGGCATCGATGCCTCCGTCGCGCGACCGGTCAACATCGGCCTGCAGGACATGGCCACGCCGGAAGCCAAGCAGGGCATGCTGTTGTCGGTGCTGCTGCCCTACCTGCTGATCCTGACCTCGTTCATCGGCGGTGCCTACCTGATCCTGGATGCGACGGCGGGCGAGCGGGAGCGCCAGTCGCTGGAACCGCTGCTGGCGACGCCCGCACCGCGCAGTGCCGTGGTCAGCGGCAAGATCGCCGCAGCCTGCTTGATCGGCCTGGCCACGCTGCTGCTCACCCTGCTGGCCTTCAAGTTCAGCGCGCAGTTCGCGGGCACGCTGGGACGGCAGTTGAATGTGTCGTTCCTGGCCATCGGCAAGATGCTGCTGATCCTGGTGCCGATGCTGTTCATCGGCACGTCGCTGCTGACGTATCTCGCCGCGTCGGCCAAGAGCATGAAGGAGGCGCAGAGCCACATGACCTGGCTGATGCTGCTGCCGATGATCCCGACGTTCGCGCTGATGGCGAACCCGCTGAAGAGCCAGCCCTGGCAGTTCGCGGTGCCGTTCCTGGCGCAGAACCAGTTGCTGTTGAAGGTGATCCGCAACGAGTACATCAGCGCGCAGACCTGGGGCATCTACGTGGCGGCCGCCTTCGGCGTGGCGGCGCTGCTCTGGTACGCCGCGGTGCGGCGCTACCACCAGGAGAAGCTGGCGATCGCCGGCTGAAGTCCGCCCAGAAACGCTGGAAGCAACGGCCACCGCGAGGTGGCCGTTCGCTTTCCGGCGCCGGGAAAGAGAAACGCCGGCACGAGGCCGGCGTCTGTCCTGGTCCGGAGCGCCGGGCGGATCAGCTGCCCGGATTGAACCCGATCGTGCGGCGGGTGGTGACCGGCGCATCCAGCGGCTCGAAGCGCCAGCGGCGTACGGCGTTGAGCGCCTCGCGATCGAACACGCGGGCCGGCGTGGCGCGGACGACACGCGCGTTGGTGACCGAGCCGTCGGTGCCGACGGTGATTTCCACCAGCACCTCGCCCTGGGTACCCGAACGCAGGGCTTCGGGCGGGTAGCGCGGGGCCGGCGTGCTGACGGCACGCAGCGTCTGCGCCGGCGCAGCGGCGGGAACGGCGGCGCGCGCCGCGGCGGCCTGGCGTTCGGCCGCTTCGCGCTGCGCGGCGGCCTGGCGTTCGGCTTCCTGGCGCGCCGCCTCCTGACGCGCTGCCTCCTGCTGCTGGGCCAGCTGCTGGGCGGCCGCGGCCTCGGCGGCACGCTGCTGCTCGGCCTGCTGGGCCAGGCGCTGCTGCTCCTTCAGGCGCGCCTCTTCATCGGCCTTGCTCTTGGCGTCGTCCGTCACCGCGCGCTGGGCGACGGCCTGCTGGGCGGCGGCGATGCTCTGCTGCAGGCGCGGCAGCGCCGGTGCCTTCGGATCGGCCTTCTCGATGATGGCCGACAGGCGCTGGGCCTCGGTGAATTCTTCCCGCGCGATGCTCTGTTCGGCGGCGATGAGCGTGTACGGCATAAGGTCGGTCAACGCGCTGGTCACGCCCGGGTCGTTGGGCAGCTTGTCGCGCAGCGCCAGGTAGTACTCCATGGCGTTGTCGCCGCCCGGCGCGTAGATGCGGTTCTCGCGCAGCGCCTTGGTGGCGGCTTCGCGCAGGGCGTCGGCATCCATCGCCTGGACTTCGGCCGATACCGCGGGCGGCGGCGGCGCGGCGGGCGTGGCGGCCGCAGGCGTGGTGGCGGGCGCAGCGTCGTCCTGCTTGGAGCACGCCGCCACGGCGACGATCAGCAGCAATGGCGCGACGTAACGCAGGCGTCCGGTCGTGTTGGTCAAGGACATCGGTTTCAACTCCCCCAGGTGCATTTTCTAATGTTGGCGACACGGTCCCGGCCCGCGCAGCGCGGGTCCGGACATGGATGGTCAGCGCAGGCCCGTCGCCGCACGACGGCCATGGACCCGGTGCGAAGCGGCACGATGCCTTCCGGGTACCCCTACCCGGTGTTCAGGGTACGTCGCCGCCTTGCTGCCAACACTTGACCTGCGTCACAGTTTTGATGGGCTCCACCCTGTCTGCATCACTTGCCGATGCAGAAGGTGGAAAAGATGTGGCCCAGCATGTCGTCGGCGCTGAGGCGGCCGGTGATCTCGCCCAGCGCGTCGTGGGCCAGGCGCAGCTCTTCGGCCGCCAGTTCAAGCTGTTCGTGCTGCAGCTGGTCGGCGGCGGCACCGGCGTGCAGGGCGGCACGCTGCAGCGCGTCCACGTGACGGGCGCGCGCGGAGAACTCGCCATCGCCACCGTCACCGGCCGCCCCGCCCGCGAGCGCGCGCAGACGGGCGTGCAGGCGGTCGAGGCCGAGGCCGCGCGCCGCCGAGACGTGGATGTGGTCGGGCGGGTCCGGCGGCGCCTGCGCCAGCAGATCGACCTTATTGTGGATCCACAGCACCGCGGGTACGCTCACGATATCGTCGGCGACGGCTGCCCGGCCCGCCGCCGGGTCGCGCGCATCGACCACCGCCAGGGCCACGTCGGCGCGCAGCAATTCGGCCCGGGCGCGGCGCATGCCTTCGCGCTCGATCGCATCGCCGCCATCGCGCAGGCCGGCGGTGTCCACCAGGTGCAGTTCCAGACCGTCCAGGCGGATGGTTTCGCGCAAGGTATCGCGGGTGGTACCGGCGACATCGGTGACGATGGCACGGTCGCTGCCGGCCAGCGCGTTGAGCAGCGAGCTCTTGCCGGCGTTGGGCGGGCCGACGATCACCGCATGCACGCCGTCGCGCAGCTTGCGCCCGCGTTCGGCATCGGCGATCAGCGCGTCCAGCTGCTGCCGCGCTTCGGCCAGGCGCAGGCGGACCTGTTCGCCGCCGAGCGTGTCGAGGGATTCGTCGGCGAAGTCGATGGCGGCTTCCACGTGCACGCGCAACGCCAGCAGCGACTGGCCGATGCCGTCGACGCGCGCGGAGAACACGCCCTCCAGCGCGCGCCGCGCGGCGCGTGCGGCGCGTGCATCGGCGGCCGCGATGAGATCGGCGATGGCTTCGGCCTGGGCGAGATCGAGCTTGCCGTTGAGGAAGGCGCGTTCGGAGAACTCCCCCGGCCGTGCCATCCGCGCACCGAGCGCGCAGGCGCGCGCCACCAGCTGCTGCAGCACGACGGGACTGCCGTGCGCCTGCAGTTCCACCACGTCTTCGCCGGTGAAACTCGCCGGGCCGGGGAACGACAGCGCGATGCCATCGTCGATCGTGCCGCCGTCGGCATCCAGGAACCGTACGTGATGCGCACGGCGCGGCGACAGCGCGCGCGCGCAGACCGTCTTCGCGATCGCCTGCGCGCGGGGTCCGGACAGGCGCACGATGCCGACGCCTCCCGCACCGGGAGCCGTGGCGATGGCCGCGATGGTGTCCTGCGCTGGCGTCATGTGCCTGGGTTCGACGAAGAGGTTTCAGCGTAACGGAAAAACGAAGCCCGCCGGAGGGCGGGCTTCGTCGTATCGCGATGGTGCGCGGTCACTTCGCGATGGCGGTCTTCGGCGGCGTGGCCGACTCGCCGTGGCGCTTGGTCATCCACCACTGCTGCAGCAGGCCCAGCGCGCCGTTGGTGACCCAGTACAGCACCAGGCCCGACGGGAAGAAGGCCATCATCACGCCGAACACCAGCGGCATGAACTGCATCATCTTCTGCTGCATCGGGTCCATGCCCGGGGCCGGCGTCAGCTTCTGCGTCAGCCACATCACCAGCATGTTGAGCACCGGCAGGATGAAGTACGGATCGCGCGCGGTCAGGTCCTGGATCCACGCGAACCAGGGCGCCTGGCGCAGCTCGACGGTTTCCACCAGCACCCAGTACAGCGCCAGGAACACCGGCATCTGCACGAGGATCGGCAGGCAGCCGCCCATCGGGTTGATCTTCTCCTTCTTGTACAGCTCCATCATGGCGACCTGGAACTTCTGCTTGTCGTCGCCGTAGCGTTCCTTCAGCTGCTGGATGCGCGGCTGGAACTTGCGCATCTTGGCGAAGCTCTTGTACTGCGCGGCGGACAGCGGATACAGCGCCAGCTTCACCAGGATCACCAGGCCGATGATCGACCAGCCCCAGTTGCCGATGAAGCCGTGCAGGAAGTTCAGCACCCAGAACAGGCCCTGGCCCAGCAGCGCGAGGATCGCGAACTGGCTGTAGTCCACCACGCGGTCGATGCCGGGCGCATTGATGGCGTGGATCTTGTCGACCAGCTTCGGGCCCACCCACAGGCGCGCGGTGGTGGTGGCCTGCTGGCCGGGGCCGACGTTGACCCCGGGGCCCATCTCGCGGATCAGCGCGCGTGCGCCGTTGTCCGGTGTGTCGAGCGAGATGGCGGTGGTGTCGTCGGCACTGGGGATCCACGCACTGAAGAAGTGGTGCTGCGGGATCGCGATCCAGCCGCCCTTCACCTGCGCGTTGACGCGGCCGTCCTCTAGGTAGTCCTCGTTGAACTTGCGGCGCTGGTAGCTGCCATCCCACCACGTGGCGCCGTTGAAGCTGAAGGACTCGGGATTGGTCATGCCGCTCTTGACCTGCGGCGGCGTGCGCAGCAACTGACGGTAGACCGTACCCTGCCACGTGCCGGCGCCGGCATTGACGACCTGGTCGCGGACTTCGATCTCGTAGCTGGCACGCTTGAAGGTGTAGGTCCGGCGGATGGTCACGCCCTCCGGGCCCTGCCACACGAACGGCACGCTGATGCTGTCGCTGCCCTTGGCCAACGCGACTTCGCCCGCCCCGTTCTCGGGCACGAAGGCGTGATGGTCGGGCGCCTTCGACCCATTGCTCACCCAACCGCTTTCCGCCGTATAGAAGTGCTGCGGATCCTCGCTGAAAAGGCGGACCGGACCACTGCCCGGCGTCTTGCTCTGGGGATAGTGCAGCAGGTCGGCCTGCAGCACGCTGCCGCCGTCCAGCACCAGGCGCAGCACGTCGGTGTTCACCGTCACCCGCGGCGCCGCCGCAGCGCGGGGAGCCTGCGTGATGCCCGGCGTGGCCACCGGTGCCGCCGGTACCGTGCCCGTGGCGGGCGCTGCATCGGTGGCGGTGGGTACGGTGCTTCCGGCCGGTGCCGTTGCGGTCTGCGCCGCGACCGTCGGCTGGGCGGGCGCCGCCTTGTCCCGGCTCCATTCGAACCACAGCAGGGTCGCCACCATCAGCCAGGCGAAGATCAGGAATACACGGGTCTGGTTCATCAGGCAGGCAGTCTCAACCGGCGTCGGAAACCGGTTTGGTCGGATAAGAAGGAGTGGGAGGCGGCGCGGGGCAATTCAAGCCCGGCGGCATTGTGCCGCCCGGTGCGGATGCCGGCAATGCGCCGGCGCGCGCCAGGACGCGTTCGAACGTCGCACGCAGCTGGCCTGGATCGGCTTTCGCCGCCGGCGGACGCGCGACGACGACGTAGTCGCCGCCCGGCAGTGCGGCACGGAGGCGACGGAAATGCTCGCGCAACTGGCGCTTGATGCGGTTGCGGCCCACGGCGCGCGTATCCACCTTGCGCGACACCGCCAGGCCGAGGCGCGCGGCGCCATCGCCCGGCAACCAGTGCAGGCTCATCAGGGGATCGGACGTGCGGCGGGCCTGCTCGAACACGCGCGCATAGTCGGCGCTCGCGCGTACCCGTGCGCTGCGCGGAAAAGCCGTGCTCATCTCAGCAAGAAGCCCGCTCGTGAACGGGCGGGCTCCTTTTGATACGGGGAACGCATGGATGCTGGCCGTCGAACGACGGCCGAGCCATCAGGCGGTCAGGCGCTTGCGGCCCTTGGCACGGCGACGGGCCAGGATCTTGCGGCCATCGGCCGTGGCCATACGGGCACGGAAACCATGGTCGCGCTTGCGCTTGAGGTTGCTGGGTTGGTAAGTGCGCTTGGTGGCCATGGGGCCCTCGTGCGTGTTCGGGTGGAAAGAACCGGAAATTCTATAGGAACCGCCGGGTTACGGTCAACTCCCTCCGCGCTTTTGATGGATATGCCGCCCAGCGACGGTGGGCGCACCGCCATTCGTCCTTTCATCCACATCTTATACACAGGATCGTTGGCGGGTCCCGGCGCCGGTGGTAGTCTGGCCGACCCCATGGATTCCGCCCCGCGCTGCCCCCGGCAATGCGGGATGCCCCCGTTCCGCCCCCACTTGCGAGTTGTTCCACCTGATGGATGCCTGGCCCCGTTGCCTCGAACGCCTGGAAGCCGAATTGCCGGCCGAGGATGTACACACTTGGCTGAAGCCGCTGCAGGCCGAGCAGCGCAGCGACGCGATGGTGCTGTACGCACCGAATGCGTTCATCGTCGAACAGGTGCGCGAGCGCTACCTGGGCCGCATCCGCGAGCTGCTGGACTACTTCGCCGGCCACGATGACGTGTCCCTCGAAATCGGGTCGCGCAGCAGGGCGGCGGAGCCTTCGACCAGCGCCGCGGCCCCTGCAGGCGCGGGCACGGCCGCACCTGCGGAGCCGTTCGCCGGCAACATGGACCTGCACTACACCTTCGACAACTTCGTCGAGGGTCGCAGCAACCAGCTGGGCCGCGCCGCGGCGTGGCAGGCCGCGCAGAAACCCGGCGACCGTGCGCACAACCCGCTGCTGCTGTACGGCGGCACCGGCCTGGGCAAGACGCACCTGATGTTCGCCGCCGGCAACGAGATGCGCCGGCAGAACCCGAATGCCCGCGTGCTGTACCTGCGCAGCGAGCAGTTCTTCAGCGCCATGACCAAGGCGCTGATCGAAAAGTCGATGGACCAGTTCAAGCGCCGCTTCCAGCAGGTGGACGCGCTGCTGATCGACGACATCCAGTTCTTCGCCGGCAAGGACCGCACGCAGGAAGAGTTCTTCCACACCTTCAATGCGCTGTTCGACGGCCGCCAGCAGATCATCCTGACCTGCGACCGCTACCCGCGCGAAGTGGAAGGCCTGGAACCGCGCCTGAAGTCGCGGCTAGCCTGGGGCCTGAGCGTGGCGATCGACCCGCCGGATTTCGAGACGCGTGCGGCGATCGTGCTGGCCAAGGCCCACGAGCGCGGCGCGCAGATTCCCGACGACGTGGCCTTCCTGCTGGCCAAGAAGATGCGCAGCAACGTGCGCGATCTGGAGGGTGCGCTCAATACGCTGGCGGCCCGCGCCAACTTCACCGGGCGCGCCATCACCACCGAGTTCGCCCAGGAAACCCTGCGCGACCTGCTGCGCGCGCAGCAGCAGGCCATCAGCATCCCCAATATCCAGAAGACCGTGGCAGACTACTACGGTCTGCAAGTCAAGGACCTGCTGTCCAAGCGGCGCACGCGCTCGTTGGCGCGCCCGCGGCAGGTGGCGATGGCCTTGGCCAAGGAACTGACCGAACACAGCCTGCCGGAAATCGGCGACGCGTTCGCCGGTCGCGACCATACGACCGTGCTGCACGCCTGCCGGCAGATCCGCACCCTGATGGAGGCGGACGGCAAGCTGCGTGAGGACTGGGACAAGCTGATCCGGAAACTCAGCGAGTAAGCGCGGGTCGTCCTGAGGCGACCTTCGCGTTCACGCGGTATCCGGGCCAGCGCTTTACGTTGTCCGGCAAGTGGGGGGGTGTTCCGTGCGCGTGGGGCGAGTGGTCGTCTACGTCGCCTGACGTGTCGTTTCCCTCTTCGAGATTGTTGCCTCAGTCCGCCGCCGCACCCGTGGCGACACTGTAGGCAAGCCGGTGAACCGCGGCAACGCATAACATCGGGGACAAGCAGGCCTGCCTTCTGTGGATAAGATGTGCGTGGAATCGGGCGGGAAAGTTGTCCACAGGTTTCTGCATAGGCACACCCGACCCTGTCCACCGGGTTGAAGAAAGAATAAATCGAACAAATTCATAAGGTTATGTGGGTTTTCCCGAATTTCGGGGCCTACCATCACCACCAGCTTTTAAGCTTTTAGTCTTCAAAATCCAAAGCGAAGGGGCTCCAACACTCATGCGTTTCAGTCTGCAGCGCGAAGCTTTCCTCAAGCCCTTGGCCCAGGTGGTCAACGTGGTCGAACGCCGGCAGACGCTGCCGGTACTGGCGAACTTCCTGGTTCAGGTACAGAACGGCCAGCTGTCGCTGACCGGTACCGATCTGGAAGTGGAGATGATTTCGCGCAGCGCCGTCGACGACGCGCAGGACGGCGAAACCACGATTCCCGCGCGCAAGCTGTTCGACATCATTCGCGCCCTTCCCGATGGCAGCAAGGTGACCGTGAGCCAGTCCGGGGACAAGGTCACCGTGCAGGCAGGCCGCAGCCGGTTCACCCTGGCGACGCTGCCGGCCAACGATTTCCCGTCGGTGGACGAGGTCGAGGCGACCGAGCGGATCGAGGTGCCGGAAGCGACGCTGAAGGAACTGATCGAACGCACCTCGTTCGCCATGGCCCAGCAGGACGTGCGCTACTACCTCAACGGCCTGCTCTTCGACCTGAGCGAACGGACGCTGCGCTGTGTGGCGACCGATGGTCACCGACTGGCCATGTGCGAGTCGCAGCTGGAAGGCGCGCCGGTGGGCAAGCGCCAGATCATCGTCCCGCGCAAGGGTGTGACCGAACTGCAGCGCCTGCTGGAAGGCGGCGATCGCAGCCTCGAGCTGGAAGTCGGCCGCAGCCATATTCGCGTGAAGCGCGACGATGTGACCTTCACCTCCAAACTGATCGACGGCCGCTTCCCCGATTACGCCGCGGTGATCCCGATCGGAGCGGACCGCGAGGTGTTGCTGGACCGGGAGGTATTGCGGGCTGCCCTGCAGCGCGCCGCCATCCTGTCCAACGAAAAGTACCGGGGCGTTCGCGTCGAGGTATCGCCCGGGCAGCTGAAGATCAGCGCCCACAATCCCGAGCAGGAAGAAGCGCAGGAAGAAATCGAGGCCGACACCAAGGTGGATGGCCTGGCGATCGGCTTCAACGTCAATTACCTGCTGGATGCCCTGTCGGCCCTGCGCGACGAACATGTCGTGCTGCAGCTGCGGGACGCCAATTCCTCTGCCCTGGTGCGGGAGGCCAGCAGCGAGAAGTCACGCCATGTGGTGATGCCGCTGCGCCTCTGACGGTCCTGTTCCACGTGAAACACATCACATCGCCCGGCCTTGTGCCGGGCGATGCGCTTTAGGGGTCGCAAGAGGCGATCCGTTTGCGGCGCATCCGGGATTTCGCCCGGAGTGAAGCGTCGGGTCTGCCCTCCCGTCCGCGTACCCTGCCCCTCGCGGCCGTCCCTGCCTCGCACGCTACAATCCATCATGCCCGCACGTTTTCCCTTCCAGACCACACATGTTCCGCGCCTGCGCGATGAGGGCCGGGTGGCCGCGCATGACGGGGCGGGTCTGTGCAGGTAACCCGACTGGAGGCCAGCGGCCTCAGGCGTTTCGAACGGGTGGCGCTGGCGCCGGAACCCGGACTCAACCTGATCACCGGCGACAATGGTGCGGGCAAGACCAGCCTGCTGGAGGCATTGCACCTGATGGCGTACGGCCGCAGCTTTCGCGGGCGGGTGCGCGATGGTCTCGTCAGGACGCAGTCCGAGGCCGTCGAAGTCTTCGTGGAATGGTGCGAAGGCGGCCAACTCCGGCCTCGCCGTGGCGGCCTCCGGCATACGGGACAGGCCTGGACCGGGCGGCTGGATGGCGAGAAGGTGGCCCAGCTTGGGGATCTTTGCGCGGCCCTGGCGGTCGTGAGCTTCGAGCCCGGCAGCCATGCCCTGGTGACGGGCGGCGGGGAACCGCGCCGCCGCTTCGTGGATTGGGGTTTGTTCCACGTGGAACAGGGGCGGGAGGCGGGCTTCCTGCCTCTCTGGCGACGCTATGCGCGTGCGCTGAAACAACGCAACGCCCTGCTGAAGGCCGGCATCGGCGGCGGGCAACTCGATGCTTGGGACCACGAACTGGCTGACGCCGGTGAACCGCTGACCGACCATCGCCAGCGCTACCTGGATGCCCTGCAGCAGGACCTCACCGCTGTCGTGTCCGATCTGGCGCCCTCATTGGGTGCGGCCACCCTGGCCTTCCAGCCGGGCTGGCGGCGCCATGAACTGGCGCTGGGGGACGCCCTGCTGCTGGCCCGTGACCGTGACCGGGCTGCCGGCTACACCACGGTCGGTCCGCACCGGGCCGATTGGCGGATCGACTATTCCGCCCTGCCCCAGCGTGAAACGCTGTCGCGTGGCCAGGCCAAGCTGACGGCGCTGGCTTGCCTGCTGGCGCAGGCCCAGGATTTCGCCCGTCGGCGCGGCGAGTGGCCGATCGTGGCCCTGGATGACCTGGCCTCGGAGCTGGACCGCCACCACCAGCGGCGCACCCTGGAGCGTCTGCTGGCGAGCGGCGCCCAGGTTTTCATCACCGGGACGGAACCGCCGGCAGGGTTGGCCGGCACCGGGGTCGCGCCAACGCTGTTCCACGTGGAACACGGCGCTGTGCAGCGTCTCGGGTAACCCGGTCGCCGGGGCTAAGTCCGCACCAGTGCTATAATTCCGCTTTGATCCCTTGGCCTGCGTAGCGCGCCCACCGACCCGGGGACGCGACGCCCGCCTTGCAGCCGACACGAAGCGAATGACCGACGAAACGACCTCTTCTGCACCGAACGGCAATACGTACGACGCCAACAGCATCACCGCACTGGAAGGTCTGGAAGCGGTCCGCAAGCGCCCCGGCATGTACATCGGCGACGTGCACGACGGCACGGGCCTGCACCACATGGTGTTCGAAGTCGTCGACAACTCCATCGACGAAGCCCTGGCGGGCCATGCCGACCACGTCGCCGTGACGATCCACGCCGATGGCTCGGTGTCGGTATCCGACAATGGCCGCGGCATTCCGGTCGGCAAGCATGCGCAGATGAGCGCCAAGCTGGGGCGCGAGGTGTCTGCGGCCGAAGTCGTCATGACGGTCCTGCATGCCGGCGGCAAGTTCGACGACAACAGTTACAAGGTGTCCGGCGGCCTGCACGGCGTGGGCGTCAGCGTGGTCAACGCGCTCTCCGAGAAGCTGCAGCTGGACATCTTCCAGGGCGGGTTCCACTACCGGCAGGAATACAGCAACGGCGCCGCCCTGGGGCCGTTGAGCCAGGTCGAAAGCACCACCAAGCGCGGTACCACCCTGCGCTTCTGGCCGTCGGTGACGGCGTTCCATGGCAACGTCGAATTCCATTACGACATCCTGGCCCGCCGCCTGCGCGAACTGTCGTTCCTCAATTCCGGCGTCAAGATCGTGCTGGTCGACGAGCGTGGCGAGGGTCGTCATGACGATTTCCACTACGAAGGCGGCATCCGCAGCTTCGTGGAGCATCTGGCGCACCTGAAGACGCCGCTGCACCCCAACGTCATCGCGGTCAGCGGTGAGCAGAACGGCATCACGGTGGAAGTCGCCCTGCAGTGGACCGACGCCTACCAAGAAACGATGTTCTGCTTCACCAACAACATCCCGCAGAAGGATGGCGGTACCCACCTGATCGGCTTCCGTGCCGCGCTGACGCGCACGCTGACCAACTACATCGAACAGAACGGGATCGCCAAGCAGGCCAAGGTCAATCTGTCCGGCGACGACATGCGCGAAGGCATGATCGCCGTGCTGTCGGTGAAGGTGCCGGATCCGAGCTTCTCGTCGCAGACCAAGGAGAAACTGGTCAGTTCCGACGTGAGGCCGGTCGTTGAAAGCACGTTCGGCGCACGTTTGGAGGAGTTCCTCCAGGAACACCCCCACGAAGCCCGTGCCATCGCCGGCAAGATCGTCGACGCCGCCCGTGCCCGCGAGGCGGCGCGCAAGGCCCGCGACCTGACCCGCCGCAAGGGCGCGCTGGATATCGCCGGCCTGCCCGGGAAACTGGCCGACTGCCAGGAGAAGGATCCGGCGCTGTCCGAACTCTTCATCGTCGAGGGCGACTCGGCCGGTGGTTCCGCCAAGCAGGGTCGCAACCGCAAGAACCAGGCGGTGCTGCCGCTGCGCGGCAAGATCCTCAACGTGGAACGCGCGCGCTTCGACCGCATGCTGGCCAGTGCCGAAGTCGGCACGCTGATCACCGCGCTCGGCACCGGCATCGGCAAGGACGAGTACAACCCGGACAAGCTGCGCTACCACCGCATCATCATCATGACCGACGCCGACGTCGACGGGTCGCACATCCGCACGCTGCTGCTGACCTTCTTCTACCGGCAGATGCCGGAGCTGATCGAGCGAGGTCACGTCTATATCGGCCTCCCGCCGCTGTACAAGCTCAAGCAGGGCAAGCAGGAGCTGTACCTGAAGGACGACGCGGCTTTGAACGTCTACCTGGCGAACAACGCGGTGGAAGGTGCGTCGCTGATTCCCGCCGACGGCGAGCCGCCGATCTCGGGCGAAGCGCTGGAGAAGCTGCTGCTCGTCTTCACGACCGCGCGCGACGCCATCGCACGCAACGCGCACCGCTACGATCCGGTGCTGCTGGAGTCGTTGATCGATTTCACTCCGCTCGATGCCGAACACCTGCAGCAGAACATCGACGAGCGGCATGAACTCGATGCTCTCGAAGCCAAGCTCAACCGCGGCAGCTTGGGCAGTGCGCGCTATTCGCTGACGCTGCAATCGGCCACCGAACAACGGCCCGCCGCGCTGCTCGCCACGCGCCGCCACATGGGCGAGGAACTGGTGCAGGTGCTGTCGCTGTCGGCGTTCGAGAGTGGCGAACTGCGTCCGCTGCGCGAAGCCGCCGCGCTGCTGCACGGTCTGGTGCGCGAAGGTGCGCAGGTCGTGCGCGGCAACAAGGCGCAGCCGGTGGCCACTTTCGCCGAAGCGCAGGCCTGGCTGATGGAAGAAGCCAAGAAGGGGCGCAGCATCCAGCGCTTCAAGGGCCTGGGCGAAATGAATCCCGAGCAGCTGTGGGATACCACGGTGAACCCGGACACGCGCCGCCTGCTGCAGGTCCGCATCGAGGACGCGGTGGCCGCCGACCAGATCTTCAGCACCCTGATGGGCGATGTGGTCGAGCCGCGACGCGAGTTCATCGAGGACAACGCGCTGAAGGTATCCAACCTCGACGTCTGACGCCGCCATGAGCCAGGTCCGCACACCGGAGGCCGCGACGGTGCCGCTGCCGCTGCGCAGCGTACTGCCGGCGTTCGGCCTGGACGTCGGCATCGCCATGGCGCTGTCGGTGTCCATCATGATGGCGGGCCTGTTCGGATGGGCGGCATGGCGTGGCATCCAGCTGGCGCAAGCCGCGGAGGGCGCGCCGGGTGCGACCGCGCTGCAGTCCACGCTGGGCGCGCCGCCGGTACTGTTCCTGATCGTGATGACGTTGCTCAGCACGGGGGGCACTGCCCTGGTGCTGTACCTGTGGCGCCGCCGCGCGACAGCGGCCGAACGGCGTGGATCTGTCGAGCGGCTGCGCCGGCCTGCCACTTGGCTTTGGGCGGCAGGTGCGGGACTGGCGACCTTCCTCTTCAGTTCGCTCATGAGCGCCGGCGGTCGCGCGCTCGGACTGGACCTGCAGGCCAGCAACCTGGACCTGATCCGCGAAGGCTTCGCGCGATTCCCCGTGTTCCTGGCGCTGTTCGCCGTGGTGCTGGCGCCGCTGTACGAAGAGCTGCTGTTCCGGCGCGTCCTGTTCGGACGGCTATGGCATGCGGGATGGCCGGTACTGGGCATGGCGCTGAGCAGCGTGATCTTCGCGCTGGTCCACGAAATGCCGGGGCTCAACGGCAAGCCGGCCGGCAGCACGGCCTTCCTGATCCTCGTCTATGCCGGCATGGGGGCGATCTTCGCTTGGGTGTACCGCCGCACGGGAACCCTGTGGGCACCGATTGCGGCCCACATCCTGAACAATGCGATAGCGCTGGCTGTCCTGCAGGTTTACGGCAGTGCGCCGGTCTAATGTGATTGACGAAAGTTTAAGACACGCTTGCCCAGACTCTGGTCCCACGCAATATCGCAGGGGGCGAGCATGAAACACCGGATCCTTGGAACGGCCGTGGCGCTGGCGCTGACCGCGTGCGCCACCACCACTTCGCCCACCGGCCGCACGCAGATGGTCGGCGGCGTCTCCCAGGCGCAACTGGATCAGCTGGGCGCGCAAGCATTCGCCGAAACCAAGGCGAAGGAAACCCTCAATCGTGATGCACGGCAGAACGGCTACGTCACCTGCGTGGTGAACGCGCTGGTGCGCCAGCTGCCGCCCGAACAGCGCCGCGTCGCCTGGGAAACCGCCGTCTTCGCCGACAACGAACCCAATGCGTTCGCGTTGCCCGGCGGCAAGGTCGGCGTCAACACGGGGATCTTCACGGTCGCCAAGAACCAGGACCAGCTGGCCGCCGTCCTGGGCCATGAAATCGGCCACGTGATCGCACGGCATCACGAAGAACGCATCACCCGCCAGATGGGTGCGCAGGCGGGTCTTGGCGTACTGGGTGCGCTGGCCGGTGCGCGCTATGGCGAAGGTGCGGCCAACACGGTCAACCAGCTGGGCGGAATGACCGCGCAGGCCGCCTTCCTGCTGCCGGGCTCGCGTACGCAGGAAAGCGAGGCCGATGTCGTCGGCCAGCGGCTGATGGCGCAGGCGGGCTTCGATCCCCGCCAGGCCGTCGGACTCTGGCAGAACATGATGGCCGCCAGCGCGAATCGGCCGCCGCAGTGGTTGTCCACGCATCCGGATCCCGCCAACCGGATCCGCGAGCTGGAACGCGATGCTCCCTCCCTCGTGCCCACGTACGAGGCGGCCAGGAAGGCCGGAAACGTACCGAAATGCGGCTGACACACGGCTCGGTATTGCTGCTAAGCAGCACTCGAAACGGTATCCGCCCATCCTCGGTTTCTGTTAGCTTTGCCGGCCCCGCACGTCGGCGGGATGCCTTGTCATCTCCCGCATGGCCCCATGAGGTTTAGACATGAAGCTCCGTAATCCCAAGACCACCCTGCTTAGCCTGGCCCTGGTGGCCGTGTTCTGTGGTGGCGCTGTCCTCGATGCGAACGCGGCCCGCCGCGGCGAGCAGAAGAAGGAGGAAGTCCTGTTCCCGGACACGACGCGGCAGGAACCCGAGGCCAAGGGCTCACCCAAGGTACTGAACAAGCTCAACAAGCTGATCGAGGCCTACAACAAGGCGCTCGACCAGGAAGACGAAGCCAAGGCCACCGCCGGCTACACCACCGCCCGCACGCTGGCGGACGAGATCATCGCCAACGGCTCGGCGAACGCTTACGACAAGGCGCTCGCGGCCCAGATCGCCTCGCAGGCCGCGCTGAACACCGACGATGAAGCCGCTGCCGAGGGCTACCTCAAGCAGGCCATCGATGCCAACGCCCTGGGCAACAACCAGCACTTCCAGCTGATGCTGCAGCTGGCCCAGCTGCAGCTGCAGAAGGACGACTACACCAATGGTTTCGCCACGCTGGACAAGTACCTGGCCGAATCCAAGAGCAAGCGCCCGGCCGATTTCGCCTTCAAGGGCCAGTACCTCTACCAGGCCGACCGTTTCGCCGAGTGCATCCCGCCGTTGAAGCAGGCCATCGAAACCTCGACCAATCCCGAAGACAAGGTCGACAACTGGACGCAGATCCTCATGGTCTGCTACCAGGAAGCCGGACAGCTCGCCGAAGCGGTCAAGGTGGCCGAACAGCTCGCCGCCAAGTCGCCCAACGACAAGCGCGCGCAGATGAACCTGGCCAGCATCTATCTCAACGCCGAGCAGGAGGCCAAGGCGGCCGCCGTGCTGGAGAAGCTGCGCGCCGCGGGCCTGATGACGGAAGAGAAGGACTACCGCCAGCTCTACCTGACCTACGCCAACATGGACGGCAAGGAGAAGGACGTCATCGCCGTGGTCAACGAAGGCCTGCAGAAGGGCGTCGTGAAGCCGGACTACCAGACCTACCTGGCCCTGGCGCAGGCGTACTACTACTCCGAGCAGATCCCGCAGGCGATCGAGGCCTGGCAGAAGGCGGCGCCGCTGTCCAAGGACGGCGAAACCTACCTCAACCTCGCCCGCGTCCTGTGGCAGGAAGGCCGCATCCCGGAAGCCAAGGTGGCCGCCCGCGCCGCGCTGGACAAGGGTCTGAAGAAGCCCGACGACGCCAAGAAGATCATCGCGTTGCCGTAACGGGATTCCGTGACACCGAAGGCCAAAAATCCGTACGGATGATGGCACCGGAGCGTCGGATTGGTATAAGCTGGGGGTTCCGCCGGTGAAAACCTCACCGGCAGGGCCCAGAATCAACGAGGCGTCTAGGCGCCCGTATCAACCTTGAGTTAATTGGCGCATGGCTGAACAACTGGTCATCAACAGGTATCGGGAAGAAGAAGAGGACACCAGCCTCAACTGGCCCCGTATCATCGGTATTGCCTTCGTGATCGCGTTGCATGCAGCCGCCCTGCTTGCGCTGTTGATCCCGGCCGTCGCTCCCCCGGCGGAAAAGGAGCAGGAGCGCCGCACTTCGGTCGTCATCGTCGATGCGCCCCCGCCGCCCCCGCCGCCGCCGCCGCCGCCGCCGAAGCAGGACACGCCGCCGCCGCCGGTCAAGAACCTGGCGCCGCCCAAGACCACGCCGCTGCCGCCGCCGCCGGAAGCACCGCCGGTCGACGTCGCCGAACCGCGTCCCACCGACATCGTGACGCCGCCCTCGCCCCCGGCTCCGCCGGCGCCGATCGCCGACGTCGCCGCCACGGTGGACATCTCGTCGAAGAACATGAACCCGCCGCGTTACCCGCCCGCCGCTGCGCGCGCCGGTATCGAAGGCACGGTCATCCTGATCATCGACGTGGATGCCAACGGCAACGTGACCAACGTGGCGGTGGAAAAGTCCAGCCGCAACCGCGATCTGGACCGCGCCGCGATGGAAGCCGCCCGCAAGTGGCGCTTCAATCCGTCGGTGGTCAACGGGCAGAAGGCCGCAGGCCGTGTCCGCGTGCCGGTCGATTTCAACATGGGGTGAGTGCGGCTTCCGCCCTCTTCCCGTTTAGTTCGTAACCCGCAACACTCTCAATCAACACTTATATAAAGGTAAGCGTCATGCTGCAGGAAACCCTTTTCGCCGCCGCCGCCGGGGGCACCAACGCCGCGAATGCCCTGTCGCAGATGGGCTTCGAGCACATGATCAGCGAAATGATCAACAAGCCCGGCGAATTCATCGTCTCCTGGGTCGTGCTGTTGACCCTGGTGATCATGTCCGCGATGTCCTGGTACTGGACCGTCATCAACGTGCTGCGCAGCACCCGCCTGAAGGGCCAGGCCGACCGCGTGACCAGCGCCTTCTGGGAAACCCCGAACGCGCAGGACGCCATCCGCCTGATGGAAGAACAGCCGAAGAACGAGCCGTTCTCCAAGATCGCCCTCGACGCCGCCCAGGCCGCCGCGCACCACCAGCGCGCCGAAGGTTCGGGCCAGGGCATGGGTGAAACCCTGAGCCGCTCGGAGTTCGTGGACCGCGCCCTGCGCCAGGCCGTGACCCGCGAGAGCACCAACCTGCAGGGCGGCATGACGCTGCTGGCCACCGTCGGTGCGACCGCGCCGTTCGTGGGTCTGCTGGGTACGGTGTGGGGCATTTACGGCGCCCTGATCCGCATCGGTGCGACCGGCCAGGCCTCGATCGACGCCGTCGCCGGCCCGGTGGGTGAAGCGCTGATCATGACCGCCATCGGTCTGTTCGTCGCCATCCCGGCCGTGTTCGCCTACAACTTCTTCAGCAAGACGAACGCGGCCGTCATCGCCAAGTTCGATACGTTCGCGCACGACCTGCACGACTTCTTCGCCACCGGCTCGCGCGTTCGCTGAGCCGGCGGTACAAGCAGTCAACGCAACGTTTAGACGGAGCCCGTCATGGCTTTCAGTAGTGGTAATAGCGGTGGCCCGATGGCCGAGATCAACGTCACGCCCCTCGTGGACGTGATGTTGGTGCTGCTGATCATCTTCATCATCACGGCGCCGCTGATGTCGCACAAGGTGAAGATCGAACTGCCCGAGGCGAACCTGGTCCAGGACAAGGACAAGGAAGCGCCCAAGACCCCGCCGATCACCATCTCCGTGAAGGAGAATGGCGACCTGTTCTGGGGCGACGAGCCGGTCAGCAAGGAAATCCTGGAATCGCGCCTGTCCAGTGCGGCCCAGCTGCAACCGCAGCCGAAGCTGAACCTGCGCGGCGACAAGACGACCAAGATGGGCACCATCGCCGAGGTCACCAAGATTGCCCAGAGCCAGGGCATGCTGGACATCGGCTACGTGGCCACGAAAGAGAAGGGGCAGTAAGCCATGGCATTCAGCAGTGGTGGAAGCAAGGGTCCCATGGCCGACATCAACGTCACGCCCCTGGTGGACGTGATGCTGGTGCTCCTGATCATCTTCATCGTGACCGCTCCGATCATGACGTACCCGATCGAAGTGGCCCTGCCGCAGCGCGTGATCAACCCGCCGCCGCAGGTGCGCGAGCCGCCGCCGCCGATCGACCTGCGGATCAACGCGGACGGTACCGTGTACTGGAACAACAGCCCCGTGAACGTGGCCGACCTCCAGCGGAAGATGGAAGACGAAGTGCAGCGCGATCCGACCAACCAGCCGGAGCTGCGCATCGAAGCGAACTCGGAAGCGCATTACGAAGTGATGGCCAAGGTCCTGGCCGCCGCCAAGAACGCGCAGATGATGAAGATCGGTTTCGTGCAGTAACCCTGACGCGCAACTTACCTTTGAACGCCGCCCACCCGGGCGGCGTTTTTTATTGGCAGCCCCACCCCTCTTGCGGGGGCGCGGGGACGGGCGTAGCGTCGGGGGTACGGTCCGACAGAGGAGGTGTGCCATGGCGTTCTCCGCTCCCGCAAGCCGTCGTGAACTGGCCGAGATCAACATCACCCCCCTGGTGGACGTGATGCTGGTCCTGCTGGTGATCTTCATGGTCACCGCGCCGCTGCTGTCCCGCCCCATCGACGCACAGCTGCCACAACCCGTCCCGGATGCACAGCGCGTACCCCCGAACGACCTGGTCCTCAAGCTCGGGCTGGCCGGCGACTACACGCTGGACGACCGCCCCGTCTCGCTGGCCGAACTGCGCGTTCGTCTGGAAGACGCACGCATCGCCGATCCGGAGACGGTCCTGCAGGTGGAGGCCTCCGCCGGCGCCGACTACCAGCAACTGGTCAGCGCACTGGCACAGGCGCACGCCAGCGGCATCGGGCACATCGTGATGAGGGACTGACCGGCACCGGCCGCGGGAGATACTCAGCCGCGGCCACCGCCCGCCTGCGTCCCGCGCAGGATCTGCAGGTAGGCCTTCACGGTCGCATCGAGTCCGGCGTACAGCGCTTCGCCGATCAGGGCGTGGCCGATGGACACCTCGAGTACCCCCGGGACGTTGGCCACGAACATGCCCAGGTTGTCCTGGCTGAGGTCGTGCCCGGCGTTGACGCCCAATCCCAGGGCCTGCGCCTGGCGTGCGGTCGCGGCACAGCGGGCCAGCTCGGTGGCCGCGTCGCCGCGGGCGGCGGCTTCGGCAAAGGGGCCGGTATAGAGCTCTATCCGGTCCGCCCCCATCCGTGCCGCCTGCTCCAGGCCCTCGCAGCCGGCGTCGACGAACAGGCTGACCCGGCAGCCCATCGCCTTCAGCTGGGCCACGAGCGGCTGCAGGCGCGCGCCGTCGCGCGCGAAATCGAAACCATGGTCGGACGTGATCTGGCCGTCGTCATCCGGTACCAGGGTCGCCTGCGCAGGGCGTACTGCCTCGCACAGTGCAAGGAAGCCGGGATACCCCGCACGCGGCGGCGCGAAGGGGTTGCCCTCCACGTTCAACTCCACCCCGTGCTCGCGCGTCAGTGCCGACAGCGCATGCACGTCGCCGCTGCGGATGTGCCGTTGGTCCGGACGCGGATGAACGGTGATGCCATGCGCGCCGGCCGCCAGGCAGGCCCGCCCCGCGCGCACGACATCGGGCTCGTTGCCGCCGCGGGAATTGCGCAGTACCGCGATCTTGTTGACGTTGACGCTGAGCTGGGTCATGGCGCGGGAGGCTCGGCGGGAGGCGCCGCGCTCGCGCGCCGTGCTTCGGCGATCTCGCGCAGCCGGCGCAGTTCCGCCGGGTCGATCATCATCGAAGGATCCTGGCTGCCCTCGCCGGCGCGACGCGCATACCAGCCCATGATCCACACCACGAACAACACCAGCGACGCCAGCAGGGCGACCACCATCACCGGCGTCGAGGTGACCGTGAAACCGACATACAGCGCGCCCACCGCCATCAACAGGAAGAGCCAGTGCATCATCCACCCCCGGGTTGCTGGCGGCATCTTAACGCCTCGGCCGCAGGCCAAAAACCGCCGTGCTTCACAGCAACGGTGACAGCAGGCGGGCCAATGCCTCGGGCAGGCGGTGCCGCCACAGCGAGCGGTCGCGCTGCACCTTCACAGGCTCGCACGCGGCGATCTCGCCCTCCAGCCATTGCGCCAGCGTGCCCGCCACCCCGCGGTTGCGGAACATCATGGAGATCTCGAAGTTGAGGCGGAAGCTGCGGTGGTCGAAGTTGGCGCTGCCGATGATGGCCAGCCCGTCGTCGCAGAGCATCGCCTTGCTGTGCATCATGCGCGGGCCGTACTCGTACACCTTCACGCCCGCGGCGATGAGCTCGTCGAAATACGAACGCGCCGCCAGCGTCACCAGGCGCGAATCGCTCACCTTCGGGACCACCAGGCGCACGTCCAGTCCCCCCAGTGCCGCCGACGTCAGCGCCATGCGTGCGGCTTCGCCCGGCACGAAATAGGGCGTGACCAGCCATACGCGCTGTTTCGCCTCGTGGATGGCCGCCACCTTCATCCGGTGGATCGGCTCCCACGCCGAATCCGGCCCCGACACCAGTGCCTGCGCGGCGATGCCTCCGCGGATATTGGCGTCGGCCGCACTCCACAGCCGTGTGCCCTGGAAGTCCTTGCGCTGCTGCCCGGTGGCGTACACCCAGTCCTCCACGAACACCTGCTGGATGCTGCGGACGATCTCGCCCTCCAGCCGCAGGTGCAGGTCGCGGTAGGCGTCCCCGCGCAGGGACTCGTCCTCGTCGTCGGTCACGTTGATGCCGCCGGTGAAGGCGATGCGGCCATCGACCACGACGATCTTCCGGTGCGTGCGCAGGTTGAGCCAGGGCCGGGTGAAGGGCCGGAACCGGGTCGGGTGGAACCAGGCGTACTCGCCGCCGGCGTCCACCAGCGGCCGCAGGGCGCGCTTCTTCAACCGGTTGGAGCCCACCGCGTCGAGCAGCAGGCGCACCTTCACGCCTTCACGCGCCTTCGCCGTCAGCGCCTCCAGCACGCGCTGGCCCGTCGTGTCCCCATTGAAGATGTAGTACTCCAGGTGGATGTGGTTCTCGGCCGCCGCGATCGCGTCCAGGATGGCCTGATACGTCGCGCAGCCGTCCACCAGCTGCTGCACCGACGTCGCCGACGAGGGCGGCAGACCGGTGATCTTCTGCGCGAGCATCGGCAGCTCGGCACTGTTGCCGTCGGTGGGCGCAAACACCTCGTAGCGGTCCAGGCCCGCTCGAGCGCGCGTGCGGCGCAGCTGGTGGCGCTTGATGCGCTGGGGGCCGAGCAGGAAGTAGATCAGGTAGCCGATGTACGGCAGCAGGGCCAGCGACAGCAGCCAGCTGAGGGTGGCCACCGGCTCCCGCTTCTGCAGGACGATCCAGGCGCACAGCGGCACCAGGTAGAGCAGCCACGCGCCGGTGATCCACCACTGCAGGTGCGGCAGCGAACCGAGGACGTCGCGGAGGGTACCGAGGGCATCGTGCATACGCCGATTCTATGCGGTCGCCGGGCTTGCGACGCGGGCGGCGTAAGCTGCGCCGATGACGACGCGCACTCGATCGGGCATCAAGGGACGCGGTTCCACCGGCTACCTGCCGGGCCGCTTCGCCGTGACCACGGCGGACGCGGTCGACGATGGCTGGCATGACGCCGAGACCGAGGGCGACCCGTCATCGTCTCCGCATACCGTGCTGCACGAGGAAGTCGCGCGCAGCGTCATCACCCGCAACTCGTCGCCCGACATCCCGTTCGAGCAGTCGCTCAATCCCTACCGGGGCTGCGAGCACGGGTGCAGCTACTGCTTCGCGCGTCCGTCGCATGCCTATCTCGACCTGTCGCCCGGCCTGGATTTCGAAACCCGGATCTTCGCCAAGACCAACGCACCCCAGATCCTGCGCCAGGAGCTGTCGAAGCGGGGCTACCGGCCCAGCCCGATCTCGCTGGGCATCAATACCGACGCCTACCAGCCGACCGAACGCAAGCTGCAACTGACCCGCCGTATCCTGGAAGTGCTGGCGGAGACGAGGCATCCGGTTTCGCTGATCACCAAGAATGCGTTGATCGAACGCGACCTGGACCTGTTGGCGCCGATGGCACGGGAGAACCTCGTGCACGTCTACCTCTCGATCACCACGCTCGACAACGGCCTGTCCTCGCGGCTGGAGCCGCGTGCGTCCGCGCCGCACAGCCGCTTGAAGACGGTGGCGCGGCTCAGCGAGGCGGGCGTGCCGGTGGGCGTGATGTTCGCCCCGGTGATTCCCTGGGTGAACGACCACGAACTGGAAGCCGTGCTCGAAGCATCGCGCGACGCCGGCGCCACAGCGGCGGGCTACGTGCTGCTGCGCCTGCCGCACGAAGTCGCGCCGCTGTTCCGCGACTGGCTGCAGACCCACCTGCCTGATCGCGCCGCGCACGTGATGAGCACGGTGCAGCAGCTGCGCGGCGGCCGGGATTACGACAGCCGCTTCGGCACCCGCCTGCGCGGCGAGGGCGTATACGCCGACCTGCTGGCGCGGCGGTTCGCGGTGGCGTTGAAGCGCTTCGGCTTCGAAGGACGGCGCCATCCTCCGTTCGACTGCACGCGCTTCGTGCCGCCCCGTGCCGCATCGCCACAGGGCGAGTTGTTCTGACACACGGCATGGATCGGCTGCGACGATCGGTCACGCGGCGGCCCGCCGACGGGCAGGGACAATCCACTCTCCCCGCCCTGCGCCTCCTGCCGATGATCCAGTCGCTCTACCTTGCCGGCCCCGACATCTTCCGCCCCGATGCCGCCGCGCGCGGCGAGCAGCTCAAGGCGTTGTGCGCGCGCCATGGTTTCGAGGGCCTGTTCCCGCTGGACGCCCAAGTGGCCGGCCACGCCACCGGCGATCCGCTGGAGACCGCGCGCTGGATCTACCGTGCCGACATCGGCCTGCTCGACGCGGCCGATGCGGTGCTGGCGAACCTGGATTTCTTCCGCGGTGCCGAACCGGACAGTGGCACCTGCTTCGAGGTGGGTTACGCGATCGCCCGCGGCAAGCCGGTCTACGGCTACGTGCCCGAAGGCGGCAGCCTGGCAGAGCGCATCCGTCGGCGCTGCCCGGAATACCTGGGCGAGGACGCCGGCAACGACATGCAGGGCTGGCAGCTGGAGGAGTTCGGCCTGCCGCTCAACCTGATGCTCGCCGTGCCCTGCGTGATGGTGGTGGGCGATGCCGAAGCGGCACTGCAGCGCCTGCGTCGCGACCTGGACGCCCGGCACAGGGTCGCCTGAGCCGCGTCAGCGGCCGCCGTACAGCCGTTCGGCACGCTGGAACAGGATCCAGCTGGTCGCGATGTACTTGTCGCCGCCCACGGGGCGGTTGCCGCGGTGCGTGTGGGTGAACGCGGTCGGGGCGATCAGCAGGCTGCCGGTGCGCGGCGCGATCTTGCGCTGCTGGTGGAAGAATTCGGTTTCGCCCGCCTCGAAGCCATCGTTGAGGTAGAGCGTCCACAGCACGTGGCGGTGCAGCGGCTCCGCATCGGCGCCCTTGGGGAACAGCTCGCAATGCCAGTAGGGATAACCGCCTTCGCCGGCCGGATAACGCTGCAGGTTGATCCGGCCCGGCACGAACACCGCCATGATCAGCCGCATCAGTGCATCGTCGTCCATGCCGGCGACGTCCTCGTAACCGAGGCGGCGCAACTGCCCGTCCTCGCCCGGCTGCTGCAGCATCAGCGGTGCGATCAGGCTGAAGGGATAGGTGCGCAGGTACTGCTTCAGCCCGGCGAGCACGGCCAGGTTGAGTCGCTGTTCCACGTCGCGCCAGTCGGCCTGCCCGCTGATGCTGATGTCGCGGCTGTGCTTGAGCTCCGGATGGTGGCCACCCCCGACCTGTCCCGGCCGATCCTGCCGGCTGGCGTCGAAACGCGCCACGATGGCGCGGCAGGTCGCCGCGTCCAGTGCGTCGTGGTAGACCTCGATGAAGTCGGCAGGATGCGGATGCGGCGTCATGGCCGGATTCTAGCCGCCCGTGTCGCGGTCAGGCGGCGGCGGTGTCGTGGGCCCGGTGATAACCGACGGCCGCCTCGACTTCCTTCTTCGATCCGAGGAACACCGGCACGCGCTGGTGCAGCAGGGTCGGGCGCAGCGACAGGATGTCCTCGCGCCCGGTGCTGGCGGCGCCGCCGGCCTGCTCCACCAGCAGGCCCATGGGATTGGCCTCGTACATCAGGCGCAGCTTGCCGGCCTTGCCCGGGTCCTTGCGGTCCCAGGGATAGATGAAGATGCCGCCGCGGGTCAGGATGCGGTGCACATCGGCCACCATGCTGGCGATCCAGCGCATGTTGAAGTCCTTGCCGCGCGGGCCTTCGCGACCGGCGAGCAGGTCGGTGACGTAGGCCTGCATCGGCGCTTCCCAATGGCGCTGGTTCGACATGTTGATGGCGAATTCCTTCGTTTCCTCGGGAATGCGCATGTCGCGCTGGGTCATCACGAACGCACCCTGCTCGCGGTCCAGGGTGAAGGCGTGCGTGCCGTTGCCGGTGGTCAGCACCAGCATCGTGCTCGGGCCGTAGATGCAGTAGCCGGCGGCCACCTGTTCCCGACCCGGCTGCAGGAAATGCTCGTCGCCCGGCGTGGTCACGCCGTCCGGGCAGCGCAGCACCGAGAAGATGGTGCCGACCGAGACGTTGACGTCGATGTTCGAGCTGCCGTCCAGCGGGTCGAACAGCAGCAGGAAGCCCCCGCGCGGGTAGGCGTCCGGGATCGGCTGGCTGTGGTCCATTTCCTCCGAGGCGCACGCGGCCAGGTGGCCGCCCCAGGCATTGGCCTCCAGCAGGATGTCGTTGCTCAGCACGTCGAGCTTCTTCTGCGCCTCGCCCTGCACGTTGCCGGTGCCGGCATCGCCCAGCACGCCGCCCAGCGCGCCCTTGCTGACCGCGATGGAGATGCTGGTGCAGGCGCGGGCCACCACCGCGATCAGCTGGCGCAGGTCGGCGCTGATGCGGCTCGCGCGCTGTTCTTCGATCAGGTAACGGCTCAGCGAGACGGCGGACGGAGCGGAAGCGGGCATGATGGAGTCCACGGCGAAGGTGCGCGCATTGTCCGGGTTGAAGAGACCAATGCAAGACCATTCGCTATGCTCACGGTCGGCGACAGGAACGACGCGATGGACGAAACAACTCCGGAAACCTGGCTGGCGCTGTCCTCGGCGCTGGGCCTGGGCCTGCTGATCGGGCTGGTGCGCGAGCGCCGCCCGGGGCGCGCGCATGCCATCGCCGGCCTGCGCACGCATGCGCTGGTGGCCCTGGCCGCCGCGGTCGCCATGTCGCTCGGTGTCCCCGTCCTGCTGGTGGCGCTGGCGCTGACCGGCCTGCTCGCCGCCATGGGCTACCGCGCCACGTCGGCGGACGACCCGGGCCTGACCAGCGAGGTGACGCTGGTGCTGACCTTCCTGCTGGGCGCCATGGCCATGCGCATGCCCGCACTGGCCACGGGGCTGGCGGTGGTGGTGGCGGTGCTGCTGTACGCCAAGGAGCCGCTGCACGAGCTGACCCGCGAGACCTTCAGCGAGCGCGAGGTGTTCGATGGTCTGCTGCTGCTGGCATCCGCCCTGGTCATCCTGCCGATCCTGCCGGACCGACCCATCGGCCCCTACCAGGCGATCAACCTGGCCACCATCTGGAAGCTGGTGGTGCTGGTGATGGCGGTGAGCGCACTGGGCCACGTGGTCCTGCGCGTGATCGGCAATCGCTGGGGCCTGGCGGCGGCGGGCTTCTTCGCCGGCTACGTGTCGTCCACCGCGGCGACCATCGGCTTCGGCCAGCGTGCGAAGGAAACCCCGTCGCTGCTGCGCTCCGCGGTGGCTGCCGCGCTGCTGTCCAACCTCGCGTCGCTGAGCCTGTGCGTGCCCATCCTGTGGGCCGTGTCGCCGCCGCTGGTGCGCGGCCTGCTGCCGGAGCTGGGCGTCATCGGTGCGGTCCTGCTGGCCGGCGGCCTGCTGGGCCTGCATCGCGGCGAGGACGATGCGGTGAAACCGCCGACGTCGGAGAGCCGCATGTTCCGCTTCGGGCAGGCGCTGGGCTTCGCATTGCTGGTCGCGGCATTGACCTTCGTCGCCGCCGCACTGGCCGCCTGGATCGGCCCGCGCGGTGCGATGGCCGCCGCCGCGCTGTCGGCCGTGGCCGAACTGCACGCGGCCGTGGCCACGCTGGCCAACCAGTTCGCACGGGGCGGCCTGGAAGCCACCGAGGCGCGCGGGTGGATGCTGGCGCTGCTGGCCGCCAGCCTGATCGCGAAGTCGGTGATCGCCTGGGTCAGCGGCGGGGCGGCCTATGGCTGGCGGGTGTCGGCGGGGCTGATGGCGGCGCTGGCAGCGGGGGCGGCGATGGTGGTGGTGTTCTGAAGCGGCTCTTCTGTAGGAGCGACGTGAGTCGCGAAGGGGACCAGCAAAAGCTTCGCGACTTACGGCGCTCCCACGAAAAGCGGCTCCGCGCAGCCTTCAGATGATCCGCAGCGTGATCGCCTTCAACACGGCGCGGGTGCGGTCGCGGGTGCCCAGCTTGTCGAGGATGGTGGACACGTAGTTCTTCACCGTGCCCTCGGCGAGGAACAGCGTGCGCGCGATTTCCTTGTTGGAATAGCCGCCGGCCAGCAGGCGCAGGATCGCGACCTCGCGCTCGCTGAAGGTGTCGCTGGGCGGGACCTCGTCGCGGAAGCGGAAGCGCGCGCGTACAGGATCGGTGCTGACCGGCTGCAGCAGCGTCTCGCCGCCCGCCACGCGGCGGATGGCATCGTGAAGGTCCTCCGGTGCGGCGTCCTTCAGCAGGAAGCCCTGTGCACCGGCATCGGTCGCGCGCAGCAGCAGGTCGCTGTCGTCAAAGGTGGTGAGCAGCAGCACCGGCGTGCGGTCGCCGCGTTCGCGCAGCTTGATCAAGGCTTCGATGCCGTCCACGCCGGGCATGCGGATGTCGCTCAGCACCACATCCACCGGTTGCGCTTCCAGCTTCGCCAGCAGGTCGGCGCCGTCGTCGGCTTCGAACACCACCTCCACCTGCTGCGCCTTCAGCAGGGCACGCAGGCCGGCGCGCACCAGCGCCTGGTCGTCGGCCAGGGCAACACGCACTGTCATGCCGGCAGCCTCACGTCCAGGCGCAGGCCACCGCTCGCGCTGCTCCCCAACTGCATCTCGCCGCCGAGTGCGGCGACACGTTCACGGATCCCCGACAGGCCGTTGCCCTCGTGGATGCGGCCCTTGAGCCTGCCGTCGTCTTCGATGTGCAGGTGCATGCCCGCGTCCTCGTTCTTGAGTGAAACCGTCAGCGTGTCCGCGTTCGCGTGGCGGGCGGCATTGGTCAGGCACTCCTGCACGATGCGCAGCAGCGATTCGGCCATCGCGGGGTCGTCGACCTTCACGCCGTCGGCGATGGCCAGCCGCAGCGCGGGTCGGGGCAGTGGGGCCGCCAGCGCACGGATCGCCGTCTGCAGGTCCAGCCCGCGCGCATCGCGCAGGGCCTGCACCACGCTGCGGATGTCGTCCAGCAGTTCGGTGGACAACTGCTGCGCGATGCGGACCTCGTCGCGCGCGGCGAACACCGGGTCGCTGGCGAGCGCGCGCAGGTTGAGCTTCATCGCGGTGAGTTTGTGGCCGGCGACATCATGCAGCTCACGCGCCACGCGCAGGCGTTCGGCATCGCGCGCGCTGTCGGCCAGCAGGGCACGCGTGGCCAGCAGGTCCGCATTCACCAACGCCAACTGGTCGCGGGAATCCTCTGCGCGGCGGGCGTAATACACGCACAGGCCGGCGAGCGCCTGGAAGCCGATGTTGATCAGCGTCATCGTCAGGGGCGCGCCGAACCGGTGATGCACCATCAGCAGGTAGAACGCCACGTTCAACACCAGCGCGGCGCCCACGACCCCACGTGGCGACAGCACGTTCACCGCGCACGCCACCCAGACCACCAGCAGCACCTGCGCGGTACCCACGCGCGGCGTCAGCCAGGCCAGCAGCAGCGCCAGGCATGCCATCGCCACCAGGGCGATCCGACGCGGCCATTCCCAGGTGTCCGGTGCCAGGGCGAACAGGAGGAATCCCAGCGCGTAAGCCGCCAGCGCGGCGGCCGCGGCTGGCAGCACCTCCGCCGGCAGGAAGCGCAGGCCCAACGACACGGCCGCCAGCGTGAACACGCCGGCCAGGGTCATGGGTTCGCGAAATCGGGTCAGGGCGGTCCACATGCGCCCATGCTGTCGCCTGCCTCGCGCCGGGGCAATGGCCCCGGCGCAAGTGGTGACTTCCGGCAGGTCAGCGTCGACCCGTCAGAACGCGTCGCCCGGCACGCGCACCGCGCCTTCCATCAGCACGCGCGCGCTACGGCTCATCACCGCCTTCGTCACCACCCAGGCGCCGTCCACCTGCTTGACGTCGGCACCGACGCGCAGCGTGCCCGACGGATGGCCGAACACCAGCACCTCGCGCGTGCCGCCGCCGGCCGCCGCATTCACCACCGTGCCCGGCACGGCGGCCGCGGTGGCGATGGCGACCGAGGCCGTGCCCATCATCGCGTGGTGCAGCTTGCCCATGGACATCGCGCGCGCCAGCAGGTCGATGTCGGCAGCCTTCACCGGCTTGCCGCTGGACGACACGTAGTCCCTCGGCGGTGCGACGAAGGCGACCTTCGGCGTCAGCGGGCGCTTCGCCGCGGCCGCGACATCGGCGACCAGCCCCATGCGCACCGCGCCGTGCGCGCGGATCGCCTCAAGCTTCGCCAGGGCGGCCTTGTCCTCGTTGATCGCACCCTGCAGTTCGGTGCCGTCGTAGCCCAGTGCGGCAGCTTCGACGAACACCATCGGCACGCCGGCGTTGATCATGGTGGCCTTGAACATGCCCACGCCGGGCACGTCCAGGTCGTCGACGAGGTGGCCGGTGGGAAACATCGCGCCACCGCCGTCGCCATCGCCCTCATCCGCGGGGTCGATGAACTCCAGTTGCACTTCCGCGGCCGGGAACGTCACGCCGTCCAGTTCGAAGTCGCCCGTTTCCTGCACCTCGCCATTCGTCACCTGCACGTGCGCGACGATGGTCTTCTGGATGTTGGCCTGCCAGATCCGCACGGTGCACCGGCCGTCGCGCGGCACGCGTGCCGGGTCGATCATTCCGTTCGCGATGGCGAAGGGTCCCACCGCAGACGACAGGTTGCCGCAGTTGCCGCTCCAGTCGATGAAGGCGCCGTCGACAGGGACCTGTCCGTACAGGTAATCCACGTCATGCCCGGGCTGCGTGCTCGACGAAATGATCACCACCTTGCTGGTGCTCGACGTGGCCCCGCCCATGCCGTCGGTGTGCTTGCCGTAAGGATCGGGCGAGCCGATCACGCGGCACAGCAACGCGTCCCGCGCCGGTCCCGGCACCTGCGCCCGTTCGGGCAGGTCCTGCAGGCGGAAGAACACGCCTTTCGACGTGCCGCCGCGCATGTAGGTGGCGGGGATGCGGATCTGGGGGATGTGCGACATATCGGGAACTCGGTCAGTGGGGTTGTCCTCCCCTCTCCCCTTGTGGGAGAGGGGTCGGGGGATGGGTCAGGCCACGCGCACCTGGCCGTTCATCAATAGGGGGAGCAGCCAGTCGCGGAGTTGTGTAAGGGAAGGCCTTGCCCAGGTCTTCGTTCTGCAGGTCGAGATGGATGTCATCGAGCAGGCGGCGCAGGTCCGCGGCCTCTGCACTGGGATTGATGCGGGCGAGCGACAACAGGAAGATGTCCGGAAAGATGTTGTGTCGGGTGTCCCACACCGCATGCTTCAGTGACAGGTACTCGTAGCCCAGCCGCGTGAAATGCAGCAAGGCCGGGATCTTGACCCGCGAATCCTCGTTGAACACCGTCATTCGGATGCCCCCATCCACGCCGGAAGGTCGCGTTGCGCGTGCAGCACGCGCCAGACGTCCAGTTGCGTTTCGCGCTCGATGTAGAAGACCAGTTGCGGAAATCCCTTAACCCGCCAGCAGCGCAGGCCGGCGAGATTCAGCACGGTGGCGTAACGAGGAGAACCGATGCCGGGGTGCGCGGAAATCAATCCTGCCGTGGCCTGCAGGGCAGCCGTGAAAGTGAGTTCCAGCGCCAGGCCACCTTCTTGTGCATACCAGGCGGCGGCTTCGTCGGCATCGCGCCGGGCCAGCGGATGCCAATGAAGGGGCTTCATTGGCCCGCGGCGCGGGCATGCGCGCGTTCGCGCATCTTGTCGAAGAAATCGGGCTCCATCGGCGTGGCGGGCCCGGAACTGACGCCTTCAAGCAGGATGCCGCGCAGCTTCTCGACATCGCGCTGCTTGCGGACCAGATCGCGCAAATATTCGCTGGTGGAACCATAACCATGCTCGGAGACTTGTGTGTCGATGAATTGCTTGAGTTCGTCGGGTAGCGAGATGTTCATGGTGGCCATGGGGGGACTCCTTGGCAAAAATTGCCATGCCAGTGTGCGCCTACCTTCTGGCCCGCGCAAGCACCGACCCCGTCATCAAGCTCCGTCCGGAATCTCCGGCTCTACTAACTTCGCCAGCATCTCCAGCGATTCCTGCCAGCCCTGGTAGCAGAAATCGACCGGAATCGCGGCGGGAATGCCTTCCTGCACGACGTTGAGCTCGGTGCCGACGACGCTCTTCTTCAGCGTCACCGTGACCTGCATCTGGCCCGGCAGGCCGGGGTTGTCGAACTGGTCGGTGTAGCGCAGCAGTTCGCCCTCGACCAGTTCCACGTAGGTGCCACCGAAGGAATGACTGGACCCGGTGCCGAAGTTGGTGAACGACATCGTGTAGCCACCTCCCACGCGGGCGTCCATCGCATGGACCTTGCCGGTGAAACCGTGCGGCGGCAGCCACTTCACCATCGCGTCCGGATCGAGGAAGGCGCGGTAGACGCGCGACGGCGGCGCGCGCAGCACGCGGTGCAGGCGGACGGTACCGGGGGTGGCGTTGTCGGACATGATCGGACTCCTGTGCGGTGGGTGTACCGATACGACGAACGGGTCAGGCCGCTTTCGACGCGTCCAGGAAATCCTGGGCGAACCGTTGCAGCACCCCACCCGCTTCGTAGATCGAGACTTCCTCGTCCGAGTCCAGCCGGCAGGTCACCGGCACCTGCACGGTCTCGCCGTTCGCGCGGTGGATCACCAGCGTCAACGTCGCGCGCGGCCGGCGCTCGCCCACTACATCGAACGTTTCAGTGCCGTCGATGCCCCAGGTCTTGCGCGTCTGGCCCGGTTGGAACTCCAGCGGCAGCACGCCCATGCCGATCAGGTTGGTGCGGTGGATGCGCTCGAAGCCCTCGGCCACGATCGCTTCCACGCCCGCCAGGCGCACGCCTTTCGCCGCCCAGTCGCGCGAGCTGCCCTGGCCGTAGTCGGCGCCGGCGATGATGACCAGCGGCTGCTTGCGGCCCATGTAGGTCTCGATGGCTTCCCACATGCGCACCACCTGCCCGTCCGGTTCGATGCGCGCCAGCGAGCCTTTCTTCACTTCGCCATCGACCACCGCCATCTCGTTGACCAGCTGCGGATTGGCGAAGGTCGCGCGCTGCGCGGTGAGGTGGTCGCCGCGGTGGGTGGCGTAGGAATTGAAGTCCTCTTCCGGCAGGCCCATCTTCGCCAGGTACTCGCCCGCCGCGCTCGAGGCGAGGATCGCGTTCGACGGCGACAGGTGGTCGGTGGTGATGTTGTCGCCCAGCACCGCCAACGGGCGCATGCCGCGCAGCGTGCGTTCGCCGGCCAAAGCGCCCTCCCAGTAAGGCGGACGACGGATGTAGGTGCTCTGCGGGCGCCAGGCGTAGAGCGGCTCGACGCGGCCGCCGTGCTCGATGCGCACGTTGAACATCGGCTCGTAGACCTTGCGGAACTGGTCCGGCTTCACGCTGGCCTTCACCACCGCGTCTATCTCCGCATCGCTGGGCCAGATGTCCTTCAGCGTGATCGGGTTGCCGTCGGCGTCGAAGCCCAGCGCGTCCTTCTCGATGTCGAAGCGCACGGTGCCGGCGATGGCATAGGCGATCACCAGCGGCGGCGAGGCGAGGAAGGCCTGCTTGGCGTAGGGATGGATGCGCCCGTCGAAGTTGCGGTTGCCCGACAGCACGGCGGTGGCGTAGAGGTCGCGGTCGATGATCTCCTGCTGGATCTTCGGATCCAGCGCGCCGCTCATGCCGTTGCAGGTGGTGCAGGCGAAGGCGACGATGCCGAAGCCGAGCTTCTCCAGCTCCGGCAGCAGGCCGGATTCTTCGAGATACAACTGCACGGCTTTCGAGCCGGGCGCCAGCGAGCTCTTCACCCAGGGCTTGCGCACCAGCCCCTTCGCGTTGGCATTCCGGGCCAGCAGCGCCGCCGCGATGACATTGCGCGGATTGGAGGTGTTGGTGCACGAAGTGATCGCGGCGATGATCACCGCGCCATCGGGCATCAGGCCCTGCGCCTCCTCTGCCCTGCCCGCCTGCAGCTTGTCCTCGTCGGCGATGCCGCGCTCGGCCAGCGCGCTGGTAGGCAGGCGCCTGTGCGGGTTGGACGGGCCGGCCATGTTGCGCACGACGGTGGACAGGTCGAAGTGCAGCGTGCGTTCGTACTGCGCGGTCTTCAGGTCGTCGGCCCACAGGCCTGCCGTCTTCGCGTAGGTCTCGACCAGTGCCACCTGTTCGTCGCTGCGGCCGGTCAGGCGCAGGTAGTCCAGCGTGTTGTCGTCGATGAAGAACATCGCGGCGGTCGCGCCGTACTCGGGCGCCATGTTGGAAATCGTCGCGCGGTCGCCGATGGTCAGCGCCGCGGCGCCTTCGCCCCGGAACTCCAGGTAGGCGCCGACGACCTTTTCCTTGCGCAGGAATTCGGTCAGCGCCAGCACCACGTCGGTCGCGGTGATGCCAGGCGCCGGCCTGCCCTGCAGTTCGACGCCGACGATGTCCGGCGTGCGCATCCACGAGGCGCGGCCGAGCATGACGTTCTCGGCCTCCAGCCCGCCCACGCCGATGGCGATCACGCCCAGCGCATCGACATGCGGCGTGTGGCTGTCGGTGCCCACGCAGGTGTCGGGAAACGCGACGCCGTCCTGGACATAGACGACCGGCGACATCTTCTCCAGGTTGATCTGGTGCATGATCCCGTTGCCCGGCGGGATCACGTCGACGTTCTTGAACGCCTGCTTCGTCCAGTCGATGAAGTGGAAGCGGTCCTCGTTGCGGCGGTCCTCGATGGCGCGGTTCTTCGCGAACGCATCCGGATCGTAGCCGCCGCACTCCACCGCCAGCGAGTGGTCGACGATCAGCTGCACCGGCACCACCGGGTTCACCTGCGCCGGGTCGCCGCCCATGTCGGCGATCGCATCGCGCAGCCCGGCCAGGTCCACCAGCGCGGTCTGGCCCAGGATGTCATGGCAGACCACGCGCACGGGAAACCACGGGAAGTCCAGGTCGCGACGGCGTTCGACCAGCTGGCGCAGGTAGTCGTCGCGGCGTGCGGGATCGGCACGGCGCACGATGTTCTCGGCATGCACGCGCGCGGTGTACGGCAGCGTGGCCCAGGCGCCGGGCTGCAGGGCATCGACCGCGGCGCGCGCGTCGAAGTAATCGAGCGCGGTGCCCGGGAGCGAGGTGCGGAATTCGGTATTCATGGCGTGCCGTCTGCTGTGAACGAAGCGCGCGCGGCGCAGGCCGGGCGCGTTTCCCTATGCTACCGGAGGGGCACGTTATCGACGGGAGACGACGGCCTGTCCTCGGAAAGAAACCGGCGATGCGTTGACGGACATCATCAACCTGCGCCGGCCGTTGCGCTCACGGGCTGGCGAACCGCACGCGCGCTTCGCGAAGCACGGGCCTTCCCTCGGCGGTTGCCGTCGCCCGTGCGGCCGCACCGTCTACGGCATGGGCCGTGATGTCGCGGATACCGTGGCGTGCCAACGCATCGGCGACCGCCTGGGCGCGTGCCTGGGCCAGTTCCGTATCGTTGCCGGCATACCCATCCACCTGCACGCGTTCCACGCCCCATCGCTGCAGCGCCCACGCCATGGTCTCCAGGCGGGATGCCTGGTCTTCCGTCAGCGTGGCATCGTCGTCGCCGAACGCGATCGCCGGCAAGGCCTGCATGGCCGGGACCACCTGCACCTTCAACCCCTCTCCGTTCGTGGAGAGCGACTGTTCGAGCCGGCGGGCCGCGGCGATGTCCAGGCCGGACCGGCCATTGAGCCGCCACCGGGCCTGCTGGCCGCCTTCCAGCATGTCCAGCTGGCCGAAGTGCGCCAGCACACGCTGGTGCAGGGCTTCCGCGGCCCGGGTGCCGGCGGACCGCGCCTGCGCATCCCGCTCGGCCACGTTCTGCAGGCGCAGCACGCTCTCGCGCAGCTGCGCCAGCGATGCCTGTTCGCTGGCCTGTGCCTGTTCGTCCGCTGTCAGCAGTTCGCGCAGCGACACCACCACCGGCCGCGACAGCGCCGACTCCAGCCGGTGCTCGATCTCGCGATCCAGCTGTGGCTTGTGCCGGGGAAGCAGCATCACCGCATCGATGTTCAGCGTGTTGCCGTTACGGTCCACGCGCAGGGAGGTGACCTGCCCGCCATTGCTGCGCGCGGTTTCGTCCATCACGTTGCGGATGGTGCGGTCGGCCAAGCCGCGCGCCGCGATATCGCGCAGGGCCAGCCCCAGCGGGATCGACAGCAGCAGGAACGTGCCGACGATCATGGTGGCCTGCCACGCGGTCTGCTTGGGCGTATCGTCCCCGCCGAACTGGTACCAGCGGGCCATGATGGTGACCGACAGTGCGATCGCCAGCAGGTTGGTCATGAACAGGAACAGCGCGCCGCCGGCGATGCCCGCGTTCAATGTCGCAATGCCGAAGCCCACCACGGCCAGCGGCGGCATCAAGGCGGTCGCGATGGCGACGCCGACGATGGTCTCGCCCTTGCGGGTAATGGTGGCGTAGGCGCCGGCCAGGCCGGAAAACACGGCCACCAGAAGGTCGAACAGCGTGGGTTCGGTGCGGGCCAGGATCTCCGGCGTCGCTTCCTGCAGCGGGGAGACCAGGACGATCGCGGTGGCCGTGGTCAGTGCCACCGCGGTGCCGACCGCCAGTGTCTTGAGCGACTCGCGCAGGCTGCGGAAGTCGAAGGTGGCCAGGGACATGCCCAGTTCGATGATCGGACCCATCAGCGGGGAGATCAGCATCGCGCCGATGATGACCGCGACCGAATTCTGCAGCAGGCCCAGCGTGGCGATGCCGCAGGCCATCACGGTCATGAAGGCATAGCGCGGCCCCAGCTGTCCTCCCTCGTCGACGTTGCGCAACACCGCGGCCCGATCGACCTGCAGGTGTTCGCGCCGCCATTGGCGCAGCCAGCGCCACAAAGCTTCGGCAGAGGCCATCGTGAGAACTCCGTCACGGAACCGGCGCGCATCATACCAATGGCGGCGGAGCGGCACGGCGCCCCGAGGCGGCCCGCTTACCTCATCCGAAGACCAGCGTGCCCTTCATCATGTTCCAGTGGCCCGGAAACGAGCAGAAGAACGTGTACGCCCCACCCCTGCGCAACCGCGAGGTGGGGAATACCACCTCGGTGGACTGGCCGCCGCCGATCACCGGCGTATGCGCGATCACCCGCGCGTCGTTGCGCGGCAGGTAGTCGTCGGCGAGCTTCATGCGGCCACCTGCCAGGCCCACGTCGCGGTGGTGGCGCGCTTCCGTCAGCACCCAGTTGTGCCCCATCGCCTGCGCCGGCATGCGGCCCACGTGCTTCAGCGTGACCCGCAGCTGGGCGCAGTCGCCGGGCACGCGGAGGGTCTTCAGGTTGAAGGTCATCATGTCCGTGGCTTCCACCGTGATCGCGCAGTTGCGGGCGAACGCGGCGCTGGAGGCGCACCACAGCGCGCAGAGGACGATCAGCGGGAACAGGCGTCGCAGCATGGGGCATCCGGACCGGAGAGGGATGCCCGCGATTGTACGGTGAGGGTCAGACGTCGCCGCCGTCCGCCCAGCCTTCGCCCGTGCCGCGATGGAACACGCGGTCGCGGTCGCCGTCGCGCACGTCGCCGGCCGGGATCGCGTCCTGCGCCTCCAGCCGCGCGTAGATCGGGGTGAAGTCCGGCGCGGTGGCGTTCATCAGCTGCTCGAAGCTGTCGATGACGAAGTAGGTCTTCTGGAACGTATCGATGCGGTAGCGCGTGCGCATGATCCGCTCCAGATCGAAGCCAATGCGGTTGGGCGCATCCGATTCCAGCGAATACAGCGACTCGCCCTTCGACGACACGATGCCCGCGCCGTAGATGCGCAGGCCGTCCTTCGTATCGATCAGGCCGAACTCCACCGTGTACCAGTACAGCCGGGTCAGGTGCTGCAGCGCATCCGGGCCGATGCCATGCGCCTTCACGCCGCCCTTGCCGTACGCCTCCATGTAGTCGGCGAACACGGGGTTCATCAGCAGCGGCACATGGCCGAACAGATCGTGGAACAGGTCGGGTTCGGCGATGTAGTCGATCTGGTCCGGGCGGCGGATCCACCAGGTCACCGGGAAGCGGCGGTTGGCCAGATGGTCGAAGAACTCCAGCTCCGGCAGCAGGCCTTCCACGCCAACCAGCTGCCAGCCGGTGGTGGCACGCAGGACGTCGTTCAATTCATCGAAGCGCGGGATGCGGTCCGGCGTCATGCCCATGGCGTCCTGGGCCTGCAGGAACTCGTCGCACGCGCGTCCTACCAGCAGCGCCCGCTGGCGCTCGTACAGCGCGCCCCAGGTGGCATGGTCGTCGGCGGGATAGTCCGCCGGCTGGTCCACGACGGCGGTCGTGTAGACCGGCACGTAGCCCTTGTCGGTCTGCTGGTGCTCGACGCGGCGCGGCTCGTTCATGGCGATTCCCTTCGATCTGCGGGTGATGGGACGATGCTAGCGGCAGAGCCGCGCAACAGGCTTGCAAAGTTGCGCCTGATCCGACCCGCGGCACAATCATCCAGCGTGAACAGGCTATTCTTTGCATCAAATGACCGAATCGTCCGTTCTCGACCGTACCGACCTGCGCCTGCTGGCCCTGCTGCAGCGCAACGGCCGGGCGACCAATGCCGACATCGCCGCCCAGGTGAACCTGTCGCCCTCGGCCTGCCTGCGCCGCATCCAGCGGCTGGAGACCACCGGGGTGATCGCCGGCTACGCGGCGCGCGTCGACCCCAAGGCAGTGGGGCTGGGCCTGCAGGCGTTCGTGCGCGTGCAGCTGGAACGGCACGACCCGGCCAGCGTTCAGCAGTTCGGTGACCGCGTGCAGGCCTGGGACGAGGTGGTCGCCTGCTATGCGCTGACCGGCGACATGGACTACCTGCTGCACGTGGTGGTGCAGGACCTGGAGCACTTCTCCCGCTTCCTGCTCGACAACCTGCTCAACGCCAGTGGCGTGGCCGACGTGAACTCCAGCTTCGTCCTGCGCGCGGTGAAGACCGACGGCGGGCTGCCGCTGCCCGGCGCCTGACGAGGACATCGCCTGTCCGCGACGCGTGCTACAACGCGCGCAGTTTCCATGAGGACATGCCATGTACGGACTGATCGGCAAGATGCGCGCCACGCCCGGCCAGCGCGAGGCGTTGCTCGCGATCCTGCTGGAAGGCACCGAGGCCATGCCTGGCTGCCTGAGTTACGTCATCGCGCAGGATCCCGCCGAGGCGGACGCGATCTGGATCACCGAAGTCTGGACCGATGCGGCCAGCCACACCGCCTCGCTCTCGCTGCCGGCGGTGCAGCAGGCGATCGCGAAGGCGCGGCCGCTGATCGCCGGATTCGACAGCCATGTCGAGACGATCCCGGTCGGGGGTTATGGAGTGCCGTCTTCTTTGTAGGAGCGCCCTCGGGCGCGATGCTTTTGCGCCGGCCACATCGACAAGCCAGGAGCATCGCGCCCGAGGGCGCTTCTACAATGGGAGGCCCCGCTTGGCCCGGACAACATTCGTGGACAGCTTCCTTCACTCCTGGCAACGCGCCTGGGCCGGCATCGGCGCGGCAGGCGAGGGCGGTGCATTGTTCGCGCGGCTGATGGCGGCCTACGCCGAACCGCAGCGCCACTACCACACGCAGCAGCACCTCGGCGAATGCCTGTCGGCGTTCGACGGCGCGTGTGCGTTGGCCGAGCTCCCCGCCGAAGTCGAAATCGCGCTGTGGTTCCATGACGCGGTCTACGCCATCAAGGGCCACCACAACGAGCAGCGCAGCGCGGACTGGGCGCGCGATGCGCTTCGCGATGCCGGTGTCGACGCCGGGTCGGCGCAGGGCGTGCATGACCTGGTGATGGCGACAAGGCACACCGCGGTGCCGTCGGGACAGGACGAACGGCTGCTGGTCGACATCGACCTGTCCATCCTGGGTGCAGAGCGGGCCCGCTTCGACGAGTACGAGCAGCAGATCCGCAGGGAATATGCGTACGTGCCCGGCTTCCTGTTCCGCCGCAAGCGCCGCGAGATCCTCAAGGGTTTCCTCGACCGGCCCGCGATCTACAGCACGCCGCATTTCCACGACCGGCTGGAGGCGAGGGCGCGCGACAACCTGCGCCGCGTTACCGAAGCGTAGCGCCGGGCTTGCCCGGCTCCACCACGATGTCAGGCATCGCGAAGCGTGGGGGGCAGAAGCAGCGGAGCAAGCGCCGCTCTACTGTTTCACGGGCTGACCGGCGGCGTCGCATTTCACGTCACGGCCGAACAGGCGGCCCAGTCGCGAGGGCTCTTCCAGGCAGCGCGGGTCGGGCTTCGGCGGCGCGTGGCGCGCCGCGTGTGCGGCGTTGCGGGTGCGCTGCAGTTCGGCGAGCTTGGCCTTGATCTGCGGCATCGCCGCCAGCGCGGCACGTTCGCCTTCCAGGATGGCGGTGTTCTTCTGTTCGAAATCGGCCGGGCCGATGTCGTTGACCTTGGGCCGGATGACGATGTCGGCGCGCGCCAGTTCCTGTTCGCCCAGGCGCTGGCCCATGATGCTGATGGACTGGTTGACGATGCCCAGCATGCTGCCGGGCTTGGTGCCCGGCGCCTTGGTGGAGATGTCCACGGCGATGACGAAGTCGGCGCCCAACTGGCGTGCCGCGTCCACCGGCACCGGACTGACCACGCCGCCGTCGACGTAGCTGGCCTTGCCGATCACCACCGGTTCGAACACGCCCGGGATACTGCTGGACGCGCGCACCGCCTGGCCCGTGTTGCCGCGCACGAACACCGTGCGCTCGCCGTTCTCCAGCTGCGTGGATACGGCCGCGAAGGGCTTCTTCAACTGCTGGATGGTGCGCTTGCCGACCAGATCGTTGACGTAATCCTGCAGCTTCTGGCCCTGCACCAGTCCGCCGGAGAACAGGCGCACGTCGCGGATCTTCGCTTCGTCCAGCGCGAACGCCTGGGTCTGCATCCGGAACGGATCCATGCCGCTGGCGTACAGGGCGCCCACGACGCTGCCGGCGCTGGTGCCGGACACGACCTGCGGCTCGATGCCGTTGGCCTCCAGCATCTTGATCACGCCGATGTGCGCGAAGCCTTTCGCCGCGCCGCCGCCCAGTGCGATGCCCACCTTCACCTTCGGCGCCGCGGGCGTCGGCTTCACCGCCGCCGGCGGTGGCGTGGGCTTGACGTTGTCGCCGCCGCACGCGGCAAGCAGGGTGACGCAGGCGGCGAGCAGCAGGGGACGCGGGATCAGGTGCATGGGGCGGGGCAGGATGGGGGGCGATCAGCGGCGGAGCATAGCGTGCGCCGCCGCAATGGACGCCAACCGCCTCGCGTCCTCAGAAGCTGTTGTCGCCGTCCAGGATGCGGCCCAGGCCGCCGAGCACCGAGCCCTCGCCGCGGGCCTGGCCGCCGCCCTGCGGCGCGGCCTGCAGCATGCGGCCGGCCAGGCGCGAGAACGGCAGCGACTGCAGCCACACCTTGCCGGGGCCGGTCAGCGTGGCCAGGAACACGCCTTCGCCGCCGAAGAACATGCTCTTGATGCCGCTGACCGGGCGCACCTCCATGTTGACGCTGGCGTGGTAGGCCACCACGCAGCCGGTATCCACATCGATGCGCTCGCCGGCCTTGAGCTCGCGCTCGACCACGCAGCCGCCGGCATGCACGAACACCCAGCCGTCGCCTTCCAGCTTCTGCATGATGAAACCCTCGCCGCCGAACAGGCCGGTCAGGATCTTGCGCTGCAGGTGGATGCCGACCGACACCCCGCGCGCGCCGGCCAGGAAGCTGTCCTTCTGGCAGATCAGGCGGCCGCCGTGTTCGTCCAGCTTCATCGCCAGCACGGTACCGGGGTAGGGCGCGGCGAAGGCGACCTTGGCCTTGCCCTGGCCGGTATGCGTGTACATCGTGGTGAACAGGCTTTCGCCGGTCAGCACGCGCTTGCCGGCCGAAAACAGCTTGTCCATGAAGCCGCCGCCCTGGCCGCTGTGCGAGCCGTCGCCGAACACCGTATCCATCTGCACGGCGCTGTCCTTGAACATCAGGGCGCCGGCTTCGGCGATGGCGCTCTCGCCGGGGTCCAGTTCCACTTCGACGAACTGCATCTCATGGCCGACGATGCGGAAATCGATCTCGTCCGCGCCGCGGCGCCCACCGGCGCCCGGCAGCGGCGGCAGGTGCGGTGGGGGCGTGGCGGCGCCGGCCAGTTCGGGCAACTCGCGCACGGGCTTCCATTCGCGCATGCCCTCGCGCCAGGCCAGCGCGCCCGGGGTCCGCTGGGCGAAGGCCTGCGCGGCGGCCTCATCCAGGGGGCCATGGCGCTGGTTGTCGGCAGGGGTATGGAAGAACCATTGGCTCATGGCGGCGATCCGACGGTGGGGAAGGGCGCCGAGTCTAGCCCGCGGACCGGGCGCGCCGTCACCTGCCAGCCGTCACACCGGCAGGCTGAACGTACGGGCGCCGGCGCGGGCGTACGGCAGCGGCGATTACCTTCGCCGGAATGGGACTTCCGGCCATTGCCCCCCTTGTTGCTGTAATGCAACATTCGCGTGCTAGCGCCCCGGCGCGCCCCGCCACCACCCACCCGGAAGCCCACCGCCATGTCCCGACCCCGCCCGGCCGTCGTCCGGCCGCAACGCCTTGCCTTTGCCATCGCCGCCCTGCTGCCGTTCGGCACCGCCTTCGCCCAGGATGCCGCCACGACGACGGCGGAAAAGGAAGCCGCCACCCTCGACACCGTGGAAGTCACGGCGCAGCGCAAGGTGGAGAACATCCAGGATGTGCCGGTCTCGATTTCCAGCGTCAGCGCCGAGAAGCTGGACGTGCTGGGTTCGGGCGGCAACGACGTGCGCTTCCTCTCCGGCCGCGTGCCGAGCCTGAACATCGAATCCTCCTATGGCCGCGCCTTCCCGCGTTTCTACATCCGCGGCCTGGGCAATACCGACTTCGACCTCAACGCGTCGCAGCCGGTCTCGCTGATCTACGACGAAGTCGTGCAGGAAAGCCCGCTGCTGAAGGGCTTCCCGGTGTTCGACCTGGAACGCATCGAAGTGCTGCGCGGCCCGCAGGGCACCCTGTTCGGCCGCAACACGCCGGCGGGCGTGGTGAAGTTCGAATCCGCCAAGCCGACCCGTGAACTGAGCGGCTACGCCCAGCTCGCCTACGGCACCGACAACATGTGGAACTTCGAGGGCGCGGTCGGCGGCCCGCTGAGCGAGCGCTGGTCGGCCCGCGTGTCCGCGCTGTACCAGCGCAAGGACGACTGGGTGACCAACACCTACGCCGCCGGCACCAGCGACGGCTTCGAGGGCTACGACGAGTCCGCCGCCCGCGTGCAGTTCCTGTACGAAGGCGAGGCGTTCGAGGGACTGTTCAACCTGCACAAGCGCCACCTCAACGGCACCGCGCGCCTGTTCCGCGCCAACATCATCGATCCGGGCAGCAACAACTTCGTGCCCGGCTTCGACAAGGACGAGGTGTCGGTCGACGGCCAGAACTTCTCCTGGCTGGACACCTGGGGTGGCAGCGCGCGCCTGCGCTGGGACTTCGGCGACCTCAGCCTGTACTCGATCACCGGCTACGAGACCGCCGAGTCGCTCAATCGCGGCGACATCGACGGCGGCTACGGTGCCGTGTTCCTGCCGGATTCCGGTCCGGGCGTGATCCCGTTCGCCTCCGAGTCGGCCGACGGCCTGCCCGACCACAAGCAGATCACCCAGGAGTTCCGCCTGGAATCCGACTACGCCGGCAAGTTCAACTGGCAGGCGGGCGTGTTCTATTTCAAGGAAGACATCACCATCGACAGCTTCAACTACGACTCGCTGGCGCCGGGCAACCCGCGCGCCGGCCATGCCGTGCAGGAGCAGGAGAACACCGCATGGGCCGCGTTCGCGTCGGGCGAGTACGACGTGACCGAACAGCTCAAGCTTCGCGGCGGCGTGCGCTATACGCAGGACAAGAAGGACTTCAGCGCCAGCGTGCTGGAAGCCGCGCCGTTCGGCGCCCCGGTCGGCGGCCCGTACCGCGTCAGCACCGACGTCAACGACGTCAGCTGGGACCTGAGCGCCGTGTACGCGCTCAATGACGACGTGAACTTCTACGGCCGCGTGGCCAAGGGCTTCCGTGCGCCGTCGGTGCAGGGTCGCCTGCTGTTCGCCGCACCGACCGCGCCCAACGGCGGCGTGTCCACGGCCGACTCGGAAGAAGTCATTTCCTACGAGATCGGCGTGAAGGCCGACCTGTGGGACAAGCGTGCGCGCCTGGGTTTCAACGTGTTCCGCTACAACGTCGACAACCAGCAGATCATCGCCGTCGGCGGCGGCTCCAACATCGCGACCCTGCTCAACGCCGACAAGAGCGTGGGCCAGGGCTTCGAGCTGGACCTGGAGGCCTACCTGACCGACAGCCTGCTGGTCACCCTGGGCAGCAGCTACAACGATACCGAGATCAAGGACGCCAACCTGACCGTACCGGGATGCGGCGGCGGCTGCACCGTGACCGATCCGCTCACGCCGACGGGCTACGCGATCGACGGCAATCCGCTGCCGCAGGCGCCGAAGTGGGTGCACAACCTGACCGCGCGCTACGGCATCGGCATGGGCGAAGGCGCCGAGCTGTACATCTACACCGACTGGGCCTACCGCAGCGAAGTGAACTTCTTCCTGTACGAGTCGCTGGAGTTCCGCGGCAAGTCGTCGCTGGAAGGCGGCCTGCGCATCGGCTACGCATGGAACTACGGCGACTACGAAGTGGCACTGTTCGGCCGCAACATCACCGACCAGACCCGCATCGTCGGCGGCATCGACTTCAACAACCTGACCGGCTTCATCAACGAGCCGCGCACGGTGGGCGTGGAGTTCAGCGCGAAGTTCTGATGCACAGGGCGTCCTTCGTGGGAGCGACGTGAGTCGCGAAAGGACGCCGAATCCTTGTCCGGAAGAAGGAAAGGCAGACCGGAACGGTCTGCCTTTTTCTTTTCTGCCGTCGACAACGCAGCTTGGGATCGCGGCTCACGTCGCTCCCACAGGCAGCGTCAGGACGTCGGCGGATCCCGCGGCGGGCTTTCAACCGCCGGATGGCGGGTAAAACGCAGTACCACCCCACGCGGCTCCTCTTCCGGATGCTCCGGGCGCACCCACAGCAGCGGCACTTCGCGCGGCGCGGGCAGTTCGAGTTCGTCGTCGCCACGCGCGGCGGCTTCCTCTTCCTCGATCTCCCAGCTGTACTTCTTCTTCGGCAGTTCGGGGTCCAGGCGCCGGAACAGGAACGCGGCGACCAGGCCCGCCACCGCGCCGCCCATGTGCGCCTGCCACGACACGCCGGCCTCGCGCGGCAGCACGGTCAGCACCATGCCGCCGTAGAACAGGAACGCGATCATGCCGGCGGCGATCGCGGCGCGGTCGCGACGCAGCAGGCCCAGCATGAAGACCATGAACATCAGCCCGTGGGTCAGGCCGCTGGCACCCAGCGTATGCGTGCCGGGATCGGCCAGCAGCCACGGCCCCAGCCCGGCCCCCAGCCACACCAGCGGGATCGCCCACAGCGTGGCCCGCGGATAGACCGCGCCGGCCAGCGTGCCGAGGATCAGCAGTGCCGACGCGTTGGCGGCGATGTGCTCCAGCGAGCCGTGCAGCAGCGGTGCGGTGAGGATGCCGAGCAGGCCGTCCACCGACAGCGGCGCGATGGTGAAGGGCCGCACGTCGAAGCTGCCCTGCGCCGAATACACCATCGCCAGCAGCAGCACGAAGGCCAGGCTCAGGTTGAGGGCGCGGAACAGGCGGCGGCGGTCGTGGCGCTGTTGGGTTTCCGGATCGAAGGCCGGATCGTCGGGATGCAGGTCCATGGTCCAGTTCTGGCGACGGGGCAGACGAATGCAAGGCCCGCCCACCCTGGACAGACCATCCCGCGCACGGGATGGTCTGCCGGGATCGCCGTCAGGCCGCCGTGTCGGCCTTCTGCGGCCGCGCCAGGCTCAGCGCCACGGTCACGGCCAGGATCATCGCCACCGTGCCCAGCGACCACAGCACCGGGATCTTGTACACGTCCACCAGCAGCATCTTGCTGCCGATGAAGGCCAGCACCACGGCCAGGCCGTAGGGCAGCAGGTGGAAGCGGTCGGCCATGCCCGCCAGCAGGAAGAACATGGCGCGCAGGCCCAGCACCGCGAACACGTTCGAAGTCAGCACGATGAACGGGTCCGAGGTGATGGCGAAGATCGCCGGGATGCTGTCCACGGCGAAGATCACGTCGGTCACCGCGATCATCACCAGCACCACGAACAGCGGCGTGTAACGACGGCGCTTGCCGCGGCCCAGCCACAACGCGTCGCCGTGGTAGCGGTTGATCAACGGCAGGTGGCCGGTGATCCAGCGCAGCACCGGATTCTTGTCCAGGTCGGGCTCCTTGCCGGCGGCGAACCACATCTTGATGCCGGTCAGCAGCAGGAACGCGCCGAACAGGTACAGCAGCCAGTGGAACTTGGCCAGCAGTGCGGCGCCCACGAAGATCAGGATCGCGCGCAGGACGATGGCGCCCAGGATGCCGATCACCAGCACGCGCTGGCGCTGCTCTTCGGGCACGGCGAAGTAGGTGAACAGCATCAGGAACACGAAGATGTTGTCGACCGCCAGCGCCTTCTCGACCAGATAGCCGGTCAGGAATTCCAGGCCCACGCGGTTGGCTTCGGCCGCACCCGCGGTCTGGCCGACGTACCACCACAGGGCGCCGTTGAAGATCATCGCCAGGGCGACCCAGCCCAGGCTCCACCAGGCCGCTTCCTTGAACGTCACCTTGTGCGCGCCGCCGTGGCGCATCAGCACCAGGTCGACCAGCAGCGCGATCACCACCAGGCCGCCGAAGCCGGCCCACAACCAGGGGTTGCCAATCGTTTCCATCGAGATTCCCGAAAAAAGTGGAGGACGGCCGCAGGCGCGGACAACTCGGAACCAGGAAACGGGGGATCCGGGGGTGCCTTCGCCATCGCGGCGAAGGTCTCGCTCACAGCCCGGTGGGCTGCCGTGGGACCGGAGCATCGCTGCTCGAAATGACGGCCGGCACGTTGGGAGCTACTCCCCTTCTGCCGCGGATTGTCCGGATGGCGCCCGGCCAGGTCAACGGGGCAGGTAAAATGCCGTTCATGAATACGCCCAACCCGACCGTACGCCTGAAGAACGCCTGGCGTTCCAGCCACCCGTGGATCTTCCAGAAGCTGGTCGAGAAGCCCGCCGCCAAGCCCAAGTCCGGCACCCTCGTCGAGGTGGTCGGCGTGGACGGGGAGTGGATCGGCCGCGGCTTCTACAACGGCCATTCGCGCATCGCCGTGCGCATCCTGGAGACCCACCCCGACATCCCGGTGGATGCCGGCTGGTTCTCGCGCAAGATCGCCGATGCGGTCTCCCTGCGCCGGGACGTGCTGAAGCTGGATGCCGTCAGCGATGCCTGGCGCGTGGTGCACAGCGAGGGCGACGGGCTGTCCGGCCTGGTGGTGGACCGCTACGGCGACCTGATCGTGGTCGAGTTCTTCGCGGCCGGCATGTTCCGCCACCGCGAATGGATCTACGAGGCGCTGCGCGAGCAGTTCCCCGGCTGCCGCTTCCACAGCTTCGCCGACGAACACGTGCAGAAGCAGGAGAGCTTCGACTTCCACGGCAACACCACCACCGAAGCGGCCGTCATCACCGAGTACGGGGTGAAGTTCCGCGCCGATCCCGCCGGCGCGCACAAGACCGGCTTCTTCGCCGACCAGCGCGAGAACCGCGAATGGCTCAGCCGCCAGGTGGACGGCAAGACCGTGCTGGACCTGTGCTGCAACACCGGCGGCTTCGCGGTGTACGCGGCGGCTCGCGGCGCCAGTGAGGTCGTCGGGGTGGACATCGACCAGGACGTCATCCAGATCGCCAAGGGCAATGCCCGGCTCAACAACGTGCGGCCGAAGTTCGTGCAGGCCGACATCTTCCCGTACCTGCGCGATGCGGCGAACCGCGGCGAACAGTACGACGTGGTGATCCTGGACCCGGCCAAGATGACGCGCGACCGCGAGCAGGTGATCGCCGCGCTGAAGAAGTACCTGGACATGAACAAGCTGGCGCTCGGCGTGGTGAAGCCCGGCGGCCTGTTCGCGACGTTCTCGTGCACGGGCCTGGTCAGCGAGGAGCAATTCCTCGACATGCTGCGCCGCGCCGCGTATTTCTCAGGCCGCACGATCCAGATCCTGAAGGTCGCCGGCGCCGGCCCCGACCATCCCTTCATGGCGCACGTGCAGGAATCGCGCTACCTGAAGGCGGTGTTCTGCCGGGTGGTCGACTGAGCATGCACGGCGCGCGGATCGTTCCGATCCTGCTCGCCGCACTGGCAGCCGGCTGCGCGTCCACACCGGCCGTACCATGGCAGTCGCTCGCCGATGTCACGCAGTGGCGCAGCGTCGGTGAGTCCGCACTGGATCCGCGCTGGCAGGCCAGCGATGGCGAGCTCGCGCTGACGGCTGCGGGGGGTGGCGACATCATCAGTGTCGCTGCTTATGACGACTTCGAACTCGAATTCGAATGGCGCCTGCCTGCGGGCGGCAACAGCGGTGTGTTCTATCGCGCCGTCGATGCCTCGCCCGTCTGGGCACGTGCAGTCGAGTACCAGCTGCTGGACGACCGCGAAGCCGAGGACCGCATCGTGCCGAGCCATCGCGCCGGTGCGGTGTACGACCTGATCGCGCCCGGACAGGACGTGCTTCGTCCCATCGGCGCATACAACCACGCGCGCATCGTCGCCTGCGGACCGCACGTGGAGCACTGGCTCAATGGCGTGCGCGTGGCGACCTACGACCTCGGCAGCGATGACTGGAAACGTCGCGTCGCCGCCAGCAAGTTCGCCGGGCAGGTGGACTTCGCGACGGCGCGCCGCGGCCATCTCGCGCTGCAGGACCATGGCAACGCCGTGTACCTGCGCGGCCTGCGTATCCGGGCGCTGGGCCCGGATTGCTTGTAGGTTCTGCTGTGGGAGCGACGTAAGTCGCGATGGCAGATTGCTGCACAGGGTCATCGCGACTTACGTCGCTCCCACATGCTAAAGCCACAAAAAAGGCGGGCCGAAGCCCGCCTCTTCATGCGCCATGCGCGGCGATCAGCTCTCCGGCGACAACTCGATGCAGTCGAACTGCACGTCCGGGTTCACGTCGGCGTCGTAGTCCACGTCGTCGCGCTCGAAGCCGAACAGCTTCAGGAACTCGTGCTTGTAGTTCGCGTAGTCGGTCAGCTGGAACAGGTTCTCGCTGGTCACCTGCGGCCACAGCGCCTTGGCCTGCGTCTGCACCTCGGGCTTCAGCTCCCAATCGTCCAGGCGCAGGCGGTTCTCGTCGTCGGTCGCGGCCGGGGCGCCGTCGGTGCGGTACATGCGGTCGCGGAACAGGCGGTCCAGCTGCTCGATGGTGCCTTCATGCAGGCCCAGTTCCTTCATCACCTTGAACACGATGCTGATGTACAGCGGCATCACCGGGATGGCCGAACTGGCCTGCGTCACCACCGATTTCAGCACCGCCACATTCGCGGTGCCGCCGGTCTTCCGCAGGCGCGCGTCCAGGCGCTGCGCGGTCTGGTCCAGGTCCACCTTGGCGCGTCCCAGCGCGCCGTGCCAGTAGATCGGCCAGGTGATGTCGGTGCCGATGTAACTGAAGGCCACCGTGCGCGCGCCGTCGGCCAGCACGCCGGCGGTGGCCAGCGCATCGATCCACAGCTCCCAGTCCTGCCCGCCCATCACGGTGACGGTGTCTTCGATCTCCTGCTCGGTCGCCGGCTCGATGGTGGCCTGGACGATGGCGTCCTTGTTGGTGTCGATCGCGGTGGAGGTGTACGGCGCGCCGATCGGCTTCAGCGCCGAGCGCTTCACTTCGCCGGTGGTGGGCAGCTTGCGTACCGGCGAGGCCAGCGAGTAGACCACCAGGTCCACCTGGCCGCCCATTTCCGTCTTGATCAGCTCGATCACCTTGGCGCGCGCCTCGTCGGAGAACGCATCGCCGTTGATCGACTTGCTGTACAGGCCGGCTTCCTTCGCGAACTTGTCGAACGCGGCCGAGTTGTACCAGCCCGCGGTGCCGGCCTTCTTCTCGCTGCCGGGCTTCTCGAAGAACACGCCCAGCGTGTCCGCGCCGAAACCGAACGCCGCGCTGATCCGCGCCGCCAGGCCGTAGCCGCTGGATGCGCCGATCACCAGCACCTTCTTCGGTCCGTCGTTGCGCACGCCCTGCGCGCGCGTGGCGGCGATCTGGTCACGCACGTTGAGCTCGCAGCCGAGCGGATGGGTGGTGGTGCAGATGAAGCCGCGGACTTTGGGATGGATGATCAACGTCGTAACCCGGGGGATGGTGTGCCTGCGCGGCATCTTAGTGCCGCGGGCGCCGGGAATGAAGCGCTGTGCATGCACACGCCGGCGTATGGGATGGCGCCATGGCCGGCGCGTGGACAAAGAAAAGGCGGGCCGAAGCCCGCCTTGTCGTCATGCATGCCGAGCTGCCATCACGCATCGCCGCCTTTCGCCAGCACGCTGTTGCGCCGGCTGTAGGCCAGGTAGACGACGAAGCCGACAGCGTTCCACACCAGGAACCACAGCTGCGTCCTCTGCGGCAGGCTCCAGAACAGGTACAGACAGCCGAGGATGGCGACAGGGCCGACGATCCATGCCAGCGGCGTGCGGAACACGCGCGGGCGCGCCGGTTCGTGGCTGCGCAGCACCAGCAGGCAGACGCCGACTGCGACGAAGGCGGCCAGCGTGCCCGCATTGGCGAGTGCGGCGATCTCGTCCAGCCGCGCCACGCCGGCCAGCGCCGCCACCAGGATGGCGGTGAACACGGTGATGGCCACCGGGGTGCCGGTGCGCGCGTTGACCTTCGACAGGCCGCGCGGCAGCAGGCCGTCGCGCGACATCACGAAGAAGATGCGGCTTTGTCCGTAGAAGAACGCCAGCAGCACAGTGGGCAGGGCGATGATCGCCACGATGCCGATCACCAGCGCGGCGGTGCCGTGGCCCAGTTCGCGCATGATCAGCGCCAGCGGTTCGGCGCTCTTGCCGAACACCGTGTAGCTCATCGCGCCCACCGCGGCCAGCGCCACCAGCAGGTAGATCAGCGTGCAGCCGATCATCGAGCCGATGATGCCGATCGACAGGTCGCGGCCGGGGTTCTTGGTTTCCTCCGCCGCGGTGGAGATCGCGTCGAAGCCGTAGAAGGCGAAGAAGATGATCGCCGCGGCCGCCATCACGCCGCGTTCGACGCCGGCCGCATCCAGCGATTTCGGGAAACCGAACGGCATGAACGGCTGCAGGTTGTCCGGGTTGAACGCCGGCAGCGCGACGGCGATGAACACCGCCAGGGCGATCAGCTTGAACACCACCAGGATCGCGTTGAGCGTGGCGCTCTCGCGCGTGCCGGCCATCAGCAGGCCGGCGACCATGAACGTGATGACGATGGCCGGGAGGTTGATGACGCCGCCGGCGTGCGGACCCGCGGCAAGGGCGGCGGGCAGGGTGACGTTCCAGCCGAAGTTCTGCTGCACCCATTGCAGGAACCCGACGAAGTAGCCGGACCAGCCCACGGCCACGGTGCTGACCACCAGCGAATACTCCAGGATCAGGCTCCAACCGACGATCCAGGCGATGGACTCGCCCAGCACGCCGTAGCTGTAGGTGTAGGCGCTGCCGGCGGCCGGCATCATCGTCGAAAGTTCCGCATAGGCCAGTGCTGCGCAGGCGCAGACCACGCCGGCGATGACGAAGGACAGCAGCACGGCGGGACCGGCCTTGTCCGCGCCCACGCCGATCAGTGTGTAGATGCCCGTGCCCACGATGGCGCCGATGCCCAGCGCGACCAGGTGCGGCCAGCTCAGCGTCGGCACCAGCCGGCGCCCTTCTTCATGCTGGGTGATCCGGTCGATGGATTTGCGCCGTAGCCAGGTCATGGGAACTCCTCGAATGCGTCAATGGGGCGGCATGCCGGCGACAGGTCGGCATGGAAAGGTGAGGGGGCATGACCCGCGGGCGCTCCCCGCCCCGGGGCCGCCAGCAGCCTATGCGCGCGCGGCGCGGCTGGCAATCGGCGGTGCACCACGTCGCACGACGCGGGGTGCTTCAGAGATACGAGGGTCGCGTCGGGTCGAACACCAGCGGGTAGCGGTGCACGTCCAGCAGGTCGAGGAATACGTCCAGGCCCTCGTCCGAACGCACCAGGTCGTATTCGGCATCGGATACCAGGTGCACCGCCAGCGGCTCCACGCCCTGGCCATGCAGGTGCAGGTTGTCGAACAGGTGGCGGTCGGCCGCCACGACCGGCGGCAGCAGCAGGAAAGTGGAGAACGGCGAGCCCGCCAGCGGAGGTTCCGGCAGCGGCACGGTGTGGCCGTAGCCCAGCCAGCTGCCTTCGGCGAACGGCAGCTTGGCCAGCCAGCGCAGCCGTTCGATAAAGGCCTGGTGCGGTGCGCGCACGTACCACAGCAGCTCCCGCGCGGCGGACTCGTCGCCGTCGTAACCCTCGGGCATCGCCATCAGCCGGTCGCTCATGCCGCTGGTGACCAGGACGCAGCCCTCGTCCCGGCCCGAGGCGCGATCCGCGGCGAAATCGCGGGCGTACACGTGCACGTCCACCCGATGGCGCCGGTCGCCGTCGTGGTCGATGCGCGCGGGTTCGCCCAATGCCGCCAGCAGGGCGGCGTCTCGCGCGGCCGCCAGCGCAGGCGCGGGATCGGGCGCGGCACCCATCAGTGTGCGGAGACGTTGCAGCATGCCGGCCTTCCCCAAGCGGTCAGTGCGCCGCGACTGTGCGGTGCCGCCCCCCGGGGGTCAAGCCGCGCATCCGCGTCCCGTGACGTGGCGCGCGCTTCCCGTGCGAGGCGGTTCGCGCTGCGTCCGCCTCAGGCGGTGAGACGCCAGCGGCTACACTGTCGGCATGGATTCCCAGACCCTGCTCGTCCTGCTGTTGATTCTCGTCGCCATCGCCGTCGTGCTGCTGGCGGTGCTGGTGTTGCGCCGCCCCGAAGCCCGGATCGGCGACCTGCTGGAGCGCGCGCTGCGCGATGAACAGCGCGAGGGCCGCGGGGAATTGCGCGAGCAGCTGGAGGGCCTGTCGCGCGCGCAGGAAGTCCGCATCGACGGCTTCGCGCGCAGCCTGGCCGACCTGAGCACCCGCACCGACCAGCGCCTGGACGTGCTGCGCGACACGCTCAGCGAAGACGCACGCAAGGGCCGGCTGGAATCCGCGGAATCGCAGCAGCGCTTCGCCGATGCGCTCGGCCAACGCCTCAACGAGCTCACCCAGCGCAACGAGCAGCGCATCGGCGAGATGCGCGCCACCCTGGAAGGCCGCCTGAAGGAACTGCAGGCCGACAACGCGCAGAAGCTGGAGCAGATGCGCGCGACGGTGGACGAGAAGCTGCACGCCACGCTGGAAACCCGCCTGACCGAGAGTTTCGGCAACGTCACGCGCATGCTCGCGCAGGTGCACCAGGGCCTGGGCGACATGAACAAGCTGGCCGCCGATGTCGGCGGATTGCAGCGCGTGCTGACCAACGTGAAGAGCCGCGGCGTGTTCGGCGAAGTGCAGTTGGCGGGCTTGCTGGAGCAGGTGTTCGCGCCCGACCAGTACGCCGGCAACGTGGCCACGGTGCCGGGCAGTGGCGAGCGTGTGGAGTTTGCGGTGCGCTTCCCCGGCTCCTCCAACGATGCCGTGGTATGGCTGCCGATCGATGCCAAGTTCCCGCGTGAGGACTACGAACGCCTGCTCGATGCGCAGGAGCGTGCGGACGCCGAGTCGGTCAAGCAGGCGGGCGATGCGCTGGAGCGCGCCGTGCGCAAGCAGGCCCAGGAGATCCGCAAGTACATCGCAGTGCCCCACACCACCGAATTCGCGATCATGTTCCTGCCGACCGAGGGTCTGTATGCCGAAGTGCTCCGCCGGCCCGGGTTGTTCGAAGCGATCCAGCGCGACCAGCGCATCACCATTGCCGGGCCGACCACTCTGCTGGCGCTGCTGACCAGCCTGCAGGTCGGATTCCGCACGGTGGCGATCGAGAAGCGATCGGCGGAGGTCTGGAACATCCTGGCGCACGCCAAGCGCGAGTTCGGCAAGTTCGGCGACGTGATGGATTCGGTGAAGACCAAGCTCGAGCAGGCCAGCAAGCAGATCGACCAGACCGGCGTGCGCACGCGCGCCATCGAGCGCAGCCTGCGCGAGGTCGAATCGCTGCCCAGCGGCGGCGAACCCACAAAGCGGTTGGGCGGCGACGAGGCGGAGTGAGCTCGCTTCCGCAGAAAAACGAAACGGCGCCCTGGGGCGCCGTTTCGCTGTCCGGACCGGGAAGTAATCCTCAACCGCCGCCATTGATCTCCGGCATCGGCATGGCATCGACCGGCACGGTGGGGTCGGTCTCGTCCTGCAGGTACTCCGGCAACTCGCTTTCGGACGGTTGCTGCGGGGTGCGGTGGCTTTCGATCTGGTAGTTGCGGCGCTGCAGCCACGAGTCGCGGACCAGCGCGTAGTCGTCCACCGCGCCCTCGCGCAGGCTGTCCAGCGAGAGCAGCTGCGCGCGCGTGTCCACCAGGTTCAGGCCCTGCAGGAAAATGCGGGTCTTGTCGTCCTCGATCTGGCGCACCGGACTAAGCGGCATGTCGCCGGCCATCCCCAGCACATCGCGGACCGTGCGCGGGCCGAAGAATGGCAGTTCGATGTAGCGCGAACGGCGCCAACCCCATGTGCCCAACGTCTGCCCGAAATCCTCGCTGCGGCGTTTCATCTTCAGGTCGCTGGCCGGGTCGAACAGGCCGCCGATGCCCAGCGTGGAATTCACCACGAAGCGGCCGAACGTCTGTGTGGCATCGCGCGGGCGGCCCTGCAGCAGCTGGTTCACCATGGTCAGCGGCTGGCGCAGGTTGTCGAAGAAGTTGCCCACGCCCAGCCGAACCGGGCGCGGCACCGCCGCCACGTAGGCACGGGCGAGCGGGCGGGCGACGGTGCGGTCGACGGCGTTGTTGAAGCGGTGGACCTGGCGATTGAACTTCTCCCACGGGTCGTACGCGACCGGCGCCTGCACCGGCGCCGGCAGGGTGGGATCGGCGACCGGGTCGTAGGTGGCGCTCTGGCCGTAGATGGCGGCGAAATCGTCCTCGCCTTCAGACGCCGTGGCGTTGTCCGCCATCGGTGCGGGTGCATCGATACTGGCGGGGTCGATCGGCGGCTCGGGGGGCAACGGAGCCGCCGCCGTGGCGGTGCTGTCGATCACCGTGGCCTCAGCCGGTGCGGCCGCCGACGGCTTGGGTGCCGACGCGCAGGCGCTCGCCAGGGCGGCCAGCAGGACCACGGTACTGAGGCGGAACAGATTCATCCTGATTCCTGGAAACTGCGGGTGGGGGTTACGCCGGGAAATCCAGCTCCGGCGTGAGGCGGTACGCGGCCTGCAGATCGGCCAGGCCGGCGGGCTGGCCTTCGACGCGGGGTACCGCGCCGGCGGCGCGCGCGCGCGCGGCCAGTTCCGCCAACAGTGCCAGTCCGGCGCTGTCGACGGTAGTGACGTTGGTCAGGACGAAGCGTTGCACGCCCGCCAGCTGCGCCGCGGCCTGCGCCCACAGCGCCGCGGCCGCGGCGCGGTCCAGCGCGCCGGCGAACACCAGCGCGTCGCCGTCCCGCCTGATGTGGGCGTCACTTGCCGCTGGCACTGCCATTGACCTGCAGCTTGCCGGACTTCAGGTCCGAGGCCACCTGCGCGATGGACTTCTGGCGCAGCGGGGTGTCGAACTGGGTCTTGAAGGTCTGCACGAAGGACACGCCTTCCGGCAGCACGTCGAACACCTTCCACTGGCCCCCGACGTTGCGCGCATAGAACGTGATCGGGGTGACCGTCTGGTCGGGCTGCACGAACTCGGTCTCGACCTTCACGCCCTTGCCGCCCGGCAGCGGCGACTCGGACTTCACCCGCACCTTCAGCCGTGCGTTGAAGTCGGCCAGCCGCGCACCGTAGGCCGACAGCAGGCGCTCGGTCAGGGCCTGGCCGAACAGCTTCACGTCGGCGTCGGAGGCGCCACGGCCATGCACGCCCAGCACCAGACGGGCCGAATAGTCGCCATCGAACAGCGTGTTGAACTCGCTGGTGACGTACTGGCGCAGCGCGGCCGGGTTCGCCTTGAACTCGGCGCGGCGCTGGTCGAGCGTGGCCAGGATGCGCGTGCTGCTCCCCAGTACCACCTGGCTGGCGCTGTTCTGCTTGGCGGCGGCGGCCGGGACGGCGCCCTGCGCGGACACGGTGGCCGGCGCGGCCGCCAGCAGGGCCGCCGACAGGGCGATGGACAGAAGGGAATGCTTGGTCAGGGTCTTCATGGTGTGGGTTCTTCCGTAACGGGGGGCGCGGTCTCGCCGCTGGCCGGGGTTTCCCCGGAGCCTGCGCCGGCATTGTTGGCGCCGCCGCTGAACATGTACTTGCCGGCCAGCTGCAGCAGGTCCACCGCAGGCTGGGTGAAAGCGATCTCGTCGCCGTCCTTCAGCGACTCGGGATCGCCGCCAGGCGACAGGCCGATGTAGTTCTCGCCCAGCAGGCCGCTGGTGAAGATGCCGGCGGCGGTATCGGCCGGCAGGTCCTTGTAGCGGCTGTCGATGGACAGGGTGACGATGGAATCGAACTTGACCGGATCCAGCTGAATGTCGGCCACCTGGCCGATCACCACGCCGCCGATCTTCACCGGCGCCTGCTTGCGCAGCTGGCCCAGGTTGGAGAAGCGCGCGGTCAGCTCGTAGCTGCCTCCGCCCACGCCGAAACGCTTGTTGGTGGAAGCCAGTGCCAGCACCAGCAGCGAGGCCAGGGCCAGCAGCAGGAAGGCGCCGACGGCGAATTCGAGTCGGGGTCCACGGATGGACATGGGTCAGCTCCTGAACAGCAATGCAGACATGACGAAATTGAACATCAGCACCAGCAGCGAGGCGTTCACCACCGCACGGGTGGTGGCCACGGAGGTGCCCTCGATGGTCGGCTCGGCGTGGAAGCCCACATAGGCGGCCACCAGCGCGGCGGTGCCGCCGAACACGGCGGACTTCAGCAGCGCCACGCCGAAGTCGTCCCAGAAATCCACGCTGTTCTGCAGCGCCGACCAGAACGTGCCGTTGTCCAGGCCAAGCACGTGCACGGCCTCGAAGTAGCTGGCGCTGATCGCCAGCGAGCAGAAGAAGCCGGTCAGCAGCGGCACCGTCAGCACCGCCGCCCAGAAGCGCGGCGCCACGGCCTTGGCCACCGGATCGATCGCCATCAGTTCCAGCGCCTTGATCTGGTCGGTGGCGCGCATCAGGCCCAGCTCGGCGGCGATGGAGCTGCCGGCGCGGCCGATGAACAGCAGCGCGGTCAGCACCGGGCCCAGTTCTCGGTACAGCGACAGGCCCAGCAGCGTGGACAGCGCATCGCTGGCGCCGAACGTGGTCAGCGTGCGGTAGCCCTGCAGCGTCAGCACCAGGCCCACGAACGCGCCGCCGACGGCGATGATCGGCAGGGAACGGCCGCCGATCTTGTAGATCTCGCGGGTCAGCTCGGCCAGGAAGTCGCGGGTCGGCGTGGATGCGCGGAACACCGACAGCGAGAACAGGCCGGCGCGGCCCAGCGACCGGATGGCGGTGGCCAAGGGCATCAGGCGTCCCTCCCCGTGGTGGCCGAACGCCCGTGATTCGTGATGGGGGATTCGTGATTGGCAACGGCAAAAGCGCGCACGCGCGCCACATGCCCGCCGGAAGCCGCTTCTGCGAATCCCCCATCACGAATCCCGAATCCCGTCGCGCTCATGCCGCCTCCCCGCGCTTGACGGTATCGAAGGCGATCGGACCGTCCGGCTCGCCACGCAGGAACTGCCTCACCAGCGGGTCCGACGTGGCGTCGAGTTCGGCGGGGGTGCCCGAGAACACCAGGCCGCCATTGGCGATCACCACCGCCTGGTCGGCGATCGGCAGCGTCTCGTGCACGTGGTGGCTGACGATGATGCTGGTCAGGCCCAACGTGTCGTTGAGGCGCTGGATCAGGCTCATGATCACGCCCGAGGCGATGGGGTCCAGGCCGGTCAGCGGCTCGTCGTAGAGCATCAGCGGCGGATCCAGCGCCAGCGCGCGCGCCAGCGCCACACGGCGCGCCATGCCGCCGGACAGCTCGCGCGGGTAGGCGTCGGCGGCGGCACGCAGGCCGACCGCGTTCAACTTCAGGTCCACCAGCCGGCGGATCAGTGCCTCGGGCAGCTTGGTATGCGTGCGCAGCGGCAGCGCCACGTTCTCCGCCGCGGTCAGGTCGGTCAGCAGGCCGTTGCCCTGCAGCAGCACGCCGATGCCCTTGCGCATCTCCAGCAGCGCGCGGCTGCCGTGCGGCACGGGCTGGCCGAACACCTCCACCGTACCCGCGGCAGGCGGCAGCTCACCGGTCAGCGCGGCCAGCAGCGTCGATTTGCCGCTGCCGGACGGGCCAAGGACGGCGGTAATGCTGCCGCGCGGCACCGTCAGGTCGATGCCGCGCAGGATGGTGCGGCCGCCGCGGTCAAGGCGGAGGCCGGACAGGTGCACGGCAGGGGCGTCGGCAGGCGTCATGGGCGTCGTCGGCGAGCGGGTCCGTGGACCGGGGTCAACGGGTTAACGGAAAAACAACGGCGTAGCTTCGCGGCCAGCGGCTGAACATAAACCGTACCGCGCAGTTTGATTATTGTGTCACCCGGGCAGCGCCCGCGCGCACGGCCGTGCGGGATGCTGTGGCCCAAACCGTCCGGTCTCCGGTGCTGCGACCGCCATCCGGCACAATGACGGCGACGATGACCGCCGACGCCGCGCCCGACTTCCGCCTGTATCCCTCCAACGCACTGGAGCTGCTTGCGGCGTTGCTGGCCGAGGAGCTGCGCAACCCGGTGCCGGGCCAGTCGCCGCTTGCGCCGGATGTCGTGCTGATCCCCCAGGTGGCGATGCGGCGTTGGCTGCAGGCCACGCTGGCGACCCGGTACGGTGTGGCCGCCAACCTGGAATTCCTCACCCCCGGCGAGTTCGTCGCCCGCGCGCTGGACGCCAATCTCGGTTCGAGCACCGACGACCTGGACATGGCCGCCCTGCAGTGGCGCCTGTACGGCGCGCTGGGCGATCCGACGCTGCGCGGCACGCCCGCGATGGCGTCGCTGGACGCCTGGCTGGGCGACGGCGACCCGCTGAAGCCCTGGGCGCTGGCCGGTGAACTGGCCAGCGTGTACGAGAAGTACCAGGCCTGGCGCCGCGACTGGCTGCTGCGCTGGGAAGCGGGCGCCGACCAGGACGACGCCCAGGCGCGACTGTGGCGCGCGGTCGCCGCCGGGCGCGACTACCGTGCACGCCGCATCCACGACTACCTCGCGCGCTTCGGCCGCGACGACGGCCCGCTCCCGCAGGGCCTGCCGAAACGCCTGCTGGTGTTCGCCACCCTCAACATCTCGCCCGACGTGCTGCGCGTGCTGGCCACCCAGGCGCGCGTGGGCACGCTACATTTCTACCTGCCCACGCCGGCGCGCGGCTATTGGGGAGACCTGCAGACGCTGCGCGAGCGCCGCCGCAGTGGCGACAGCGCGCTGTTCGCCGACGATGTGCAGGAGAACCCGCTGCTGCAGGCCTGGGGCGCCGCCGGCCGCGACTTCATGGCGCTGCTGGGGGACTACGAAGTGGTGCACCCGCGCGCCGAGATCGACGTCTACGCCGATCCGCTGCCCGCGCAGGGTCCCGACACGCTGCTGCGGCGCCTGCAGTCGGACCTGTTCCACCGTCGCGCGCCGGCCGTGCCGCCGCCGCGCACCGCGCTCGACCTGGCCGATGCCAGCCTGCAGGTCCACGCCTGCCACACCCGCCTGCGTGAGCTGCAGGTGTTGCACGACCAGCTGCGCGCCCTGCTGGACGACCCGCGCTTCGATCCGCCGCTGCAGCCGCGCGAGATCGCGGTGCTGGCGCCGGACATCGATCCGTACGTGCCCTACCTGGATGCGGTGTTCGGCGGCACCGGCCACGACGATGCGCTGCCCTGGGCGCTGGCCGATACCAGCCCGCTGGCGAGCGAACCGTTGGCCGAGGTGTTCCTGCGCCTGCTGGACCTGCCGGTGTCGCGCTTCGGGCTGGATGAGGTGCTCGACCTGCTGGCCAGCGCGCCCATGGCCGAAGCCTCCGGGCTGGACAGCGACGCCATCGACCGCCTGCATGGCTGGCTGCGCGAGGCAGGCGCGCGTTGGGGCCTGGATGCCGCGCACCGCGTCGCTTCCGATGCGCCAGCCGACGACGCCTACACCTGGCAGTTCGCGCTGGACCGTCTGCTGCTGGGCCACGCGAGCGGCAGCGAAGACGAGATCGCCGGTGTCGCGCCCTGGCCGGAGCTGGAAGGCAGCGGCCTGGACGCGCTCGATACGCTGGTGCGCCTGCTGCGCGAACTCGCCCGCCAGCGGCGCGTGCTCGGCGAAGCGCAGACGCCTGCGCGATGGCGTGAGCGCCTGCTGCACCTGCTCGACGCGTTGCTGCCGGAACGGCCGGCCGCACCGCGCGCGCAACGCGCGCTGGACCGCCTGCGCACCCTCATCGACCGCTTCGCCCGCGACGCGGAGGCGGCCGGCTATAGCGGTACCGTGCCGCCGGAGGTGGTGCGCGCGCACTTCGCCGACCTGCTGTCGCAGGCGGACACGCGCGCACCGCTGCTGACCGGCGGCATCAGCGTGGGCCGCATGGTGCCGATGCGCCTGCTGCCATTCCGGGTCATCTGCCTGCTGGGCATGAACGACGGCGACTTCCCCCGGCGCGATCCCGCCGCCGGCCTCAACAAACTGACCGCCGAACTGCATGCGGGACGGCGCCTGCCCGGCGACCGTTCGACGCGGGAGGACGACCGTTTCCTGTTCCTGCAGCTGTTCGCCGCCGCGCAGGACGTGTTCTACCTCAGCTACCTCGGCAACGACCCGCGCGACGGCAGCGTGCGCGAGCCGTCGGTGCTGGTCAGCGAACTGCTCGACGTCGCCGCGCGCTACCACGCCGTTCCTGGCGCGCGGACGCGACTGATCGTGCGCCACACGCTGCAGCCGTTCGCGCCGGAGGCGTTCGGCAGCCGCGATGAACCGCGCCGCTTCAGCTACCGTGCGCGCTGGCGCGAGGCCGGCCAGCGTCTGGGCGACGCACGACACGCCCTGGCGCCCTGGCTGTTGCAGCCGCTGCCGCCGGAGGACGCCGGCACGACCGACCTGTCGCTCGATGCGCTGCGGCGCTTCTTCGCAGATCCCCAGGGGCGCTTCCTGCAACAGCGCCTGGGTCTGCGCCTGCCCGAGCCGGTCGACCAGGGCGAAGATGTCGAGCCGCTGGTCGTCCCCGGTCGCGGGCTTGAACGCGCGCGGCTGCAACAGGCGCTGATCGACGCGATGGATGCCGGCCAGGAAGCCGGCCTGCGCGAGCGCCTGCGTGCACGCGCGCTGCTGCCATCGGGTGCGCTCGGCACACGCCAGTTCGAGGCCATGCTGGCGCAGGCGTCTCCGTTCGCGCGGGCGCGTCGCGCGTGGCTGGCGGGCGAGACGACGGCATCTGCGGCCTATGCCATCGAGCTCGACGGCCTTCGCCTGCACGGACGCGTCGCCGACGTGACCACGCGCGGGCTGGTGCGCCTGCGCGCGGACGCACTCAACGGCCGCGCAGCGCTGCGCTGGGGATTGGACTGGCTGCTGGCCAATGCGGCGGGTGCGCGCCTGCCACTGGTGCAGTTCCACGACGGCGACCACCCGGGGCCGCACCTGACCGAGGCGCTGGCGCCGGAGCAGGCGCGCACGGCATTGCGCTGCCTGCTGGCCCTGCACGCGCGAGGCCTGCAGGCGCCACTGCTGTTCGCCCCGTCCACCGGCTGGGATATCTGGAACGCCGAGCCCGGAAAGCGCCGCGCCGCCGGCTGGAAGCGCTGGCACGGCGATGGCAACGGCGGTTGGGCGGAAGGCGAGGGCGAGGCGATCCGGCTCGCCCTGCGCGGTCGCGATCCCTTCGCGCGCGACGACGACTATGCCGAACTGGAGCGCACCAGCCTGGACGTCTACGACCTGCTTCGCCACGGCCGTATGCGGCACGACGGAGGTGCGGCATGAGCGCCTCCGACCTGGCGGAGGAGCCTTATCTGGCGCGCGCCCTGGACGGCGTGCAACTGATCGAGGCCAGTGCCGGTACCGGCAAGACCTACACGCTGGCGACGCTGTTCACCCGCCTAGTCGTTGAACAGCGCCTGCGCATGGGCCAGGTGCTGGCGGTGACCTATACCGAAGCCGCCACCCAGGAGCTGCGCAAGCGCATCCGGGAGCGGCTGGCGCTGGCCGCGAACGTGATCGGCATGCCGGTGCGGGACGACGAGGACCATGAGATCGCGCTGACGCGCTTCATCCTGGACCGCCATCTCGCCGGCGGCACCGAGACGCCGGCGCAGCTGGCGCGCCGCCTGCGCACCGCGGTGGAGGAAACCGACCTCGCCGCCATCTTCACCATCCACGGCTTCTGCGCCCGCGTGCTGCGCGAACATGCGCTGGAAGCGGGGCAGGGCCTGGCCGCCGTCGAACTGCTCGGCAACGCGCGCGACCTGTATGCCGAGGTCGCCGCCGACCTCTGGCGCGTGCATGCCGCCGATCCGGAGACCGCCGACGCCCTCATCGGCCTGTGGAAGGATCCCGACACCCTGGCCGAAGACCTGCCCGCATTGTGCAAGCCGTTGCCGTTGTATCCGGTGGCGCCGGCGGAAGGGGATGAGGAACGGCAGGTCGCCGTCGATGCGACGCGTGCGGGACGTGCCGCGCACCTGGTCGAGGCGATCGGCCTGTACCTGGCGGAGGCGCGCGCCGTGATCGCGACGGCGTTCGACGCCAAGGTGTTCGATGGCCGCCGCGCGCGCCGGCCGAGTTTCGACAAGGCGTTCGACGAACTGCAGGCCGGTGCCGTCCTCGCCGATTGGCCGCGCACCGACAAGACGCACCTGCAGAAGCTGCTGCCGGACGCCCTGCTGGGCTACTGCAAGGAAGGGCAGGAGGCGCGCGTGCCGGTATCGCCGCTGTTCGACGCCCTGCGCGACTGGTGCGAAGCCGACGACGCCTGGCAGCAGATGCAACTCGCCCGGCGTGCCGCGCTGCTCCACCGCCTGCGCGACGAAGCGCGCCAGCGCCTGCAGCTGCTCAAGCGCACGCGCCGCGTGCAGACCTACGACGATCTGATCGGCCGCGTCGCCGACGCCCTGGCTGGCGGTCCGGAGACGCTCACGCTGGTGTCCCGGTTGCGCGCGCAGTACCGGATCGCGCTGGTCGACGAGTTCCAGGACACGGACGAGCGCCAGTGGCAGATCTTCGCCCGCGTGTTCGGCGATTCCGACGCCGTCCGTGCGATCGGCGACGCGCCCGCCCTGTTCCTGATCGGAGATCCGAAGCAGGCCATCTACGGCTTCCGGGGCGGCGATGTCGCCACGTACCTGTCCGCCAAGCACCATCCCGCCACCGTCCACGCCGATCCGCTGACCCACAACTTCCGCTCGCGACCTGCCGTGCTGCGCGCGGTGCAGGCGCTGTACGCCGGCGCGGCGGCGGCGGGCCAGGAGGCCTTCGCGCATCCCGGCATCCACTTCGAGGCGGTCGAGCCCGGGGGTGCGCAGCGCGACGACCATTACCTGCGCGATGGCACGCCCGCACCGGCACTGACGCTGCGGCTGCTGCGCGGCGACGGTGGACCCCTCGACGCCGACGCCTCGCGGGAAGCTGCCGTCGCCGCCTGCGTGGCGGACATCCACGCCGTCCTCTCCGCGGCCCGCGGGGATCGCGCCCTGATCAGGGGTCGGCGCGTGCAGCCCGGCGACATCGCCGTGCTGGTGCGCAACCACAAGGACGCCACGCGTGTGCAGCAGGCCCTGGCGCGCGCCGGCGTGCCGGCGGTCGCTGCGGGCAGGCAGAGCCTGTTCGAGACCGCCGAGGCCGGCGAGCTGCGCACCCTGCTGCTCGCCCTGCTGCATCCCTCCGACAGCGGTCGGCTGCGTGCGGCACTGTCCACGGTGCTGTTCGGCCAGGACGCCGCCGCCATCGCCGCCCTGGAAGACGGAGGCGACGCGCAGCGCGACCACCAGGCGAAGCTGCTGCACTGGCGCGAACGCTGGCAGCGCAGCGGCCCGTTCGCACTGGTGTCCGAACTGTGCGCCGAACAGGCCACGCGGCTGCTTGGCCTGCTGGACGGCGAGCGGCGGCTGACGAACTACCTGCAACTGGGCGAGCACCTGCAGGAGGCCGCCGCCCGCACGCTGGGCCTGCAGGGTCTGCTCGACTGGCTGCAGATGCGCATCGCCCGTGCCGATCCCGGCGACGAAGCGCAGCTGCTGCGGCTGGAAAGCGATGCGCTGCGTGTGCAGATCGTCACCCTGCACAAGAGCAAGGGCCTGGAGTATCCGCTGGTCTACCTCCCGTTCGCCGGGCTGGGTACCTACCGTCCCGACACCAGCCGCCACCGCATCGTGCACGACGACGATGGCCGCCGCGTGCTGCAGTGGAAACTCGACAAGGACGATGCCGCATGGAAAGCGGCCGGTGAGGCGGCCAGGCGCGATGCCATCGCCGAGGATGCGCGGCTGCTCTATGTCGGCCTGACCCGCGCGGCGCACGCGCTGTGGATCGCGGCGGGCGATGTGAAGGATTTCGACAGGAGCCGCCTTGCGCCATTGCTTGCCGGCATCGCCGGCCTGCGTGCGCAGGCCGATGTGCGCATCGTCGACGGCCCTGCCGAGCCGCCGCCGCCGCGCCTGGCGCAGGACGGTGCGACCGTCGTCGCGCCGGCCCGCACCGCACGCGGCCGCGTTGCCGCCGACTGGTGGGTCTACAGCTTCACCCAGCTCGCGCATGCCGAAGGCGCCGATCCGCTGGCTGCCGCCACCCAGGCCGATCCCGGCGGCGAAGACGAAGCGCCCGCGTCCGATGCCGACGTACTGCCCGATGCGGCCGTCACGCCTTTGGTGCAGGCCGATCCGCGTTTCGCCGGCAGCCGCTTCGGCGTGGTGATGCACGCCGCACTGGAGAACGCGGACTTCGCTGCATGGCGCGACTGGCAGCCGGGCGATCCCGCGCCCGACGGCCAGGCCGATGTCATCGTGCAGGCGCTGCGCGAGGGCGGCTACGCCGAGGCCGACGTCGACGACGGCCTCGCGGTGCTGGCGCCGCTGGTGGGACAGACGCTGTGCACCACGCTGCCGGAAGGCGTGCGCCTGGCCGACGTGCCGGCGTCTTCGCGCCGCGCGGAGATCGAGTTCCACTTCGCCATGCAGCCCACCGCCGTGCCGGCGCTGCTGGCGCTGCTGCATCGGCACGGCCTGCTGCGCCATCGCAGCGCCTTCGGCACGCGCGCGCGGCTGGAGGGTCTGATGACCGGCCTGATCGACCTCACCTACGGCCACGACGGCCGCTGGTACGTGCTCGACTACAAGTCGAACCAGCTGCCCGCCTACGACGCGGCGGCGATGCAGCAGGCGATGGCGCACAGCGAGTACGACCTGCAGGCGCTGATCTACACGCTGGCGTTGCACCGCTGGCTGCGCTTCCGCCTGGGTGATGCTTACGACTACGCACGCGACTTCGGCGGCATCCGCTACCTGTTCTGCCGTGGGCTGGATCTGACCCAGCCACGGTCGCCCGGGGTGCATGCGCAGCGCTTCGCGCCCGAACTGGTGCAGGCGCTGGACGCGCTGTTCGCCGGCCATGCGACGGAGGCCGGTGCATGAGCCTGCTCGACGCGCTCCACAAGGGCGGCCACCTGCGCACGCTGGATCATGCGCTGGCGCAGAGCCTGCGCCGGCTGGACCGCGACACGCCCGATGCCGTGCTCGCCGCGGCGGCGCTGGCGTCGCTGGCGGTGGCCAAGGGTCATGCCGGCGTGCGTCTCGGTGCGGCGGATGCGCTAGTCGAGGCCGAAATCGGCTGGCCCGATGCCGACGCGTGGACACGACAGCTCGCGGCCTCGCGCTGGGTCGACACGCCGGACGATGCCACCGCTGTCGCCGATCCGCATGCGCCGCTGGTGCTGGAAGGCGGCCTGCTCTATCTGCGTCGCTATCGCGAGTACGAACGCGCGCTGGCGTTGGGCCTGCAGCGTATCGCCACTCAGCCGGTGCCGGAAGCAGGCATAGAACCGCTCGCCCTGCTGTTCGCCCGCCTGTTCCCGCAAGCGACTCACGACGACCGCCAGGCGCGCGCCGCCGCGCTCGCCCTGCGCCATGCGCTGTTGCTGGTCACTGGCGGCCCGGGTACCGGCAAGACCACCACCACCGCGCGCCTGCTGGTGCTGCTGGTCGCGCAGGCATTGCACGCAGGTCGCGCGTCGCCACGCATCGCGCTGGCCGCGCCCACCGGCCGTGCCGCCGAGCGCATGGCCGAGAGCGTGCGCCAGGCGGTACAGGCGTTGGCCGCAATGGGCGTGGACGCGGATCTGCTCGCCGCACTGCCCACCAGCGGCACCACCCTGCATCGCCTGCTCGGCACGATTCCGGATTCCCCACGCTTCCGCCACGACGGCGACAACCCGCTGCCGTTCGATGTCGTGGTCGTCGACGAGGCGTCGATGATCGACCTGCCGCTGATGGCCAAACTGGTCGATGCGGTCGCCAGCGGCACGCGGCTGGTGCTGCTCGGCGACCCCGACCAGCTGCCCTCGGTGGAAGCCGGCGACGTGCTGGCGGCCATCCTCGGTGCTGCGGGCGAAGGCGACGCCATGGGGCGCGGGGATGCCGACGTGCTGCGGACCCTGCTCGGCGATGCCGGCAACACGTCTGTCCTTGTGCAGGAAGGGGGCGAAGCACGTTTCCCCGGCATCCGCGTGCACCTGCAGCGCGGATGGCGCCAGAGCGAAGCGCTGGATCTCGCGCCGCTGGCGGCCGCCGTGCGCGAAGGCGACGCCGACGTCGCGCTGGCGCAGCTGCACGCCGGCACATTGTCCAACGTGCATTTCCACGAAGGACTGGCCGACCCGCTGGAGCTGCAGCGCGATGAGCTGTTGGCGCATTTCCGCGCGCTGGGCCACGCCGCGACGCCTGCCGACGCGCTGGCGCAGTCCACGCGCCTGCGCCTGCTGACGGCGGTGCGCGAAGGTCCCCAGGGCGCGCGCACGCTCAATGCACGCATCGAACGGTTGCTCGCCGAAGGCGGCGGATCGGGACGCGCCCCGCAAGGCCACTTCCAGGGCCAGCTGCTGATCGTCACCGAGAACAGCTACCGCCACCGCCTGTTCAATGGCGACATCGGCGTCTGCCTGCGCGATGCGGCGGGTACGTTGGTGGCATGGTTTCCCGGTGAAGATGCGGACCACCCGCGCGCCTTCCATCCGGCCGCCCTGCCCGCGCACGAATCCGCCTTCGCCATGACCGTGCACAAGGCGCAGGGCTCGGAGTTCGATACGGTGTGGCTGCTGCTGCCCACACGCGGCAACCGCGTACTGTCGCGCGAGCTGGTCTACACCGGCATCACCCGCGCACGCCGCGCATTGCACGTGGCCGGCAGCGAAGCGGTGATCCGCGAAGCGCTGGCGCGGCATGCGGGCCGGTGGTCGGGTCTGGGGTGGCGGTTGGGCGCACGCTGAACACGCTCCCACCCTGCATGCATCGGCTCGCCCGTGCCCCAGGTTGTTTGCGATAACCCCCCCAACGGCGTATACCTGTTCCTGCTGACGGGCAGTCCCTTTCGCCGCATTTTGCTGCTGGCTATCTCCTCTCGGCCCCCTTCCGCGCGATCTGCGCGAGCCGACGAGGTATGTGTGGCAAATCATCAGACCCAGGTCTTCATTCTCCATCTGGGATCCCAGCAATCCATCGGACCGGGCGACCTGCGCGTGATGTGGGCGACGGCCTGCGAATCGCTCGATATCGCCGTGTCGCGACGCCCGCCGGGCCACGGCAACCACACGGGAAGGCCCTGTTTCGGGTTGTGGGCGGGCCGCGAGTTCCATCGCGCGCCGGCCGAACGGCGCATGCGCGCGCTGCTCGAAGCGCGCGGATTCCTCTTCACGCTTACACATACCGCCCTGTAGGAGGGTGCATGACCTTTGATGTCGGGATCGGCAAGTGCCGGTCGGTGCAATCGGATTCGGTGGATGTGTGGGTGGACGGTTCCATCGTCCGGCGCCTGGCCCCGGAGACCAAATGGCAGCGCGATGGCATCAGCGTGCTGCAGGTGCCGTCGAAGCTGTGCAGCACGCGCCACCGCGTCGCGGTCGGCGAAGAAGTGTTCCTCGACACGGGCCTCATCAACGCCAACAGCGCCGGCAAGCTGGATGTCGACGGCAGCGGCGATTTCGCCCGGGCGCGACTGTCCATGCTGGTGCCCGTCATCGACCCCGCGCCCACGCCGCCCCCGCCTTCGCGCAAGGCGAGCTGGCGCTGATCTGATCGGGCAGCGCCCGACGGGCGCTGGCATCTCGTGCGCAGCTCCGGATCGCGCTATGGTCGGCGCGGAGATCAAGGGGAGACAGGGCATGTCCCATACCGTGCTAGGCATGCTGGCATTGGTCGCGCTGCTGGTGCCGGGCGCGGGACTGGCCTGCGGCAAGGCAAACAGGCTTGAAGGAACGTTGTCCATCCCGCAATGCGATCCGGCGACATCAACGACCTGCATCCCGGCTGCGGAAGCCCTGTACCAGGCCACCACTGCGTTCGACATCCCGAATGCGTTCACCATCGCGGTGCAGACCAGTCCCTGGCGGATGTACGACGCCGAAGATCGCATCGTGACCGTCGAAGAGATGGCGACCGTGATCCGTGCGAAGCGTTCGGAGTCGGATAGCCGGGTCCATCTCGCCGGCTCGTGGACCGCTGCCAGACCCGATGGCGATGCGGATACGCTGGTCCGCCGGCTGTCGGAAGCACTGGACGGTTTTCCCGTGGATGGCAGCGACGGGTTCCTCTGGCTGAGCGCGGCCGGCGAGCTGCGCACCACGCATCAGGCGTTTTCCGTCTGGAAGACCGGACCGTATGCCGTGGAGCGTGGCGCGGATGTGCTGATGCCGCTGGTGGCCGGGTGGACCGGAGATTTCGAAGACTGGTTCGCCAGCGAAGGCAATGCCGCGGCCGTCGTCCGAGCGGGTGTGGGCCATGACGTATTCATGCTCTGCCCGCAGCGCGCACGCGCCTCCTTCGAGCGCGCCGCTGAAATGGGCAGTGCCATCGGGGCCTACAACGCCGGCCTGATGTACGCCGATACCGGCGACCACGCAACGGCCATCGCATGGTTGGAGAAGGCGCGGGCACTGGGCGAGCCCAAAGCCGGGGCTGCCCTGGTTCGCCTGGGCGAGCCTCCTGCTGCTGTGCAGCCTGGGCCCTGACGTTCGTCTCGATGCCCGATCCCGACGAACGGCGCGGCAGTAAGCCTGCGGGAAGCCGCAGATCGCGCTAAGGTCCGTCCCCGGGTAACCGGGGACGCCACATGGGACGTGGGAGAAAGCACTTCTTCGACGATCTTGCCACGCTGCCCTGGCCTGTGGGGCTGGCGGTGGGCGTGCTGGGCTACATGGCTATCGCCCATGGCATTCCATGGCTGTTCGCGCGCAGCGGTGGAGCGTTCGCGACGATCTTCGGCTCGGCCACGCACCCGTTCATGCCCTTGGCGTGGATGTTCCTGGGCCTGTGCCTGATCGCCGCCGCCGTGCCTTTCTTCGGTGCGCGGCGCACGCGCCGTCTGCTCGACACGCGCCGTGGCCTGGACAGCCTGGCCGCACTGGGCTGGCGTGATTTCGAGCGTCTGGTGGGCGAGGCCTACCGCCGTCGCGGCTATACCGTGGAGGAAACCGCACTGGGTGGCGCCGATGGTGGCATCGACCTGATCCTGCGCCGCGACGGCAAGCGCACGCTGGTGCAGTGCAAGCAGTGGCGGCGCGAGAAGGTACCGGTCAACGTGGTGCGCGAGATGTACGGCCTGCTGGCGCACCACGGTGCTGACGCCGTGCGCATCGCCGCGTTGGGCGGATTCACCCCGGAGGCGGCACGATTCGCGGACGACAAACCAATCGAACTGATCGATGGCGCGATGCTGCTGGAGCTGATCCGGGAGGTGCAGCCGGCAGGTAACGTGCCCTCGGAGACCGCCCGGACCTTCGAGCGAAGCGCCGCAGGACCGGGCGCGCCGCCGTGTCCCAAGTGCAGCGCCGTGATGGTGCGAAGGACGAACAGACGGACGAGAGAGGAATTCTGGGGTTGTTCGGCCTTCCCGGTATGCAAGGGCTCCCGATGAGCCTGCCCGGGGCCGGATGCGACCTTTGGGCACGGTACCGAAACCAACGGCTGTCGATTCGCCATTGCCGGTTTCGTCGTCCATACGATCCCCGCCTCAAGGAGCGCGCATGAAATACCTCGGCCTTGCCTATTTCTCCCCGGAGAAATTCGCGGCGATGGCGCCGGACCAAGTCGAGCGCCTGGTGAGCCAGTGCCCCGCGCTGGACGAGCAGATGCGTGCCACCGGCAAGGTGCTGCTGGCCGCATCGCTGGGCGATGTGGCCGGCTGGACCACGCTGCGCCCCCGCAATGGCCGGACGCAGGTCAGCGACGGGCCCTACACCGAATCGAAGGAAGTGGTGGGCGGCCTGTTCATCATCGAGGCCGACGACCATGACGAGGCGCTGCGCCTCGCCTTCATGCATCCTGCCGCCACCCTGGGCGAAGAGGGGGGCTGGGCGGTGGAGCTGATCCCTATCGAATTCTTCATGACGCGCTGAGACGGAGCGGCGTGCAAGGCGCGCGGCCAATACGGCGGCAGGGGAAGCATGATTTCGTCGGCCCCGTCCGCGTTTCGTCCCCCACAGGACCTGTTCCGTCGGCTGCGATTGCCCTCTCCCGAAGCACCCATGCACTCTCGACGCGGTCCTGTTTCTTGCCGGAGTCCGCATGAACCGTTTCCGCCTCATTCCGTGGGTGCTGGCCGGCCTGGGGCCCGGAGCATTGACGATACCCGCGCTGGCGTCTGTCGAGTCTGCGGCGGGTTCACTCGAGGCGTGCTTTACCGCGCCGGATGCGCAGGCGCGGCAAGACCGGGTCGCCCAGGGTCTGCTGCCGCGCGTGATGTTCAGCGGTGAGACGGCGCCGGCACCCGTGCAGGCGCGCATGGCCGCACATCGCGTTCCGGCGTTCTCCGTGGCGGTGATCCGGGCCGGCACGCTGGACTGGAGCGCGGCGTGGGGCCGACAGCAGGCCGACGGCGCAGCCGCCACCTGCCGCAGCCTGTTCCAGGCCGGGTCGCTGGCCAAGCCCGCCACGGTCCTGGCCGCATGGCGCATGCAGCAGGCGGGCGCGATCGATCTGGATGCCGATGTCGATGCGTATCTGACGCCGTGGAAACTGCCGGCCGGTCGCCAGGATGCCGAGCATCCGGTAACGCTGCGCCACCTGTTCGCCCACACCGCGGGCATCACTCCCTGGGGGTACGAGGGATACCCGCGCAACGCCGTCCTGCCCACCGACCTGCAGACCGCACAGGGCCTTCCGCCGTCGAACGCGCGCAAGGCGGAAGTGCTGGCGGTGCCGGGCACGACCCTTCGCTATTCCGGCCCCGGTTACACCGTGGCCGAGATCGCCCTGCAGCAACACCTCAAGCGACCGTTCGAGTCGTTGATGCGCACCTGGCTGACCGGACCCGTCGGCATGCGCCATGCCGATTTCAGCCAACCGGCGCCGAGAGAAGGGGAACAACACGTCGCGCGGGGCCACCAGAGCGATGGCCAGCCGGTACCCGGGGGCTGGCACGCCCATCCCGAACAGGCGGCGGCGGGCCTATGGGCCACGCCAGCCGATCTGGCTGCCCTGCTGATCGAACTGCGCAAGGGTTGGCTTGGCACCAGCACCGTGTTTGCCCAGGCCAGCGTCCACGACCTGCTGGCCCGGCCTTTCGAGGAACATGCCTATGGTTTCCGTCTGATCGGCGATGGCGAGCAGGTGTTCCTGACCCACTACGGCGGCACGGTCGGCTACCGCGCCGGCATGACGCTCAATCTGCGCAGTGGCGACGGGGCGGTGTTCATGGCCAATGCGGACAGCGGCATGGATCTGGGGATGGAGTTCTTCGCCGCCGTGTCGGATACCTACGGGTGGTCGAGCTTCGGGCCGACACGGGTGGAAAGGGCGGCAACGCCGCCGGCCGACGTCCTGCAGTCGCTCGCAGGCCGTTATGGCTTCGAGGATGGCCCGGTGGTGGAGGTGGTGCCGGAGGCCGGGGTGCTGACACTGGTATTCCCCAACGGCGACCGCTATCCGCTCAGCCCCATCAAGGGCCTGCCCCGCGCCTTCATCCATGCCGACACCGGCGTGCGCGCAAGTTTCGACGGCGAAGGCGAAGCGACGACGATCCAGTTGTACGGCGACACCGGCAGGCGAGTGCGTTAGGGAACGTGGCGCCGGGCAACCCGGTGTGCCGGGTCGCGTGGATCTTCACCGTGCCGACGATACGGACGCGTCCTTCGTCCGCGCGCACCATCCATGGATCATTCCCGCCTGGTGGAAGCGCAATGGCGGCGCGAAGCCGCCGGCTTCCGCCAGCGCGGCCACGCGATCCGGAGGAAGGATCGCGACATCGCGGGCATAGTTGGCGCGGATCTGTTCGAGGGCGGCCGCGTCGAGGCCGGCGCCGGACATGGTCTCCATCCACAGGCGCAGCATCGCCGGGTAGTCGGGCGCCTCCGTATCCCAGGCCAGGTCGGCCCACACCAGCGTGCCGCCATGCCGGAGCCGGTGCGCGATGGAGGCGAAGAAGGCGGTGCGCGCGTCCGGATCGAGCAGGAACTGGGAGACCAGCAGACAGGTGGCCCCGTCGAACGCGGCCTCCTCCGGCAGCGTCTCGACCACGCCGGCATGGAAGCGGCAGCGATCGGCGAAGCCCTCGCGCAACGCGCGTTCGCGGCAGGCGGCGATCATCTGCGTGGATGGATCCAGGGCGAGGAAGGTCCAACGCGGGAAGCGCCGCGCCAGATGACCGATCTCGGCGCCGGTGCTCGCGCCGACGCACAGCACATGGGCGTCGTCCGGCAAGGTGGCGAACACGGTGTCGATCAGGAACAGCAGGCTGTCGCGGATCGGGGCCATGCGCATCCAGCGTGCGTCGTAGCCGGCGGCCTGCTGGTCGAAGAGGGCGTCGAGCTCGTGCTGCTGCATGGCGGTTTCCGCGGGGGCCTCATTCCACCCTACACGGGTCGTCAAGTCCGGCGCCGCGCGTGGGCCGTCGCCGCAGCCGGCTAAAGTGTGACAAGAAAACATGACCTCCCCTCGCACTGCCTGGCGTTGCTGCGGGGAAAGGAGATCGTCATGCGTTGCACCCTGCTATTGCTCGCTTGCCTGTCGGGACCCGCGGACGCCGCCGATGCGCTCACGCCGCGCGATGCGGCGTCCATCGACCGCGGTCGCTACCTGGTGAGGATCGGCCAATGCAACAACTGCCACACCGGTGGTTACTCGGCCAGCGGCGGCACGCTGCCCGAACGGCAGTGGCTGACCGGCAATCCACGCGCGTGGAATGAGCCCATCGGTACGGTCTATGCCACCAACCTGCGGTTGATGGTGCAGTCCATGCCGGAGGACACCTGGGTGATCGTGACGAAGAACACGCGCTCGCGCCCGCCCATGCCGTGGTGGAGCCTGCGCGACATGACCGAAGACGACCTGCGCGCGATCTACCGCTATATCCGCCACCTCGGCCCGGCAGGCAAGCCCGCGCCACCGTTCAAACCGGCACGCGTCGCGGGAAGCCGCTGAGCCGGGCGCGAACGGGTGGGGTGGTGACCGCGCGCCGTCACCACACCAGGTCGTCGGGCACCTTGAACTGCGCGTAGTACGCATCGTCTTCGGACGTGGCCGCTGCGGGTTCATTGGCCTGGCCATGGTCCAGCACGATCATCGCGGCATCGCGTTCGCGCACCTTGTCGGCCGCCACGCGTGGCAGCAGTTCGTAGCGGTCGTCGATGCGCGCGATGACCAGCGCCCCGGTGGACAGCTTCTTCTTCAGATCGTCGTTGACCAGCAGGGTGCGGATGGCGCCGTCGGCGGTGAAGCGGTACTCCACTTCGCCGCTGCGCGGCACCTTGCGGTCCTGGACGATCTGGCGCGCCTGCGCATGCAGCTCCGCCGCGCGGGCCTGCGCCTTGCGTTCGGCCTCCAGTACGCGGTCGCGTTCGACCTTCTCCGCGCGCGCCCGCTCGGCGTCGCGCTGGATCTCGCTGGGCGCCGGCGTTCCCTTGCCGTGGCGGGCCTTGTGCTGCTCGCGCGCGACCTCGGCCAGCTTGGACTTCTTCACCAGTCCGGCCTTGAGCAGCTGTTCCTGCAGCGGGTTTCCCTTCGCCATCGCGGGGTTCCTTGGGGATTTGGCGGCATGATACCCGTCCCGCAGCGCCCCCTTCTCCTCCCGATGGAACCGCTCGTCTACCTCACCGGCTACCCGCAGGACCTGCAGGCCCGCGTGCGTGCGCTGATCGAACAGGGCCGGCTCGGCACGATGCTGGCGGACAAGTACCCGCAGGCGCACGCGGTGCGCAACGACGGCCAGCTGTACGACTACGTGCAGGCACTGAAGGAACGGCACCTGCGCCGCTCGCTACCGCTGGGCAAGGTGGCGTACGACAGCACGCTGCAGGTGATGAAGCACGCACTGGGGACGCATACCGCCATCTCGCGCGTGCACGGCGGCCGCCTGAAGGCCAGCCGCGAGATCCGCATAGCCACCGTGTTCCGCGACGCACCGGCGGAGTTCCTGAAGATGATCGTGGTGCACGAAATCGCGCACCTGAAGGAAGCCGAACACAACAAGGCCTTCTACGCCCTGTGCACGCACATGGAACCGGACTATCACCAGTTGGAGTTCGACCTGCGGCTGTACCTGACCCACCAGGAAAGCGTCGGCACGCCTGCGCGTTGACGGGGCCTGCACGTGCGGGCGCGGATGCTGCCTGTCCGCAGGCAACGCGTCAGGTGGGCAAATGAAATCCAGGCATCTGCGTGGGTGCGCCGGCTTCCTGCCGCTGCTGTTCGTGGCTGAGGGACAGGGCATCGCCATAGTGGAAGGCGCGCGGCGCGCGCTGCCGCCCGGCAGCCTGCTGCTAATCGAGTGGGGTGAGCGCCGTGGGATACGCGCTACCGGCCGTGCCCCGTTGAGGGCGGTAAGTTCGTGGTCCCCGTCCGCCCATACGGCCGATGCAGACGCGTGGCTCGCGGATGGACCCTGACGCATGAGGAGGTGAAGATGATGGACAGCATGGTGCGCAGCCTGTTCGAGCTTGGCATGCCGTGGTGGGAGTTCGTGCTGCGGGCGACCGCGGTCTACGTGGTGGTGCTGGTGATGGTGCGGATGAGCGGCAAGCGCACGGTGGGCCAGTTCACCCCGTTCGACCTGCTGGTGGTGGTGCTGCTCGGTACCGCCGTGCAGAACTCGCTGATCGGTGAAGACACCTCGCTGCTCGGTGGGCTGATCCTGGCGGCGACGCTGCTGTCCCTCAACTGGACCGTCGGCAAGCTGTCCTCGCGCTCGCAGCGCTTCCACCAGATGGTGGAGGGCAAGCCGGTGATCCTGGTGCATCGCGGCCATCTGTTCCGTGACGAGCTGGCGCGGCAGTCGATGAGTGAGGAGGACTTCGCCATCGCGCGTCGCTCCGCCGGCTACGCCACGGTGGGGGAGATCGCGCTGGCGGTGCTGGAGTCGTCCGGCGAGATCACCTTCGTCCGCCGCAAGGAACGCGATGCCGCCGACGATCAGTGAACCAGCCGCGCGGCGACGCTCTCCAGATCGTAGGCGAAGCCGCCGTCGGAGCGCTGGACGATGTCGGCGCCCGCGGCCGCCTGCAGGAACGCGGTGGTGATCTGGTAGCCGCCGGCTTGGGCCGGCGCGATATGGCCGGCGATGCGGCTGTCGTGTTCGGCCTGGCCCAGCAGCTCGCCGAAGGCGACCACGCGCATGACCAGCGAGGTTTCCTCCTGCGGGCTCAGACCATGCCCGCTGACCTGCCGGGTGATGGCGCTCATGCCCAGACAGGGCAGGTCGTCGCCATCGTATTCGTCGACGGGCATGGCACCGGTCATCACGGCCTGGAACACATCGATGCCGAAGGTCAGCAGCGCCGGATCGACCGGGACCGCCTCGTCGAGGCGGCCCCGGGGACCTGCGGGAACGTCGCGCGACATGCAGCGCCCGCGGCTCAATGCTTGCGCCCGAGCATCTGCTCGCGGCTCTGCTCGGCACGCGACGCGCCGATGGCGGTCTCGACGTTCTTGACCTCTTCCGGCGGCGGCAGCACGGCCGGCATGCCCAGCGACTGGATCCACAGTTCCCGGCCCCATCCCATGGTGTGGTACAGGTGGTGGTCCTCGTCGCTTTCCACCGCCTTGTAGGCCGGCTCCAGCACCTTGGCCAGGGCACCGCCCTGCTCCACGACCTTGCCGATCAGTTCCCAGTTCTGGTGGTCCTTGGTTTCGGCCAGCACCACGCACTCGGCGGCCACCAACTGGGCAGCTTCCGGGGTGTCGTGCTTGATCGCCATCTCGATGGCCTTGACCAGCGCAGCGCCCAGATGCGCCACCACCTCGCGACCCGGCGACGCGGCTTCGGTATCCAGCTCCAGCTGCTCGAACACGCGCGTGAGCACCTGCTCGTGCGTACGCGTCTCCTCCAGATACTCGCCCCATTCCTTCTTCAGGTCGTCGTTGACGGCGGCCTTGAGGGCGGCGGTGTAGATCTGGATGCCACCGCGCTCGGTTTCCAGCGCCTGCAGCAACAGTTCATGGACCTGATCGGTGTTGACACTGGCGGAACGCGCCATGGCTAGACTCCGTGAGGGTTGGAAGGAGTCCCTGTTTTAGGCGCTTGTACGCAAACACGAGGTGAGGGCGACGCATGCACGACGTTCACAAGTCCGAACGCGCGCCGGAACGTAGGAAACGCAGATGAGCGACACCGCGCTGCTGGTGCTGGACATGATGAACCGGTTCGACTTCGAAGGCGGCGACCGTCTGGCGAGGGCGGCGCGGGCCATCGTGCCGCGCATCGAGGCGCTGCGTGCGCGTTTCGACGCGGCGGGCGCGCCCACGATCTACGTGAACGACAATTTCTCGCACTGGCAGGGACAGTTCGGCGACCTGGTGGCCGCCTGCCGCGACGCGGGAGGTGCGTCCGCTTCGATCGTGCAGCGCCTGGCCCCGCGCCCGCACGACTATCACGTACTCAAGCCGAAGCACTCCGGCTTCCTCGCCACGCCGCTTTCCATCCTGCTGGCCAAGCTGGGCGCGCGCCGGTTGGTGCTGACCGGCCTGTCCGCCGATTCCTGCGTACTGGCCACTGCGCAGGGCGCCAACATGCGCGAGTACGCGGTCTGGGTGCCGCAGGATGCCGTGGCCGCGATCACACCCGCGCGACGCCGCCACGCCCTGCAGGTGATGGCCGTCGGCCTGGGAGCGCGGGTGGATGCGGTACGCGCGGTGGCCGGCCTGTTCCCCGACCCCGCGTGACGGACCGCGTCCATGCGCGTCCACGCGACCGGTACCATGCGCCCATGACGACCTCCGCTGCGATCCGCTTCTCCGCCACCCTGCAACGTCCGACCGAGCCGAAGGGGGCGACGTGGACCTTCCTGGTGCTGCCCGCCGCGGCCAGCGCGAAGTTGCCGACCCGCAGCCTGGTGACGGTGGAAGGCACGCTGGCGGGCCAGCACTTCCAGGCCACGCTGCAGCCGGACGGCGCAGGCAGTCATTGGCTGAAAGTGGAGAAGGTGCTGCGGGCCTCCGCGGGTGTCGTTGCCGGCGACCGGGTCGACCTGGTGATCGCGCCGGTGAAGGAAGAACCCGAGCCGGTGGTGCCGGCCGATGTCCGCAAGGCGCTGGCGGCTGCGCCCGAAGCGAAGGCGGTATGGAACAGCCTGACCGCGGTGGCGCGCCGCGACTGGATCCACTGGATCACTTCGGGCAAGAAGGCCGAGACGCGCGTCAAGCGCATCGCCACCGCCTGCGACATGCTGGCGTCCGGCAAGCGGCGTGCGTGCTGCTTCGATCGTTCGGGGATGTACAGCAAAGGCAACATGGGTGCCCCTGTCGCGGCGGAGTAGCGAATCTGCGGCGGCGCTGCATCCGGCGCGTCGCCTTGCCCGTACCAGCGCAGGCATCGATCACCGGGCCGGTTCGGGTCGCGGGAGGTCCGATGGGTTATCCTCCACGCCCCCGCAGGAGTCCATGCGATGAACCATTCCGACGACAATCCCGGCAAGGTGACCCAGGCGCAGGCCGAGGACGCCGTGCGCGTACTGCTGGAGTGGGCGGGCGAGGATCCCACGCGCGAAGGCCTGCTGGACACGCCCAAGCGGGTGGCCAAGGCCTACCGCGACTGGTTCAGCGGCTACCAGATGGACCCGCGCGAGTACCTGGCGCGCACCTTCGAGGAAGTCGCCGGCTACGACGAGATGATCGTGCTGCGCGACATCGAGTTCGAAAGCCATTGCGAGCACCATATGGCGCCGATCATCGGCCGCGCGCACGTGGGCTACCTGCCCGACGGCAAGGTGGTCGGCATCAGCAAGCTGGCGCGCGTGGTGGACGTGTACGCGCGCCGTTTCCAGGTGCAGGAGAAGATGACCGCGCAGATCGCGCAGTGCATCCAGGACGTGCTGCAGCCCCGCGGCGTGGCCGTGGTGGTCGATGGCGCGCACGAATGCATGACCACCCGCGGCGTGCACAAGCGCGGCGTCAGCATGGTGACCAGCAAGATGCTGGGGACCTTCCGCGACGACGCGCGCACCCGCGCCGAGTTCCTGCGCTTCATCGAGACGGGCCACGGCAAGCGTTGAGTGCACGCGCGCCTGGTGCCGATGTGGGAGCGACGTAAGTCGCGAAGTGGGTTCCGCGGCCATTCATCGCGACTTACGTCGCTCCCACAAGAACACGCTTGCGCATGAATCCCTGCCCCTGCGGCACCGGCCGCACCTATGCCGTCTGCTGCGGCCGCTATCACACCGGTGAAGCCGCGCCCGACGCCGAAGCGCTGATGCGCTCGCGCTACAGTGCCTTCGTCACCGGCAACGCGGACCACCTGCGCGCGACCTGGCATCCCGACACCCGGCCAGACGAGCTCGGCCTGGATGCCCCCGGTGCACAGAAGACCATGTGGCTCGGGCTGACGGTGAAATCGCACCGCGTCACCGGGCCGGAGACGGCCGAGGTCGAGTTCGTCGCCCGCTACCGCGTCGGCGGCGGCAGCGCGGTGCGCCTGCACGAGCGCAGCCGCTTCGTCCGCATCGACGGACGCTGGCTGTACGTGGATGGCGAGCATCGCTGACATTGTTTCCTTCTCCCCGCGGCGCGGGGAGAAGGTGGCCGGAGGCCGGATGAGGGGAGCGCGCGGGGGTTGAAGCGCCGATATCGTCTGGAGAGCTCGCCTCTTTCTGGAGCGTGAGCCATTGAGACATCGTGTCTCCGTTCGCCCCTCACCCGCCTTCGGCACCCTCTCCCCGCTCTCGCAGGGAGAGGGAGAAGCCCATCTCAACCCTTCGGCTTCTCCAGGTAATCCAGCGTCACCTGCAGCAATGCGCGCAGCCCCACGTCGAGCGAGGCCTCGTCCAGCATGAACTCGGGCGAGTGGTTGCTGGGCGCGGTAACCGGGTCGATGCCCTTGGCCGTGCTGCCGACGAAGAAGAACATCGACGGCACTTCGCGCGCGTAGAACGAGAAGTCCTCCGCGCCCATCTGCAAGGGCGGGGTGATCACGTTGTCCGCACCCACCGCCGCCTGCAGGCTGGGCAGCATGCGCGCGGTGAGGTCCGGATCGTTGACGGTGACCGGATTGCCGTCGTTGTCGGGCACGCTGGCCTCCACCTTCGCGCCGTGCGCAGCGCTGACGTGGGTGGCCACGTTCTTCAGGTCGGCGAAGATCTTCTGCCGCATGCCCTCGTCGAAGGTGCGGATCGTGCCCACCACTTCCACGTCGTCGGGAATGATGTTGTAGCGGATGCCGCCCTTGATCGCACCGAAGCTGACCACGGCCGGCAGCTTGGAGATGTCGGTGCGACGGCTGACGATGGTCTGGGTGGTGCCGATCACGTCGGCCATCGCCACGATCGGGTCCACGCCGCCCCACGGCCGCGAGCCGTGCGTCTGCCGGCCGACGACCTTCAGCGTGAAGCTGTCCGAGGCCGCCATCAGCGGCCCCTGGCGCACGCCGATTTGGCCGACCGGGATCGACGAGAACACGTGCAGCCCGAACACCGCCTCCGGCTTGAAGTCCCGGAATACGCCGTCCTTCAGCATCAGCGCTGCGCCCCCTTCCTCGCCGGCCGGCGCGCCTTCCTCGGCGGGCTGGAAGACCAGCAGTACCTCACCCGGCAGCGTGTCCTGCATGCCGACCAGCGCCTTCGCCACGCCCAGCAGGATGCCGGTATGCGCGTCGTGGCCGCAGGCGTGCATCACGCCGACAGTTTCGCCGCGATACGTCGATGTGGCCTTCGAGGCGAAGGGCAGGCTGTTGCGCTCGGTGACCGGCAGCGCGTCCATGTCGGCGCGCAACGCGATGCGCGGGCCGGGCCTGCCGCCCTTGATCACCGCGGTGACGCCGTGATGCGCGATGCCCGTGCGCGGTTGCAGGCCCAGCTTGCGCAGTTCCTCGGCCACGCGCTTTGACGTCTGTTCCTCGCGGTTGGACAGTTCCGGGTACTGGTGGAAATGCCGCCGCCAGTCGATCACCTGCTGCTGCATCGCCTTGCCGGCGGCGATGACCTCCGGCCGTTGTGCGGGCGTAGCGTTCTGCGCGGCGGTCGTGGGGGCAAGGGAGGCGATGGCCAGCGCGATGACGGAAAGCAGCAGAGGGTTGGGCATGGCGATGTCCGGCAAGGAGTCGAGGGATCAGACAGTAGTCCGTTAATTCTTCGGTGTCGCGTACATGTCCTGCATGTTCGCGGTGTACTCGGCCAACGACGGCATGCCCAGGGCGGCGCGGCGCGCCTCCACGTGCTCCGGATCCTCGATGGGCTGGGGCTGTGGCACGCCCTCCACGCTGTGGAACTGGGTGCCGTAAAGCTGCGGCTTGCCTTGGGCGATCCGAACGCGGTCGGTCAGATAGGCCAAGTGGATGCGCGAGGCCTGTCCCCGTTCAACCGCATCCTGCAGCATCCCCAGGACCTGCTCCTGGAAGGCGGGGTCGTGATCGGCATGCTGGGCGAGCAGGAAGAATCCCATGCTGCCGCTCCGGCCCACCTTGTCGTAGCCGGGCCATCCGTGCGCGTCTAAATAGGACTTCAGCCACGCGGTGTTGTCGCGATCCACGTCGCCCATCGCGGCGGCAAGCGCCGGATCCGCGGGCGCCAGCATCGCCTGGTTGCGCGCATCTTGGTCCCTGTCGATCCGCCGTTGCAACTCTTCCAGGAGGGCATCGTCGCGGCGGGACATCTCGGCTGTCATGTCGCGGCGATGGCGCGCAAGCAAGGCTGTCCATCGCGGATCATCGTGCAGGGACACCAGGTCGGCGTCATCGGCGATATGGCTGCGCAGCTGATCCGAGGGCGTGGCGGCCAATCGGGCCAAGGCCGCTTCCTTGTCGCCCGCCAGGGCCAGGCAGCACGCCGCATCGTAGGCGGCGCCGCGCACCGGCGGCGTGCGATCCGCTTGTTGACCATACAGGCGCGCGCAGGCGGGATAGTCCTTGGCCTTGTAGGCGCCGACGGCACTGCGATACTCGGCCGCCTGCGCAACGCCTGCAGCGCAAAGGCATATGCATGCGATCAGGACCCTTGGCGTGTGCACCGTCATCATCCTTGGCGATGGAGGAAGCCCTAGAATACACACGCATCCGCACGGCCGTGTCGTCACGGTCGATGCCATCCTCAACCTCCACCACCCCATGCCCGACCTCGCCCTGCAGGTGCTCCTGCTGCTGTTCCTCGCCGCGATGCTGGCGGGCTTCATCGATGCCATCGCCGGCGGCGGGGGCATGATCACGATCCCCGCCATGCTGCTGGCCGGCATCCCGCCGCTGCAGGTGCTGGGGACCAACAAGCTGCAGTCGCTGTTCGGCTCGGGGTCGGCCAGCTGGGCCTATGCGCGCCACGGGCACGTCGACCTCAAGGGCCAGCTGCCGATGGTGCTGACCGCTGCGCTGGGCGCGGTAGGCGGTGCACTGCTGGCCACGGTCATTCCGGTGGACTGGCTGAAGTGGGCGCTGCCGTTCCTGCTGGTCGGCATCGCCGTGTACTTCGGCCTGAAGCCCGACATCGGCCATGTGGATCGTCACCAGCGCATGCGCCCGCAGGTGTTCGCGCTGACCTTCGTGCCGGCGATCGGTTTCTACGACGGCGTGTTCGGCCCGGGCACCGGCTCGTTCCTGATGCTGGGGTTCGTCGCGCTGGCGGGCTTCGGCATCCTCAAGGCGACCGCGCACACCAAGTTCCTCAACTTCGGCTCGAACGTCGGCGCGTTCGCCGTGTTCCTCGTCCATGGTGCCGTGCTGTGGAAGGTCGGCCTGCTGATGGGGGCGGGCCAGTTCCTCGGCGCGCAGCTCGGCTCGCGCTTCGCGATGAAGCAGGGTGCGCGCATCATCAAGCCGCTGCTGGTCACCGTATCGATCGCACTGGCGATCCGCCTGCTCGCCGACCCGCAGCACCCGGTGCGGGTGTGGGCCGCGTCGTTCTGATACGGCGCTTGCGCGACTCCGGGGCTATCGGAACACCACCGTCCGGTGCCCGTTGAGCAGGATGCGGTGCTCCACGTGGCGGCGCACCGCGCGGGCCAGCACCAGCGATTCGATGTCGCTGCCCATGCGCACCAGCTCCTTCGGCGTCATCGCGTGGTCCACGCGGGCGACGTCCTGTTCGATGATCGGACCTTCGTCGAGGTCGCGGGTCACGTAGTGCGCGGTGGCGCCGATGATCTTGACCCCGCGCGCGTGCGCCTGGTGGTACGGTTTGGCGCCCTTGAAGCTCGGCAGGAAGCTGTGGTGGATGTTGATGGCGCGGCCGGCCAGCGCATCGCACAGCGCGGGCGAGAGGATCTGCATGTAGCGCGCCAGCACGACCAGGTCGATCCGTTCGCGCTCGACCAGGTCGATGATGCGCTGCTCCTGCTCGTCGCGATGGTCGGCAGTGACCGGCAGGTGGTGGAAAGCCACGCCGTACGACTGCGCCAGCGGCGCGAAGTCGGCATGGTTGGAGACCACGCAGGCGATCTCCACCGGCAATTGCCGGCTGTGCACGCGGAACAGCAGGTCGTTGAGGCAATGCCCCTGCTTGCTCACCAGCACCATCAGCCGTGCCTTGCGGCGCGCGTCGTGCAGCTGCCAGTCCATCGCGAACGCGTCGGCGAGCGGCTGGAAGCGCGCATGCAGTGCTTCGACCGAGACGTCTTCGGGCAGGTCGAAGTGCACGCGCAGGAAGAAGCGGCCGGACTCCTCGTCGCCGAACTGCTGGGCGTCCAGGATGTTGCAGCCGGCATCGAACAGTAGCCCGGTGACGCGGTAGACGATGCCGGTAGTGTCCGGGCACGAGAGCGTGAGGATGTGGTCGCGGCGCATGGAGCGGGCTTACTCGCAGCGGGCCGCGGTGATGCGGTTGTCGGCGTCGATGTACACGCGCAGGCGGTCGGTGCGCGCATCGTGCTTGACCACGGTGCCGGGGCCGATGGGATTGACCAGGCCGGCGCCGCTCTCGCTGGACAGGCGGCGCATGTTGGCTTCGTCCGCCGGCTGGCCCACGGCCCAACCCAGCGCGGCGTCGCTGCAGCGGCCGCTGCCGGCCACCTGCGGGCCGGGCGTGCTGACGCAGGCGGAGAGCGCCAGCATGCCCAGGACCAGGAGCGGCGCGCGGATGGACGAACGGTGCGACAGCAGGGGGAGGGCCATGGCAGCATCTCGGGGGACGGGATCGCTGTTTAACATACCCGCCGGCATAAAGGGCGGGCGCACCCGCCGCGCACCCGACATCACCCTGCCACGGAGGTCGTCATGGATCGTCGCTTCGTCTTGCTGCTCGCGCTTGCCGCCACCCTGCTGTCCTCGCTCGCCGCCACGCCTCCCGCCGACGCCTGTACCCGCCTGGTCTACCTGGGCGCCCACGACGACGTGATCACCGCCCGTTCGATGGACTGGAAGACCGACGTGGCGACGAACCTGTGGATCTTCCCGCGTGGCATGGCGCGCAACGGACAGGCCGGACCTAACTCGGTGACGTGGACGTCGAAGTACGGCAGCGTGATCGCCAGCGGCTACGAGGTCTCCACCACCGACGGCATGAACGAAGCGGGCCTGGTCGCCAACGTGCTGTGGCTGGTGGAATCCGAAAACCCCGCCTACGACGGGCGCGGCCCGGGCCTGAGCATCGCGGCCTGGGCGCAGTACGTGCTGGACAACTACGGCACGGTGAAGGAGGCCGTCGAGGCCCTGCGTGCGCAGCCCTTCACCGTGGTGACCGACAAGGTGCCGGGCGAGGACCGCCTGGCCACGCTGCACCTGTCGATGTCCGACGCCAGCGGCGACAGCGCCATCATCGAGTACATCGGCGGCAAGCAGGTGATCCATCACGGCCGCGACTACCAGGTGATGACCAACTCGCCGGTGTTCGACCAGCAGCTCGCGCTCAACACGTACTGGAAGAAGATCGGCGGCACGGTGATGCTGCCGGGCACCAACCGCGCGGCAGACCGCTTCGCGCGTGCCTCTTTCTACGTCAACGCGATCCCCAAGAGCGAGGACCCGGTGAAGGCGCTGGCCAGCGTCTTCAGCGTGATCCGCAACGCGTCGGTGCCGTTCGGCATCAACACGCCGGAGGAACCCAACATCTCCTCCACCCGCTGGCGCACGGTCGCCGACCACAAGCGCAAGCTCTATTTCTTCGAGTCCGCGCTGACGCCGAACACGTTCTGGGTGGACCTCAAGGACATCGACTTCTCGAAGGAGACCGGCAAGGTGCTGCGGCTGGACCTGGGCCCCGACCAGCGCAACGTGTTCGCCGGCAACACCGTGAAGGACTTCCGACCGGCGGAACCGTTCGTGTTCCAGGGCCTATAGGTCGAAGGCCAGCAGGTCTTGCCCGGTGGCCGCGCGCACCACGCGCCGGTACAGCACGTTGCCGCTGCCGCCGTTGGTCAACGCGACCAATGCGCGCTGGCCGCGGGCGTCGCCCAGGGCGAAGTTCTTGAAGATGCCGCCGTTGCTGCCCGAGTGGTAGAACACCGGGCCGCGCGGGGTGGCTTCCAGGTTCCAGCCCAGGCCCTTGTCGGTCCAGCGGCCGGGCACGTCGATCTGCTTCGTCAGCATCGCCGTGCGCGTGGCCTCGCTGATCTGCCACGGTGCGCGCGGTGTGCGCACCATCAGCGCCATGAAGCGCGCATAGTCGGAGGGCGTGGTGCGCAGGCTGGCGGCCGCGTTGGCCAGTATGTCCCCGGGCCAGTTCACCAGGCCTATCGGCGTGATGGCCTGCACCTCGGGCAGTGCGCGCTGGGCGTCTTCATACCGCCATGCCGACAACGGCTTGCCCCAGCGGTCTGCGACGGTCTGCGCCGCGTTCCATGTCTCGCGCAGCATCTGCGGCGGCATGCCGGCTTCTTCGTCTTCGACTGCGCGATGGCCGTAGACCGAGCGCTCGGCGAGATCCTTGCTCCATGTATAGCTGCTGTCGCGCATGCCGGCCGGGCCGAACAGCAGGCGCTGCATCGACGCATCCAGACTCTCGCCGGTCAGCGACTCCACCACCAGTTGCAGCCAGAAGATCGCTTCGCCCGAATAGTCGATGCGCGTGCCGGGCTTCACCGCCGGCACGAGCTTCTCGTGGACCGGATCCTTGCGCCAGTTCGGCATGCCGGTGGAATGGCGCAGCACGTCGCGCGCGGTGACCATGTCCACCCACGGATGGTCGGCCAGGTAGTCCATCCGCAGATAGCGCACCAGCGGCACGTCCATGTCGATCACGCCCCGGTCCGCCAGCTGCAGCACCAGGTAGGCGAACACCGGCTTGCTCAGCGAGGCGTCCTCGAACAGCGTGTCGTCCGCCACCGGCGCCCGGGTCTCCGCGTTCGTCACGCCCAGGTTGCGCGCCCACACCACCTCGCCCCGCTCCACGACGGCCATGCCGATGGCCGGCACGCGCAGGGCCTGCATCAGGCGCGGCAGGTCGGCCAGGAAGTCGTCGGGTGGAATCCAGTTCGCGGTGTCGTCGCAGGCGGCGGCGTGGGCGAGCCGCGGCCAGGCGGTGGCGGCGAGCGGCACGGCAGTGAGGGTGGTCAACCAGCGGCGGCGTGAGGGTGACTCGGGCGATGTCGCGGGGGTCATCATGGGCCTGTGGCAAGGACGTGCTGTTCCAACAGGACGAACAAGTGAGGGCAATCCCGCCGCGTTGGGGATACCAGGATGCATTCGACGTATTCTTTTGCTATCCAGGGATCCAAGGTGTGCCATGCGCGCCATCGGCTACATGTACAAGCGGGTCGAGACGCCTGAGGGGTTTGATCTGCCCGGGATATCGGACGTCTACTCGCTGGGCGCGTGCGTCAACGACGACTTCGCCGATTACATCGACTTCTGGAAGCACAACGGCTACTTCCTGTTCGATTCCCCTGCGGTCATGCGCGCGCTGGCCGATGAGCACGAAATCTCGCTGGAGGGTTTGCGGCTCTTCTACTATGAAGCACACGACCTCCAGTTCGATGACGATAGTCGGGAGTGGGTGCCGTTTGGCCCGTTCCACGATGATGTCAACGTCCAGCCGCCGGCGCGTGCAATGTTGGAAGGCTTCGACATCACCTCATTCTGGGCGGGCGCTGGCCCCGAGTGCTCGCCACTGTCCTGCAACTACCTTGCCAGGTCTATCGAAACCAATAAGCACTGCCTGCTTCCGACATTCGAAGCGGCAGTCGACGTGCTGGAGAGTGGTGCATTCAAGAACGCCAAGCCCGGCCCCTATCGGATCGTAGCGGTGTACTCAGTCACCGAAACGGAGTGATCCAGAGCGACGAGTACGCCCGTCCGAAGACCTGCTGTTGCGTGCAGGCGGCTTGACAGCCGCAAACTGCGTGGGCGGACGTGTGTCCGCTCACGTCGTCTCACTCCTGCGTGATCGCCGGCGGCAACGGCGGCGCCGGCGTCGGCCGGCCCAGCGGGTCGAGCGCGATCATCACGAAATGGCCGCGCGTGCACAGCTTGCGCTCGCCGGTCAGCAGGTTCTCGGTGATGACCTCCACGTCGACATTCATCGAGCTGCGGCCCACCTTCACCACACGCGCCACCACTTCGACCAGGTCGCCCTTGTGGATGGGCTGGTTGAAATCCACCTGCTCCGAGCGCGCGGTGACCACGGTGGTGCGCGCGTAGCGGGAGGCGACGATGAAGGCGGACATGTCCATCCACGCCAGCGCCTGCCCACCGAACAGCGTGCCCAGGTGGTTGGTGTGGTCGGGGAAGACCATGTGCAGCAGGCGCGCCTCGGTCGGGCGCGCTTCGGCATTGGCCAGTTCGGTCATGGTGGTGCTCCGGTTCGCGTGCTCCTGGCGGGAGCATAGCGCGCCGGATGTTGTGCTGGTGTAGGAGCGACGTGAGTCGCGACCGCATGAACGAATGCCCGGAATACCCGATGGGTCACCTGTGACGTAGTGCTTGGTGCCGACATTCGAGGGGTGGCGCAGCGACATGACGTTCCATTGCCGCGGTCGCGACTGACGTCGCTCCTACAGGGGGCCGGCGTTAGAACGCGTGGTCGAAGCCGACTTCGCCCTGCACGCCAAGCTGGTAGGCCGAGACGCGGCGTTCGAAGAAGTTGGTCAGCTCCTGCACGTCCTGTAGCTCCATGAAGGGCAGCGGGTTGCGCACGTCGTAGCGCTTGGGCATGCCGAGCTTGGCGAAGTGCTGGTCCGCGCAGTGCTGCAGGTACTGGCGCATGTCGCGGGTCGAGATGCCGGCCACGCCGCCGGACAGCACGTCCTCGGCGAACTGCACTTCGCACTCGATCGCTTCTTCCAGCATGTCGTAGACCTGCTGCTGCATGACGTCGTCGAACAGGTCCGGTTCTTCCTCGCGCACCGTGCGCACGCACTCGAACGCGAACTCCATGTGGCAGCTCTCGTCGCGGAACACCCAGTTGGTGCCGCTGGCCAGGCCCGGCAGCAGGCCACGCGAGCGGAAGTAGTACACGTAGGCGAAGGCGGCGAAGAAGAACAGGCCCTCGATGCAGGCGGCGAAGCAGATCTGGTTGAGCAGGAACTGCCGGCGCTGGTCGCGCGTCTCGATCCGCTTCAGGTCCTGGATACTGTCGATCCACTTGAAGCAGAAGTCGGCCTTCTTCTTGATCGCCGGGATGTTCTCCACCGCCGCGAACGCCTTGAAGCGCTCCGCCGGGTCGGGCAGGTAGTTGTCCAGCAGCGTCAGGTAGAACTGCACGTGCAGCGCCTCTTCGTACAGCTGACGCGACAGGTACATGCGCGCTTCGGGCGCGTTGAGGTGCTGGTACAGGTTCAGCACCAGGTTGTTCGACACGATGGAATCGCCGGTGGCGAAGAACGCGACCAGCCGGTGGATCAGGTGGCGGTCGGCCGGCGTCATCTTTGCATGCAGGTCGGTGATGTCGATCTGGAAGTTGATCTCCTCCACCGTCCACGTGTTCTTGATCGCGTCGCGGTACATGTCATAGAACTGCGGATAGCGCATCGGGCGCAGCGTCAGTTCGAAACCGGGGTCGAGCAGCATCTGCTTGGGTTGGGCGGACATGGTGTTTCCTGTGCGGCACGCCGTCGGCGACGGCGCGCCATGAGTGAGGGAGTGGCGCATCCGTGCGCCCGGAACCTCCGTGTTCCGTAGTCCGTCGGGGATACCGACGTGGGAGAGGCGTTACTGGCAGGCCTCGCAGGCTTCCGGATTCTCCAGCGAGCAGGCGATGGCTTCGGTCGACGTGTACTCGCGCTTCGGCGCGTTCGCCGTCGTGCTGCTGACCGTGGTCTTCGCGATCTTCGTCGCCGGGCGCGAGCGCAGGTAGTAGGTGGTCTTGATGCCCCGCTTCCACGCGTACATGTACATGGACGACATCGCACCGATGTTAGGGCTTTCCATGAACAGGTTGAGCGAGGCCGACTGGTCGATGAAGGCGCCACGGTCGGCGGCCATGTCGATCAGCGAGCGCATCGGCAGTTCCCACGCCGTGCGGTAGACCTGCTGCAGCGTGTCCGGGATCTGGGCGATGCCCTGGATGGAGCCTTCCGCCAGCTTGATCGCGTCACGGATCTCAGGCGTCCACAGGCCGAGCTTCTTCAGCTCGTCCACCAGATAGCGGTTGACCTGCAGGAAGTCGCCCGACAGCGTCTCGCGCTTGAACAGGTTGGACACCTGCGGCTCCACGCACTCGTAGCAGCCGGCGATCGAGGCGATGGTGGCAGTCGGTGCGATGGCGATCAGCAGCGAGTTGCGCAGGCCGTGTTCCCTGATGCGTGCGCGCAACGCGTCCCAGCGCTCGGCATCCTCCGGTGTGATGTTCCAGGCGTCGAACTGCAGTTCGCCGTTGGCGGCGCGGGTGTCGGCGAAGGACGGGTGCCGGCCGCGTTCCTGCGCCAGTTCCACCGAGGTATCCAGCGCGTGGAAGTAGATGGTCTCGGCGATCTTCGCCGACAGCGCGCGTGCCTCGGCGCTGTCGAACGGCAGGCGCAGCTTGAAGAACACGTCCTGCAGGCCCATGCAGCCCAGGCCCACCGGACGCCAGCGCAGGTTGCCGCGGCGCGCGGTCTCGATCGGATAGAAGTTCAGGTCGATCACGCGGTCCAGCTGGCGCACGGCCAGTCGGACGGTTTCGGCGAGCTTGTCGAAATCGAAGTACCCGTCCTCGTCGAAATGGCGGGCCAGGTTGATCGAGCCCAGGTTGCACACCGCCGTTTCCTCGGCCGAGGTGACCTCGAGAATCTCGGTGCACAGGTTGGACAGGTGGATCACATTGCCGGCACGCAGGGTCTGGTTGCTGGCCGCGTTGCACTTGTCCTTGAACGTCATCCAGCCGTTGCCCGTCTCGGCCAGCGTGCGCATCATCCGGCCGTACAGCTTGCGGGCCGGGATGGTCTTGACGGCCTTGCCCTGCAGTTCCGCCTGCGTGTACGCCAGCTCGAACGCGGCACCGTACAGGTCGGTCAGTTCCGGCACCACGCGCGGATCGAACAGCGACCAGTCCTGGTCGGCCTCGACGCGCTTCATGAACAGGTCCGGCACCCAGTTGGCCAGGTTGAGGTTGTGGGTGCGGCGCGCTTCGTCGCCGGTGTTGTCGCGCAGCTCCAGGAAGTCCTCGATGTCGGCATGCCAGGTCTCCAGGTACACGCAGGCCGCGCCCTTGCGCTTGCCGCCCTGGTTGACCGCCGCGACCGAGGAATCCAGCGTCTTCAGCCACGGCACGATGCCGTTGCTGTGACCGTTGGTGGACTTGATCAGCGAGCCGCGCGAACGCACGCGCGTGTAGCTCACGCCGATGCCGCCGCTGAACTTGCTCAGCTGGGCGATGTCGCCGTACTTGGCGTAGATGGATTCCAATGTGTCCTGCGGCGAGTCCAGCAGGAAGCACGAGGAAAGCTGTTCGTGCGTGGTGCCGCTGTTGAACAGCGTCGGCGAGCTGGGCAGGTAGTCCAGATTGCCCATGCGGCGGTACAGCGCCAGCGCTTCCGGCACGTCCTCGCTCAGCGCGCAGGCGATGCGCAGGAAGAACTGCTGCGGCGTCTCGATCACCTTGCGGGTGTGCGGATGGCGCAGCAGGTAGCGGTCGTACAGCGTGCGCAGGCCGAAGTAGTCGAAGTGCAGGTCGAGCGAGGCATCCAGCGCATCGTTGAGCTTGCGCGCATTGGTCTGCACGAAGTTCAGCAGGCGGTCGTTGATCAGGCCGACCTCGTGGCCGCGGGTGACCGACTGCGAGAACGCGTGGATCTCCTGGCCGGTGACTTCCTTGGTGATGTAGGCGGCCAGCAGGCGCGCGGCCAGGCGGCTGTACTCGGGTTCTTCACCGGTCAGCAGCGCGGCGGTGCGGATGGACAGCTCGTCCAGTTCGCGCGTGCTGGCGCCGTCGTACAGGCCGGAGATGGTGCGGGTGGCCACGCGCATCGGGTCGATGGCGTGCAGGCCTTCGCAGTTGCGCTGCACCGCGCGCACGATCTTGTTGAGGTCCACCGGCTCGCGGCTGCCGTTGCGCTTGGTCACGCTCATCGCGGTGGCGGTGGGCGGCGGCGTCAGCGAGAACGCGTCTTTCTGGGACGGAGCGGTGCCGGCGTCGGCGACGGCGCTGTCGATCTGGGTCACGAGAATCCTCCAGGCGTGATGCACGCGGCGGCCCGTCCCTCGCGGGGCTGCGCAAGGCCGGATGGAGGTCAACAGTGGGGAAGCGGCGTCGCAGGAGACGCGACCGCGCAGACGGACTGCGGGCGCCCTGCATCGCCAGCCCTCTCCCCCCGGAGATTCCGCGGCCGGCACCGCGCGGTGTGCATCGCGCGGCTGTCGGCAGGTCTTCGGACTCATGGGCGCGAAGGGCGAGCCTTCTTCCTACATCCGCCGCTTCCCAAGGCATGGCGCCTCAGTGCTGGTGGCGGGTTCGTTCCCAATTACCGCTGCGGGGCAGTGCCGGAGTGGCGCGAACGCGTCACCGGCTTCCCGTTTTAATCCCGTGGCTTGCGACCACCGGAACCGACGGGCACAACATAGTGGGGCAAGCAGGAAGCGTCAACACGAAATGTTGTGTGGAACAGCGATAGTCGGTGCCATGCGGGTTTCACGGATTCGCATTGCTGCGCTGAGTCCTTCTCCCCGCTGGGCGGGGAGAAGGTGCCCGAAGAGCCTGCCCCGTACTGGATACGGGGGCGGATGAGGGGCAGGCGCGGTGATGATGCGTGCGTGGAGCGCTTTGGTATCAAGAATGCTGTTCCGATCCGACGCATTGGGTGCCCGGACTCCGTTCGCCCCTCACCCGCCTTCGGCACCCTCTCCCCGTTGTACGGGGAGAGGGAGTAAGGCGTCAGGCATCAGGCCCGCAGCGCCGCGATCGATGCGTCCTGCGCCTGCTGATACAGGGCGAACGGGTCGTGGATCTTCGCGCCGAGGGCGGCCTCGAATGCGTCCTGATTGGCATGCGCGTCGTACGCGCGCTGTTCACCGCCGCCCAGGTTGGACTGGAAGATGCCCGCTGCGCTGACCGGCAGGAAGTCTTCGTAGACGATGGGGTCCACGACGGCGTAGCCGGCATCGACCATCGCGTCGGGCGTCATCGCCGCACGCTCGGCGGCCGGCAATGCGGTGCCGGTGTCGGTCAGCCGGTAGCGGAAGTAGCCCAGGCCTTCGCGGCGCAGCGTGGCCTCGTCATCCGGGAATTCCGCGAACGCCGCCGCCAGCCGCTGCGGATAGTCGGCCGACGTGTTGCCGGCGCCGCCGGCCTGGCGCACCTGCGCGAGCAGGCGGTCGTAGAGTTCGCGCCCGGCCGGCGTCAGCGCCAGGCCGCGCTGCTCGATCTCGCCGAAGCGCGCGCTATGGCTGCCGGGTACCAGCGTGCCGGTCGCGTCGGGGAAGGCGACTTCCTCTTCCAGCGCCTTGAAGCTGGTCTGGCGCAGGAGGATGGGCACGGCGCGGCGCGGCGGGCCCTCGATCAGCGCCTTGGCCTGGAGGCCGCGTTCGAGCATCGCGGCCTGCGCGGCGTCGATGTCCAGCGTGCGCGGGGTGAGGTGATTGATGTGCGGGCCGCGGAAGCTGACCACGTCGGCCACCAGCCGGTGCAGGCCGTGCAGCGCGCGGTAGGTCTCCAGCGTGACGGTCGCATCGCCGTGCCAGCGGAAGGTTTCCAGCACTTCGGCGACGAAGCGCTGTGCATCGGCTTCACCCAGCCCGCCGTCGCGTTCGGCCTGCGCCAGCAGCGTGCGCGCATCGGCGGTGAAGATGTCGCGCTTGGCCAGGATCGCCTCGGCCTTGGCACGCAGCGCGGCATCGGCGATCAGCTCCAGCCGCAGCAGCGAGGTGAAGATACGGAACGGATTGGCGGCCAGCGCCTCTTCGGTCAGCGGCCGGAACGCAGTTGCATGCACCGGCACGCCGGCCACCGTCAGGTCGTAGTAGCCCACAGGGTGCATGCCCATCACCGCGAACACGCGGCCCAGCATCGCCAGTTCCGCCGGCGTGCCCACGCGGATCGCGCCATGGCGTTCCAGGTCCAGGCGCTCGGTCTCGCCGGTACGCTGCAGGCGCTCGGCCAGGGCGGCGTCGCGCTGCAGCGTGGCGTTGTTGATGTCGCCGACCAGCGTGATCAGGTCGCCGTACAGCGGCACCTCGGCGCGGTACATGTCGGACATGGCCTGGGCGAACAGGCCGCGGATGCGGTCGGGCGAAACGAAGGCGGTCATGGGGCTCGGCGGGCAGGCGGCGTGGGGGCCGCGGGGGGCGCGTATTGTCGCCGGCCGAGCCCGCCCGGGCCACTCTCAGTGCCCCGGGCGGACCTTTTTCGCGCCTCCCGGGATGTATCCAGGCGGCCCGAACAGCGTCATGGCGACCTGCCTGACGCCGCGCGCGCGGCGCAGGTCGCGGGCCAGCTTCACCCAGGCGTGGAAGGCGATGGTCACCGGGTTGTAGCTGTGGACCGGATCCACCAGGCCGTAGCGGATCGGCACATCTGGGCGTTCGTCGCGGCAGGTGCCGAACAGGCGGTCGAACACGATCAGCACGCCGCCGTAGTTGCAGTCCAGATACTCCGGATTGCTGGCGTGGTGCACGCGGTGGTGCGACGGCGTGTTGAACACGAACTCGACAGGGCGCGGCAGCCGCGGCACCAGTTCCGTGTGCAGCCAGTACTGGTACAGCAGGTTCAGCGCCAGCGCGCCGACCACGTACGGCACCGGGAAGCCCAGCCACACCAGCGGACCGAAGAACACCGCCGCACCCGTGAGCTTGCCGGTCCAGCCCAGCCGGTACGCGGTGGACAGGTTGTACTGCGTGGCCGAGTGGTGGACCGAATGGTTCAGCCAGAACCAGCGCACGCGGTGATCGGCACGGTGCATCCAGTAGTAGCAGAACTCCTGGCCGACGAAGAGCGCCAGCCAGTGCCAGGGGCGGTCCATCGCGATCGTGGTCAGGCGGAACTCCCAGATCGCGAACAGCAGCACGGCGACCACGCCACCCTGGATCAGCACGCCCAGCAGCGCACGGCCGGCGGCATCGCCGAAGGACGCCCAATAGCCCTTCCAGTCGTAGCGGACGCCGCGTCGCATCAGCCACGCGGCTTCCACGGCGGCGACGGCGACCAGCACCAGCAGGGGCAGGCCGGCGAACAGGCGGAAGCCGTCCATCCTGCCGCCTCAGCGCGTGCGACGCGCGGCCATCTTCTGGCCGGCCGCACGCATTTCATCGGGCGAGAGCTTGCCGTCGCCGTCGGCATCCAGGGTGTCGAAACGCTTGGCGAGGCGCGGCAGCTTCGCGTCGGCCTCGGCCTTGTCGATCAGGCCATCGCCATTGGTGTCGGCGGCTTTCAGGCGCTCGTGCAGGGTGGCCTTCTGTTCGTCCGTGAGGGTGCGCTGCTGGGCATGGGCGGGCGCCACCAGCGCGCATACGGACAGGGCGGTGGCGAGGGGAAGCAGGATGGATCGGGACATCGGGAATCTCCGGGTGAGGGAAGGAACAGGTGCAGGCGCGGCGGGTCGGGAATGCGTCCTTGCGGCAGGGGAGGTGCCAGGCCGCCGCGCCTGCGGGAAAGGGTGCAGCCGGTCGGTCAGTGGCCGCGCGGACAGGCGATGGCGTCACCGGCGGCATTGGTGCAGGTGCGCGTATGCACCAGCGTGCCGTCCGAGACGGTCGTACTGCCGGTGTAGCTATTGCCGTTCGCGCCGGTGGCGGTGGTGCTGCGTGCGCCGGTCACGTTGCCGTCCGCGTCGCGGCTGATGCCGCCGTTGGTGCTGGCGGTCCCGCCGTTCGGTCCGTTGGCGTACGCGCTGCCCTGGCGGCCGGCACTGCCGTCGGCGTTGCGGTAGGCGCTGCGGTCGTAACCGGCATTGCCGCCGTTGGCACCGCTGATGCTGCCGCTGCGCGCGGCGCTCGCATTGCCCTGGCCATCGGCCTGCCAGCCTCGTTGGCGCTGGCTGTCGAAGCGGGCATTGCTGCGCTCGACGGCGACGCTGCCGCCCTGGGCGGTACGCTGCACGGCGCGGCTGCGTTCGCGGGCTTCGGCCCGGTCGGCGATCAGGGTGGTGGCGCACAGGGCGAAAGCGGTGGCGATCAGCAACGGGGTCTTGCTCATGGCGGAATCCTCATCGGGGTGGGGGGTGGCCGCACGGGGAAGCGGCGGCAGGGCCAAGGTAGGGCGGGCAACGGCGGCAGGTGTGTCGCGGTTGACAGCAGATGTGTCTGCCGCCTGCGCCGGAAACATCTGCTTACAAACCGGCCGGAAACGGGGTTTGCCGGGCGTCGCGGCGGCGGGCGATAGTGGCCGCATGGACGAGACCCTGCCCCGCGTGCTGCTGGTGGACGACGACGTGCGGTTGCGCGAGTTGCTGCAGCGCTACCTGCAATCGCAGGGCTTCGAGGTGCGCGGCGTGGGCGATGCCGCGCAGATGCGGCAGTCGCTGGATCGCGGCCACTTCGACCTGATCGTGCTGGACCTGATGCTGCCCGGCGAGAACGGCCTGGAGATCTGCCGCCGCCTGCGCGGCCAGGGCGACGCCACGCCCATCGTGATGCTGACGGCGAAGGGCGACGAGATCGACCGCATCGTCGGGCTGGAAATCGGCGCCGACGACTACGTGCCCAAGCCGGTGAATCCGCGCGAGCTGCTGGCGCGCATCCGTTCGGTGCTGCGGCGCACGCGCCCCGCGCCCGGTGCACCGCAACCCGACGGCGGTGAGGTGGTGTTCGGGCCTTTCACGCTGGACCTGGGCCGGCGCGAGCTCACCCGCGACGGCGCACTGTTGCGGCTGACCAGCGGCGAATTCGCGGTGCTGTCGGTGTTGCTGCGGCATCCACGCCAGCCGCTCAGCCGCGACCGCCTGATGAGTCTGGCGCGTGGCCGCGAGCACGAGGCTTTCGAACGCAGCATGGACGTCACCATCGCGCGCCTGCGCCGCCTGCTGGAAGACGATCCGCGCCAGCCGCGGCTGATCCAGACGGTCTGGGGCGTGGGTTACGTGTTCGTCCCGCCGGAGGCCGCGCCATGAGGGCGCCGTTGCCGCGCAGCGTGTTCGGCCAGCTGGCGCTGGTCATCGCGCTGGTGTTGGTGGGCGCGGGCGTGCTGGCGGTCCTGCTCGGGCGCGAACTCGCCACGCGGCCGGCGGCCGAACAGCTGCTGCGCGCGATGCAGGGCTTCGCCGAAGTGGTCGAAGCGCTCGATCAGCACCAGCCGCATGCGCGCACGGTCGCGCAGCTGCGGGATGCCGGGCTGGAAGTGCGCAGCACGCCGCCCGCCGATGCCCGGCCGCGCTTCGCTCCGTTGCTGCGCGAACTGCGTGAACGGGCCGCCGGCACGCTGGGCGCCGGTCGCGAGCTGCGGATGGACGCCGGCCGCGGGCTGCGGGTGATCTGGCTGAAACCGGCCACGCGCGAACCGCTGTGGGTGTCCTTCGCCTACGACCGCCCGGGGACGGGCATGCGCCGCTTCTCGGTGTTCATGCTGATCGGGTGCGTGGCGCTGGTGTGGCTGGCCGCCGCGTACTTCGCGCGCCGGCTGGTGCAACCGTTGCGCCAGCTCGCGGCGGCGGCACCGGCCATCGTGCGCGGCGACGCCCCGCCGGTCGTCCCGGCGCGCGCGCCGCGCGAAGTCGCCGGCCTGGCACAGGCGCTGGGCGAGGCGAGCCGCGACGTGCGCGCGGCGGCCGAAGAGCGCGCGCTGCTGCTGGCCGGCATCTCGCACGACCTGCGCACGCCGCTCACCCGCCTGCAGTTCGCGCTGGAGATGGTGCCCGACACCGATCCCGACCTGACTCGCAGCATGCAGCGCGACATCATGGAAATGGACGCGATCCTGGGCCAGTTCATCGCCTTCGCCCGCGATGGTCGCGACGAAGGTAGCGAAACGGTCGACCTGGCCGCGATCTGTCGCCATGCGGTCGCCGCGGCCTCGAAAGGCTGGCGTGTGGAACTGCCGGAGCACGCGTTGCTGCCGGGCAAGCCGATGGCGCTGCTGCGCGCGGTCGAGAACCTGCTCGTCAACGCCGAGCGGCATGGCGCGTTGCCGCTGTCGTTGCGGCTGTGGGCCGAAGGTCCGGCGTGGGTGGTCGAGGTGGCCGATGGCGGTTCGGGCCTGTCCGCCGAAGCCGCCGAGCGCGCACGCCAGCCGTTCGTCCACGACCAGGCAGGCGGCGGCAGCGGCCTGGGCCTGCCGATCGTCGACCGCGTGGCCCGCCAGCACGGCGGCGAACTGCGCCTGCTGCCGAATACGCCCCAGGGCCTGCGCGCGCAACTGTGGCTGCGGGCCGGTTGATCTCCCCCAACAAGGTGATGCGATGAAGACGATGCTGTTCCGCACGGGCCTGCTGGCCTGCGTCCTGACCGCTGCGCTGCCGCTGGCCGCGCAGACCTTCCGCGAACGCCTGCAGCAGGCGCGTGACGCCTCGCGCCAGCCGGCTGCAAGCCCACCGGCGTTGCCCGCGGGTGCCCGTGCGCTGCGCGACGTCGCCTACGGCGACGATCCGCGCCAGCGCTACGACGTCTACCTGCCGGCGCAGCCGCAGCACGCGCCGGTGATCCTGTTCGTGCACGGCGGCGGCTGGGCCAACGGCAACAAGGACAATCCCGGCGTGGTCGAGAACAAGGCCGCGTACTGGCTGCCGAAAGGCTACGTGCTGGTCTCGATCAACTACCGCATGCGACCGGACACCGCGCCCATCGACCAGGCCCGCGACGTGGCGCGCGCCCTGGCCGACGTGCAGAAGCGCGCACCGTCGTGGAACGCCGATCCCGCGAACGTGCTGCTGATGGGCCACTCCGCGGGCGCGCACCTGGCCGCCTTGGTCGGCGCTTCGTCCACGCTGTGGCGGGACGCGGGCGCCGCACGGCCGCGCGGCGTGGTCTCGCTGGACAGCGGCGCGCTCGACGTGCCGCTGACGATGAAGAAGCCCCCGCTGCCGCGCATCTACGATGCGGCGTTCGGCAGGAATCCGGCCGACTGGATCGCCGCTTCGCCTTACCACCAGCTCACCCGCGACGCGGTGCCGATGCTGTTCGTCTGCTCCTCGCGCCGGCAGGACGCCTGCCCGCAGGGTCGCGCGATGGTGGAGAAGGCGAAGACGCTGGGGGTCGTGATGGAGGTGCTGCCGGAAGACCTCTCGCACGGCGAGGTGAATCACCTGCTGGGCGCGCCGTCGGCTTATACCGAAGCCGTGGACACGTTCGTCCAGCGCCATCTGAACTAGTTCCCATCACCGTGGGAGCGACGCAAGTCGCGATGAGGCGTTGCCGACAGCCGATCGCGACTTGCGTCGCTCCCACGACAGCGCAACTTTTTTCCCCGGATCAAGCGAGGGCAGGTTCTTCGGGCACTTTCTCCCCGCCAGCGGGGAGAAGGAAAGGAGCAGTGCCTAGCGCACCAGCAACGGCAACGCCTGCGCTGCGGTCGCCCGCCAGACGTGGTCCGCCTCCGCGGACAGCGCGGTGGCCTCGGGATTGATCTCCACCACCGTGGCGCCGTAACGTCGCGCCAGTGCGGGTAATCCGGCGGTGGGATGAACGAGCCCCGACGTACCCACGACCAGCATCAGCGAACAGCGCGTCGCCGCATCAGCCGCCGCGTCCCAGGCGTCGTCGGGCAAGGCTTCGCCGAACCACACCACGCCCGGACGCACCCGGTCGCCGCAGGCTGCGCAGCGCATCGGTTCGACCCGCTGCACGCCGTCCACGTAGTCCTCGAGCGGACCGTCATGCGCGCGCCCGCAGGCGAAGCAGCGCAGGGCGAACAGGCTGCCATGTACGTGCGCATCGACGATGCTGCCGGCGCGTTCGTGCAGGTCGTCGACGTTCTGGGTGACCAATGACAGCGGCACGCGTTGCGCCAGCGCCGCCAGCGCACGATGCCCGGCATTCGGCTGCGCATCGCGGACGAGTCGCATGCGCCAGCGGTACCAGCCCCAGACCAGCGCGGGATCCTCGCGCCACGCCTCGGCCGTCGCCAGCCGCATCGGATCGAAGCGCGACCACAGGCTGTCGTGCGTGCCGCGGAAGGTGGGGATGCCGCTCTCGGCCGACATGCCGGCGCCGGTCAGCACGCAGACACGGCCGCCGTTGTCGATCGTCCGGCGCAGCGCATCGTCGATCGCAGCGGGCACCACGTCCATCCGCTCAGGCCTTGTGCGGCGTGGCCAGGTACTCGGCGCTCTGCATCTCGATCAGGCGCGAGGCGGTGCGCTCGAACGCGCCCTGCAGGCGCGTGCCGGTGTACAGCGCCGTCGGCGCGTCTGCCGCGGTGCACACCAGGTTGACGTGGCGGTCGTACAGTTCGTCGACCAGGTTGACGAAGCGGCGCGCGGCGTCTTCGTTCAAGGCATCGAAGCGCGGGATGCCGCCCACCAGCACCGTGTTGAACTCGTGCGCGATCTCGATGTAGTCCGTGGTGCCGCGCGGCCCCTCGCACAGCGCCGCGAAATCGAACCAGGCGATGCTCTTGCCACGGCCGCGCACCGGGATCTTGCGGCTGTCGATCTCGATGTTGCCGCCGTGCGCGGCTTCGCCACCGCTGAGTTCACGCCAGCGCATCGCCAGCCAGTCGTCGGCCGCGCCGTCCAGCGGCGTCCGGTACACCGGCGAGCGGGTCAGCGCGCGCAGGCGGTAGTCTTCCTGCCCGTCCGAGCGCAGCACCACGCAGTACGTCTGCAGCAGGTCGATCGCTGGCAGGAAGCCCGCGCGCTGCAGGCCGTCCTTGTACAGGTTCTGCGGCGCGGTATTGGAGGTCGTCACCAGGGTGATGCCTTCGGCGAACATGTGCTCCAGCAGGCGCGCCAGCAGCATCGCATCGCCGATGTCGGTGACGAAGAACTCGTCCAGCACCAGCACGCGCAGCTTGCCGCGGACTTCACGCACGATCTTCGCCAGCGGATCGCTCTCGCCGGCGTGCAGGCGCAGGCGCTCGTGCACGCCGCGCATGAAGCGGTGGAAGTGGGTGCGGTACTTGCCGCCGCCTTCGCCATGCGCCTTGTTCTGCGAAACCGAGTACGTAGGCAACGGCAGGCTGTCGTAGAACAGGTCCACCAGGAAGGTCTTGCCGCGCCCGACTTCGCCCCAGTAGTACAGGCCCTTGACGGTTTCCGGTGGCTTGCCGAACAACCTGCCGAACAGGCCGGGCGACGGCGGCTCCGCCAGCAAGGCCGCATGGATGCGGTCGAGTTCGGCCAGCGCGGGATGTTGCGCCGGATCGTTCTGCCATTGGCCTTCCGAGGCGCCGCGTGCGTAGACCTGCGACGGCGTCGGGGCCGTCTTCCGAGCGTCGTCCGTCATCACGCCGGTACGTAGGCTTTCATCGCATGCTTGATGGCGCCGCGCAGGTCCATCAGCTTGCGGTGGAAGAAATGGCTGGTCTCGGGCATGCGGATCAGTTCGGGCGGCTGTTTCAGCGTGTCGATCCAGTCGTACACGGCCTGCGGCTCGACGATCTCGTCTTCCTCGCCCTGGATCACCAGCCACGGGCACGTGGGGGGCGTGATCGAAGCGAAATCCCACCGGCCTGCCGGCGGCGCGATCGACACCAGTGCATCCGGCTGCAGGCTGTCGCTGGCGCGCAGCGACACGTAGGCGCCGAAGCTGAAGCCCGCCAGCCACAGCTGGGTGCCGGGACGCTGGGCGCGCACCCAGGCGACGACGGCGCGCAGGTCGTCCACTTCGCCATCGCCATGGTCGAACAGGCCGGCCGAAGCGCCCGTGCCGCGGAAGTTGAAGCGCACCGTCACCGCACCGAGTTCGCGCAGGCTGCGCGCGGCCATCACCACCACCTTGTTGTGCATGGTGCCGCCTTCCGTGGGCAGGGGATGGCAGATCACCGCGGTGACCGGCTTTACCGGCTCGCCGTCTTCCGGCCAGTCGACATGGGCTTCCAGCGGCCCTTCGGGACCCTCCAGGGTGATCGGGCCGGACGCGGTGGGAAAGGCGGGAGTTGTCATGCCGCCCATGATAAGCCCTGCGCCGACCTGGCCCCGTCGTTACGGCGTGACCCGCCATCGACCGTTGGGAGCCGTCTGAAGACGGGACTCCGCATACGACGATGGTCCGGCGGCGCGGCATACCCCTGTGTGCGATCCTGCGCAGCCCCACGCCGCTCCCGCCGCACCATGGCATTCGATGCCTTCGCCCTGATCCTGACCATGCTGGCCCTGGGCATGGTGTTCGCGCGCCTGCGGGTGTTTCCCGACAACGCGGCGGACGTGCTGAACCGCGTGGTGCTGTATGTCTGCCTGCCGGCCGCGGTGCTGACCTACGTCCCACGCCTGCGCGTGGACGCGTCGCTGCTGGGCGTGGTCGTCACGCCCTGGGTGCTGACGGCCGCGACCATCGCCCTGGTCGCCCTGGCCACGCGCCTGTTCGGCTTCCGTCGCGACGAGCATGCGGTACTGCTGCTGTGCGTGGCCCTGTGCAACAGCAGCTTCATCGGGTACCCGATGGTGCGTGCGCTGCTGGGCGAACACGCGCTGCCGTACGCGGTGGTGTACGACCAGTTCGGCACCTTTGTCCTGCTGTCCACGTTCGGCCTGTACGTGCTGGCGCGCTATGGCGGCGATGCGCCACCCACCGCACGCGAGATCGGCCTGCGCATCCTGAAGTTTCCGCCGGTGTGGGCGCTGCTGGTCGGACTGACGCTGATGCCGGAGCAGCCCCCGGCCTGGATCGGCGGGGCCCTGCAGAAGCTGGCCGATGCATTGCTGCCGCTGGTGATGCTGGCGGTGGGCCTGACCATCCAGCTGAAACTGCCGCGAGACGAGGTGAAGCCACTGGCGGTCGGCCTGCTGCTGCGCCTGCTGGTGATGCCGGCGCTGGCGTTGCCGCTGTCGCTGGCGTTCGGCATGTCCGGCGAGATGCTGCAGGCCAATGTGCTGGAGTCGGCCATGCCGACCATGATCACGGCCGCCGCGCTGGCCATCTCGCACCAGCTGGCCCCGCGCCTGGCCGCCGCGCTGGTCGGCTACGGCATCCTGCTGTCGCTGGCGACGCTGCCGATGTGGGCGTGGGTGGTGGGGCGCCTGGCCGCATAGCCGCGCGCTGGCGCGCGGCACCGCGTTCGTGCGAACGTTGAAGTCGTTCCCGACAGGAGTGGGCGATGCGCACGACAATGCAGGTGTGTACGTGGCTGGTGTTGATGGCGTCGGTACTGGCTCCATCGCTCTCTCTGGCGCAGGACGGTCCGCCCCCGGAGGTGCCGGGCCGGGTCGAATCCGATCCGCAGCTGGCCGCTGCCAGCCGGGCCTGGCACGACGCATGGCGTGCCAACGTCGAAGCGCATCTGCGCACCGTCGCCGCGCGTGGCACGGCGCGTGACCTGCTGGTCGCCGGCTGGCTGTGGCCGCGGAGTGACGATGACGCGGACACCCAGGCGCGCGCATGGCTCCAGGCCGCCCACGCCGCATCCGGGGGTGACGATCCGCTGGTGGACTGGGCACTGCTGGACGCCTGCGCGACTGACGACGCCCGCTGTGACCGCAGCCTGCTGCTGCAACGCCTGATGGCCGCCGATCCGGGCAATGCCGAACGCCTGCTCGCGGCCTATGCCGACGCCGTCCAACGCAGGGACATGGCCGCCGCCGAGCGGTACTGGCAGGCGGCCGCCGCGGCGACCCACTACCGCACGCACTTCAGCGACGTCGGTCTGCTGATGGCCACGACGCTGCGACAGGTGCCGGCACCGCCGCTGGAGCCCGCGCTGGCAGCCGCCATCGGCGAGGATCTCGGGATCGGCCGGGCTGCCACGCCGCAGGACATGGCGGATGTGGCGGTCATGGCCATCACTGCGGCCATCGCGATCCCGACCCTGCAGCCGATCACGCAGCGCTGCCGGGCCCAGGTCGGTGCACTGTCCGCTGACGCACGCACCGCGTGCAAGCGGATCTACACGCTGCTGGCCGCCGACGACTCGATCATGATCGGGCCGGCCATCGCCCTGCCGCAGCTGGTGCAGTGGGCCGACGGCGATGTGGAGCGCGAGGTGGCGCGCGAGCGCCTGCGCCAGTTTGCGTGGGTGTACGAAAACGTCATGCGGCCGTACCAGCGACCTGCGGCCGCGCGACATCTGCCGGCCGACTACGTCGATGTCTTCCTGCGCGACGGCGAACTCGCCGCCATGCGCCATCAACTGCAGGCCAACGGCATCGCCGACGAGCCGCCCGCCGGCTGGTTGCCCGACAGCCCGGAACATCGTGCCCTGTTGACCGGCGAACCGCCCACCGCCCCCTGAGCTGCCTTCGCATCGCGTTGACCGCGCCGGTGGAAGCATCGGCGCAGGAGGTCATGCCATGTTCGACGGATGGGAAGCACAGGCGCCGGTGGTCGGCCGCATCGCGTTCGCGATGCTGCTGGGCGGCGCCATCGGGCTGGAGCGCGAGATGAAGGACCGCCCCGCGGGCTTCCGCACGCACATGCTGGTGGCCGGTGCAGCGGCCATGCTGACCGGCATGGGCGACATGATGCTGGCGCTGGCGCAGCACGAGGGCGACGAGCGCGTGCAGATCGATCCGTTCAGGCTGGTCGAAGCGGTGATCGCCGGCGTCGCCTTCATCGGCGCCGGCACGATGATCGCCCACCGCGGCCGCGTGGTCGCCGGCATCACCACGGCGGCGTCGCTGCTGATGGTGGCGGTGATCGGCGTGGCCGTCGGCTTCGGCCATGGCTGGCTGGCGTTGCTGGCGACGCTGCTGACCTTCGCCGTGCTGTCGGTGCTGGCATGGCTGGAGCGGCGTGTCGCCAAGCGCCCCGACAACGGCTAGCGCCTCAGGCGATCAGGCGTTTCACCGCGTCGCGCTGATGTCGTGCATCGCGCGGATGCGCCTTCCAGGTTTCGGCCATCACCTGCACCGCCTGCACCAGCATGGCTTCGGGCTTGGCATAGGGAATGCGCAGCCACTGGTCGTTGCCGCCTTCCACGCTGAAGACCGGGCCCGACGCGAGGTAGACGCCCTTGCGTTCCACGTCCGCCGCCAGTGCGGTGGCGCTGCCGTGCGGCATCCGTACCCACAGCGACAGGCCGCCTTCGGGCAGGCGGAAGCGCCAGTCGGGCAGGTGCTCGCGCAGGGCCTGCGCCAGGGTGTCGCGTCGTTCCCGCATCTGGGCGCGTCGCGCGGCGAGGGCGCCGTGGGCGTCCAGCATCTCCGCCACCACCAACTGGTCGAACAGCGAACTGCCCAGGTCCATCTGCACGCGCGTGGCGATAAGGCGTTCGATATGCTCGCGCGGCGCACGGATCCAGCCCACGCGCAGGCCGCCCCAGCAGCGTTTGGACGCACTGCCGATGGTGAACGCATCGGTTGCGAACGCGGCAAACGGTGCCGGCATCGACGTGTCGGACAGGCAGGTGGATTGCAGGGTTTCGTCGACGATGGCGAGAGTGCGCGTGGCGCGCAGCGCGGCGGCATAGCGCGCGCGTTGCGTTTCACCCATCAGGAAGCCGGTGGGGTTCTGGAAATCCGGAATGAGGTACGCCAGCCGCGGCGAGGTCTGCCGCAATGTCGCCTCGATGGCGGCAAGGTCCCAGCCGTCCTCGACCAGTGGGTCGCCCATCGGCGCGCTGACCAGGCGCGCGCCGCCTAGGCGCAGCGCCTCGATCGCATTCGAATACACCGGCGACTCGATCATGAGGCGGTCGCCCGGGCGGCTCAGCGCACGGGCGATGATCGCGATGGCCGACAGCGCGCCCGAGGTGATCACGATCTGCTCGGGCGTGGTGGGCAGGCCGCGCTGCGTGTATGTCGCCGCGACGCGGCCGCGCAGTGCGGGCAGACCGGAAGGCAGATAGCCGTCGCTGGCCAGATAGGCGGGCAATGCCTCCAGCGCGCGCGCATACGCGGCTGCGACGCCGGGCGTGGCCGCGCCGGCCGCGCAGTTGAGGTCGATGGCGACACCCGATGAAGGTGCCGTGCCCACGGCGTGCAGTGCGTGGTCGTGCGCGCGGCGTCGGTCGAGCGGCACGGTGGCGAACGTGCCCGCGCCCTGCCGGGCGGTGGCGAAGCCGGCGGCCACCAGGTCTGCATAGGCGCGGGTGACGGTGTTCCTCGACACGCCGAGCGCTTCGCTGACGGCACGTTCGCTGGGCAGGCGGGTGTCCAGCGGGATGCGGCCGTCGCCGATCAGCTCCTGCAGCGCCTGGCGCAGCCCGCGGTAAGCGGGCGACCGGGGGAAGTCGCCGACCAGCGTGGCGAGGCGATCAGGGGCCAATACGCGGTTCATGAGGCCACTATCGCACGATTGGCTCTATCGAAAAGAGCCAATCGGGGTGAAGGTGGCCCCATGAAACCTGCCTCCCCCATCGGCCTGGCCAACCTCGGTCCCCTCGCCCAACTCAAGGCCGGGCGCCTGCCCGAACGTGTGCTGCGCCTGCTCGTCGGCCTGTGGCTGTACGGCCTGGCCATCGCCCTGATGATCGAAGGCGCCGTGGGCGCCTCGCCCTGGGACGTGTTCCACCTGGGTGTGTCGCGCCATCTGCCGCTGTCGTTCGGCACGGTGATGATCCTCGCGGCGGTGGCCGTGCTGCTGGCGTGGATCCCCCTGCGGCAGATGCCCGGCCTAGGCACGCTGGCGAACACGCTGCTGCTGGGGCCGTTCGCCGACCTCAACCTCGCCTGGCTGGCGACGCCCGAGGGCTTGCCGCTGCGCTGCGCCTATCTGCTGGCCGGCGTGGTGCTGTGCGCCGTGGCCACCGCGCTGTACATCGGTGCGCAGCTGGGGCCGGGTCCGCGCGATGGCCTGATGACGGGGCTGGCGCGCCGCACCGGCTGGTCGATCCGCCGCATCCGCACGCTGATCGAAGTCACCGTGCTGGTCATCGGTGTGCTGCTGGGCGGCGTCGTGGGCGTGGGCACCCTGGTATTCGCCTTCGGCGTGGGGCCGCTGACGCAGTTCTTCCTGCGTCATCTGGTGGTGCGCCTGGACGCGCCCGTTGCCGTTGCGGTCGAAGGAGAAACACGATGACGCCCGCGGTCCTGCGCTACAACGCTTTCACCACCGACCCGAGCGGCGGCAATCCCGCCGGCGTGGTGCTGGATGCGCGCGGGCTGTCCGACGCCGCCATGCAGCGCATCGCCGCGGACGTGGGCTATTCGGAAACCGCGTTCCTGCTGCCACGCGCGGACGGCGAGCTCGACGTGCGCTACTTCAGTCCGCTGGCCGAGGTCAGCTTCTGCGGCCACGCGACGATCGCGGCGATGGTCGCGCACGCGCGCCGGCAGGGCCCGGGCGACTTCGTGCTGCACACGCAGGCGGGGCGCGTGCGCGTGACGGTCGATGCCGGTTTCGTCGCCACCCTGACCAGCGTGCCGCCGCGCGTCGAAGCGCTGGAAGCCGCCGATCTGGATGGCGTGCTGGCGGCGTTGCGCTGGCAGCGCGACGATCTCGATCCCGCGCTGCCACCCGCGGTGGCGTATGCCGGCGCGTGGCATCCGGTCATCGCCGTCGTATCGCGCGCGCGCCTGGCCGATCTGCACTACGACTTCGATGCGCTCGCTGCGTTGATGGCTGCGCGCGGCTGGACCACGATCAATCTGGTCTGGCGCGAAGACGCGCACACCCTGCACGCGCGCAATCCGTTCCCACCCGGCGGCGTGGTGGAAGATCCGGCCACCGGCGCCGCTGCCGCTGCACTGGGCGCGTATCTGGCGGCGCAGGACCGGCTGCCTGAGGGACGGAGGTTCACCATCCACCAGGGGCATGATCTGGGACGACCCAGTGTGTTGCGGGTGGAGGTGCCGGTGGATGTGAGCGAGGGGGTGCGGGTGAGTGGGACGGCGGTGGAGATTGTGGCGGGGGATTGAGGCAGCCGTCGCGGATGAGCGGGTGCGACTCTTGGACATGCAGGTGCAGGCCCATGCCTTCCTCAAGGTGGCCGACCAGCGTGACGACAGGGCCCTGAGAAAGAGGGAACTAGCAATCGTGTTTGGGGATGATAGCCCACGGGCGATATGTGCCCCTGACGCTTGCGCATCCTGCGCCCCATCGTGCCTGCAAGGCTTTGTACGGCACCGCATCGTCCGTCTTGACGCGTGTTGGGCAGGACGTAAACATTCGCGTTATCACCCCCGGGATGGGGTCTGCCAGGCGTTAGGGCCCTTATGGCAAATCCTAAACAGCCAAGTATCTTTTCAATTCAACTCGCGGACACCGCCGCGGTCGGGCATATAAATTCTGGGCTAGAGCTGTATCGCGCGTTCGCGGCTCTGCCGGATAAGCCACGCGCGCCGGGCGAACAACTCGACGTTAACCGAGTCATTGAGCTTGGCGTGCCTGCTGTCACAAACCTGGCGCTCGGGCTCGAACTTCTCGTCAAAGTCCATCACTTTCAGGTATTCGGCACTTATCCACACGGGCACGACATACAGAAGCTTGGCAGCGCCTTGCCAGAAGATGCGCTCAACAACCTTCGAGCCATCTACAAAGCGATTCACGACAACCCCGCATCGGATAAGGGGCTGGAGCTCCGTTATTCCGGTGGCGCGCCCGGACACAAGCCCAAAGACTGGGACCCCGTTGATTTCTCCACATACGATTTGGCGATCACTTATGTGGGCCCCATGTATGTCAAATGGCGCTACATCTACGAGGAATTCCAAGACGACGTAGATATCCGCGTTACATTTGGTCCACTTTATTTCCTCGCCCAGACATTCCATCAGGCAGTACGCGGCCATAAGGGTGATACCAAGGTGACAATTAAGGATGGGCAGGCGACGGAGGCAGGGCCCTAACAATTCATGTATGGACTCCTCCGTCAAGCAGCTGTTGTCGAAGTGATCTGATCGGGGAAGCGAAACGGTTGCAGTCGTGTATTCGGCCTTGGGGTGAGCAGTTGATGTGCTCGGGCCATCAT